>Ga0137403_10004341_pt1 | contig 16703 bp, 9 predicted proteins | sample CZOMad2_1_16fung_FD_122057 | JGI IMG/M metagenome (GOLD analysis project Ga0137403, IMG submission 122057) | Vadose zone soil fungal communities from Angelo Coast Range Reserve, California, USA - CZOMad2_1_16fungal (Hybrid Assembly) | ecosystem: Environmental > Terrestrial > Soil > Vadose zone...
AGCATCACTCCGCCGGCGCCGACCACGTTTGCCTTCAAGTGCTCACCGCCGACCCCCACGCGCTGCCTCTCCGCGAATGGCGTGAGCTGGCTTCCGCTGTGCTTTAGAACAAACTTACGGTTCGAGCCCAACCCCTCGCTTCCTGGAATTGAGCGCGCTGGCCGGCGGAGCGATTCTGCTGCCCGCGGGATGGCTTCTTCCAAAGCTCTGGTCCTCCACGACGCCTTCGCTCAGCCCCGAATCGATCCCGAAGCCGTGGAGATGGGCATCACGAAGCCATGCCGGCGCCGCCCTGGCCACGACGTTCACATAGATCCGAATGCGGTTTGCTCTTCCTGCGTTCGCTAGTCGTCATCTCCCACGCGCACACGGATCGTGAAGCGCGAGCTGTATGTCGCGGCCTGCGGCGAGTTCGACTCTACCGTCACCGTGAGCGTGTCGTACATTAGCCCGGTGGGAGAAGCCGGCCGTGTCGGGTCGTAGTAGATGGCGATGGAGCAGGACGAGCCGGGAGCCAGAACGGCCACACAGTCGGTCGCCAGCATTTGCGAGCTGGCGAGAGCCGTGGTCTCGCTGACGGTAGTGATGTCGAGAGGCAAGTCGCCATCGGATGCGAGCGCCAGCGTGACGGTTTGAGCGGTCGGCCCGGTGGGCGGAGTGAACGGGCCCCACGTGTAGTGTGGGTTGGGTGTGTCGACGTAGCCGTGATTCGGGAACAGGGCGCTGTCCGATCCGGCCGTCGAGCTACCATTCGAGGCATAGATCGTTCGCGTCCCGTCCGTGCCGAGCACAGGCGGTGTAGCGGGAGCGCCGGGCGTGACGCTCAGCAGGTTGCCGGTGAGATCCCACGTGCAGGTCTGGTTATAGTACGTCGTAAAAGTGCGGTAACCACCACCCCTGCCCGAACCGGAATGCACCGTGTAATAGCTGCAGTTACCGACTAGCGTGCTGCCGTCAAACATGTATCCCGCTACCACCAAACCTCGATAACCTGGGTTGGGCGTGAATTGGAGGGCATACTCGTGGGCTGCGGCAACTTTGGAGAAGCACAGAAATGACCCCAAGTCCAGCGACATCCGATGGATCAAAAAGGGGAAAGGGTCTTAAACCCTCAGGCCTTGTTGACCGTCCGGGTTTTGAGTTGTTCGATCCGCCGGCTAGAAGCTGTATTTCAACGCGAATTGGATCACCCGCGGATTGACGCTGGTTGACGTGATCTGCCCGAAGGCCCCCGACCTCACGTTGGGAAGGGCATATGTAGCTCCAGGGCCGTAGTTCGGATTCGAGAACTGCGGATGGTTGAAGGCGTTGAAGAATTCAGTGCGGAACTGGATCGAATGATTCTCCCGGATCCTGATCCGTTTCAAAACAGCGATGTCCCAGTTGAACTGGCCGGGGCCGAGAATAATACCCGTCCCCGAATTGCCGTAGTCCGTTCCGTTTCCGATAACGGGCGGCGCGCAAAACGCGCTTTTGTTGAAATAGCCCGGGCCGCCACTTGCGCCACCCAGCCGCTGCTCGATTCCACCAGGTGTGGCGATGTTCGCGTACGTCATCCCCGGGCACATCTGGGCCCGGCCGAATCCGCTGAAGGCGCTGCCTGCGGTGCCGTAGATCGTCCCGGCGCTGGGATCAGCGATCGTCATGGGAGTACCGTTCTGCACCACGGTAACTCCGGATAGATTCCATCCTCCAAGGAGCCTTTCCATTACGCCGGTGTGCCTCCCGAAGGGAAGATCGTAGCTGTAGTTGGCCACGAAGCGCTGTGGCCGGCTGAACTGCGCCGGACCGTACTGCTGCCACAGGTCGTTTGCGTTATTGCTGTTGGTCTGGTTGTTGGCCAGATTGGTCAAGTCCTTACTCCAGGTGTAGGCGCCCTGCACCATGAAGCCGCGGGAGAACTGCTTGCGCACGGTCGCCTGCAAGCTGTGGTAATTGGAAACAGCATCGAATTCGGTACCTCGCACGCCGACAGCCTGATAACCCAGGTAAGGGACGCGGAACGGAACGTTGGCGATCGTATTGGTGGTGATTCCGTTGATCGGATGCTCCGGACTCGCCAGTCTCGCAGTATTGTTGTTGTGATACTGGCTCATTAGATTGATACCGCTGGATCCGACGTAGCCCGCCTCCAACACCCAGCTCGGGGCAAACTGATACTGCACGCCCAGGTTGTACTGCCGGATTAGCGGGTTGTGTACGACTTCGGCCAGGAATGGGACGTTTAAGTTCGAGGTCTGGCCGGTTTCGAAATTGGCCCAGCGCGATGAAAACGTACCCAGCGCCGGTGTCGATGGAAAGGGATTTGCCAGCGTTTGCTGATTCTGCGGATTAAAGTCCACAGTAGCCGCATAGGGATTGCCCTGTTCCACCGAATACACGATGCGGTCCCCGCCGACGCGGTCATAGAAAATGCCGGCTCCGCCTCGCAGCACCAACCTGCTCGATACCTGGTAGGCAAATCCCAGGCGCGGTCCGAAACTGCTCAGCGGTACATGCTTGCGCAGCGGTGTATTGCTCGAGTTGATGAGAATGCCGTCCGGCGGCGGCGGATAGAATTTGGTGTAATTGCTCGGCACGACCCACTGGCTTACGCCGGGCCCCGAGGTGGTCGGTCCGGTTGGAGGAATCGGCACGGCCTGAATCCGGCTAACCCAGGTCTGGGTGAGGTTCCCATACTTGTCGGTAAGCGCTCCGTTGTACTCCCAGCGAACGCCGAGATTCAACGTCAGCCGCGAGTTGTACTTGAAATCGTCCTGAAAGTAAGCACTCCCGCCACGCGCGCTGTAGCCATGAATGATTCCCTCGGGAGCGCTGCGCGAGCAGAACAGGCAGGCTTGAATATTGCCCGGTGTTCCGGTCTGCGGGTTGCCGGGACCGCCAACCAGCAGGTCGTTGAACGTTCCCACGGATAGACCTCCTCGGACTCCGGACCAAATAATAGGCCAATCGTTTCTCTCCAACTCGACCCCCGCCCGGAACGTATGCTTCCCGTAGGACCACGAAATCTGGTCCGCCACCTGGTACTGATTGGTCACGCTGAAAGTAGGACCTCCTCCTCCCAGGATGCTGTACCCTCCCGCGATAATCGCGAAGGACGGCGGTTTGGTGACACCGGGGCTCATCGGCGTAATTCCCAGAATCGAGTTGTCGCTATTGGGAGGCGCCGGCGCGTTCTGTGTGGAGAGATTTCGCTGGTAGGACACGCGAGCTTCGTTCACGAGAGAGTTGGTCAGAATCGAGGTCGCCTTCAGGACGGCATAGGTGTTGGAGAACAATATCTTGAGGGGCGATCCCGGCAGCTGCCCGTTCAGAGGACTCACCTGAGGATCTTTCGAGTAGAACCAGCGGCCCGAGATAGTGTGCTTCGTGCTCTGCACGTAATCGAAGTTGCCCACCTCTTGATCGCCGTTATAGATCGCCGGGCTGCTGAAAGAAGTCTGGCGGTAACCCGTCGTGCCGGAACTGGGGAAGAAATAGCTGCCGTTGTCGAGCTTGATGTTGAGAATATTCAACGCCACTGGATTGATATTCGATCCGTCACAAGCGACGTTCGTACCACCAAACGCATTGAAGTTACCATCGCCGGGATGATTCGCCGGACAGTTTGACGCCCCGAGAGCGGCCTTGAAACCGGGCGACCGCCGGTCGCCGTCAGGAATCGGCGGCAGGAGGGCGTTGGAAAAACCCTGCGAGCCGATTCCGTTTTTTTGCCGCGTTCCCTGGTAGCTGAAGAATGCGAACAGCTTGTTCTTGATGACAGGACCGCCCAGGACGCCGCCGAACTGGTTCTGATTCAAGATCTGCTTCGTTGTAGCGCTGGCCCGATTGTCGCGATTGTAGAAGAAGGAATTGGCGTTGAAAATCGAGTCTCGCAGATACTCAAACGCCGTTCCGTGGAATTGATTCGTTCCGGATTTTGTAACGACGTTCACATTTGCGCCCGGATTCCGCCCGTAGCTGGCGTCGTAGGTCGAGGTCTGAACCTTGAACTCCTGGAGGGCGTCTGGACTTGGTATTCCAACTCCGGCGTACAAGCCCGCATCATTGGCGCTTCCACTGTTGGCGAAATTGGTGACATTGACGCCATCCATCTGGAAGTTGTTCTGGCCGGGGTCGTTGCCATTCACCGACATGTTCTGCGTACCCTTGCCGAAGGCTGTGGCGTTGTTGGCGGTCGTATTGGTTCCCGCCGACAGGGCCAGAATCTGCGTGTAGTTGCGAGTGCTCAGTGGAAGCTGAGTGACGGTTTGGGAGCCTACAGTGGTCCCCAACGTGGACGTGGCCGTCTGCAAAGTTTCCGTCTGGACTTCGACCGTCACCTGCTCGCTCTGCGCGCCGACTTCCAAAGCCCGGTCGAGTACTTGTGTCTCGGTTACGCGCACCGTCACCGAGGAAACCTCCGAGGTCTTGAATCCCGGGATGGTGAACCTCACTCCGTAGGTGCCGGGCGGCAACAAGGCAAACCTGTAACTACCGTCTTCGCGGGTGATTGTGTCACGGGTCTGATTTGTGTCCGTGCTGGTCAAGGTGACCGTGACGCCTGGGACGACGCCTCCGCTGGCGTCGGTCACGGTTCCCGTGAGCGCCCCGGTACCAGCGGACTGGGCCAGGAGTGAAGGCGTGACCGCTATCAATGCGGCGATCACCAGCAAGATCCAAAGCGAATAACCGGACAGCTGAACGCGTGTCATATGATTTGTCCCCTCTTCGGCAGGCCCGAGACTCGACCCGTTCTCAAACAATAGACGCGATTGGTGTAGGCGGATGCTATGTTAGTCGGTCTGTCGAGTCAAGGTTTCCTCCAGGCGCAGTTCAACCGCCTTGCTACCGCATCGAGAGATAATCACGGGCGAGTGGACGTTCCCACTTCTGCGGCAAGTGCGGGAGGCAGAGTGTTTCCGATTTCGCTTTGAAATGTTATCGGAGTCGCGCTAACTGGAAACGGGGTCGGCACGCGCGACACTTCCCGGCGTGAGGTTGCGCGTTGATAGCAGAGACTGAGATCAAGTACGATACGTCCTGGTACAGCATGCTGATTCCGGGCGACGAAGTCGGTGCGTCCCGGCAGCTGCTGCCCACCGTTGCTCTGACGCCGCTTCTGTGTTCATTGTCATCGGAATGACATTGGGAATCACCGCTACTTCAGAGCCCGAAGATTCCGCGATCGCGGCGGGGCTGCGCTACGTCAGCGACATCCTCCCCGGCATCCGCCGCAAGCGCAGCGGTCGCGGCTTCTCGTACTACGACCCCAACGGCCGCCTCATCGTCGCCAGGAACGCGATCAACCGCTTCCGCGCCCTCGTGATTCCGCCGGCGTGGACCGACGTCTGGATCTGCCCGCACGAGGACGGACACCTCCAGGTCACTGCGCGCGACGCGCGCGGGCGCAAGCAGTACCGCTACCATCCCAGTTTCCGCGCTTATCGCGACGTCACGAAGTTCGAGCGCCTCTTCGAGTTCGGCGAGGTGATCTGGAAGATCCGCACGCGAGTGGAGCGCGACATCCTCCTCGAGGGACTCCCCCGCGACAAAGTGCTCGCGACCGTGGTCTGGCTGCTGGAGCGCACCCTCATCCGCGTCGGGACGCACGAGCTGGCGCGCGAGAACAAGTCATACGGGCTCACCACCCTGCGCAGACGTCACGTCGCGATCGATGGCGCCCAGCTGCGCTTCGAGTTCCGCGGCAAGAGCGGAATAGAGCACGCCGTGTCCGTCACCGACAGGCACATCGCGCGCATCGTGCAGCGCTGCCACGAGCTGCCTGGCGAGATTCTCTTCAAGTACGTCGACGACAACGGCAAGCGGCAGGACGTCGAGGCGGAGCATGTCAACGACTACCTGCGTGACGCCACCGGCGCCGACGTCACCGCGAAGGACTTCCGGACCTGGGCCGGCACCATGAGCTGCGCCGAGTATCTGCGCGAGTTCGGCCCCGCGAAAACGAAGAAGGAAGCCGAGCACAACGTCGTCCGCGCCATCGACCACACTGCGAAGCGCCTGGGGAATACACGCACGGTGTGCCGGAAGTACTACATTCACCCTACGCTCATCGAGGCGTATTTAAAGGGACACATTCTTCCTCCGATGCCTCGTCGAACGTCGCGCATGCGCCGAAAGCCTGGCGGCAAGTTGCGCAAGCATGAAAAGCACGTGCTGGCTTTCCTGAGGGCAAGGGGAAAGGGAAAGCGTCTAACTCCAACAAACCGTAACGGTGCATAATGCTTTCTGCAACTTCTATGACGGATGCACTCAAAAGACAGGCCTCGATCGCCGCTCTCGATGAAATCCACAGCGGGATGATCGTCGGTTTGGGGACCGGGTCCACCGTTGTGCATTTCATACGCGAGCTGGGCGCAAGGGTCGCCGCAGGATTGAAGGTCGCCGGCATTCCGACATCCGAGGAATCGCGCCGCCTTGCCGAGGAAGTTGGCGTGCCGCTGACATCCTTCAAAGAGCATCCTGTAATTGACGTCACCGTGGATGGAGCCGACGAGGTATCGCCCGCGCTGGATCTCATCAAAGGCCTCGGCGGCGCATTGGTCCGCGAAAAGATTGTGGCGCATGCCTCCAAGCGCGTTGTCATTGTCGTAGACGAGACAAAGCTTGTGGACAAGCTCGGGATCAAGACGGTGATCCCTGTTGAAGTCATTCCTCTCGCCGCTGCTCGTGTGGTTCTTCAGTTAAAGGAATGGGGCGGGGAGCCTCGCATTCGCGAGAGAGACGGTCAGTGGTTCATTTCGGATAACGGGAATGTGATCCTCGACTGGAAACATGGAGTCGTCGAGCAGCCTGCTTCACTTGAAAAGCAGGTGAAGCTCGTTACCGGTGTTGTGGACTCCGGTATCTTTGCCGGCGTCGCGCAGCGTGTGATCGTCGCCGGGGCATCGGGGATCCGGAGCCTGGAAAGAAAGAATTAGCCGCCAATCACGCCAATTACGCGAACGCCATTTTGCGTAATTGGCGTAATTCGCGGCTACGACCCCATTTTTCAGAAGTTGAACGCCTTCAGCGCCGGAGACATCCAGGAAAAAAGGATTCGCCCAAGGAAAGGGAACTTCGATCCAAAGAAAGTCAAAATCGGAATCAGTCCGAACAGGACGACTTGTCCGAAAGCGCGGCGGTTGAGATTGGAACCATCCGGACCTTTTGCCACGCCCACAATGATCGGGTTCCTCGACATTCCCGCAAATATCATGAGGTATGTGAACGCCAGCGCCAGGACGAGCGCCCACGCAAAGTTGATCATGACGTACTGGAGATAGAACGGGTACGACGCTGCAGCAAGCAGCAACAGGACGGCGCCGGACGCCGTGCATACCAGCAGATAGCGCATGTGAAGGAACACATAATCCAGGAATGCCACTATCTCTACCGCGATAAAGTCTTCACACAAATGCAGCGTCACCGGATCGGCCGCAGGCGATTTCCATTCGGGTTCGAGCCGGCTGAACATGAATGCCGCTTCCTTGCAAAGCAGGATCTGAGTCAGGCTTTTGAACGACCACGTGCGAAGCGTGTTTCGCGACGATGAATCCACTTCGTGCCGGTACGTCCGCTCGACGTTGGGATAGTTGCGATTCAGGTGACTGCGAATAGCGTCGAGATGCGGATGTGCCAGAAGCCTGAGGCCTGCCAGATCCAGGTTGCTTTTCAACCTCGCCAGCATGTTGACCGGTTCCTCCAGCTCCATCAAAGTGGGAGGCGCCGCGGAAAAGTGAGTGCCCAGCCCGCGCGAGAATTTCGGATCGAGGCGTTTGAACGCCTCCGCAAGCGGATGAAACGAGAGGCGGCGTAAAAGCCTGCCAAACTGGTACCAGATCAGGAAGAATCGTGTCGCCGACACGATTAGCGCGGCGAGAAGCATCGCAAAGACGATCCGAAGCATCCAATCGTATTTCCATCCCTCGAATGTCGTGAAAAATCCAAGCACGACCGACGCAACGATGATCGACGCTACCAGAGCCATCACGCCCGCGCCGAAACGGCGGCCGAGGCCAATATGCCAGCAGGCAAGCGTGCGGTTGATCCTCGTCCAGAGGTGCGCGAAGCCGGCCGTCGCACCGACCGGCGGACCGAGCGGGTTGATACCTTTCAGATGGTGCAGCCACTCGACTCGCTTCAAATCGCAATAGATCCAGACGCACACTCCAGCGATCAAAAAGATGAGAGGAACAAACGGCGAGATCCCGCTTCCAAGACGCGTTGCGCGTTCCGCCAGCAGAATCTCGTAGGGCGTCGCGCTTTCGTGGATTCCCAGCGGCGACGCCAGGACCGCCCAAAGAATCAAAGCAGAAATCGGCAGGCATAGCAGCCGGACGAGATTCGACCTGGCTGTCCGCCACACGCCCTTCACGGCCGACTCCATAGCGGCCTGGCCGAGGAGAAAAACGATCATCACGTCCGCAAACACAGCGATCTGCCTGAGAACCGTGCTCGCCGGCAAGACGAAAAAGGCTTGAGCGGTCAATATGGTGAACAGGACCAGAAGATTCGCGCACAGGAAAAAGCGATGCGCCCGTTCCATCCTGCTGACCTTACCTGCTGCGGGCGACAGAACGAGTGCGCTTACCAGCAGACAAAATGCGGCAAGGCCACCGAATAGAGCAAGGAAGGTCCGCGACCGTTGCGTATTCGCAACAACCCCAGGTGCGACCGCCGCTTTACCCGCCGGCACATACACGTTTATCGGCCACAGTCTTTCGTTTCCGACGGCACTGATCCAAACAAGAGGGCGGTTCGAAGTGCTGCCGGCGTTGAAAGGATCCTTGTAGTCCTTGAGTTCCTTCGCGGGGTCCTCCAGCAATCGGTCGTCATTGCTGCTGAGAAGTTCCTTGAACGTGAACGCAGCGCGCGTCGCGTTGTAGGTTCCTTCGGCGCCCTGGCTGGAGAATTGCCGAACTGTATCATCTGTGCGGTTCCACGTTTGGGTCTGGTTGACCAGCGGATAAGTCGACCCCACCAGCATTCCCGCCATCTCCGGCGCGTAATGAGCGTGCGTGTAGAGCAAATCACTGTCGTTGGTGAAAAATTGCATCGTGGGGAAGCGGGAGCGAATCAGCCGCGCGAGAAAGAGTTTGTCGCGGCTGTCGGTGGCGTAGAGCCCGACGTACCGCACGTGCTCCCGGTTCAGGCCGGAAATGATGTTGTCCAGAGACAGTTCGGCCAGATTTGCGGTCGGACCCGGAGAATACGGCAGCGGAATGTCGATGGGATCTGCTGCTTCATCGAATGACAAATCCAGGGCCGCCCGCATTGGATCGTCCGCTATGCTCACCGGATTCATTCGAAGTTTCGAATCGTCTCCATAGCTCGTGCGCAGCTGCGAAATGTGTAACGGAAACGCAAAACGATACGAGCCGGCCCGGACCGGGTCGTGAAGCAATCCCTGTCCGTATGCGCTTTCAGACTCGACGAGGATCGCGATCTCTTTTTCATCGACACCAAGATGGTTGTGGAGGTAGTCGTCGACAGCCTTCTGTACGACCGCGTCCGACCACACCAACCCGTGAAATCGCGCAGACAGGCCGGGCGCCCATTTGTCCGCGCCCGAATCCAGAAGTTCCCGGGCCCCGCTCCCTGTAGCATTCCCTGAAATGAAATGTACGGTCACGGCCGGCCGATTCTGTTCCTGCTTGAACCAGTCCGTCAGCGCGAGTTGAAGCGATTTCGCAGAGCCGGAGAAGTTGGGGCCGACGAAGCGCACCTCATTGAACGGCCTGTTCAGCGGCTTCAGAAGGTTCGCGGCCTGCGTCAGGGCATTGGTGAGCGCGTTCTTATGTATTCCCAGAGTCGGTGTTTCGCTGACCAGAAAGACGAGCGCGGTTTCATCACTCTTGTCCTTGCCCCGGAACAGCAATACGCCCGGCTTCTCTCTGTCGATATGCAGGTCCTTGACAGCCTGCGGATCGGATTTTCGGGGCCACACGACGGAGAAGCGGTCCAACACAAACCCGGAATCCTGTGCTCCCGCCTGCAACGCTTCGAGGATTTCATCAAACTTGTACGCCGCGCGGGCATCGACGGGATCAGGCAGAGACGCAAAAAGAATACGCAGGTGATTCACATGATCCGTGCCTGGCTTCGATCCGTAGTAGTCCTGAAGTAACTGGACGCCTGTGAGCGCCATTGACGGATCCGACGCCGGAGGCGCTTTTTTATCGGTGACCTGGGCTTGCCGGGCCGGTGGTGCGGAGGAGGCAGGCTCAGGACTGAAGTGGAAGACTTCAGCCACGGCGATCAGGGCGACCAGCCACAGGCCGTTGAACCGGTCATTCATGGCCCCCTTTATAAAGGGATTAAGGGAACCTGGAAAGGGAAAAATCCGGAAATCCTGTTAAAGAGGGGAATAAAACACAAAGACACAAAGGCACAAAGACACAAAGACACAAAGACACAAAGAAAGCCGGCATCAAAGATCATTTTGACGCCGGCTTTCTTTGTGTCTTTGTGCCTTTGTGTCTTTGTGTCTTTGTGTTTTATTCCAGCTTTACTTTTTGAGAGTTCCGGGCTGGGCGCCCTTCTCCTGGAGAAACTTGACGACGGTGTCGTACTTCAGGGTCTTCGCGGAATCGAGAGCCGTGCGGCCGTCGGTGTTGGCGGCATTCAGGCCGATACCCAGTTCCGCTGCCACCTTAACGGCTTCGAGAACAAGGGCTTCGCGCTCGCTGGGTTCGGGTAGAACCCAGGCCCGGCCGCCACCCATTCCCGCCGCGGCCATCAGAGCGGTCGTCACGTCGGTCCGGCGCACAAATGCTTCGCCTCTTCCCTCGACCATTCGCTCGCCATGGTGCACAAAGAGCGGATCGGCGCCGTGTTTTACGAGAAGGCGCATGACGCCCGCTTCGCCGAAACGCGCGGCCAGCCAGAACGGCGTCGCTCCCACCAATTCGGGGGCGAAGTTGAAGTCGTCAGAAGACCGGCGGGTAGGCGTCCACGTTCGCAGTGGAGTGTTCGCATCCGCGCCGTGGTCGAGGAGAGTGTTCACCATCTTTTCGTCGCGGCGCATGATGGCCTCATGCAGAGCGGTGAAGCCGGGCCCGGCCGCGTTCGGGTCGGCGCCTTTATCGAGCAGAAATTCAACCACGTCTCCAAGACCCGAGTGCGCCGCAAGAGCCGTGGCGCTGACGCCCCAGGCATCGGCATCGTTCACATTGGCGCCGGCAGCCACGAGGAGATTTGCCGAAGCCAGGTCGCCCTCGCGCGCGGCAAACATCAACGCGGTTTCACCTCCGGCCGGGATGGATCGGTTGTAGGGTAGATAGCCGTGTGGCGGCACAGCCATGATCTGGCTCCAGACTTCCGAGCGGGCATGAATATCGGCACCGTGAGCGAGCAGCACCTTCACGACCTCGGGATGCTTCTGCGCGACCGCCCACATGAGCGCCGTCTGGCTCCGTGCACCACGCGCGTTTACGTTGGCGCCCTTGGCGATCAGTTGCTCTACAACTGCAGCATAGCCCGAGCGGGCGGCGACCATGACGGGTGTTTCGCCGGCCAGCAGGGCGGCGTTCGGATTGGCGCCGGCATCCAACAGGCGCCGGACCATAACCTCGCTTCCGTTCTGGCTCGCGGTCCACAGCGGCGTGACGCCAAGATCGTTGGCCGTGTTTATTTTGGCTCCTGCGTGAATCAACAGGCCGGCGCTTTCGACGTCATCGCGGTAGCTTGCCCAGTGAAGGGCGGTGCTGCCATCCGCTTCGGCTGCGTTGGCGTTCGCGCCTTTCTGGAGCAGCACGCGCAACCCATCCCTGTCGCCGTTCCTGGCCGCGTCTATCACTGGCGGGCGGTCTGCGGCAGATAATGACAACAGCAACAAAAGGCACGTAGCCGTGGGCTTTATGCCCGCGTTCAAGATCAAACAGAGAATTTTTTTTCGGAATCTGAACGCGGGCATAAAGCCCATGGCTACGTGCTCACTGCGGCTGTTCCTTCTCATGATTAAATCCCCGAAAGCGGATCGATAACGAGCTTACCCGTGCTGCCGCCCACGTGTTCGACCGGCACGTCCATTTTGTCCATCAGTGTGACCAGCAGGTTGGCGATCGATGGTTTGTCGGCGTACTTGATATGCCGTCCGCCCTTCAGCCGTCCGCTGCCGCCGCCTATGAGCAGAAGCGGCAGATTCTCGCCTGAGTGCCGCTGGCTGTTGGAAATGCCCGCACCGTACATGATCATCATGTGATCCAGCAGCGAACCATCGCCGTCAGGCGTCGCGCGGAGCTTCGACAAATACTGTGACAACAACTGGACGTGATAGCGGTTGATCTTCGACATTTGCGCGATCAACTCCGGAATATCGTTGTGATGGGACAGCGGATGGTGCGCTTCCGGCACACCAATTTGGGGATACGGGCGCGCGCTCTGTTCCTTGGCGATCATGAACGAGATGACGCGCGTGAGATCCGACTGAAATGCCAGCAGCTGCAGGTCCAGCATCAGCGCCAGGTGATCTTCAAAGACCGGAGGCGCACCCTGAGGCTGCTCGATCGTCGGCAACTCGAGGTCACGCTGTTCCTCGGCTCTTTGAATGCGCCGTTCGACATCGCGAACTGCATCCGTATATTGATCGACCTTGGCCAGGTCCTGCGATCCGAGATCCTTTTTAAGGCTCGCCAGCTTGTCCGTCACTGAATCCAGAATGCTCTTGTGCTGCCGCAAGCGTGCTTCGCGCGCGGCCCGGTCCGTGGTGCCGCTATCGCCGAACAGCGTCTCGAATACCGCGCGGGGATTCCACTCCATCGGCAGCGGCTGCGTTGCGCTGCGCCATGAGAGCGTATGCGTATAGACGCAACTCAGGTTACCGGTGCACGCTCCTGCATTGGCCGGAGCATCCATCGACATCTGGAGCGATGCCACCTGCGTCTCGCTGGCGAATTGCTTCGCGAGCAACTGGTCGATCGATACGTCCGCGAAGATCTCGATTTCGGTTTTTCCGCCGCGCGGCGTGCCTGTGAGAAACGATCCCGAAGCGCCTGCGTGGATATAGTTCCAGCTCGTTTTGATGCCCGACAGCACGAGCGTCTGATTTCGATACGGCGCCAGCGGTTCGAGAATGGGTGAGAGTTCGAAAGCGGTTCCCTCGGCTTTCGGAGTCCAGTGCTCCATGGCCATTCCGTTCGGCGTATAGAATGCCAGGAACCGGCGTACCGGCTGCTTTGGGGCGGCCAGGCCTGCGGGAAGCATCGCCTCCAGGAATGGCAGCGCCATCGCCGTACCCATTCCCTTCAGGACTGTGCGTCGCGGCAATGATTTCGAGAGGAACGTCATAGCGTCTCCTTGTTATGAGTGTGTGCGCATCAAAAAAGTCGGGCTCTTCACAATTCCTACAATGATCGAGGACCAGCGGTAATTCTGCGCCGCTGCGTCGCGGACAATCTTTCTCACGGCCGGCTCGTCGTAGTATTCGATTCTTCGACCGAGAGCATAAGCCAATAGTTTTTCGGTGACGGTACGCGGAAATTGCTCGGGCTGATCGAGCAGCAGCGACCGCAGTCCGGAAAGTCCCTCAACCTTGGCGCCGCCCAAAGTGCTGCCGCTGGCGTCAACCGGCTTTCCCGATTCGTCAACGCTCCGCCATCCCCCGATGACGTCAAAATTCTCCAGCGCGAAACCCAGCGGATCGATGACCGAATGACAACCGTTGCAGGAAGCGCTGGACCGGTGTTGCGCGAGCCGCTCGCGTATCGACTTCGGCGCAGCGCCCGGCTTGTTATCCGCGAGGTTGGTGTCTACTCCCGGAGGAGGCGGCGGTATAGGCAAGCCAAAGATATTGTTGAGCAGCCATTTGCCACGCAAGACCGGTGATGTGCGATCCGGATAAGATGTGGTTGCCAGCAGGGCTCCCTCGGCGAGCAACCCTCCGCGCTGATCGTGGTTCGGGAGCGTGACTCGGCGGAAGCGGCTGCCATAAATCCCGGGAATTCCATAATGGCGCGCCAGCCGTTCATTCACGAACGTGTAGTCGGCGTTCAAAAGATCCACGATGCTGCGATCCTCGCGTATGGTGCTTGCCACAAACATTTCCGTTTCCTGCTGGAATCCCTGCATCAGGCTGAGGTCGTAGTTGGGATAACGCTCCGGATCGACCACCACTTCCTGAACGCGCCGCAGATTCAACCACTGGGCCGCGAAATCATCCACGAGTGCCGTGATGGCGCGCGGGTCGGCCAGCATTCGCCGCACTTCCTTTTCGAGAATGACTGGGTCCGAGAGCTGTCCCTTTTCGGCCAGCGAGAGCAAGCGATCGTCTGGAATGCTGCTCCACAGGAAGAACGACAAGCGCGAAGCCACCTCGATGTCGGTCAGCCGATACGTGCCTTGTGTTGATGCCCGATCGCGATAGACGCGCAGGAGGAAGTCCGGATCGACGAGCATTCGTTCCAGAGCGAATTGAATCCCCGCGTCAAAGCTTCCGCCGTCTTGGCGGCCGGTATCGAAAAATTCAGCGAGGGTTTGCACATCCCGGCTCGTCACGGGCCGGCGATAGGCGAGCCGTGCCATTTTTGAAAGGATCTTCGCGGCGCACGCCCGCTCTTCCGCAGCAACCTTGGGCTGGCAGACGAAAATCGCGCGGCGACTCGGCGTGTCCGTGGCCGGTCCTGAGTTCTTGTAAGGACCGCCGATTTGCAGCTTGCCCACGTTCGCGTAATCCATGTACACCTGATCGTTCGTGATGACCCTGCCCCTTTGCAGTGGTTGGGGAAGGCCTTCCGGCTCCCAGAGCTCCCTGACGAACGACGCAGCAATGACGTGCGGACCTGCTTCCACCGGGACGCGAATCTCAAGCCCGGCGTCTCCTCCGATCTGCATGTACTTTTCCCATGAGTCGTCGCCTGCAAAGCCGGGCTCGCCGTCGCCAGCGTAACTGGCCGCTGCCGGCCTGCCTTCAGCTTTGCCTCCGACAGTAAACCGCTTTAGCAGCGTGCCATCGAGGCGGACGTCGAGCTGCTGGGACCATCCCATGCCCTTGATGTAGTCCTGATATTGCCGCTGCAGACGAACTTTGATGAGGTATTCGCCATTGACCGGGAAGTCGTGGCGAATCGCGATTCCCCCGCGAGAGCCGAGCGGCAGATCTTCGCTCTGCCGGTCGTCCTGGATCACGTGCAGGGGAATTTCGAATGTCTCGAGCGCCGGATTGGCAGGAGGCAGACCTGTAGCCAGCCGCGTGACCTGACGAGCCACGGACATATAACGCTCGAGGTGGGCCGTCGAAATCGAGAGGGCGTCCGCAAAGTTGTCGAAACTGCCGTCCGCTGTTTCGTCCCCGGGCAACAGGGGCTTCACGTCCAGATCGACCGCGAGCAGGTCGCGAATCGCGTTGTTGTATTCCGCGCGATTGAGACGATGGACCGCGCCGATCCTGCCCGGATTGGGATTGGCCTCCCAGGTACGGTCGAGTTCCCGCTCCAGCGCGACCGCCACAGCGCGGTACGTTGCCGTATCGGGGCGGGGCATGCCCGGCGGCGGCATCGAGCCCGCCCGCAGCTTCGCGATAACTTTTTCCAGCACCTCCGCATGAGCCACTGGGTTCGCAGTGTCCAGACTGTCGAGCTCGAGGCCGGCGGTGTGGAGTTTCTGGTTATGGCAGGTGATGCAGTACTTGTCGAAGACGGCCCTGGCAGAGGACGCTGCGGGGGACGCACCGGGTTGCGTCTGCCGGGCCGAGGTCTGAACGCTCGATAGAGTCAGCGTGATGCAGCCGACCACAAAGAGCGCAAGAATCCTATGCCTGAGACAGTCCATCCGCGTCCTCCAGCGAAACGACGAATCCGTTGTAAGCGGCTATTTTGTCTCATACCTAAGCATAAGTAAAGGAACAGCTTCAACGTGCGAAATCACCCGCTAAACGACCGGTCGAACAGCTCGTTGATAGCCCTGGCCCCATTCGCTTTGAGGACGCGAGTTCCGGTTCCTGTGAAACTCTTGTGAGTGATCGCCGGCGTTGATTCCGCTTTCCACGCCTCACCCGTCCAGCCGTACCAGCGATCTTCGTCCTGGTCGAACACGAAGAGGGGTTTATTGCAGAGCTTTGCAAACTCCGCCCCCCAGCCTGTTCCACCCTTTACCGTGCCGTCCTCCAGTATGTGTCCCACAACGTAGATTTCCTGGCCGTTGTTGATCTGGTGCCAGATGCTTTGAAGAATTTTTCTTAACAGCGAAGTATCGGTAAACTTGCGGTTCATCAGGCGCCCCACATACGCCAGGCTCACATCACCCTGCTTCAACTCAGCGTGTGTCAGCACACGAATGCCTCTGGTCCTCAAGTCCGCGTGCCCCTCAAACGTAAAGTTTACTTCCTCGATGCCGTGACGCTCGGCCGCAATTCCGAAAGCTTCCTCCGCTCCCTTAGCTGCTCCACTGAATAGAATGCAATCTTCTGGATTCATCTCTTTCTCCTCTTCATCAAAAATATCACCGTGTGCTCGGGAAATTCGGGGACAGACGCATAAATCACCTAATTCGCAAAGATAACTTGGCTTTGAACGCGAATTAGGTGATTTATACGTCTGTCCCCGAATTTCCCCTGCCCGAATTTCCCCTGCGGCGTAGTCATCAGGTACAACCGATTCGAGTAAGATAGTTGATAATGTTTCCCATTTCTCTGGAAGTTGTAATTGTCGGCCTTGCTGAGTTCGTGGTCATCGGAACTCTCATTGGTATTCTCACAGGATCCCTTGTTTCCCTGATCTTGAAAATAG
>Ga0137403_10004342_pt1 | contig 16703 bp, 11 predicted proteins | sample CZOMad2_1_16fung_FD_122057 | JGI IMG/M metagenome (GOLD analysis project Ga0137403, IMG submission 122057) | Vadose zone soil fungal communities from Angelo Coast Range Reserve, California, USA - CZOMad2_1_16fungal (Hybrid Assembly) | ecosystem: Environmental > Terrestrial > Soil > Vadose zone...
TGGCAGCAGCACCACGTTCAACGGCACGTCGGTCTTCACGGCGACCTCCACGAATATCTTCCTGACCGATGCAAGCTCCGCGGCGGCCAACAACACGATTTCGGTCACCGTCGGGTCGTTGGCGTCCAATTCGATCAGCTACAACGGGTCGACCGTCAGTTTCGCAACCGATAACCTCACTTCATCGGGTAACGCGACGACGGCCCTGGCGGACATCAACTCCGCAATCGCCAACGTCGCGGGCATCCGCGGCACGATCGGCGCAGGAGTCAACCGGTTGCAGTCCGCAGTGAACGTTATCAACTCTCAGGTGCAGAACCTGACAGCGGCCCAGGACCAGATCACTGCTGCGAATATCCCGCAGCAGGTCACCAACCTGTCCGAATTCAGCATCCTGAACCAGTCCGGTATCTCGGCACTAGCACAGGCGAACTCGGCGCAGCAAAGCATCCTCAAGCTGCTGCAATAAGTGGCGGCAAGTTAAGAGCACGGCGACGGGCGGGACCCTCTCGGGGGTTCCGCCTAAACCGCTGTAGGAGGAAGCCATGAAAGTTTCACCAGATCAGGCACCCGGGGCCCCAGAACCGCCGAGCGCGGCCAGCAACCAGCTGAACAGCCAACGCGTTTCGACAACTTCGACCACGGTCAGCACGGTTGAAAAAGCATCCACCGCGGCAGAGACGGCGATCGTCACCCCGGCGCAACGGCAGACTGACGTGACCTTCCGGCGGGATTCGAATGGGCGGATTTACTACGTCGTTGCCGACGCGCATTCGGGCCAGGAAATTGTGGAAGTGCCGGCGAAGGAAGTGCGGGATGTCAGCCAGGGGATTGAGGACTACCTGAAGAAGAAAGAGGAGTCCAATGCCACACCCCACATCGAGGTAAAGGCCTGAGGAGCTAAAATAATGTCCACAACAAATTCTTTGTCATCGCTGACGGGATCGCTGGCCAATACCGGATCCAGCAGCGGAACGTCCAGTTTCGGGCAAGGCATTAACGTTCAGCAGTTCGTTCAATTTGCGCTTGCCAGCCAGCAAGCCAACATAACAGCGTTGCAAAACCAGCAAACCAGCCTGAATTCGCAATCCGCAGAAATCGCGAAAATCAGCACCGATCTTTCCAATCTCGACAATGCAGTATTCGCCTTGAAGGACCCATTGGGAGTCCTCAGCTCCCAGGTGGCGACGTCTTCCAACTCCGCGGTGGTCAACGCCACCGCTTCCAGCACAGCCACACCTGGTTCCCACTCCATTACTGTTAATTCTCTGGCAACCACTTCCTCTTATTACACCGGGGCGCTTACCACCAGCACCTCGGCCATTGCCGCGGGAACATTCCAGGTCCAGGTGGGATCCAATGCCGCCGCTAGCGTTACGGTCGATTCCACGAACAACACGCTGAGCCAGCTCGCCGAGACGATCAACAGTCAGAACATCGGCGTGAGCGCCAGCGTGATTCAGGATTCGAACGGCTACCGTCTGGCGCTGGTCACCACGGCGTCCGGCGCGCCGGGAGATGTCACCATCTTCGGGAATACGACGGGGCTGAGTTTCACCAAGGCGGTAACGGGAACGAACGCATCCCTGGTGGTGGACGGAATTCCCATCAGCAGCGCAAGCAACACCGTCAGCAACGTGATCAACGGCGTCACACTCAGCCTGGGGTCTCCCTCACCATCCACGCCGGTGACCGTAAACGTGAATCCCGATAGTACGCAGGCGACCTCTGCAATCAACAACCTGGTCAGCGCCTACAACACCGTTATTACCGAGATCAATTCGCAATTCAATGTCGCCTCCGACGGCAGCGGCGGCGGGCCGCTGGAAGCCGACAATTCCCTGCGCGACGTTCAAAACCAGTTGCTCGGCGCGCTCTCCTACTCCATCTCGGGAAACAGCGGCATCGTCAACCTCGCCAGCATCGGCGTCAATTTCAACAACGACGGCACTCTTTCCGTGGACGGCGGCAAACTTTCGTCGGCTCTCTCCAGCAACTTCTCCGCTGTGCAAAATCTTTTGCAGAATACCACTACCGGGTTTTCGCAGAATCTCTCAACGGTGCTCTCCAACATTAACGGTCCTGGCAATGGCATCCTTACTCTCGATGCACAAAGCATAAGCAGCACATCCCAGGGCATAACATCGCAAGTCGCCGACCTGCAGGCGGCATTGGCGGTTCAACAGAGGAATCTCACCAACGTGTATTCGCAGGTGAACACCACCTTGCAGGAATTGCCACTTTTGGAAAGCCAGATTTCGCAGCAATTAGCGAGCGTAAAATGAACCCACGTGATACCGCTGCCGCCTATCAACAGTCCACGGCCTACGCCGCATCCTCCGTCGGCCAGGTCGTGGCGCTCTACGACCGAATTCTTCGCGACTTTCGCGGTGCCATCGCGGCGATTGGCGAGGGACAGATCGAGAATCGCGTCAACTGCCTGAACCACGCGCTGACTATAATCGGAGAGCTGCAGGGCGTGCTGGATCACGAGCGGGGGGGAGAAGCGGCGCGCAATCTGAAAAGTTTTTATACGGTTACGCGGGGGATGGTGATAGAGGCTGGCGTGAAATGCTCTGTGGAGATGCTGCAGGAACTTGTCTCGATGTTCGCCCGGATTCGCTCTGCGTGGGCACACGTGGAGCGGACTGTGGCTCCGTTGGAGCCGACACAGAAGCTGCGGGTGTCCAGTCAGCCGCAACCTCAGCATGCGCAAAACATTTCGCCTTCAGCGGACAATTCCACGGGCGCGGAAACCGGCGGCTGGAGGGCTTGATGTACGGAGCCATGCGGCAGACGCTCCTTCGAGTTAACGCTTCGCTTGTGGGATACCTGGCGGAGGCGCGGCGGGCCCTTCGCGGCGAATGTGATTTCGGCGTCGAAGATGTTCGCCGGATTCGCGGGCCGGTTGAAGAGATGGCGCCGGTGCTGGCGCATTCGACAGAACTCTTGCGGCTGCAACCGGAACTTGCCGGGCAACTGGATCTTTACAAATCGCAATTGGGCGACCTGCAAACCACTCTGGGCCAGATTCGAGTGATGTTGCTGGCGCGGCAGGCGAGCCTGGAAGCAGGCCGCGCGCAACTCTCTGCCGTCTCGCAATGGATGGGCGCGTTCCGGCAGACGCGTTGAAATCTTCGCACTCTTGTAAACCGCCCGAACACATTTACCCGACATCCTGAAGAGTTCGCGGCTCTGCTCGCTGCGTGAGCGATGCAAAAGCCGCGCGGATGGAGTGCGAGAATTTTTCGGCGGACATTCGCGCCAGTCTCCCACTATACTTCCTGCACGCGTCTGGAAAATCCCGGTGAAAAGGAGACATCCCATGAGTTCATCAAGGAAAGTCCCGGCATTCGCCGTGCTGTTCGCCGCAATTTGGATTTGCGCCGGGGCAATGGCACAAACCGCAACGGATAAATCCGCATCGAAACCTGCAGCCGGCAAACACTACACCTTGCCCGCGAACAAAGAAACCGTCCAGTGGGGCTGGTTTGATCCGGCGGAGAAACCAAAGCTGGTCGTCGAGTCCGGCGATTCCGTGTCAATCGAGACGCTGCGGCATGGGATGGATGAGGTCAAGCCCGGCGCTTCGATGGACGACATCGTGAAGCTCCGGCTGGCGAATCCCGGCGGTGGGCCGCATTCGGTGACCGGGCCGATATTCGTGAGCGGCGCGGAACCCGGCGACACGCTGGAAATCCGCATCAAGAAGATCGTGATCAAGGATTCCGGGTTCAATTTCAATCTGCCAGGCAAGCAATTTTCCACCGTGGGATTGCTGGCCGCGGAATTCCCCGAGGGGCACGTGGAGTATTTCAAGCTCGATGCGAAAACGATGACTACCGAGTTCAAGCCGGGGATCATTCTCCACCTGAAGCCTTTCCCCGGAACCATCGCAGTTGGCCCGGACCCCAACGAGCCGAAAGAAAAGGCCGGGCCGCCGATCCACGATGCCAAGGGCCGCACCAGCACGCTGCGGCCGTGGAAAAACGGTTCGAACATGGACGTGAACGAACTTCAGGAGGGCTCGACGATATACTTTCCCGTGTTTCAGAAAGGCGGGCTGATTTGGACTGGAGATTCACATTGTCTGCAGGGAAATGGCGAGGTGAATTTGACAGCGCTGGAATGTTCCTACAAGGAAATTGAAATTGAACCGATTGTGCGCAAGGATCTGCACATTGACTGGCCGCGCGCGGAAACTTCGACGCATTGGATCTTCATGGGATTCGACGAGGACCTGAATGAAGCGATGAAGATCGCGGTGCGCGAGACAGTGAATTTCCTGGCGGAACAGAAAATGGCGCCGATGTCGCGGGAAGAGGCGTACGCCCTGACTTCGATTGTGGGAGATTGCCGCGTGTCGCAGGTGGTGGACATCCGCAAGGGAGTGCACTGCATGATTCCGAAGTCCATTTTTGTGAAAAAATAATCTTCAAAATTCCTGGAGGAAGAAAAGCCGGGCAGCGTATTTACAGGCTACCCGGCCGATTGCGGAGGTTTGTTTGAAGGCGGGAGCTTTCAGTAGCTCGTGCCCTGTTGTTGTGCCTGGCGATCGGGCGCGATGGCGTCGGCCATGCGAAAGACCGCCGCGAGAATCTCAATGGCCACGCGGCAGTAGAGAAACCAAACAAAATATCCAAACAGGGCCGCCAGGAGCGCAAGCAATCCCTGGACCGGGGCCTGCTGAAACGCTGTCACAACCCAGGCAACTCCTGCGATAAGTCCGACCAGGAGATGCAGGGCGTACAGGAATCTCAGCATCTTCGGGGTTGCATACACGCGGAAGGAAAAATCCATCAAACCTTCCCACATTCCCTTTGCTTCGGGCATCGTGCCTCCTTAAGTTGGGCTGGAAATTTAATTATAGAGAACAATCGGAGTTCGAACCAAAGTTAGTCCCGGGCTGGTGACGAACTTCATATATCACGGGCTGACGACTCACACAACGGACCGGAACTCCAAATCAGGGAGCGAAAGAGTAAGTCCACTTCACGGCGAAGCGAGTCTCCCGGACCTGTGGGGGATTGGCGGGGGCGATGCTGACGAATTGCGTTCCCACGTTATAGATAACGTAGAGGTCGCTGTCCGGACGATAGTTATAGCGCAGGCGAAGGTTGGCGCTGACCGCTTGCGCGTTCGAAGTGTCCATCTGGAGGAGGCTGGAAAAGGTCAGAAAACGCGAAAAAGAATAATTCCCCTGCAGACTGGCCAGCACAACGGAGAAATTGCCGTTGGGCAACGGAAGAAGAAAGCGATCCCAGGTCTCGGAGGCGGAAATGGAGAACTTGACGGTGGGGCGGTAGTTCAAGCGAACTCGAAATTCGTTCAGCGTCCCGCCGTAGTAGCCGCCGAAGCGCTCGAAGAGGTTGAATGTAAATCGCCGGTCCTGCGCCGAGCCGTAAGTGAGTTGGTGGCGGCTGAACTGGTAAAGCCCATTGGGAATGAAAATGTTTTTATAAATGTGCAACGGTGTCGTGATCCGTTGCGTGAACACGTCGACGATATCGTCATCCGTATAGGCTCCATTGTTGAAATCGGCGCGAAACGTGGTTTGCCATTCCTGGGTCTGCACCACACCGTGAGTGTCGGGCGCGTGCAGAATGAATCCTTCAAACTGCATTTCCCTTACGCCATTGATCTTTGGCCGGGCTTTGAACGTCAGGTCTCCGTAAGTTTCATTCGAATCGATTCGCTCGATGAATCCGACTTCTGGGTTGAAATTTGGGCCGATTTTGCGGCGCTCAAAAATAGCGTCCAGCCAATTGGAACGATAGGTCAACGAGGCGCCGAGATCGCTGCTGCCGTTTGGATCGCCGGGCGATTGTGTTCCCGCCATGTGAGCGTCGACAAACCAGTTCTTGAAGAAAACCAGGCGGGTATCGATGCCGCCTGTCTGGTTGAAGCTGTCCGGCAAATTGCCTGACCGTTTATCGACACCCATAACGCCGACATAAGAGCCTCCCCAAAGTGATTCTTTGAGTCGAACGACGGCGTAGTTTGCATAGGGATTCGGCCCGCTCGACCGGGTGTCCACATCCATCACTCCGAACTGCAAGCGGCCCACAGCTCCCGTGAGTTTCGCGCCGCCATTGATCGGAACCTGGTTACCGGTAACGGAGTCGATGCCAATCTGGCGGCTGAAGAAGAGCTTGTCCTGGTCGCCCATGTGGAAGTCAAAGATGCCCGAGTTTTCGAGGAAGAACTGGCGTTTTTCTGGGACAAAGATTGGAAAAGGAGTGAGATTGAACTGATCCTGGTCTACATCGGTGGCGGAAAAATCAGTGTTCCCCGTGAGGTTCAAGACAATGTTCGAGCGAATGCCATACTTCACGTCCACTCCACCGGTCAGAGGAAAAGCAGCGTTCTGGCCGGTTTGCTTGTCGTACTGGGCCAGGCCATACGGTTTGACGATGAACAGCCGGCCGCTTCCGATGTCTGTGATGCCGGTTAGTTCACCCGCTTCGGAGACTTTTGTGATGCCAAACGTGCGACGATAGCCGGACCAGAGATCTTCTTCATTCTTTGCGCGGATGAACCGCTTGAAGTTCAGGCCCCAGATGACATCCTTAGACTTGGTAAAGTTCAGAGTAGTGAATGGGATTTCGATGGTCGCGGTCCAGCCATTTGCGGTGATTCTTGCTTCGGACGTCCAGACGCCGTCCCAGCCTGGATCGAAATCAGGAGTCTCCGCCCCGCTTTGTTCCTCTACCAGACCGTCGCTTTGGGTACCGAGAGGGTTGATCTCGAAGACGTAGCCGCCGCGGCGATCGTGCTTGGAGTTAATGAGGATTTCGAAATGATCGTCGAGATCCTGACTGACATCGCGACGGAGTTCCGTGGCTACGATCCGCGAGGGACTGGAATCATAACAGTGAATTCCAAAATAGACGGCGGCGCGGGTGTAAAGGATGCGGACTTCGGTCTTCTCCGTTGCGGGTTCACCTTCAAGAGGTTCTTTCTGGCGGAAATCGCCCGCAATTCTGGCCGATTGCCAGAGCGGGTCGTCGAGCGTTCCATCCAGCTTGGGCGCGTGATCGACGCGCACCGCTTCGGCGACCCGCGGTCCTGCCTGCGCTTGCTCCTGGGCAAATAGGGTCCGCACAACCGCTGAGTGTGAAGAGACCAGCAGCGCGGACAACACGACGCATCGGACAGCGTGACCGAAACAGTCCTGGCGAAGATACCGCAAGCGCCCTCCGTTCGCCCGAGCAACACTTTTAATGAACCCCAACTACCCCGGCAAGAGAACCCGGTCCGTTGTCCCATTTGTATACCACTGAATGCGCGGGAATTGGTCCGACCAAGAAAAAAGCTCAAAGCGGTGATGGTCAGAATGGATTCCTGATTGCGGAAGGAGGGCGTTAATTAATTCTTTGGAGCGCTGCTCTCGCGCACAATTAATTCAGGTTCCAGGACGATTTCTCTCGGGTACTCGGTACCGGCTGGGGCGGTGATGCGCTTTAGCAGGGTTTCCGCGGCCACAACGCCCATTTGGCGAAGCGGTTGGCGCACGGTGGTGAGACTGGGGTTGTGAAACGCAGCGCCTTGAATGTCGTCCCAGCCGATGACGGAGACATCTTCGGGCACGCGGCGGCCGGCTTCGCGCAGCGCTTTGATAGCGCCCATGGCGGAGATGTCGTTGAAGGCGAAAAGCGCCGTGAATTGAGGATTGCCTTCGAGCAACTTTCGCGTGACGCGATGGCCAACTTCGGGGGAGGGTGAATCGCTGTCGAGTTGAGCCGTGAGCTTTTCCTCAATGACGATTCCGAGTTCCTGTGCGACGGAGAGAATCGCCTGCCAGCGCGTCTCTGTATCGGAACTGAAATCCTGGCCTTTGATCAGAGCGATTCGGCGGTGCCCGAGGCGGTGCAAATGTTCGAGAGCGAGGTGCGCGCCGAGATTGTGATCGAGGACGATGTTCGTCACTCCCTTGACGTGGCGATGACCGGAGATGGAAACGGTGGGAATGTCACAATTGCCATCATAGGCGGTATCCACAGCGATGATTCCCTCCGCGGCGCGCTGACGGAGAAGATGTGGGTATTCCTCGATGAGATCCTTGCGGTGGCGATGGCTGACGACAAAATAAAAATAGCCTTCCTGAAAAAGATGGTCTTCCACGCCGGAAAGGACCATCGCTGAATACCCTTCGCTGATTTCCGGCACCATCACGCCGATGGTGAAGCTGCGCTTCTGCCGGAGGGAACGAGCCATCAGGTTCGGACGATATTTGAATTTGTGCGCGGCGGCCCAGATGCGTTCCTGGGTGACGTGGGGGATGGACTTGGCGCCCGGGGAGCGGTTGATCACGAGCGAAATGGTGGCTGTTGAAAGGCCGAGGTGCTCCGCAAGCGCCTTCATGCTGATCGAGGCGCCTGCAGGCTCTCCGGCAGTTTCCAGCGGAAGTTTCTTAGCGCGGGCCATGAGGATTAGCGGGTCGTAGTCTGACATAATGGAGGCTGGCGAACAACAGAATGAAGCGCGAAATTCGAACGAAAAGAGCGATAACTGAAACTGGGATTGTGATAGAATGCACCTGCTAAATCGATTTAGCAGGTGGGCGACGGTATTGGGCGTCCACTGCTCTCTGGACGAGATGACGCCGGCAGTTCGACTGAGGGCGTCTGCTAGCAAAGCCACAATAGTGTTCATGTGCCGATAAGGAATTTCTCTCCATGCCCTGGAACTCACGTCCCCGCGCGAAGCTTATTGTTATGGCGGGAGTGCTTTCTGTAGTTCTAGGCTTTGCTCTTCCCAAACCGCTCCCCGCCCAGACTCCCGAAAACTCCGGCCGTTCGATTACTGACGAGCAATCTGCGCTGAAAGATCCGGCGATTGAAAAGCGCGTCGATACACTTTTGAAGAAAATGACGCTGGAGGAAAAAGTTGGCCAGTTAGCGCAATATTCCTCCGGAGCACCGACCGGGCCGAGCACCGGCAATCCTGATTATCCGAATATGATTTCGCGGGGAGAAGTCGGCTCCCTGTTCAATCTGGACAGCGCTCACGCAGCGAACGAGTACCAGCATCTGGCGGTGGATAAATCGCGGCTGCACATTCCGCTGCTTTTCGGGCTGGATGTCATCCACGGATTTCGAACCACGTTTCCCGTGCCGCTAGCGCTGGCATCCACCTGGGATCCTTCTATCGTGGAAAGGTACGCGCGCATTGCGGCGCAGGAATCGTCAGCGGCCGGCGTGCGCTGGGTGTTTTCGCCGATGGTGGACATCGCGCGGGACCCGCGTTGGGGACGAATCGTGGAAGGAGCGGGTGAAGATCCGTACCTGGGCAGTGTGATGGCCCGGGCTTATGTTCGAGGGTATCAGGGAAAGAAGTTGAACGATAAGGAGAGCGTCGCCGCCTGCGTGAAGCATTTCGTCGGGTACGGCGCGGCGGAAGGCGGTCGCGATTACAACCCCGCGGAGATCTCCGAGCATACGCTGCGGGAAATCTACCTTCCGCCGTTCTATGCTTCCATTCGGGAGGGCAGCGTCTCGCTGATGAGTTCGTTCAACACGCTTAACGGATTGCCGGCGACCGCGAATCCCTTCACGTTGACGCAGATTTTGCGGAAAGAGTGGGGCTTCAACGGATTGACTGTGAGCGACTGGACCTCAGTCGGCGAGTTGGTGCCGCACGGGATTGCGCGAGACAAAGCGGGTGCCGCGCAAAAAGCGATTAATGCCGGCGTGGACATGGACATGGTGAGCGATTCCTACCACGAAAACCTGGCGGACCTGGTGAAACATGGAAAGGTTTCGCAAGCACGGCTGGATGAGGCGGTGCGGAACGTGCTGCGCGTGAAATTCGCGCTGGGGTTGTTCGAGGATCCCTTCACGGACGAATCGCGCGAGATGCAGGGAGCGCTTCCCACGGAACGGGTGGAAGCCGCGAGATTGGCGGCGGAGCGTTCGTTTGTGCTTTTGAAGAATTCCGTGACGGGGGGGCGCGCGATTTTGCCGCTGACCGTGGAATCCGGGACGATTGCATTGATTGGACCGATGGGGGATAGCGCGCAAAATATACTGGGGCCATGGGCCGGGCACGGCCGGGCGGAAGATGCAGTAACTCTTCGAGTTGCGCTGGAGCAAAGAGCGGGTGCGGGAAAAGTACGTTATGCCAAAGGCGGAGAACCGCAGACCGCGAGCGATGCGGAAATACAAGCTGCGGTGGAGACGGCCAAACAAGCGGATATAGTTCTGCTCGCGCTGGGAGAAGAAGCTGCCGAACAATCGGGGGAAGCGGCTTCGCGGGCGCATCTGGACCTGCCCGGGCGGCAAGAGGAATTGCTGGAGAAAGTTACAGCCACCGGAAAACCCGTGGTGCTGTTGCTTTTCAGTGGAAGGCCGCTGCCCCTTCCCTGGGCGTTCGAGCATGTGCCGGCGATCGTGGCGGCATGGTTCCCAGGGATTCAAGCCGGCCCGGCGCTGGCGCGCGTTCTTTTCGGCGACGTGGCGCCGAGTGGAAAGCTGGTAGTCAGCTGGCCGCGAACGATGGGGCAGATTCCGATCTATTACAACGCACTGAACACCGGGCGTCCGGCGGACGGATATGATCTGACGCATCCGCCGAGAAATTCACTGGAAAAATATATTTCAAGGTATATCGACGAGCAAAACACGCCGCAGTTCCCTTTCGGATTCGGGCTTACATATTCGTCTCTGGAGTATTCGCAGACCGAGGTGGATTCGGCGAAGCTCAGCGCGGCGGCACTGAACGCAAATCTGCGGCGCGACGCTTCCAGCAACAGGACGCAGGCCACCGTGAGCGCGACCGTGAAGAATACCGGAAACCGTGCGGTGGATGAGGTCGTCCAAGTCTATGTCCGCCTGATTGGCACCAGCATGTCAGAGCCGGTTCGCAAGCTGGTGGGATTCAAACGTGTTGTTCTTGCTTCCGGAGAGAGCAAGAGGGTGAGCTTTCCGCTTAGCGCGGACGCTTTTTCCTTGTGGGATATTCAGAATAATCTGAGAGTGGAACCCAGCCACGTCCAACTCTGGATCAGCCCGGATTCCTCTCGCGGGCTGCCGGCGGAGATGGACATTGTTGAATAGAGGGGTCGAATAGAGGGGTAATCTGCCGTGGAAAACCGAGAAGCAAATCGAAGAGAGTGGCTGCGCTTGTGCGGGGCGTATCTCTCGATGGCGCCGTTTGCTTCCCTGCTGAGCTGCAATGGCGGCTCGCAGAGTTCGCAAAATTTAGGAGGCACGCCGTTTCAGGGGACCGACGCGCAACTGCTGGACGATTTGCAAAAAGGCGCGTTCCAGTTTTTCTGGAACGAAACAAATCCCGCGACGGGACAGATTAAGGACCGGGCTTTCCTGAATGGGAATGATACCCGCACGATGTCGAGCATTGCCGCAACGGGCTTTGGGTTGACGGCGCTTTGCATCGGGGATTCGCGGGGCTACGCGAACACTTCGGACATTGTTACGCGGGTTCGCAATACGCTGCAATTCATCCTGCAACAGATGCCCAACGTTCACGGCTTTTACTATCACTTTGTGGACATGAACACCGGGCAGCGGTGGGCGCAATGCGAGGTTTCGTCGATCGACACTTCGCTGCTGCTATGCGGAGTGCTGACCGCGAAGCAATATTTTCAGGACGCGACGATTCAGACGCTGGCTTCGCAGATTTATGCGCAGGTGGACTGGCCGTGGATGATGAACGGCGGGCCAACATTTTCAATGGGCTGGTTGCCAGAGTCCGGCTTTCTTGCGGCCCGCTGGGAACATTATTGCGAACTGATGATGATCTACCTGCTGGGAATCGGCTCGACAACGAATCCCGTTTCCGCGGACAGCTGGAATGCGTGGACGCGGCCGACGATCACGTATCAGGGGCTGACTTATATTTCCGGGAACGATCCGCTCTTCACGCACCAGTATTCGCAGGCGTGGTTCGACTTCCGAAACAAGAAGGATGCTTACGCAAATTATTTTGACAACTCCATTACAGCGACGAAGGCCCACAAACTTTTCTGCCTGTCGCTGAAATCGCAATTCAGCGATTACTCGGACGATTTGTGGGGAATTTCGGCTTCGGATTATGTGAAGGGATACACGGCGTGGGGCGGGCCGCCGCCGCAGGGGCCGCTTGACGGGAGCGTTGTGCCCTGTGCGACAGGGGGCTCGCTGCCGTTTGTACCCACTGATTGCCTTCGCGTGCTGCGGATGATCCGCGGGGCGTACGGAACCAAGGCTTGGGGACTCTACAGCTATGTCGACGCGTTCAACCCGCTCACGGGTTGGTACGACACGGATGTGCTCGGCATCGATCTGGGCATCTCGATGGTGATGGCGGAAAACTATCGCACGGGCTTGGTGTGGAACACCTTCATGAAGAATCCGGAAGCGCAAGCGGCGATGCAGAAGGCAGGCTTTCAGCCAGCCTAAGTTCATAGCACTAACTGCGTTTCAATTGAACCGATGTGAAATTAAACCTGTTGAAGCAGGAGCGCGGAGTCACCGCGCTCCTGCTCAGTTTTGGGATTAGAAACTCAACCGCAACTGGAATTCAATGACTCGACCAGAGAGGCCGTCCAGTGGCCGGGCAAACTGACTAGTGTTTGTGATGTCCGTTGGCGTGGTCGCCGGCGCCATGGTCTCCAGGTTGAGAGTGTTGAGGGCGTTGAAGAAATTGCTCCGGAATTCCAGCTTGGCGCTTTCGCCAAGCAAACGGGAGTTCGGCAGGGCAAAATTCTTGCCGAACGACATGTCGAGCTGAGTGTATCCGGGGCCGGCAAAAATATTGCGGCACCGGCAACCGGGGCCAAAGGTCCCCGCGGGAATCACGGGCAGGGCGCCGGGAAAACTCGCGGCAGGATTCGGGAAGACTCCATTCTGCCACTGTTGCTTGGAAGGATTCGAAATCATGCCGCCGGTATACACCTGCGGCATGTCGGGGCAAAATCCATCACCGTTACGATCATGGTTCGGATTGCAATTGCCGATGAGCGCGGTGAATGGCAAGCCTGTATGCTTGGTCAGGACTCCGCCGAGGGTCCAACCACCCGCGATTGTGCCAAGCAAATCGTGGCGGCTGCGGAAGATCGGCAATTCCCAGTAGCCAGATGCCCCAAAATTGTGGCGAACATCGAAGTCGGAATTTCCCTTATTGATGGATTGCGTGAATGGATCGGTCTGCTGGAAGCCAATTTCATACGAACTAGTGTCAATGGAGTGGCTGAACGTGTATAGCACAGACCCAGAAAACCCATGTTTGAAGTTGTGAGATACCTGCACGGTCAAGGCGTCGAAACTTGCGTTCACATCCGGCAGCGGTACAAATACTCTATGGAATCGATTGTTGCCAACCACGATGGGTGCCGGGCAAGCAGGGTTGGTGGGGCCGCAAGGCACGCCATCCGCGCTAGCGTTTTGAACTCCATCCATATTCGTGTCAAACGTATCGCCCGGTTGGAAACGATTTAAATCGATAGTGCGATAGAGCTTCCGGCTGCGGCTTCCCTGGTAACCGACATTGATCTGGTAACCCGAAACAGGTTCATATTGGGTCTGAAGCGAAAACACGTAGACGTAGGGGATCGGCTCGTTTGGCCGCGCTCCGAAGATGTCAACTTTAGTAATCGAACTGCAGTCAGCGTTGGCACACAGTGCCCCGTCCGGGGCTACGCCAAACGAGAAATTGGGATTAGGAGGATAACTGTTGGCGCTGGTGCTGGAGCCGATACCATAAAGAATGCCCGAACCCGGCGGCGGACCATTGATTTTTCCGGGATCAAAAAAGCAGCAGGGAGAAGCTTGAGCGAAGAACGGCGTATTTTGCCGAATGTTACTGAAAATGGTGTCAAAGGGCCGGTCGTAGAGAATGCCGAAGCCACCGCGAATTACTGGGGCATGGCCCCACACTTTGGGGCTCCACGCGAAGCCGACTCGCGGACCAAAATTGTTCTTGTCCGGATTGTAAAGCTGACTCACCTTTTGCACAGAGCCGTTCACGAACCCTTGGGAGCCGAATATGTAGTTGCTGATCAACCCGTTCTTTTCCGTGATCGGGGGGAAATATTCCCAGCGCAACCCAAGGTTTAATGTCAGGTTGGGGAGAATCTTCCAGTCATCCTGGACAAAGAGAGAATAGGATGAGGTCCGAAAGTACCTCTGTCCGTTGGGCTGGCCGCCGGTGTTCGGATCCACTGCAACGCTTTCAGCGAAACAGCAAGCATCGTTGGCAAAATTCAGCAATCCCCGGAATTTATATTGGGGCCGCTCAAACCCTGGTTCATCGTCGTTGTTCTGCTCTTTCGTAAATTCGAAACCGAACTTGAGGGCATGTTTGCCGTGAACCCAATTCAGCGTGTCGCGGAAACCAAAGGTGTTCTCCGCCAGGTTACCGGGGGTCGGGCCCGACTGACCGATGCCCATCAACGTGCCTATGTCGCCCAAACCGCCGGCATCGAAGTCGAATAGTTGGATCTGGGGAATGCCATAGTTTGTCTGGCCCGTCGGCTGGTTCTGATTAAAGGCAAATCTTGTGAAGTTGCCTCGCACCTCGTTGACCAACACAGGTGAAATTGTTCGCGTCCAACCAAGTGTCCCGACGTAGTTTTTGGGAGCTAGCCCGACATCCTCAATTGGACGGTTGCCACCGTTCACATTGTTGAGGTTGACGATGTAGGTGCTCCCGAAAAACTGGTTGGCTCCCATCGTATAATCAACGCGCGCGTTGTATTGATTTCCACTCGTGGAGTTCGGAACCCGCGTGTCAAAAACTCCCCAGTCCGGCGTTCCGTCGGGACCGTTGCCGATGGCTTGACCGATTCCTACCCCCGGTTGGTACCAGGTGCCAAGTGGATGAAAATTCGGATCGGCGGGATTCGTGATTAGGGAACAGCAATCCGTCTGCGAGACAGTGGTGCCGATGCGAGGTGCAATCCCGGGTGTCTGGAAAATCTTCGCGGCGATACTGGCCGGATTCTGGCTGATCACATACTGTTCGAAAGCCGGGGTTTCCAACTTCACGTCGCGATTCGTTACGGTATTGGCCAGCCGAAGTCCTTCATAGGAGAAAAAGAAAAACAGCTTATTCTTGACGACCGGGCCGCCGATGCTTCCGGCGAAATCGCGGTACTTCTGATCGTTTCGTGTGGGGCAGTGTTGCGCGACGATGGTAAACGCTCCGCCTTCGCAAGAGATCTGCGAAAGGGGCACGTTGTTTGCACCGTAGAATTTGTTGAAGGCGTTCAGGCCCTTGTCATTGAATTTAATCAGACCGCTTCCGTGAAAGCTGTTCGTTCCGCTCTTGGTGATAACCTCCACCTGTGCGCCCGAGTTGCGCCCCTGCTCTGCACTAAAGCTTGCCGAGGTCACGACCAACTCCTGGACGGATTCCTGATTGGGCGTAATAACCGCAGCGCCTCCGTTGCTCAAACTGTTGATGCTAACTCCGTCGAGGGTGTAGTTGTTGGCGCTGACCCGCTGGCCGTTGGAGACAATCTGTACCTGGTTTTCGGCCTGAAAAATGGAATTATTGGAACCGCCCGGGCCGACCTGTTGGGGCAAGGCAAAGGAATTGCCGCCGCCCTGGCGGGCGTTATCGCCGAATACACCGGGAGCCATGTGGATTAATTCATAGGGGTCCCTGCCAAACTGAGGGAGTGTAAGAACTTCCTGCGATCCGATGGTGGCGTTAATGCTGGCGTTTTCGGTCTGAAGTCCGCCGGCCGTGGCCGTCACAGTCACGGATTCCGCCACATTGCCGACGGTCAGAACGACATCAAACCCCCGCGGTTGTTCCGCCTCAATGGCTACATCCTTGGCGACGAACTGCTTGAATCCGTTGACAGAGACGGTAACGGAATAGAGGCCCGGCGGCAGTTCGTTGATTCGATAGAATCCCTGGTCACTCGCAACAGTGTCACGGCTGACACCCGTCTCTTGATTCGCCAGGGTTATCTTTGCACCGGAAACCGCGCTCCCCTGAGGATCTGTCACGGTGCCCTGTATGCTGGCTTTGAATTGGGCATTGGCGCAAATCGCGAAGATTAATGCGCAAATCAGGATGAAACTCACCCGAATGGACAGTTTGAAAAAGCGCATGCTCTTTCCTCCACCTGCACAGGTTTTTCGGATGCTGCACCACACCCGCTAGTAAATCGGTTGAGCGACGATTGGCGGGAGTATATGTATCTATTTATTGGATGTCAACAATCGATTCTGGCGAGAGGCCTCGGGGCGCCGGGAGGACTACCAGCGGGATCGGGCTAGTCGTCTCGGACCGACTTGGGGCGTGAGAATTCCAGTGGGGACGGGGCGGAACTGCCAATGCAGTGGGAGTGGGCTGGGATAGCCCGCGGGTCAGCACCTGGCCAGAAGGCTCGGAGGGTGTGGTGGCTATTCCGCGAGTTGCAGATTGAGGGCGATGCGGACGCCGTTCACCAGGATTTGCCCTTTATCCAGCAGCTCCTGATTTGTGATTTCCGAATTGGCAAACTTTTGCGAAAGATCTTTGGGGAGGAGAAACTCAATCGCCTCGGAGCGTTCCTTGCAGCCGGTGCCTAGCGCCAACAGATTCACGACGGAGAAATCGTAATAGTGCACCGGCCAGCCGGCCGGAATCCGTTCCAGCAGATCCTTCAGCTTGGGAGCGACAAACAGGTCGAAGGTTTGGGCGGCGCGTTTATAGACGTTGGCTTTTTCGGGATCAAAACGCGCGGTGTTCTTCATCGTCATCTGCAA
>Ga0137403_10003478_pt2 | contig 16702 bp, 17 predicted proteins | sample CZOMad2_1_16fung_FD_122057 | JGI IMG/M metagenome (GOLD analysis project Ga0137403, IMG submission 122057) | Vadose zone soil fungal communities from Angelo Coast Range Reserve, California, USA - CZOMad2_1_16fungal (Hybrid Assembly) | ecosystem: Environmental > Terrestrial > Soil > Vadose zone...
GGGCGGCCGATATCGCGCAGCGACGCGACGAAGGGCTTTCCGAGCAGGCTCTTGCCGAGGTGGCCGGGATTGACCGGGATCATGTCGTAGCCGCGCTGCGCCAGATATTTGAAGGCGAAGTAACTCGGCCGCACGTTGACCGGCGATGCCCCGACCATCGCGATGGATTTCACGCCGCTGAGAATTTCTCTGATGTAGCTGTCGGGGTAGGCGTCATGGTTCATTTCAAAATTCCCAGTTCCTCATGGTGAGGAGCGCGAAGCGCGTCTCGAACCATGTGGCCTCGTCCTTCGAGACGCGCGAAGAGCGCGCTCCTCCCCAGCGAGTGCGGATGCGCTCGTCCGGGATGAGGAAATTATTTTACCGGTCTTGCCACTTCGGCTCACGTTTTTCGATGAACGCGCCGATGCCTTCTTCGGCGTCGTGACCCATCATGTTCTCGGTCATTACCTCTGCCGCATAGCGATAGGCGTCCGCAAGGCTCATCTCGGCCTGACGGTAGAACGCGGCCTTGCCGAGTTTGATCGTATAGGCGGATTTCAGCGCGACCTTTTGCGCCAGCGCGATGGCCGCATCCCGCTCGGTGCCGGCGGCAACGACGCGGTTGACGAGGCCGATATCCCGCGCCGTCGTCGCCGAAACCGGCTCGCCGGTGAGCAGCATTTCCATCGCCTGCTTGCGCGGCACATTGCGCGACAGCGCGACCATGGGGGTTGAGCAGAACAATCCGATATCGACCCCGGGCGTGGCGAACGTCGCGGCCTCCGATGCCACCGCAAGATCGCAGCTTGCCACCAACTGGCAGCCTGCCGCGGTAGCGACGCCCTGGACCGCGGCGACCACCGGTTTCGGCAATTGCACGATGGCCTGCATCATCGCGCTGCAGGCGGTCATGATCTCGGCGAAATAGCCGCGCCCGCGATCGGCATCGGCGCGGCGCGCGGTCAATTCCTTCATGTCATGGCCGGCGGAGAAGGCCGGACCGTTGGCCGCGATCACGACCGCGCGCACGCTTGCATCGTCGTGAATATCCCTGAGCGCCGCGTGTAACTCGGCGATCAGGCGTTCCGACAGGCTGTTGCGGGCGTCGGGCCGGTTGAGCGTGAGCACAGCGATGCCGCCAAGCGTCTGGCGCAGGAGAATTGGCGGTTGCGGCGTGGCGGCGCGTGCGGTTTGAGCGGTCATCGAATTTCCAAATCGCCGAGCGGTCATACGGGTATTGTATATCATCGTCCATATGGCGCGAGTCGGAACAGTTCACGCATTCACTAAAATGGAGGGCGCGGAATACGGTTGCAAGTCCGTTCTAGCCGATCGCGAACAGCCCCGCACGGGGCTGCTATGATCCATTATCTCTTTTTGATCTCTTTTTCTTTTCGGCCAGAGCCAAGGTCGCGCTGTCCACAAATCGCTCCATGAGGATCGGCGCCGAGGCACCAAACATTCGAATGCGACCGGTGTGGGCCAGAAGCAGCAGGCCCGCCGCATGCGCGAAGACGTCCGCCATTAGCAATGTTGCCTCCTCGCGGCGGGCGCCGAGGGTCTGGGCAGCATCGCCAATCGGATGCATGGCCAATTCGAGGGCCGTATTGAGGATTTCATCGCGTTCCTTGCCGAGACCGTGCGGCTTCATGCCGCCGCGAAAAAGATAGAAGCCGAGATCGAGGTCTCTGGGATTGTCTGCATAGTACCGAAAGAATGCCATGGCAGCTGCCCGGAGCCGGTCCGCTGGTGTTTTGACGCGCGTGATGGCACCGGCGACGGCCTCTCTCAGATCGGCCAGCGATTGTCGAAGAACCTCTGCGTATATGGCTTCCTTGGATTCGAAGTGAAAGTAGAGCGCCGCAGGCGTGTAACCGGCGGCCGTCGCGATCGCCCGCAATGAAGCGCCCTCCAGCCCTTCAGCCTCGAACACCTGCCGCGCGGCATCCATGATCAGGCTGCGCTTCAGTTCGCTCACAGCCTTCTGCCGGCCGATTCTCTGTTCTTTTGCCATCGTCGCTTTATTAGCACACTTGACGGTTTATTTAACACTGTTAGAATTTTTAACATTAATATAAATGACGATCAGCAAAAGGAGGGCACCCATGACAGTGAGGATCGAGAAAGACGGGTCCGTGTGGACCATCATCCACGATCGGCCGGAAGCCCGTAACGCCATGGATCCCCAAAGCGCGGACGCCCTGACCGCGGCCTTTCTGGAGTTCGATGCCGACGGGGAAGCTGCGGTTGCGGTATTCTACGGCGCAGGCGGCGCGTTCTGTTCCGGCTGGGACCTCAAATATGTAAGTACGCTCAATGCCGCTTATCCGCTGGGCGAACTTGATATTTCGACGGCCAGGCCGCGCGGCAATGGCGGCGAAATTCCGCGCGGCCCGCTGGGACCATCGCGTCTGGAACTGGACAAGCCGGTGATCGCGGCGATCGAAGGTCCGGCGGTCGCCGGCGGCATGGAACTGGGGTTGTGGTGCGATTTTCGGGTGATGGCCGAAGAGTCCTACTTCGGCGTTTATTGCCGTCGATGGGGCGTGCCGCTGATCGATGGAGGCACGGTGCGGTTGCCGCGTATCGTGGGGCAGGGCCGCGCGCTCGAGATTATCCTGACCGGACGCAAAGTGTCTGCCGAGGAGTGCATGTCCATCGGCTTGTGCGAATACCTGACCCCGAAAGGCGGAGCACGCGCGAAGGCGGAGGCGATCGCGCAAGAGATCGCGCGCTTTCCGCAGGTCTGTGTCCGTGCCGACCGACGGTCAGCCATCAAGAGCCATGGCCTTACTGTCCGCGAGGCGTTGATTCAGGAATGGTACAACGGGCGCGAGGCGTTGATCGCAGACGGCGTGGCGGGGGCAGGGCGCTTCAGCGAGGGGCTCGGCCGGCACGGCGATTTTGCGAGAATTCGCTAGCGCTTCGGCCGTCGCGTTCAAGTAATGACAGCGGCACGCATGACGGCAGCAGAACTCGGTGCTTTCCTGCGCACCGAGCTTCCGCATATGTTCGACTATGACGATCTTACAATCGTGCAGCCGACGGTCGCACCTGTCAGGTAACGCAGCGCTTTCGGGAAACTATGCTTCGTCCCGGCGGAACCGTCTCGGGAGCAACGCTGATGGCGCTGGCGGATTGCGCGATGTACGTGGTGCTGCTGTCGGCGATTGGCCCTGTCAGCCTGGCGGTCACGACCAATCTCAATATCAATTTTCTGCGCAAGGGAGCGCCTGGGCAGGATCTCCTGGCGACAGCAAAGCTTTTGAAAAGGGGCAAGCGGCTTGCCGTTGGCGAGGTTACGTTGCTGTCGGGGACCTCGGTCGATCCGATCGCCCATGTGACCGCGACCTATTCCATTCCAAATACTTAGTGTTTTTCACGGTATTATAACACCATATTTATAAACTATTGTTTTTAATGTGATATTTTGCGCGATGTGGCGTTGACGGGCGCGGCGGACTTATCTAGAAACCCGGCAGTCCGGCGCGGTCGCGTCGATTTTCCCCTTTCACGGATTTCCTCACATGAAAACGTTTTCGGCAAAGCCAGCCGAGGTGACGAAGAAGTGGGTGCTGATCGACGCCAAAGGTCTGGTGGTCGGCCGGCTCGCCTCACTGGTCGCGATGCGCCTTCGCGGCAAACACCTCCCGATCTATACGCCCCATGTCGATTGCGGTGACCACGTCATCATCATCAACGCGGCCCATGTCGTGCTCACCGGGCGCAAGCGCGACAACAAGGTTTACTACAATCACACCGGCTTCATCGGCGGCATCAAGGAACGTACCGCCAAGTCGATCCTCGAGGGCCGCTTTCCCGAGCGCGTGGTCGAGAAGGCTGTCGAGCGCATGATTCCGCGCGGGCCGCTTGGCCGCGTGCAATTCGGTAACTTACGCGTTTACCCCGGGCCGGAACATCCGCACGAGGCCCAGCAACCCGAGATCGTGGACGTCGCTTCGATGAATCGCAAGAACATGAGGGCCGCATAAGATGTCAGATACCATGCAGTCGCTCGATCAGTTGGCGGCGTTGAAGCCGGCCGCGCCGGAAGCGCCGAAATACGTCAAGAAGGTCGACAAATTCGGTCGCGCCTACGCCACCGGCAAGCGCAAGGACGCGGTTGCCCGCGTCTGGATCAAGCCGGGGGCCGGCAAGGTCACCGTCAACACCCGTGAGGTCGAAGTCTATTTCGCACGTCCGGTGTTGCGGATGATGATCCAGCAGCCGCTGGTCGCAGCCGCACGGGCGGGCCAGTACGACGTGATCTGCACCGTGGCCGGTGGCGGTCTGTCGGGCCAGGCAGGCGCCGTGCGTCACGGCATCTCGAAGGCGCTGACCTATTTCGAACCGGATCTGCGCGGCATTCTGAAAAAAGGCGGCTTTCTCACGCGTGACTCGCGCGTGGTCGAGCGCAAGAAATACGGCCGCGCCAAGGCGCGCAAGTCGTTCCAGTTCTCCAAGCGCTAAAATTTTCAGCGAATATTACGGATCAGGAACTGCGAACAGGGCGCCCTCCGGCGCCCTTTTTGTTGGGTATTTTCCGACCAGTTGACGCAGTTTTTCCGGAAAACTTGCGCAACTGCGCAAACAGATTTCAAACACGGTCAACGTAGATTTACACAGACCAAAGCATGCGCTGCATTTTCGGCTGCGCCGGCTTCGCTGCATCACAATCACCCGGTGGTCCATGTCGCTCGATACCTCGACGCTTTATCTTGTTGCAACGATGGTTGCGGCGACGCTGGGGGCCATGCTGCTGTTTTTCGGCACCCAGGAGAATTTCCCCGCGTTGAGATGGTGGGGAACCGCCTATCTGCTCGGCGCCGTGTCGGTCGCGCTCTCGACGCTCGCCGGCAACATGCTTGGCGCGATGCTTTCGCTGGCGCTGAATGCGGTCGGGTTCGCGGCCTGCGGCATGGTCTGGAATGCCGCACGCGTGTTCCACGGCCGCAAACCCAATCTGCCGGGGCTGCTGCTCGGAGCCATGGTCTGGGTGGCTGCCGTCATGACGCTGAAGCCGGAAGCGTCGGCGATACGCTTCATGATCGGCGCCGCCATCGTTGCCATTTATGCGACGCTGACGGCTGCGCAATTGTGGTCCGAACGTCGCAAGACGCTGCAGAGGCGCTGGCCGGCGATCGTGGTGCCGGTGCTGCACGGTTTCGTGCTGATGCTGCCGATCCTGCTTGGCGGCCTGCTGCGGCCGCACGACGCTGCTTTCGTCGGCAGCATCTGGGTGACGGTGTTCTCCATCGAGCTCGTGCTTTATGCGGTCGCCACCGTGTTCGTCATCTTCATGCTGGTGTCGGAGCGCGTGGTAACTGCGCACAAGACGGCGGCGTCGACCGACCCGCTGACCGGCATGTTCAATCGCCGTGGTTTTGCGGAGGCGACGTCGCGGGTGATCGAGCGCGAAGCGAACGCCGGCCGTCCGGTGACGGCGCTGATCTTCGACCTCGACCATTTCAAGTCGATCAACGACCGTTTCGGCCATTCCGCGGGCGATGAGATTCTCAAACTATTCGCCACCGTGGTGCTCAGCACGTTGCGGATCACCGACCTTTCGGGGCGGGTAGGCGGCGAGGAGTTCGCGGCATTGCTGCCGTGCCCGCTGGAAGAAGGGGTGATCGCAGCCGAGCGCGTACGCGAGGCATTTGCGGATTCCGGGATCGTGGTCGAGGACGGGCCGGTCGATACCACCGTCAGCATCGGTGTGGCGGGCGGGCCGGCCGGCACGGAGCTTGAGGTGTTGCTCGCGGCCGCCGATAGCGCGCTTTATCAGGCCAAGCGCAATGGCCGCAATCGCGTCGAGGCAGCCGAGGAGCTGCCGCTGTCGCTGGAAAAATGGCGGCGAAAGACCGCGGGCCTCCCGGGGCACCTGCGACAGCCAGCGGACGTTGTCCGTCCCGCGTAGAGACTCCAGCGGAAGCCCGCCGCGGTAACCTGCCGTTTACCATTCAGTCCATATCATCGCGATGATGGACACGACCCGCGACCAAAGCCCTCACGCCGCCCTGAACTCGCTCGAAGCCGCCGCAGTATCGGCGCGGGGCGGGTTTGCCTGCATGTTCTCGACGTCGGACGAATATGAGACGGCGCTGATCACCGAACGGCGCGCGCAGGGCCGCTACGCCCCGCCGCGCAGCCGATGGCTGCTACTCGTGTTGGCGGCCTTTGCCCTGGTGGTTGCCGGCGCGGCGCTGCTCCTGAACTGAGTTGCCATGGAGCAGGGGACGCCGGGGCGCCGCGAGGCGCCTTTTTCTTGGCGACTGGCTGGGTTAGAGACTTAAAAAATTCTCAGCGAGAGGCCGCAACCCATGATCACCGAAATCGCACAAATCGACGTCAAGCCGGGTACCGAGAAGGACTTCGAAGCCGCGGTCGCCAAGGCGCGCCCGCTGTTCCTGCGCGCCAAGGGCGGCAAGGGTTTTGAACTGCACAAGTCGATCGAGAAACCGTCGCGCTACCGGCTGATGGCCAAGTGGGACACGCTGGAAAATCACACCGTCGATTTCAGGGGATCTGAGGATTTCACGGCATGGCGCGGGCTGGTCGGGCAATATTTCGCTTCGCCGCCCGAGGTCGAACATACCGAGACGGTGCTGACCTCGGCGGGTTGAATCACAGGCGATGGGCGGCCTCAGGCCGCCACCGCATCGACTGCGATGTCATCGGCCTTGAAATGATCGATCATGACTTTCACGATCGCCATCAGCGGCAATGCAAGCGCCAAACCCCAGATGCCGAACACGACGCCCAGCAGGATCTGGAACGCGAACAACGTGGCTGGAGGAATGTCGAGCGCATGGCGCTGGATGATCGGCGTGAGAATGTAGCTCTCCAGCGCGTGAACGCCGATAAAAAGCGCGAATGCGCTGGCCGCGGCGACCCACCCCGACGCAAGGCTCGCGAGCACCACGATCAACCCGCCGATCAGCGCGCCGACCGTCGGAATGAAGGCAAGTAGTCCGGCCTGGATGCCCAGAATGAAGGAACTCTGGATGCCGATGATCGCAAGACCGATCCAGGTGACGAGAAAAACCACGAACATGGTGATGATCTGCGCGATCAGCCAGCGCTCCAGCGTGTCGCCGATGCGGTCCACGATCACGGTCGCGCGTGCGCGGTGCCGAACTGGCGCCATGAACAACAGTCCCGCCCGGTAGACGCCCGGTTGTGCCGCGAACGTCAGTCCGAGAAACAGCACGATGAAGAAATTTCCGACCGCGCTCACCGTGCCCAGAAGCAATTTCAGGGTCTGGCTCACGATCGCGCCCCCGCTTGAAGCAATCGTGCCGGCGCTGGGAAGATTATGTGTCGGCGCACTTGATGTTGCCGGTGTCGATGAGTCCGTGGCGGGCGCGGCCGGATTGCCGAGCTCAAAATAGCTGGTATCGATCCCGTTTCTCTCGAGAAAAGCTTTGACGTTGACCAGTTGCGATTTGATCGTACCGCTCAGCGCCGTGGCCTGTTGCGCGATGGTGGCGCCACCGAGGAAGACCACGCCCGACAGCAGGCCGGCGAGTACCAGACAGACAATCGTCAACCGCAGCGAATGCGGCAGTCTGACCACGCGGCCGAGCATATTGGTCATGGCGTTGAGCGCGACACCGAGCAGCATCCCGGCAAAGATCAGAAACAGCGTCGCGGCGAAATGCCAGGTGAAAAGCAACAAAGCAGCAAATCCGGCGACGCCGATGCCGCCAACCGATATCGCCCATGCCAGATCGTTGGGGGCCGCAAGGCGATCCTTCGAAACTGCCACATTGATTCCTTTTCAAGTCAGATCCGACAGCACTCTTTCGTCAAATGCGCCCGGGATCAAGCGCAGAAGGCGCGCCGGTTTGACGCCGGCGTGTTGGTTGTGCAAAGCGATCAACGCCACGGGACCGCGGCAGGGCGAGGGGCTGAAGGCATGAATTTCAAATGGGTCGGGCCGCTCGCATTGTTGGCGGCCCTGGTGATCGGCGATCAGATTCGCATCAATCGGCCAGGTCACAAATACCGTCTGACGGTTGAGGTGGAAACGCCCGAAGGGGTCAAATCAGCCTCCGGGGTCATGGCTGTTCATCCCGACAGAAGCTACAGCCGTGGCGGGCGCACCCGCACCAGGGGCGATGCCGTGTTCGTCGACCTCGGCGGCGGGAAAAATCTTCTCGCGCTACTGGCGCATATCGACAACAAGTCGCTCGATCTCGACGGAATGAACTATGTGGCGCTGCGCGCCTACAACGCCGCCGGCCGCAAGGTCTCATTCAACGAGATGAGCCGGACGACCGGCGTCGCGCCAGTGAAGGGCGCGCTGGTGCCGGTTCTCGTCACTTTTGCCGATCTGAGCGACCCCGGGACCGCACGCGTGGTGCCGCCGGATGAAATGGAAGCGGCATTGGGGAAGGGCTTTCGTGTCGGCTTGATCTCAGCCGAGGTGGTGCCGAACGGTTTGTGGCCGCTCGATTTCGGCGGTGCGCTCGGCGAGCCGGTGACACGTGGGATCGAGGCAAAATTGCCGTGGTGGAATGGGGCGGATAATCCTGCGGGGAGGGCACTTCAGGCGGCGGGATTGCCGACTGGCGAAGCGATCGATCCGAAAGAGGCCTTCACGCGGAAGCAATGACCGCGAAAATTATCTCTGGCTGCGCCCGAATGCGCGCGCCAGCGCGCGCTCGGCTCCGCGACGCGCGAGCGGCCTGACCAGCGGCGAGGTGAAATACGCCTGGTTCGATTGAAGCGCGCGATGGAGATCGGCGATGCGATATAGTCTGCCCGCCGCGACCACGGCTTCAAGGCTCGAAATGTTGCCGACCGCTGCGGTCGGATCGCGCCGAAACAACAGAATATCGGCGGGCGCATAGGTTTCGACGCGTCCCAGCCCGCGTATACCGAGCCGGTCGCCGGCATCGCGCGTCGCAAGCTTCCAGACTTGCTCGACGCCGATCCCGGCATCGACAAACAGCGCCATTTCCTCAAGCAGACTGGCGCCGGGGACGACAAAGGGTTGCGCGACATCGGTTCCCAGAAACAGTTGCGCGCCGGCATCGAAGAGTTTTTTTGTCAGTTGCTGCTTTTTTGCGACCGCCGGGACCACCTGACGCTCCAGATAGTCACGCTGCATGCGGTTACTCGCCCGGCCATGCTCGGGATGCCAGATCACGTCGAGATAGAACGGGGGGACGATCAGCATATCCGGTTGTCGGCGCGCTGCTTCGAAATCCCGATAGCAAAGCATCCTTTGATTGGTGACAATGGTCGGCGTGTTGGCGATACCATGCTTCAACGTTGCCTCGACAATCCTGTCCATCCGCCGCTCGTCGACCGCGTGCCAGTCGCAGGAGCGATTGACGAGCGTGTCGCGCTCCAACGTCTGTGGCTCCGGCACGCCGAAGAAATGCTGCACCTCGGCAATGCGCGCGTCTTCGTAAGCTATCCCGGCGGGGACATGACCCATCATCTTGAGGCCGTGTTGCGCGCAGGACCGCTCCAGCGCGCGGATCATCGGCACGGTCAAACCTTCGTAGAATTTCATGAAGCTCGCGCCGGCCGCCTTGACCCGGCGCGCGGCAGCATCGGCCGCGGCCTGGCTCGCGTCCTCGAGCAGAATCGTGTTTTTGAAAGTTGCTTTGCCGGCGCCGACAAAGGGACCGCACGAGAACACCCGCGGGACCGGATGAACGCGCTCGTTGCTCAATCTTTCTGCGGCGGCGACGGCCGTTCCATCGAGGTCGCCGGCCTCGCGAACGCTGGTCACGCCGTGCAACATGTAGAGAAGCGCTGCGCCTCGGGTCAGCTTCAAGGCGTTGTCCGGCGGCAAATGGACATGCATGTCGACAAGTCCGGGCAGCGCAAAACATCCGGCAAAGTCGGATGGCGGCCCGGCCTGGGTGTCGGAAATTCCCGCAATCGTGCCGCAAGCCACCTCAATCGTCGCGTGCGCGCGGCGGTCGTGCATGGGGTTGATGACGGTGACGCCGGCTATCTGGAAGCGACCCTCGGCGGAGCACCGGGGAGGTCCAGGTCGCCGCAATCCAAGGCTGTGCAGAACACCCATTGCAAGGCCCTCCCAATATGCCACAACGCTCGCAGTGAGAATCATGAATATGAGTATATATTCATGATATTGACAATATGAGCGACCATTCATATTGTCAACCGCGCGCACGGAGGTGTGATGGCAAAGCCAGCGACAGACAAGCGGACCAGCCCGCGCAAGATGCCCACGCAGGCGCGCAGCCGGGCCCGTGTGGCTGATATTCTCAAGGCAGCCGGGGCGTTACTGGGCGAAGTCGGTTACGACGGCCTCTCAACCAACCTGATCGCGGAACGCGCTGATGTCCCGGTAGGCTCGATCTATCAATTCTTCGAGGGCAAGGATGATATCGTCGCGGCGCTGGTCGCGCAGTTTCAGGAGCGAATCCTCAAGCTGGTGGGCGAGCAGCTCGATGCGGCCAGCGCCATGCGCGACCGCCGGGCATTCATAGCGAGACTGGTCGATGGAATCGCCGGCATTCAGGCGGACGCGTCGGCGTTCGTATGCGTGTTTTCCGGCAGCCAGTCGCACCCGCGATTCGACGGTCTGGCGCGGGACCTTCGCCGAACGCTCACCCGTCACCTCGATCGCGTCTTTGCCGAAGCGTTTCCGCGGCTGCCGAAGGACGACCGCGGCCGGATGCTTGCGGCATGGTCGGATATCACCGGCGCGATGATCTCCAGCCTCGATCGAAGCAAGCCGGGAGAGCGCGGCAAGCTCCTCGATGAACTGAAGACGGTACTCGGTGCGTATCTCGACGCCAAACTGGCGGGGTCTTCCGCTTGAGCAGGTCGTCTCTCCCTTTGCATTCGACCTATGCAGGCCCATGCCTGGGCGCGCAACGTGTTGATCCGGCGTCGGCGGCGAGGCATGATCCTCCCGGTATTTGCGACGTGAGATTGGATTTTGGGCGATGAGGAGGCCGGTGGTCGGTGTGATTGGGAACGCCTATCGCATCGAAGATCGATGGGCGACGCAGTTGGTCGGTGAGCGAAATCTTCGCGCGGTGGCCGAAGTGTCGGGCGCGCTGCCGCTGATGTTCGCCGGGTCACCCGACATCACGGACATCGGCGCATTGCTGGATGCGGTCGACGGCGTGGTGCTGACCGGCGCCCGCGCCAATGTTCACCCGACACACTTTCGCACCGAGCCGGATCCCCGCCACGAACCCTACGATCTTCATCGTGACGATCTGGCGCTGGCGTTATCAGAAGCATGCGTCGACCGCGGCATACCGCTGTTCGGTATCTGCCGTGGCCTGCAGGAGATGAACGTCGCCTTTGGCGGCTCGTTGCATCCGGAAATCCGGGAGTTGCCCGGGCGCATGAACCACCGGATGCCGAGGCTGGAGACCGGCGAAATCCATCCGGACCCGGAAGTCGTCTTCGCCGACCGGCACGACGTCAGTCTGGTTCCCGGCGGCGCCTTCGCACGGCTGTTCGGTTGCGAGACCATTCGCGTCAACTCGCTTCACGGTCAGGGCATCCTGGAACCCGGCGGGCGGGTCGTCGTCGAGGGCGTGGCGGAAGACGGCACGATCGAGGCGATCCGCATTGCCGACGCACCCGGCTTCGCGCTCGGTGTGCAATGGCATGCGGAGTACGATCCGCAACAAAATCCCATCAACCGCGCCTTGTTCCAGGCGTTCGGCGAAGCGCTATCGGTACATAAGTACCGCTTGTAGCCGTCCATGCGCTTGGCTTCAGCCCGACAGAAGCGCAACCTGCTTCTCGGATGTTTTTGCACACGATTCTTATGAGCGGAGAGGTCGGCCGCCGCAATTTACCGGCGCTTATAAGCTATGGTGACTGTGCCGCCGGTTTGCGTGCCGCTGAACATTCAATCTTGCAATGAAGATTTCCATTCGAATGCCTTTATTGTTCGGCCGCCAAGCGCAAGATATCGAGGGCAACGCGAGACTGGCAGTTAGCAGCACCTCGCTGTCGACCCGGCTGGCGCTCGCAATGGTGTCGCTGGTCGTGGTGACGACCGCCGTACTAAGTCTCATGACGTATCACTTCGTTACCGAGGGGGCGATTCCGAGATCGCTCGATCGGCTTGCCACTAAGGCAATGTTGTGCGCGACCAAACTGGAGACGGCGCTGAACGTTGCGCGCCAGGACGTCATGGTCGTTCAAGGTTCGACCGGAGTAATCCAGATGGGTGTGGCGCGGGCAGCAAACCCGTCCGAGCCAGTGTCGGATAAGCCATTGAGAGACAGTATTGCTGCGCGGCTTTTGGCAGCGCTGGTGGCGAAGCCGGATTATGCCCAGTTGCGCATCATCGGCGTTGCTGACGGGGGGCGCGAACTGCTGCGCGTCGACCGCAGGGGCCCGGGCGGCACACCCCGCATCGTTCCCGAAGCCGAGCTGATTCAGACGGGCGAACGCGACTATTTCAAGCGCACGATCGGCCACTCAAAGTCCGACGTTTACGTATCGCCCGTCGAACTGCAAAAAGCTGGCGAGACCGACGGTCCCGCGGTTCCGATGCTGCATGTCGCAATACCTCTCTGGACCCCCCACGGAGAACCATTTGGGATCAGCGTGATCGATTTCGATATGGGACCGAAATTCGATCGCGTTCGTGTCGAGATGGGGGGTAAAGGGAATCAGGTCTTTATTGCGAACGGAGCCGGTGACTACCTGCTCCATCCAGACAGAAGTCGCGAATTCGCGTTTGAGACCGGGATCCCAGTGCGCATTCAAAACGATTTTCCCGGATTCGAAGCGGCGTTGGCAGGCGGAGCGGCCAACGATAGCGGAATCTGGACCGATCGAAGCGGCGTACGCTTCGGGGTGGGTTGGGCAGCGGTGCACCTCGCGGGCGGGGCCGGACTGACGATCCTGGTGGCCACCACCTATTCAAACCTTACGGTTGGTCGGGCAGCCGTCAACAGTTCGGCGCTGACAGGCGGTGCGATTGCCGTTGTGTTGGCGATTTTCCTCGCAGTCGTGATTGCAAGGTCGCTGTCCAAACCGTTGGTGCAAATAACCCGTGCGGCCGAAGGTTTGTCACGGGGCGAATTGATGGCCATGCCTTCAAACGGCGGCCGGGAGATCAGTGTTCTTTCCGCGACGTTCGCCGAGATGGCAACGCAAATCCGAGCGAAGCAAGCGCTGCTGGAAAATACCATCGAAAGTATCAGCGATTCGGTCCTGGTAGCCGACGAACACGGGCAAATCGTTGTCGCCAATGCCGCCGCCAAACGACTGCTCGAGATCGTTCCTGGCGCCGGCATGACGAGAAAGCTCAACTATTTCTATCCTGACGGTGTGACGCCCATGCCGTATGCCAATTTGGCGCTGCCGCGGGCACTGGCCGGCGAAAGCGTTGAAGATCAGGAATTCATCGTCGTGCCGGAATCTCCGCGCGTTCCGGCACATATCGTCGCCAATGCACGGCCGCTAAGGGACGAATTCGGCAATCTGCGAGGGGCAGTAACGGTTCTTCGCAATGTTACCGAACAGAAGCGAGCGCACCAGTCTCTGGTCGATAGCGAGCAGATGGCACAGGCCATTATCAACACCGCGCTCGACGCTTTTGTCCAGACCGACGAAACCGGCATCATCCTCGACTGGAGCCCGCACGCCGAAGCGATGCTCGGATGGACCCGGTCTGAGGCCCTGGGTGCGAAGGCGGAAGATTTGATCGTTCCCGAGCTGCAACGCGACGCCAACAACCAATGGGTCAAGCAATTTCTGCATGACGTCGGCATCGGCGCGCCGGGCTGGCGATTCGAAGCGCCCTTGCTGCATCGGGACGGCAGAGAGATTTTCACCGAGATGTCGCTGACGGAGCTTCGTCGCGGCGAAAATCACATCATCAATGCGTTCATTCGCGATATCACCCAGAAGCGTGCGGCCGAGGAACAGCTGATCCAGGCACAGAAGATGGAGTCGGTGGGGCAACTCACCGGCGGCATCGCCCATGATTTCAACAATCTGCTGACGATAATTCTCGGCAGCGCCGAGCTGCTCGAGGAGCGACAGGGCAAGCTCAACCCGGCCAACACCCAGCTTCTACGGAACATTCAGGCCGCCGGGCAGCAGGCGGCGACCCTGACGCAGCGGCTGCTCGCCTTCGCGCGCAAGCAGCCACTGGAGCCCCGCGCCATCGACCTCAATCAGCTGATGGGCGGGTTGAAGGCACTGCTGCGCAGGACACTGGGCGAGGATGTCGACATCAAGATGGTTCTGCGACCCGATTTGCCCAAAGCGAACATCGACGACCATCAGTTCGAGGCGGCCGTCCTGAACCTGGCCATCAACGCGCGCGATGCCATGCCCCATGGCGGGCATCTCACCATCGAGACCGCGCTCGCCACCATCGACGAGGCAGCGGCCACCCTGGGCAAGATCGAGCACGGGCGCTATCTGGTGTTGAGCGTCGCCGATAACGGCGAAGGCATGGCGCCCGACGTCCGCGCTCGGGCACTGGAGCCCTTCTTCACAACCAAGCCGACAGGCAAGGGAACCGGGCTCGGCCTAAGCATGGTCTACGGATTCGTCACTCAGTCCGGTGGGCAATTGACCATCTACAGCGAGCTCGGGCTCGGCACCACCGTGCGTCTCTATCTGCCGCTGGCGGAGTCCGACGTGCCGGCGGCGCCGGCGGTGATAACCAAGCTGCCTGGGGGCAGCGAAACAATCCTCGTGGTGGAAGACGAACCCGAGTTGCGGGAGCTGGTAACCGGCATGCTTCGTCCCATGGGCTATCGCATTCTCGAAGCGGGCAACGGCCAGGAGGCGCTGGCTGTGCTGGCCCGCGAACCGGTCATCAATCTCCTGTTCACCGATGTCGTCATGCCGGGCGGAATGCATGGGCCGCAGCTGGCGGCCGAGGCGCGGCGACTGCGACCAGAACTAAAGGTTCTCTACACATCGGGCTATCCGGGGTCTGAGTACTGCGGCGAAGGCTTGACCGCGCATCAACTGCTGAGCAAACCCTATGAGGCGTACGAGCTAGCGGCGAAGTTGCGCGAGATCCTCGAGGGTCGCTCTGCATAGGTCTTCGGCTGCTACTCAGGTCGCAGAATCTCTCGGATCCCAGATCAGGCTCATGGCCGACCTTCTGGTGGGTCGAGAAGCGGATCGCGGACCAGGACCTTGTCGGCGTAAAGGCCGGCAATCTCTTGATCGGTCAAGGCCAGCAACTCGCGCAGCACCGCTTCGTTATGCTCGCCGAGACGATCGGCGGCGATGTCGCTTCCCTCCGCCCATCGCGAAAATTTCACCGGCAGCCCGGGGATGTCGAACTCGCCGATCGTTTCGTCGCTGACCCGCCGGACGGTTCCGCGCGCGCGCAAATGCGGATGCGCCCTCGTTGGCTAATGGCTCGCCAGCAATTTGTCGCGCATCCTCTTCGGATTCATTCCGGTCCACCGTTTGCAGCCGTGAGAGAATGCGCTAACTCCTTGATAACCGACGAGCCATGCTATCTGAGAGATCGAAAGGTTGGCCTCACCGAGATAGTGCGTGGCGAGATCGGAGCGGAGTTGATCGAGAATTTCACCAAAGCTCAGGCCTTCCGCAGTCAGCCTGCGCGCCAGCGTCCGGCTGCTCACGCCAAGCGACTGCGCAACGGCGTCGAGCCGCGCCTTGCCATGCGGCAAGAGTGGGGTGATCGCATTTTCGATAGTGATTCGCAGTGGCCCCGCACCGGAGCGGCGATACGCTAGCGCCTGCTCGCAATCCTGCAGCAGGATCTCGTTGAGATAGCGATCCGCGCTGGCGAGACGAAGTTGCTTTACTTCCTTATCGAAGATGATCTGGTCTGTGTCCGCACCAAAATGTATCCGGCAGCCAAAGAATTTTTCGAGCTCAGAAGACTCATCGGAGCGCCGATGAACGAAATGGACGGCGATCGGGTTCAGACGGCGGTGCGTTGACGCCCTGCAGAAGCGGACAAGCATTGTCACAAAACACTCCATCTGTTGCCGATCGGAATGTCTGGCGACGCCAGCGTAGCGCAAGGCAATTGTGAAATTACGGTCTCCCGAGCATTTGAGAACGAGGCCTGCATTGGCGATCGAACTGTAGCGCTGGACCCGGTCCATCGCATCGCCGAGCGTCTCCGACGAGGCTGCAACATAGTGGAGCAGCCCGATCTGCCGGAGCTCCCCATCGCGCGCTAGCCTGAAGCCAAGCAATGGATCTTTCAATGCGTTGGCCGCAAGCTCCAGAAACCTAATCTGGCCGGGAACGCTGAGGCGCATGTCTTTCCTATCGATCTGACTGACTGACAGACCGGCGCTTCTCAGCAGCGGCTCGAGGACAATGCCCGCCTCGCGCAGACGTCCGGCGGCCAAACGCGCCGCCACGCCTAGCGTGTCCGGCTGCAAAGCAAGACGTCTCAGCTCAGCCCGGCGCCCGGACTTTGCTGCCTTTCCCGTCGAGCGGTTGGGGTTGGCCCTGCGCATCGGAGCGTCCCCGGAGCACGCAAGAGCAAATCAATGGCAGCAAATAACAAAACGACTTCCTCCGCAACTTAATAGAACTGTCCGAACCGCTGTGTGGCCCGTGCGCCGGTTGTTCTTACCGGCGTGTGCGATTTTACCGGCTCGGCAACCGGAGGCTGAGGGAGCGTTCGAATGCGCGGGAGAAGTCTCATGGCTGCCGCCTTAGCGGCGGCAACGGGTGCGTGCGCGAGCTATTCAGAGAAGATACCCGCCAGTTATGTCTCGCCAGTCAT
>Ga0137403_10004343_pt1 | contig 16702 bp, 18 predicted proteins | sample CZOMad2_1_16fung_FD_122057 | JGI IMG/M metagenome (GOLD analysis project Ga0137403, IMG submission 122057) | Vadose zone soil fungal communities from Angelo Coast Range Reserve, California, USA - CZOMad2_1_16fungal (Hybrid Assembly) | ecosystem: Environmental > Terrestrial > Soil > Vadose zone...
GAGGGCCGAACAACGGTAGGCGCGGCATGTTGCAGTCGGGTTTCCGGCGCGGCGGCGGTTTGTTTCGATTGTTTCAGCGCGAGTCCGCGCCGTGGCCGCCGAAAAAGATGGCCCGGAGGGCATGGCGCCCTCCGGGCCGCAGGGCCTCTAGACGGAGGAATCAGGTCACATCGTGACGCCAGCCTCGTTCACGGCACCACCTCGCCGTGCAGGCCGAGATCGAGGCCCTCGCGCTCGATATCCTCGGAGACGCGCAGGCCGAGCGTCTTGTCGATCACCCACAGGATGACCAGGGAGACGATGGCGTCATAGATGATCGTGACGGCGATGCCCTTGATCTGCGTGATCACCTGGCCGGCGTGGCCGTCGATCCAGCCGACGGGATCGGTGGCGCCGGTGACGGCCATGGTGGCGAAGACGCCGGTCAGGAGGGCGCCGATGATGCCGCCGATGGCGTGGACGCCGAAGGCATCCAGCGAGTCGTCGTAGCCGAGCGCGTTCTTCAGGCTCGTGCTGGCGAAGAAGCAGAGGACGCCGGCGGCGATGCCGATGATGAGGGCGCCGCTCGGCAACACGAAGCCCGAGGCCGGCGTGACCGCGACAAGGCCGGCAACGGCTCCGGACGCGATGCCCAGCACCGACGGCTTGCCCTTCACCAGCCACTCCGCGAACATCCAGGCGAGCGCCGCGGCGGCCGTCGCGATCTGGGTGGCCGCCATGGCCATGCCGGCGCGCACGTCGGCCGCTACGGCGGAGCCGGCGTTGAAGCCGAACCAGCCGACCCACAGCAGCGAGGCGCCGATCACGGTGAGGACAAGGTTATGCGGCGGGAACGGGACCTTCGGATAGCCGTGGCGCTTGCCCAACACGAGGGCGCAGACCAGGCCGGCGACGCCGGCATTGATGTGCACGACGGTGCCGCCGGCATAGTCGAGCACGCCGGAGCCGCCGAGCCAGCCACCGGGTCCCCACACCATGTGCGCGATCGGGGCATAGACGAGGACCAGCCACAACGACATGAACCACACCAGGGCCGAGAACTTCATGCGGTCGGCGAAGGAGCCCGCGATCAGCGCCGGCGTGATGATCGCGAAGGTCATCTGGAAGCACATGTAGACGGACTCGGGAATCGTCGGCGCCAGGGAGTTGACGGCCGTCGTCCCCATGCCCGCCAGGAAGAAGCGGCTGAGACCGCCGATGAAGCCGTTGCCTTCGGTGAACGCGAAGCTGTAGCCGATGATCATCCAGAGCACCGTCACCAGGCAGGTGACGGCGAAACTCTGCATGATCGTGGCCAGCACGTTCATCTTGCGGACCATGCCGCCGTAGAACAGCGCCAGACCGGGTATGGTCATCATCAGCACCAGCGCCGTCGAGGTCAGCATCCACGCGGTGTCGCCTTTGTCGAGCGTGGGGCCATCGGCCCAGGCGGGCGCCGACAGGCAGGCGGCGAGGAGCGCGAGCGGCGCGATGGCCGCATGCCGCAGGATCATTCGAATCATCTGGGGTCTCCCTACAGTGCTTCTTCGTTTCTGTCGCCGGTGCGGATGCGCACGGCCTGCATCATGTCGAACACGAAGATCTTGCCGTCACCGATGCGGCCGGTGGCGGCGGTCTTGAGAATGGTGTCGACGACGCGCTCGACCAGGTCGTTGGACACGGCGATTTCGAGTTTGATCTTCGGCACGAAATTCACGGCGTATTCGGCGCCGCGATAGATTTCGGTGTGGCCCTTCTGGCGGCCGAAGCCGCGGGCCTCCGTGACCGTCAATCCCTGTACGCCCAGCGCCGTCAGCGCCTCGCGCACTTCGTCCAGTTTGAACGGCTTGATGATGGCCATGACGAGTTTCATCTGACACTCCTCCCGCTACGCCTGCTCGCCCCCGCCGGTCGCCGAACGCCCGCACTGCGCGGACGTGCTCTGGCGATTCGGCGGAATGGCGGATCGCGACGATCTCCGGATGAGGTAGCAAGACCCGTGCCAACTCGGAAATGGCGGGTGCATTGAGGAACCAGGCGGGAAGCCGGGGCTTGTTTGCGCGGCCAGTGCGGCGCGGCTAGGTGTGCCACCGCGGGCGGATATTGTCGCCCGCGCCGGAGAAGAGCGCCGGACGCGGCGGCTATCTCAACAGTGGGCTGGTCGCCGAGGTTTGCCCCTTAGCTGGCGTCGGAACGAACAGCCTGCTGCCGCTCTGTTCGGCATTTGCCTAAATCTTCGGCAGCGAACACAGGATGGATTTCAACCGACTTCATGAATGTGGCGCGCGCAGGAGTGACTGCGGGATTGGCGCGCCGGGCGCGGCCGTTGCGCCGACGCGGCAGCCAAGCCTTGTTCGCAGCCATTGTACGATCTGGCCGGCCAGCGGTCCCGACGAGCCTGCCTCTCCGCGTGCGTCGCTGCCCGCAATGCGCTCGCTCTCGCAGGCAGATGTTGGCGACATCGGCGGCCGCAGCGTCGTTGCCACATACATGGCGTCGGCATAGGTCTGGACGATGGCGTGGAACATTGACTTTCTCCTGTGGACTGGCGGATGCGGCCGACGACTGCAGACAACGTGGATCGGCAGGCCCACAGCGACAAACGCCGTTTGCTGACAGGACATGTAAGGGAAAGTCACAGTTCGCCATTCATCGGCCGGCAGAGCGTAACGCCGCGGACGCCCTCGTTGCGCCGCTATTGTCGCCGGAGAGCGCGCGTGCCAGAGCGGTGCGCCTCTTGATCAAAAGGCGATCGCACGACAAGTATTCACCTCGTTCAGGCGAGCAAACCCAGATTGCTAGCCCAGGGGAGGACGATGGCAGGCCATGAGCAGTTCCCGAATGACGCTGAGCGGCGCCCCCGCGGCGTGGCGTGCGCCCATCGATGGTGCGGTCCGCATCGGCTCCGAGCGCCACAAGCATCTTTTCTGCCGCATGCTCATCGACACCTTTGATCCATACAAGCCGGCGATCATCCCTTGGCCGAAGCTGGACGATGGCGCCCTTGCGCGATTGACCGGCTTGCCGATCTGGAGTCTGGCGGTCGAGACGGAGGGTTATGCCTGCTTGCGCATGCAGGCGATGGCCGATGCGACAAAGGATCCGCTTATTCGCGAAGCCATTGCGCTCAACGCTTTCGAGGAACGCCGTCACAAGGAAGTGCTCGCGCACATGATTCGGTTCTATGGCATCACTATCGATGCTGAACCGGACTACCTGCAGCCGAGATGGCCCAGATGGACCTTCCTGTGCACCGGCTATGGCGAACTCATCGACTCGTTCTTTGCCTTCGGCCTCTTCACCTTGGCAAAGAACTCGGGCTTCTTTCCCGCGGAACTCGTCGAGGTCTTCGAACCGGTCATTCAGGAGGAGGCGCGGCACAACCTGTTTTTTGTCAACTGGCTCGCCTACGAACGCGCCCGCAGTCCGCTCTGGAGGCGCCCGGCTCTCACGATGCAGCGGCTCGCGGCGCTGGCGGCCGAGGTCTACGTCCACCTGGATGCCTCCGGCAAGGTGGACCAGGACAACTTCACGATGAAGGGCAGCCAAGCCATGGGGGTCGATCTCGGCTTCCGCGAGCTGCTCGATCTGTGCCTCACGGAAAATGATCGTCGATTCGCCTTGTACGACGATCGTCTTGTCCGTCCGCAACTCCTCCCGCGCATGGCGCGAACGGTGATCGCGATCTGCGGCAAGCCGCGTCCAGAGCGCGCTGAGCCGGTGTAGCTACGGGCAGGGCGCGGCCGGGCCGCGACGAGTGGTGCAGGTGCAAGCCTTTGCCGAAACTAATAAATCTGCCACCCTGCCGGCGCTCGAAGGTGGATAACGGAAAGTCACAGGTCCGATGGCCCCGCGCCTGCCGCCGCTCAATGCTCTGCGCGCCTTCGAGGTCGCGGCCCGCCACAACAGCTTCACAGGGGCGGCCGCGGAAATGCGCGTCAGCCATGCGGCGGTCAGCCGGCATGTGCGCTCGCTGGAAGCGCGCCTCGGCGTAACGCTGTTCCGCCGCGCCAAACGCGGCGTCGAGCTCACGGAGGACGGCGTACGCTATCTCGAGGTGGTTTCGGCCGCCTTCGAGTCGATCACGGAGGCGACGGAGGCGCTGGCCAAACCCCGGGACGTCCGGGTCCGCGTCAGCGTCGAGCCGGCCTTTGCCGGCCGCTGGCTGATCCACCGCCTGGGCCGGTTCCAGGCCGCCCATCCCGATGTCGATGTCGTGCTGGATGCGTCACCGCGGCTCATCGATCTCACGCGCGACGAGGCCGACATGGCGGTCCGCTACGGCCAGGGCGGCTGGCCGGGTCTGCGGCAGGACCTGGTGGCATCGTCACGGATCTTTGCCGTCGGGCGGAAGGAACTGCGCGGCCGCCGGCGGGCGGCCTTCGCGCCGGACGAGCTGCGCGCCTTCGTCCTGCTCCATGAGGACGACGGCGGCCTGTGGCGACGCTGGTTCGCGGCCGCCGGCATTGCCGACGTGAATGTCAGCCGCGGGCCGCGCATCCTCGAAACCGGATTGGCCATCGATGCGGCAGTTGCCGGACAGGGCATCGCCCTCGCCGACGAGGCGCTGATCGCCGATGATCTCGCCAGCGGCCGACTCGTGAAGCTCTGCGACGTCGCGCTGGCCGATGGCTCCTATTATCTGCTCAGCCTTCCGAGCGGGCAGCGTCGCCGCCCGCTCGCCGCCTTCCGCGACTGGCTGCTGGCGGAGACGGGAGCGCTCCGCCGCCCGTCGTGAGCGGTCGCGGCTAGGCCGCCCGCCGGCGCTCGCCGTTGTCGTTGCAGCCGGCGGCCGCGTAGCCGCTGAGGGCGATGTCGGTATAGGCGGCCGGCTCCAGCGGCCAGTCCTGCGCGCGGTTGCCGAGGGTACCATCGACGGCGGCCCAGGCATCGGCGCGGGTGAGCCCGATGTCCTGCAGCATGCGGTCGTCGAGTCGCAGGATTTCACGCACAGCGGCCCGCCGGTCCCGCCAGGCCGCCAGCGCTCCGAGCGCCGCTCGCGTAGCTCCGATCGCCGTGCCTACGAGCCGGCCGGCGCCCGCGATCGCCAGATAGCCGACCCGCTCCACGGCCTCGGCGCGCGCCGCCTGGGCCTGCTCGATATAGGGCTGAAATTCGATGCGTTCGTTGTGCCAATCGCTCATCTGCCACCTTCCATCTCGCGTAAGCATGAAGTAGGGTAATGGGGAGAAGTTTCGTTCGAATAGCGATCCGTCTGCATAATGTCGTCATTTCTGGTCGGGTCGGCAAACGAGTAGTTTTCACGGTTTGCATAAGCATCCCTAATGTGAGGAACGATGACTCCGCGGCTTCCCCCGTTGAATGCGCTGCGCGCCTTCGAGGCGGCGGCCCGGCATCTGAGCTTCACCAAGGCGGCGGCCGAACTGCATGTGACGCAGGCCGCCGTCAGTCACCAGATCAAGACGCTGGAGGATCATCTGGGGGTGCCGCTGTTCCAGCGGCGCAACAAGGCGGTGCTGCTCACGGAAGCCGGCCAGCTCTGCCTGCCCGGCGTGCGCGACGGCTTCGCCCGCCTCGCGGAGGCGGTCGACGGCCTGCGGGCGCTGCAGACCGACAATCTCCTGAGCGTCACCACCTCGCCCTCGTTCGCCGCCAAATGGCTGGTGCCGCGGCTCGAGCGCTTCCGCGCCGCCAATCCCGAGTTCGACGTGCGCATCGATGCCTCGACCCAGCTGGTCGACTTCACGCGCGAGCGCATCGATGTCGGCATCCGCTATGGCGGCGGCGGCTATGCGGGACTGACCTCGGAGGTGCTGTTCGGAACGGAGGTGTTCCCGGTCTGCAGCCCGCGGCTGCGCAAGGGCCCCCAGGCCCTGCGGACGCCGGCCGACCTCAAGCGGCACACGCTCCTGCACACGGAGTGGCTGGCGCGCGACGAGGAGCCTGACTGGCGCATGTGGCTGCTGGCGGCCGGCGTGTCCGACGTCGATTGGACGCGCGGACCGCAGTTCAACGACGCCGCGCTCGCCATCCAGGCGGCCATCGAGGGCCAGGGCGTCGCTCTCGGCCGCGATGCCCTCGTCGCCGCCGACCTCCGGGCCGGCCGGCTGGTGCGGCCCTTCCGCCTGAGCGTCGCCGGCCGCTTCCGCTACCATCTGGTCCATCTGCCGACGGCGCTGAAACGGCGCAAGGTCGCCATCTTTCGCGACTGGCTGCTGGGCGAGGCGCATGCCACGCGCGCGGGCGAGTGATCCCTGATCCGTGGCGGACTCTGGCCCTGCTAATCCTCCTTGTGCACCGCAGCATTCGACCTAACGAGCGCCTCGATCAAGGCCGGAATTGGCGCGCTTGTGGAATATTGTGCTGTCTTGATCGCTTTCGAAACGATCTTTCAGCGCGCCGCCGCGGCCCGATCCCTATCTTGCCGTCCAATAAAATCGTTGAACCGCTGTCGCATATCTTTCACTATTGCGCCAATGCATCAGCCGGCCCTCATTGTTCAGATGTGGCTGACTGACATTTGCGAATAGACATCAAATTGGGAGACCTCACATGACAATGGCGTTTACGCGCCTGAAACTCGTGGCGCTGGCGACGCTTTTCGCCGTCGGCACAGCGGCGGTGGCGCATGCCGAAACGGTGCTGCGGCGCGGCAATGGCGCGGATCCGCAGACCCTCGACCCGCACAAACTCGAGGGCGTGCCGGAATTCAATGTCACGGCCGATCTGTTCGAGGGCTTGACCACTTATGATGCCAAGGCGAACGTCGTGCCCGGCGCAGCGGAATCCTGGGATATCAGCGATGACGGCAAGGTCTACACGTTCCACCTGCGCAAGGACGGCAAGTGGTCGAACGGCGACCCCCTGAAAGCCGACGACTTCGTCTACTCCTTCCGGCGCGCAGTCGACCCCGTGACGGCGTCGCCCTACGCCTACATTCTCGAGCCAATCGTCAATGCCAAGGAAATCACGGCCGGCACGCAAGCGGACATCACGCAACTCGGCGTGAAGGCAGTCGACGACCTTACCGTGCAGATCACGCTGACGGCGCCGACAGCGCACTTCCTGCAGCTGACTCGTCACAACATCTCGTTCCCCGTGAACAAGGCGGTGGTCGAGAAGTTCGGGAAGGATTGGACGCGGCCTGAGAATATCGTCAGCAACGGCCCGTACAAGCTGGCCGAGTGGACGCCGCAGGCATCGTTGACGATGGTCAAGAACCCGAACTTCCATGACGCGGCGAGCGTCAAGCTCGACAAGATCGTCTACTACCCGACGGAGGACATCTCCGAGGAGTTCAAGCGGTTCCGTGCCAACGAGCTCGATGTCACCAACGAGGTGCCGACCGACCAAGTGCCGACGATCAAGAAGGAATTCGCCAAGGAGTTCCACAACGAGCCTTATCTCGGCACATACTACTACGCCATCAATCTGACGCGCGATCCCCTCGGCAAGGACGGCAAGGCGCGCGAGGCGCTGGCGCTGGCGATCAACCGCGACGTCATCGTCGAGAAGATCACGCAGGCGGGCGAAGTGCCGGCCTATTCCTGGGTGCCGCCGGGGATGCCGGGCTATCAGCAGCAGTTCGTCGACTACAAGGACATGACGCAGAAGGACCGCGAGACGCTCGCCAAGAAGCTCTACAAGGAGGCCGGGTACGGCCCGGACAAGCCGCTGAAGGTCGAGATCCTCTACAATACCAGCGAGAGCCACAAGAAGATCGCGATCGCGGTCCAGAACATGTGGAAGAAGGTGCTGGGCGCCGAGACGACGATCACCAACCAGGAGTGGAAGGTATTCCTGGACACGCGCTCGAAGAAGGAATTCCAGGTCACGCGTGCGGCCTGGATCGGCGACTATGTCGATCCCTATACCTTCGAGCAGATGTTTCTGTCGGATGCCGGCACCCAGAACGATCCGGGCTATGCCAGCAAGGACTATGACGGCCTCTTGGCCCAGGCGCAGAAGACGGTCGATCAGCCGGCGCGCCTGAAACTGCTCCAGCAGGCCGAGAAGATTTTTCTCGACGACAACGCGATCATCCCGATCTACCACTACAACACGAAGCACCTGGTATCTTCGCGGGTGTCGGGCTGGGACTTCAATCTGCTGGATATCCACCTCGGCCGTTACATGACCGTGGCAGCCCAGTAGCAGGGGGCCAGGGCCGAACCGAAAGAGGGGCCGGTGGAGCATTCCACCGGCCCGTCTCTTTTGCGGAACAGAACAAGACTGTCACTATGATGCATACAAGGCCATGCTGCGCTATTTCCTGAGGCGCGTCGGCGGCGCGATCCCGACGCTCTTCCTGATCATCGCCGTCTCGTTCTTCCTGGTGCACGCAGCGCCGGGGGGACCCTTCAGCACCGAACGCAACCGGCCGGCCGAGATCGAAGAAAACCTGAAGCGCGCCTATCATCTCGATGAGTCGGTGCCGCGGCAATTCCTGCGCTATCTGAACGGTTTGGCGCACGCCGATTTCGGGCCATCGTTCCAGTACAAGGACTTCTCCGTCTCGGAACTGATCGCGCGCGGGTTTCCCACATCGCTCATGCTGGGCACGCTGGCCATTGCGGCCGCCTTGATCCTCGGGCTCTCCGCCGGCATCTGGGCGGCCTTCCGGCAGAATAGCGCCATCGACTACTCCGTGATGGGCATGTCGATGACCGGCATCGCCGTTCCGAATTTCGTCGTAGCGCCGTTTCTGACCCTGGTCTTCGGCTCGCTGCTCCACTGGCTGCCCGTCGGCGGATGGGATCACTGGAGCAACATTGTCCTGCCGGCGGTCGCCCTCGGATTGCCGAACGTGGCGGCCGTGTCACGCCTGACGCGCGGCAGCATGATCGAGGTCTTGCGGAGCAACTACGTGCGGACGGCGCGGGCCAAGGGCCTGCGGGAGAGGGTCACGATCACGCGCCATGCGATCCGGGCGGCGATCCTTCCGGTCATCTCCTATCTGGGTCCGGCCGTCGCCAACATCATCACGGGGTCGGTCATCATCGAGCAGATCTTCAGCATTCCCGGCATCGGCCGTTACTTCGTGCAAGCGGCGCTCAACCGCGACTATACACTCGTCATGGGCGTGACGATTTTCTATGGCGTGATCATCATCACCTGCAATCTCATAACGGACCTACTCTATGGCTTCCTTGATCCCCGGGTCCGCTACGACTGAGGCAAGCATGGCCGACGTTACAGTCCGAGACATCCCGTCGCCGATGGCCGCAGAAGAGGTTGCAGGCCGCAGCCTCTGGTCCGATGCCCGCCGGCGCTTCCTGCAGAACCATGCCGCGGTCGCCAGCCTGGTCATTTTGATCATCATTGCCGCCCTTTCCTTCGGCGCGCCGTTCCTGGGGCTGAGGGACCAGGACGACGTGAACTACGACATGATGCCGGCTGCGCCTCCGGACTTCGCCACCGGCTACTTCTTCGGCAGCGACGCCAACGGGCGGGACCTCTTCGTGCGCACGCTCTATGGCGGCCAGGTGTCGCTCACCGTGGGAGCGGTGGCCACGCTGGTCAGCCTCCTTATCGGCGTCGCCTGGGGCGCAACGGCAGGTTTCATCGGCGGACGCGTCGACGGCGCCATGATGCGGATCGTCGACATTCTCTATTCAATTCCGTTCATTTTCTTCGTCATCCTGCTGACGGTCGTGTTCGGGCACGACATCATTCTGATCTATCTGGCGATCGGCGCGGTCTCCTGGCTCGACATGGCCCGCATCGTTCGCGGCCAGACCCTCAGCCTCAAGCGCAAGGAGTTCATCGAAGCCGCCCATGCCAGCGGCGTCTCGACCTTCAATATCGTTCGGCGCCACATCATCCCGAACTGCCTCGGCCCGGTCGTCATCTACGTGACGCTGACGGTGCCGACCGTCATTCTGACCGAGTCGTTCCTGAGCTTCCTCGGCATGGGCGTGCAGGAGCCGCAGTCGAGCTGGGGCACGCTCATCAGCGAAGGGGCGCGCTCGATGGAGATATCGCCCTGGGGACTCCTGCCCGGCGTTGTCCTGGCGCTCACCCTCCTATGCCTCAACTTCGTCGGCGACGGCATGCGCGACGCCTTCGATCCTAAGGACCGCTGAGCGATGGCGGCAATCGCCAACGCCGATCTGCCCGTCCTCGATGTGAACGGGCTGGAGACCACGTTCTCCACCCCCGAGGGCGAAGTGAAGGCGGTTAACGGGGTCAGTTTCCAGGTTCGTGCCGGCGAGGCCGTCGGCGTCGTCGGAGAATCCGGCTCGGGCAAGAGCCAGATCTTCATGTCGATCATGGGGCTGCTCGCGTCCAACGGCCGCGCTCGCGGCAGCGTGAAGTTCAAGGGCACGGAGATTCTCGGTCAACCGCCGAGCAAGCTGAACAAGATCCGCGGCGTCCGCATGTCCATGATCTTCCAGGATCCCATGACGTCGCTGAATCCCTATCTGACGGTCGCCCGCCAGATGACGGAGGTGCTGGTCGAGCACAAGGGCATGAGCATGGCGGAGGCGCGCAAGGCTTCGATCGCCCTGCTCGATCGCGTGCAGATTCCCGAGGCCGCCCAGCGGTTCGACATGTATCCGCATGAATTCTCCGGCGGCATGCGCCAGCGGGTGATGATCGCCATGGCGCTGCTGTGTCAGCCGGAACTGCTGATCGCCGACGAGCCCACGACCGCACTCGATGTCACCGTGCAGGCCCAGATCCTCGAGCTCATCGGCGGCCTGCGCCGCGACTTCAACATGGCGCTCACGCTCATCACCCACGACATGGGCGTCATCGCCGGCATGTGCGACCGCGTGATGGTGATGTATGGCGGGCGCGTGGTCGAGGCGGCGCCGGCGGGCAAGCTGTTCCACGACCCGCAGCATCCCTACAGCGCCGGCCTGCTGCGCTCGATGCCGCGGCTGGACGAGACCATGCATGACCGGCTGACGACCATCGCCGGCCAGCCGCCGAACCTGCAGCGCTTGCCAAGCGGCTGTGCCTTCCGCGACCGCTGCGATTACCGCATGGAGATTTGCGCGACCGAGTTGCCGCCGCTGCGGGGGATCGCGCCCGAGAGGAGCAAAGCATGCCATCTGCAGGCCCTGTAGGCACCGCTCCGCTGCTGTCGGTACAGGACCTGAAGGTCCACTTCCATATCGGCGGCGGCCTGCTGTCGCGCAGACGCGCCGCCGTGCTGAAGGCCGTCGACGGCGTGACCTTCGATCTGCGGCCGGGCGAGACGCTCGGGCTGGTCGGTGAATCCGGCTGCGGCAAGTCGACCCTTGGACGCGCCGTCCTGCGGCTGTTGCCGACGGCAGCCGGCCGCGTGGTGTGGCTCGGCCAGGATCTGGCGCTGCTGTCGCACGAGGCCATGCGGCAGAAGCGCCAGCAAATGCAGATCGTATTCCAGGACCCGCTCGCCGCCCTAAATCCGCGCATGACCGTCGGCGACATCATCGCCGAGCCCATGAAGACGTTCCAGCCGAACCTGCCGGCGACGGAGACGAAGAAGCGCGTGCAGGAGATAATGGCGAAGGTCGGCCTGCTACCGAACCAGATCAACCGCTACCCGCACGAGTTCTCCGGCGGCCAGTGCCAACGCATCGGCATCGCACGGGCGATGATCAACAGCCCGCAGCTGATCGTCTGCGACGAGCCGGTCTCCGCCCTCGACGTGTCGATCCAGGCGCAGATCGTCAACCTGCTGATGGACCTCCAGCGCGACATGGGCATGGCGCTGATCTTCATCTCCCACAACCTGTCGGTCGTGCGCCATATCAGCCATCGCATCATGGTGCTCTATCTCGGCCGCGTCGCCGAGCTGGCCGACCGCGACGAGCTCTACCGCAACCCGCGCCACCCCTATACTCAGGCCCTCATTTCCGCGGTGCCGATCCCCGATCCCGACGTCGAGCGCAGCCGGCGGCGGGTGGTGCTGACCGGCGACCTGCCCTCGCCCCTGAAGCCGCCCTCCGGCTGCACCTTCCGCACGCGCTGCCCGAAGGCGACCGAGCTGTGCGCACGCGAAGTGCCGCCGCTCGAGACCATCGGCCGCGGCCACGAGGTCGCGTGCCACCATTGGGACCAGCAGTAGGACCCGCCCTCAACGCCGCTGCGCGATCCAGACGCCGGCCAGGATCACCACAGAGGCCGCCAGCAGCGAGAGGGTCATGCGCTCGCCCAGCAGCAGGGCGGCGAGGATCAGGCCGGAGACGGGCTGAGAAAACTGGATCGTACTGATGCGGGCGATGCCGCCCTTTGCCAATGCCCAGTACCAGCCGATATAGCCGACGATCGTGGTGACGCTGGCCAGATAGATCACCGCGCTCCAGGACTGCCAGCCAGCCGACGGCCAGCCGCCGCCCGCCACCGTCGCACCCATGATGACCGCCGAGACCATGGCCGCCAGCGCGACGCCCCATAGGGTCGTAGCCAGGCTGCTGTAGCCGGTCTGCGCCAACCGCGCGCCCGCGACATAGCCCGCGGCGACGAGGAGCGCCGACAGCAGGACCAGCAGGTCGCCGCCCAATGTCGGCTGCGCACCGCCGCTGCCGGCGCGCAGGGCGATCAGCGCACACTCGCCGAGGAGCGCGATGACACAGCCGGCAATCCAACGCGCGGTCGGCCGCCGGCGCTCGACCAGCGCGGCGTAGCTGCCGGTGAAGATCGGCAGGGCGGCCAGGATCATGCCGCCATGCATGGCCGAGGTGTCGCGCTGGCCGAAGCTGTAGAGCAGCGGAAAGACGATGAAGCCGGAGACGCCGGAAATGACCAGCAGCAGGAGGCCGCGGCGGTCCTTCGGCAAGGGCTGGCGCAATGCCAGGGCGATCGGCAAGGCCAGCACGCCCGCGAAGACCGTGCGCAGCAGGCCGACATGAAGGGGCTGGAGGTCGGCGACGGCGAGGCGCGTGGCCACCGGCGTCGCGCCCCAGATAATCATGATCAGCCCGGCGGTGACGATCGGCGCCAGGGAACTGCGCGGCGGCGCCATGATCGCGGGCAGGCGGCGCTTACTCGAGGCCGATGGCCCGGCGATAGACCTCGAGCAGGGCTTCCTGCTCCTGGCGGTCGGCGGAGTCCATTTTGCGCAGGCGCACGATCTGGCGCATGACCTTGGAGTCGAAGCCGCTGCCCTTGGCCTCGGCGTAGACTTCGCGGATGTCGGCGGTCAACCCCGCCTTCTCTTCCTCGAGCCGCTCGATGCGCTCGAGGAACGAGCGCAAGCGATCTGCCGCGATGCCGCCGGATTTCTTCATGAACGCTCCCCGAAAACGAAGCGCGGACAATATCGGCGGCTCCCGCGGGCCGCAACCCTGGCGGCATCGCTATTGTCCGGCTGCGTCCAGCCTCCTACTGTGGAGGAGTTGGGGGACGAACAAGCGAGCCTTGCTGTCGCTGCGCAAGCCATATGAAGCATAAGACTGACCGACGCGCCGGCCCGCGGCCGGCCTCATCATCCGGCACGGATCTGCAGGCCGCCTTCGGGGCGCAGGTCGGGCAGGTGGCGCGGCGCTGGCGTGCGCTGGTCGATGCCCGCCTCAAGGAGTTCGGGCTCACCGAAGCCACCTGGCGGCCGCTGCTGCATCTCTCGAAGTTCGCGACGCCGCCACGCCAGACCGATCTCGCGGAATCGCTCTCGATCGAAGGGCCGTCGCTCGTGCGGCTGCTCGATACGCTCGAACGCGACGGCTACATCCTGCGCTGCGCCGACAGCGACCGCCGCACCAAGACCATACGCCTGACGCCGCGCGGCGAGACGCTGCAGCGCAAGATCGCGGCGGTCGTGGCGGACACGCGCAGCCGCGTGCTGGCCGGGGTCGCGGACCGGCGGCTGGCGGCGGCGCTCCAGGTTCTCGAGGAGGTGGAGCGGTCGATCCGGGCGCTCGGCGCGTCGAAGGAAAGCCAGGCGGGCGCGCCGCCGCGACGCGCACGCCGGAAGGACTGAGCGCGCCGGTTCAGGATGCCGCGGCGCGCTTCGGCTGCGGCCGCAGAATCACGAAGTTCGTGATATTGTATTTGACGGCCGACACCGGGCTCACGCCGCGGTGCAGGTGCGTCCAGAGCGGCGGGAACAGCAGCAGCAGCAGGCCGGCCTTCGGCTTGACGTGCCGGAGCTGGAAGGGGAATTCGGTCTCGCCGCCCTCGACGATGTCGCGCAGGTAGAAGAGGCCGGAGACGATGCGGTCGTGGGTGCCGCCGACGCTGGCATCGATGTGGTAGCCGTAGCCGTCGAGGCAGCGGCGAGATCGCGACGGCCGTGGGATGGGGCTGGCGGCGCCTCAGTGCTTGTGCTGGGCCGCGGAGGATTTCTGCTGGTCGGGCGATGCCTCCTTCTGGTGCTTCGCCTTCCACTCCTCGTAGGGCATGCCGTAGACGATCTCGCGGGCGGCGGGATCGCTGAGGGCGACGCCGCGCTCCTCGGCGGCGGCGCGGTACCATTTCGACAGGCAGTTGCGGCAGAAGCCGGCGAGATTCATCAGGTCGATGTTCTGCACGTCCGTGCGCTCGCGGAAATGCTGCACCAGCCGGCGGAAGGCGGCGGCTTCGAGTTCCGTGCGGGTCTTGTCGTCCATGGGATTCTCCAGGGGTTCCGGCTGGAGAGTATATGTGATCTGACACCGCAAAGAACCAGGGGCGCGGCGGGCGTTCAGTTCAGGATGGAGAGTTCCTGCTCCGAGAGTTCGGCGTCGCTCAGCGACAGCAGGAGATCGGCGTCGTCGAGCCGGCCCTTCTGGTCGCTGTCGACCGATTCGAGGCGGCTGATCCATTCCGAGCGCAGGCGGAACGGGCGTTTCCGGAGGCCGCGGTCGAGCAGCAATTCGCATTGGGTGAAGGCGACGATGCCGGTGTGAAGTTGGACGGCGTCGGCGCCGGCCTTGCGGGTCAGCAGCGCGAGCTTGCGTCCGTAGATGTCCCCTTGCATGCGCGCATCTCTACGCCTGCGCGACTAACGAATCGCTAAACCAGCATGGTTACGACAAAATAAATCGATTCAGAGGCGGCGGACCGTTTCCTCGATCAGCCAGTCGACGACGCCCTGGAGGGCCTCGAGCGGGGTGGCGCCGGCTTCGAGAGCCTCGCGATAGTGGGCGAGCTGGCGGTGGGCGCTGGTGCCGCGGGCGAGGATGCGGCGGGCGTGCTCGATCTCCGGCTGGCAGTTGAAGAAGGCGGCGTCCTCGCGCACCAGCTCGATCAGCTCCTCCAGCAGGTCGGCATAGGGCACCACCTCGCCCTTGCCGAAGTCGGCAAGGCCGGCGTCGGTGCCGTAGCGCTGCGCCCGCCAGCGGTTCTCGTTCACGAGCATGTGGGCGTAGCGGCGCCAGCGCTGGTTGCTGCGGCGCAGGCGCCAGAGCATGCGCAGCAGGCAGCGGTAGAGGGCGGCGACGGCGATGCCGTCGTCGAGCGTGGTACAGACGTCGGTGATGCGCATCTCCAGGGTCGGGAAGCGGGCGCTCGGCCGTACGTCCCACCACAGCTTGCTGCCGTCCTGGATCAGGCCGGCGGCGACGAGCGCGTTGAGATGGCGCTCATATTCGCCCCAGCTCTCGAACAGCTCCGGCAGACCGGTGCGCGGCAGCTCGTTGAAGATGGCCATGCGGTAGGACTTGAGGCCGGTATCCTCGCCGCCCCAGAACGGCGAGGAGGTGCTGAGGGCCAGGAGGTGCGGCAGGAAATAGGCGACCTGGCCCATGAAGTCGACGCGCAGCTGCGGATCCTCGATGCCGATATGGACGTGCATGCCGCAGATGACGAGCCGGCGGCCGGGCGCCTGCAGGTCCTGCGCCAGGATGTTGTAGCGCTCCTTGTCGGTGTGCTTCTGCAGGTGCCAGGAGGCGAAGGGGTGGGTCGAGGCGGCGATCGGGGCGAGGCCGTGGCGGGCGGTCACCTCGGCCACGGTCCGGCGCAGGCGGGCGAGATCGGCGCGGGCCTCGGCGGCGCTGGTGCAGACGCGGGTGCCGACCTCGATCTGCGAGCGCAGGAACTCGGGCGTTACCTGGGCCTCCAGCACGGCCTCGCATTCCGCCAGCAGCCCCGGCGGCGGCTCACGCACGAGATCGCGGCTGACGCGATCGACGAGCAGATATTCCTCCTCGATGCCGAGCGTGAAGGCCGGCTCGCGATAGGCCATTCAGTACTGCTCCAGGCGGTAGAGGCCGTCGTCGGCGAGCACGTCGACGAGGACGTTGCCGATGCGGTGGGCCCATTCCTCGGCGCCGTGGTGCGTGTCGATCAGGTCCTGGCGCACCTCGATCAGCACATGGGGGATGCCGAGATCCTGGCCGTGGACGTAGATGGAATAGCCATGCTCCTCGCGGCCGCTATAGGGCTCGTTGTCGCCGACGCGGATGCCGGGCTCGGCGGCGAGCCGTTTCAGCAGCAGCAGCGGCAGGCGGGGATCGCGGTTCCAGAGGATGCCGACATGCCAGGGCCGCTCGAAGCCGTTCATGACCGGCGTGAAGCTGTGCATGGAGACGAGCGCCGGCACCAGCCCGGCCCGCCGCCGGCTCTCGATGACGCCGGTGATGGCGTCGTGATAGGGCGTGAAGAGGGCGGCCACCCGCTGGGCCCGCTGGGCCGGGCTGAGGCCGCGATTGCCGGGCACGTCCACGCCGTCGCTCTCCTGGGCCATCGAGGTGGGGTTGCCGAGCTTGCGGTTGCAATCGATGACGAGGCGGGAATAGCCGGCGAGGGCGGCCGGGGCATCCAGCCGCTTGGCCAGCCGGCGCGTGACGTCGGCGATGCCGATGTCCCAGGCGATGTGGCGGGCCAGCTCGGCCGGCCCCAGGCCGAGGGT
>Ga0137403_10004344_pt1 | contig 16698 bp, 19 predicted proteins | sample CZOMad2_1_16fung_FD_122057 | JGI IMG/M metagenome (GOLD analysis project Ga0137403, IMG submission 122057) | Vadose zone soil fungal communities from Angelo Coast Range Reserve, California, USA - CZOMad2_1_16fungal (Hybrid Assembly) | ecosystem: Environmental > Terrestrial > Soil > Vadose zone...
AAATACACGCCGTACGTCGAGGGCGGCGCGCACAGCTTGTCGACTTCCTCCTTGAGCGCCGTGATCTGCTCACGCGCTTCGTAGAGGGCGTTGACGAGCTTCTCGTTCTGATTGAAGGCTTGCACGAGCTGACGATTGGCCTCGCGCAGCTTGTTCTCGATCACCATGAAGTCCTTCGGCGTGTCCTCGAGCTTCTTGCGCAGGTGCACGGTTTCCGCCTCGAGCGAGCGGACGTACGCCTGCAGGTCCTGCACCTGGATCTCATATTCGGTGAGTCGGCGGCGCGTGCTCGAATCGGACATGGAGGCGGGAAGGAACTTCGAAAAGCCTTCTCGGCCCGGGCTACTCTTTTTGTCGAACTCCTTCATAGCCCATCCCTTCTCTCTTGACCCCTCATGCGCCGCCTTCGCTCGAGCGCTTCCGACGCTGATTGAGTATAGGCGGCTGTAAAAAAGAAAGTCAAGGTTGTCAGGTCCTTCGGCGGCGTTTACGTGCGCGAATTTGCGCGCCTTTCGCCACCCGCAACGGCTCGGTTCCGCCGTTTCCGTGCCGTCACGTGCTGCCCGTCCCAGGAGCAAGTTCCGTACCGGACTGGCAGCATTCTGTCTGCCTCGAAACGGGTGGCGTCGATCGCGGGTTCCACGTATAAAAAGAGGGCGATGTCGCTGCCGTTGGCGCTGCGCGCCTGTTTATTCATCACGCTGCTGCTCGCGTGCCCTATTTTCTCGCGGCTGTGGATAACCCCCGTTTCGGCGCAAGCAAGGAAGGAATTACGCGTCGGCGTCGCGGGCGTGCCGGCCACGCTCGACCCCGCCGGCGCGCTCGACGGCGCCGTCCCGCTCATCGCGCGCCAGGTCTTCGACACGCTGGTGGCGTTCCGCGAGGGCTCGACCGACATCGAGCCGGCGCTGGCGACGCGCTGGGCCGTCTCGAAGGACGGGCTCACGTGGACGTTCTGGCTGCGCGAGGGCGTGAAATTCGCCGACGGCGCGCCCCTCACGGCCGGGGAGGTCGCGGCCAGCTTCACCCGCGGCCTCAAGGCGGACCCTGCCGCACCGGCGGCGGCGTGGGCTGCGCTGCTGCGTGGAGTACCCGGCGTCATCAAGGAAGTGCGCGCGTCGGACGCGCGCACCGTGCACATCGTGCTCGTTCAGCCGTACGCGCCGCTCCTGACCGCGCTCGCGCACCCGGCGCTGGCCGTCGCGCGCGCGGGGAGCCCGCTCGAGGGCATGGTCCGCCTGGTCGGCACCGGGCCGTACCGCGTGGTGGACGCGTCGCCGGGGCGCATGGCGCTGGAGGCGGTGCCCGGACACTGGGGCGGCGCGCCACGCGCCGAGCGCATCGTGTTCCTCGAGGTCGCCACCGACGATCACGCCGAGGCCGAGATGGACGCGCGTGCGCTCGACGTGTGGCTGCCGGCGGGCGCGCCGCGGCGCGCGGACCGCGCGCTGTCGGTGCCCGGCTTGCGCGTCGGCTACCTCGCGTTCCAGACCGAAAAGGAGCCGTTCGTGCGCAAGCCGCTGCGCCAGGCGGTGGCGGCCTCGCTCGACCCCGCCGTGCTCGCGGTCACGCTCGAGCGCGCGGCGGTGCCCCTGCAGTCGTTCCTGCCGCCGGGTGTGTGGGCGCGGCGCGAGGGCGGCCCCGTGCTGGGCGGCACGCGCGCCCAGGTGCGTTCGCTCCTGTTCCAGGGGGGCTGGCCGAAGGGCGTCACCCCGTCGATGCTCGCGTCCTCCGAGCCGTCGGTCGTCAACGTGCCGAAGCTGGCGGAGGCCATCGGGCTCATGCTCGGCGCCGCCGACATCCCGCTGCGCGTGCAGCTGCAGCCCGCGGACGCCTTGCGCGCGGCGCACCAGACGGGGGCCCATGAGATCGCGCTGGCGGAGGCGCCGGTCACCGGCGGCGACCCGCACCTGTTCCTCTTCCCGCTCTCCACGAGCGAGGGCGCGCGTCCCGGCGCCCTCGCGCGAAACTTCTCCTTCTACCGCAACCCGCGCCTGGACGACGTGCTGATCCGCGCCAGCCAGCTCAGCTCGCGGGTCGAGCGCGCGCGGCTCTATCAGCGCGCGCAGGCGCTCCTCGCCGACGACATGCCGTGGATCCCGATCTACGTGCGGCTCGTGTGGGCGGTGACGCGCCCCGAGGTCCGCAATCTCCGCCTGCATCCCACGGGCCTGCACCGGCTGAACGCCGTCACCCTCGAGCCCGGTTCGTGACGCGCGCGGCGCTCGCCGCCGCGCTGCTCCTCGTCCTGATCGCCTCGGTGCTGTCCGGCGCCGCCGTCGCCGCGAAGCCCGGTGGCACGCTGCGGATGGTCTTCGTGGCAGACCCGCCGACGCTCGATCCCGCCCACGCCACCGACCTCACGTCCTCGGCCGTCATCCGCCAGGTGTTCGACGCGCTCCTGGAGCTGGACCAGAAGCTCGTGCCGGCGCCCGCGCTCGCCGAGCGCTGGACGGTCTCCGCCGATCACCGCGCGTACACGTTCCACCTCCGCCGCGGCGCGAAGTTCCACAACGGGCGCGAGGTGCGCGCGGCGGACGTGAAGTACTCGTTCGAGCGCGCCGCGCGCGGCAAGCGGCCGTGGGTGTTCGAGAAGCTGGTCGGGGCGCGCGAGTTCATCAAGGGCTCGGCCACGGACATCGGCGGCGTGCGCGTGGTGGACGACGCGACCGTCGAGCTCCGCCTCGAGCGGCCGTTCGCGCCGTTCCTGCACCTCGTCGCCTACGACGCCGCGTCGATCGTGCCGCGTGAAGAGGCCGACAAGCGCGGCGCCGGCTTTGCGAGCCACCCCGTCGGCACCGGCGCCTTCCGCTTCGTGTCGTGGCGGCGCGACGACCAGGTGGTGCTCGAGCGCTTCCCCGAGCACTTTCGTTCTCCCGCGCACGTCGAGCGAGTCGTGTTTCGCATCATTCCGGCCGAGGCCACGCGCTTCAACGAGTACGTGGCGGGGCAGCTCGACGTCACCGACATCCCGACCGGACGCTGCCGCGCCCTGCAAAGCGACGCGAGGCTCAAGGGCGACGTCGCGATCTGGCCGACCCTGGGCACCAGCGCCCTGCGATTCAATGTCGAGCGCGCGCCGTTCACCGACGCGCGCGTGCGCCGCGCGATCGCGCACGCCATCGATCCCTCCATCATCGTCGACCGCCTGCTCGAGGGCTGTGTCACGTCCGCGCAGGGCATCGTGCCCCCGGTGCTCGCGGGCTGGACGGCGACGGCAAAGCGGCTGCCGCTCGATCGCGAGCGCGCGCGGACGCTCCTGGCGCAGGCGGGCTTCCCGGGCGGCCGCGGGCTCGGTCCGATCGCGTACCACTTCAACACGAACGACGCCAACCAGCGCATCGCCGAGGCGTTGCAGGCGCAGCTCAAGGAGATCGGCGTGATGCTGGAGCTGCGACGCCTGGACTGGGCCGCCCACATCAAGCTGGTCGACGACGGCAGCGCGGGCTTCTTCCGCCAGGGCTGGATCGCGGACTATCCCGATCCCGAGAATTTTCTGACCGTGCTGTTCCACAGCCGCAACCTCGGCGCGCCGGGCAACACCTCGCGCTATCGCAACCCGGCCGTCGACCGCCTCCTCGACGAGGCCGACACGCTGGCGCCCGGCGCCGCCCGCGTGAAGCGCTACCAGGAGGCGGAGCAGATCATCCTCGACGACGCCGCGTGGGTCTCGCTCTACCACTACGCGAGCCGCGCGCTCATCAAGCCGCACGTGAAAGGGCTGGAGCGCAGCCCGCAGTCCACCGCGCCGGAATTCCTCGCGCCGCTGCGAAAGGTCTGGCTGGAACGCTAGGCCAGGGCCGATGGGATTGCTTCGCCCCGTCTTCGCCCGCTTCGTCGCGCTCGTCCCCGTCGTTATCGGCGTCACCATCCTCGTCTTCGCGCTCAACGCCGTCGCGCTCGGCGATCCCGCGCGGGTGGCCATGGGGCAGCGCGCGGATCCCGAGGCGCTCGCGCGGCTGCGCCGCGAGTACGCGCTCGACCGGCCGCTGCCCGTGCAGTACATGGCGTGGCTCGGGCGGCTGGCGCGAGGCGACCTCGGCGAGTCGTTCCGCGAGCAGCGGCCCGTGGGCGAGGTCATCGTCGAGCGGCTGCCGGCGACGGCGCGGCTCGCGCTCGCGGCCACGCTGATCTCGATCGTGCTCGGCGTGGGCATGGGCGGTCTCGCGGCGGTGCGCGCGGGCAGCGCCCTGGATCACCTCTTGATGGGCGTGGCGGTGCTCGGCATCTCCACGCCCGTGTTCTGGCTGGGCATGATGCTCGCGCTGGTCTTCGCGGTGACGCTCGGGTGGCTGCCCGTCTCCGGGTACGGTGACGGTGCGCTTCGTCACCTCATCCTGCCGGCCTTCACCCTCGGCGCCCTCCACACGGGCACCGTCGCACGCATGACGCGCTCGAGCCTGCTCGAGGTCGTGCGCCAGGATTTCATGGCCACCGCGCGGGCCAAGGGTCTCCCGGAGTGGGCGGTGCTCGGCAAGCATGCGCTGCGCAACGCGCTCGTCCCCGTGGTGACGGTGATCGGTATCGGCCTCGCCGACCTGCTCGTCGGCGCGCCGCTGACCGAGACCGTCTTCGCGTGGCCGGGCGTCGGCCGCCTGCTCGTGGCCGCCGTGGGCCAGCGCGATCTGCCGGTGGTCATGGGTGCGGTCCTCGTCTTCGCGCTCGTGTACGTTCTCGGCAACCTCCTCGTCGACCTCGCCTATCTCGTGGTCGATCCGCGCATGCGCGATGCCATCCGCGCGTAGACCGCTGCGTCATCGCGGGTTCGTCGCCGGCGCCGTCCTCGTCGTGGTCTTCGCCGCCGCTTCGCTGCTGGCCCCCGTGCTGGCGCCCGAGGACCCGCAGGCGGTGGCAAGCGGTAGCGAGAGGACGCTCGAGGGACCGACCGCGAGCCATCCGCTGGGGACCGACGCCCTCGGCCGCGACGTCCTCTCCCGCGTGCTCTGGGGCGGGCGCGTGTCGCTCGCCGTCGGCGTCGGCGTCGAGACGCTCGTCGTCGTCCTGGGCTGCGCGATCGGGCTCCTCGCGGGCTACTTCGGCGGTCCCGTCGACGCGGCGCTCATGCGCGTGACCGACGTCGTCATGGCGTTCCCGTCCCTCGTGCTCGCCATCGGTCTCATCGCGGTCTTCGAGCGCCCGGGCCTCGACAAGGTGTTCATCGTGCTCGTCGCGCTCGGCTGGACGACGATCGCGCGCGTGGTGCGCGGCGAGGTGCTCTCGCTGAAGGCGCGCGACTTCGTGCAGGCGGCCAGGGCGCTCGGTGGCGGCCACCGCGCGATCATGCTCCGTCACCTGCTGCCGAACGCCGTGGCCCCGCTGCTCGTGGCGGCGACGATCGGCGTCGGCGGCAACATGGTCGCCGAGGCCGGGCTCTCGTTCCTCGGGCTCGGCGCGCAGTCCCAGACGATCTCGTGGGGAGCGATGCTCGCCGACGGCCAGACGTTTCTCGCGACCGCCCCCTGGGTGGCCGTGTTCCCCGGGGCGGCCCTCCTCCTGGCCGTGCTCGGCGTCAACCTGCTCGGTGACGGGCTGCGTGACCTGCTCGACCCGCGGCTGCGTGCGTAATACGGCGGCGTGTCGCCCGTCCGGCGTTTTGAGCTCGGGCAAACGGCCCGACGCCCTCGACCACGCGCGCGCAGAAACCCGCGAAATCCGAGATTCGGCGCGGCGCCGGGGTCTGGCATCGAGGTTGCCCCTGCACCCTGCGGTCGAACCGTTCGCAGGGAGGCGGTCATGCGCAAGTCAGCGAGAGCGTTCGTGGTCGCTGCGATGATGCTCGCGGGCCTCGCGGCCGTGTCGGGGATCGCGATCGCCCGCGGCCGCTCGGTGGACGCGCGTGACCCCGCCCGTCTCGCCGCGCTGGCCGCCATGGACGAGGCCCTGGCGCGTCAGGACCTCGCGGCCGCCGTGCAGGCCTGGCGCCAGGCCCGTGATCTCGCCTTGCGCTCGCGAGGCTGGCGCGGTCCCGCCGAGGCGGCCGACGCCGAGCTGAGGCTGGCCGTCGCCACGGATCGCGTGCGCGAGTCCAAGCCGACCGTGCGTGAGCTGTTGCTCGTCACGCTCTTCCGCGCCCGCGGCGAGGGGGCGGTGGACGGCGCGCTGCGCGCCGCCGAGGGTTTCGCGCGCCTGGGCGACCGGGACGCGGCCGTGCTGGCGCTGCGCATCGCCGAGACCGCCGCGCGCAACGAGGACCGCGCGCGCGTCCGGCTGGCTGGCGAGCGCATGCTGCTTCCGCCCGCCGACCTCGCCCGTCCCGCTCGACCGGGCTCCTGAGCCTCCCGTCGGGGTGACGCCGCCGCGTGCGTTGCGCGGCGGCCCGCCGTCGTGCTAGAAACGAGCCGATGCCCCCGAAGACCGCTCCCCGGGGGCGCTCGTGTTCATGCCGTCGATCACCGACACCGTGACCGAGACGATCCAGTGGGTGTTCCCGGAGCATGCGGGCGCGCCCGGGCAGATCCACGGCGGCCGCATGATGCAGTGGATCACCCAGGCCGGCACCATGGCCGCCGCACGGGTCGCCCGGGGCACCGTCCTCCTCGGCGCCATGGACGACATCGACTTCCTGCATCCCGTGAAGGTCGGCGAGATCGCGATCCTGGCAGCGCGCGTGGAATACATCGGCACGTCGTCCCTGGAAGTCGGCGTGCGGGTGTGGGCGGAGAACGTCGGCACCGGTGAGCGCGCGGTCACGCTGAACTCGCACCTCGTCTTCGTCAGCGTCGACGCGCACGAGCGTCCCCGGCCGGTCGGCGTCAAGATCGAGCCCCGCGACGCCGCCGAGGCGGCGCTGGTGGAGGCCGCGCAGGCGCGCCGCCAGCAGCGGCTCGCGCGCTTCGCGGAGAAGGCCGCGCGGGTGAAGGACGTCGACACCGCCGCCGACGAGGAATTCCAGTGGCGGTTCGAGTCGGCGCGGTCCGTGTTGCCGGAGGACGCGCTCTTCGGCAACATGATGTTCCCCGGCAAGATGCTCATGGAGCTGGACGAGGCGGGCGGGATCCTGTCGATGCGGTACTGCAAGGGCCTGGTGATGACGGCGTGCCTGGATGCGATGGACTTCTACACCCCGATCTACACGCACGAGGTGCTGACGTTCAAGGCGGGGCTCAACCACGTCGGCTCGTCGTCGCTGGAGGTCGGCGTCAAGGTCCTGGCCGAGCAGCCGTGGAGCGGCGAGGTCCGCCACGCCTGCACCGCGTACCTGACATATGTGCATCTCGGCGGTGACCTGCGGCCGCAGGCGTGCCGGCCCTTCACGCCGCGCACCGAGGGCGAGCGGCGGCGCTGGCAGGGCGCGCTGGCTCGACGCGAGCGGCGCCTGGAGCGAGTGAAACGGCTGAAGGCCGCACTCTCGAACGAAAGAGGATAACGGCGATGTCAGGGCACTCCCGGTGGTCGCAGATCAAGCGCAAGAAGGGCAAGGCGGACGTCCAGCGCGGCAAGCTCTTCAGCAAGATCCTCCGCGAGATCACGGTCGCCGCCAAGAACGGCGGCGGCGACCCGAAGGGCAACATGCGACTCAAGGCGGCCATGGAGTCGGCCAAGGAAGTGAACATGCCCGCCGACAACATCAAGCGCGCCGTCCAGAAAGGCACCGGCGAGCTGCCCGGTGAATCCTACGAGGAGATCACCTACGAGGGCTACGCGCCCGGCGGCGTGGCCGTTCTCATCAACGTGCTCACCGACAACCGCAACCGCACGGGCCCCGAGATCCGCCACACGTTCGAGAAGTTCGGCGGCAACATGGGCGCGTCCGGCGCCGTGGCGTGGATGTTCGAGCGCAAGGGCATCATTTCCGTGGACGCGGACAAGATCTCGGAGGACGATCTGCTCGAGAAGGCGCTGGAGGCGGGCGCCGCCGACGCGCGTCGCGTCGAAAAAGCTTTCGAGATCACAACCGCGCCTGCTCAAATGGACGAGGTGCGCGACGCGCTGACGCGGGCGGGCGTCCCGATCACCGAGGGGCAGGTGATGTACGTCCCGCAGTCGACCGTGCGGGTCGAGGGCAAGGACGCGACCTCCGTGGTGAAGCTGATCGAGGCGCTGGAGGAGCTCGACGACGTACAGTCCGTCTACGCCAACTACGACATTCCCGACGAGGTCCTCGAGGCCATCTCGGCTGCCTAGCCACCGCCTTCTCGGCATCGACCCCGGCCTCGTCGCCACGGGCTACGGGCTCATCGAGCCCGGCCCGAGCGCCGCCGCCGTCGTCGTCGCCAGCGGCGTCATCAGCACCGATGGGAGCCTCTCGCTCGAGGCGCGCCTGCAGCAGGTCTACGACGGCGTGGACCGCGTGCTCGCGGAGCTGGCGCCGTCCACCGTCGTCATCGAGGACCTCTACACCGAGTACAGCTTTCCGCGCACCGCGCTGCTGATGGCCCACGCGCGCGGCGTGATCTGCCTGGCCGCCATGCAGCACAAGGTGCCCGTGCTCGCGCTGGCCCCGGCCGCGGTCAAGCGCGCCATCGCTGCCCACGGCAACGCGTCGAAGGCGCAGGTCCAGGAGAGCGTGCGGCGGCTGTTGCATCTGGAGACGCTGCCGCGGCCGAGCCACGTGGCCGACGCGCTGGCGCTGGCCCTCACCGGGCTCTCGCGCACCGGAGGGCGGCTGGCGTGATCGCCACCCTGAACGGACGGCTGCGCCGCCGGCTCGAGGACCGGATCATCCTCGAGGTGGGTGGGGTCGGCTACGAGGTGTTCCTGCCGCCGATCGCCCTGCGCGCGCTGGAGAGCGCGCACGCGGACGACGGCGACAAGGCCAGCGAGCTCGCGCTGGTCATCTACTACCACGCCACGCGCGACCAGCCGCGACCCGTGCTCATCGGCTTCACCTCGGACCTCGACAAGGAGTTCTTCGAGAAGCTGATCACGGTGAAGGACATCGGGCCCATGGTCGCCGCGCGGGCGCTGGCGGCGCCGGTGGCGGAGCTGGCGGCGGCCATCGCGCGCCAGGACGAGAAGTATCTGCGGTCGCTGCCGGGGATCGGGCCGCAAAAGGCGAAGAACATCGTGGCCCAGCTGTCGGCGAAAGTCGCGAAGTTTGCGCTCGCGCGCGACGGCGAGCCGGTGCCGGTGACACCGTCCGCTCCGGCTCCCTCCGTGGATACCGATGGCCTGCGCGAGATGGTCTGGGAGATCCTCACCAAGCAGCTCGGCCACCGCCCGTCCGAGGCATCGCAGCTCATCACGGATGCGTTGCGCCGCCGTCCGGCGGTCACGACCCCCGAGGAGCTGTTCGACGAGATCTACCGCGGCCAGGCGCCGGCGAAGGCGAGGACGTGAGCGTGACGACGGAGGACAGCCGGATCCTCAGCCGCGCGGCGGCGCCGGACGACGCGCCCTTCGAGCGCGCGCTGCGTCCGCGCACGTTCGAGGAGTACGTCGGCCAGGACCAGGCGGTCGCGAGCCTGCGCGTCTCGGTGGAAGCTGCCAAGCAGCGAGCCGAGTGCATGGATCACGTGCTTCTCTACGGCCCGCCCGGCCTCGGCAAGACGACGCTGGCCGGCATCATCGCCAACGCGATGGGCACGAGGCTCACGACGACGGCCGGGCCGGCGATCGAGCGCGGCGGCGACCTGATGGGCATCCTCACCAAGCTCGAGGCGAACGACGTCCTCTTCATCGACGAGATCCACCGGCTGCCGCGCATCGTGGAGGAGCTGCTCTACCCCGCGATGGAGGACTTCACGGTCAACTTCATCATGGAGAAGGGGCTCCATGCGCGGACGCTCGAGTATCGCCTGCGCCCGTTCACCCTCGTCGGCGCCACCACGCGCCCGGGCATGCTGTCGGCGCCGCTCCGCGAGCGGTTCGGCATCTTCCACCACCTCGACTTCTACTCCGACGAGGAGCTGCAGCGGATCGTGACCCGGTCCGCGACGATTCTGGACGCGCGCGTCGACGCGGCCGGCGCGCGGGAGATCTCACGCCGCTCGCGCGGGACGCCGCGCATCGTCAACCGGCTGCTGCGGCGCGTGCGCGATTATGCGCAGGTGAAGGCCGATGGCGTGATCACGGTCGCCGTCGCCCAGGACGCGCTGAACAGCGAGGGGGTGGATGTGCGTGGGCTCGACCGCCTGGACCACAAGTTCCTCAACGCGATCGTCGATGTGTACGGCGGCGGACCCGTGGGCATCGAAGCGGTGGCGGCCACGATCAACGACGAGGCCGAGACGCTCTCGGAGATCGTCGAACCCTACCTCCTGAAGATCGGCTTCATCGCGCGCGAGCCGCGCGGCCGCCGCGTGACCCGCGAGGCCTACGCGCACCTCGGCAAGCAGCCGCCGGCGGGCCAGGCGCCGGGGCAGAGCACGCTCTTTTGAGCGAGGCGGGCGCGGTGAACGACATCGGCAAGGCGCTCGTCGTGCTCGGTCTCCTGATCGCGCTCGCCGGCCTGCTCCTCGTCTTCGTCGGACGCGTGCCGTGGATCGGGCGGCTGCCGGGGGACATCCACATCCAGCGCGGGAACTGGTCCTTCTACTTCCCGCTCACCACGTCGATCGTGCTGTCGCTGCTGCTCACCCTGGCGTTCTGGCTCTTCGGGCGCCGGTGAGGGCTGGGCTCGCGGCGGTCGCGACGATGGCCGCGCTGGCGGCGACGGTCGCGCCGGCCGCGGCCCAGGGCACGATCCGCGTGGCCGTGGTGGACGGCGCGCGCGTCGCCGAGCTGCGCGGCACCGACATCGAGGTCGCCGACCTCGGTCCGGGCGCGTCCGGCGCCTGGCGCGCCAGCGTCGTCCGCGCTGTCGCCGTCACCAGCGCCGTCGAGATCGACGGCCGGCGGGGGCTCGCGTTTCGCCTGCGCAGCGAGCATCCCATCCGCCTGAGCGGCCGCGAGTATCCCGCGCCGCTCGACATCGTGCGCAGCGGCGACGGCCTCGCCGTCGTGAACGAGGTGCCGCTGGAGGACTACGTCGTCGGCGTGCTGCGGGCCGAGGCGAACGAGAAGTGGCCGCTGGAGATGCTGCGCGCGCAGGCCGTCGTCGCCCGCACCTACGCCGCCCATCACCGCAACATCGCCACGGGCAAGGCCTTCCACATCCTCGCCTCCACCGCGCACCAGCAGTACGCCGGGCGCGTGCCTGCGGCCTCGCCGATCTGGGGCGCCGTCCGCGACACGGCGGGACAGGTGCTCCTGTGGGAGGGCGAGGTGTTCCCGGCCTTCTACCACACGGAGAGCGGCGGCTACACCGAGGACCCGCGCATGGTCTTCGCGGCGCGCAACATGCCCGCCCTCAAGCCCGTGCGCTGCGAGTTTTCCGCCGGCTCGCCGCACTTCTACTGGAATCTCGATCTGCGGCTGGCGGAGCTGACGGACATCCTGAGACGGAACGACGTCAACGTCGGCGGGATCTCCGCCATCGAGATCAGCGAGCGCACGCCCTCGATGCGCGCCGCCGTCGTCACCGTGCACGGCGCCCGGAGCAACGCGCGGCTGCGCGGCAACGACTTCCGCCGGATGATCGGCTACGCCACGCTCAAGTCGACCCTCTTCGCGGTGGCGGTGGACGGCGAGTGGGCGCGCTTCTCGGGCCGCGGCTACGGCCACGGCGTCGGTATGTGCCAGTGGGGCGCCAAGGGCATGGCCGAGCAGGGCTACCCCGCGCGCAAGATCCTCGAGTTGTTCTACCCCGGCACCACGTTCGGCTCGCTCTCGCCCGCCGCGCGCGTCGCGCCGTGAGCATCGCCTGGGCCGACTTCGAGAAGGTCGACATGCGCGTCGGCCTCGTCACCGAGGCTCAGCCCTTCCCGGAAGCGCGCCGTCCCGCGCTCAAGCTGTGGATCGACTTCGGTCCCGAGCTGGGTGTCAAGCGCTCGAGCGCCCAGATCGCCGCGCGCTACGGCGCGGCCGAGCTGATCGGGCGCCGCGTGATCGCCGTCGTCAACTTCGCGCCCAAGCAGATCGGCCCGTTCGTCTCCGAGGTGCTGGTGATGGGCGCCTACGACGAGCGCGGCGAGGTCATTCTATTGTCCGTCGATCAGCCCGTCACGCCCGGCAGCAAGATCGGCTAGCTCGAGCCAGGCGATCGAGGAGCGCCCCGGGTTTCCCGGGGTGCTCCGAGCGTTGGGGGGGTGTGGGGGGCCATGTCGGGGCCCCCCACGTGAATGGGCGAGGCCGTGCCCGTGGTCCCCGCGCGCACTCGCGCGTAGCGGATGCCCCACAGGAGGTTCGACAGCCAGCGCGCCAGCCGCGCCGTCAGCCGGGAGACCTCGCCCTCGTGCGCGTCGCAGAAGTGGATGGTCGTCGACCAGATCGGGACGAGCAGCAGGAGATAGAAGCGCACGGTCAGGCCGTTGGGGGCGAGCCGCGAGCAGTAGCGGCAGCGCGCCAGCCGCGCGTCGCGCGTTTTCAAGACCTCGCCGCGTCGCCGCTCACGGTACGTTTCCAGCTCGCGCTCGCCCACGGCGACGCCGCGGCGCGTGAGGTCCGTGGCGAGGATCTCCTGCGCGCCGGCCTCGAATTCGTCCCGGAAGAAGGCCCACGTGTCCAGGAGATCGTCGGTCGTCAGCTCTCCGGCCATCGCCGCGATGCGCCGTCGATCGATCCCGGCGGACGGTGACGGCATCTACGCGGTCGTCGTCTTGCCCCGGCCGGTGACCCACTTCCAGAAGCCGCCGATCGCCGCGAAGCCGCCGAGCACGATCACCTTCCAGAACCGAGCGAAGATGCCCATCTGCGCGGCCTTGACCACGGCGATGCCGGCGCCGCCGGCCACGAGCGCGGCCAGCCCGTACTCGGCGACCTTGTCCGTGCCCTTGACGAACTCCTCGTAGCGCTTGCCCGGCTTGAAGGCGATGCCGCCGATCAGGTCCGGCACGAACGCGCGGTCGCGCTCGAACGTCCCGCCGTCGGTGACGAGGACGACGGAGATGAGCCCGTGCCGCCCGAGGACGCGGGTGTTGAAGTTGACGACGTCGTGGTCCGCGCCGTCGGCCCGCCCGGAGAGCGCCCACACCAGCCGCTTGTTCGTCGCGTCGTAGTGCGGCTTCTCGACCCAGCCGACCACCTGCATGGCCGGATGGCCCATCAGCTTCCGCTGGGCGTTCGACTGCTCGGTCCCCTTGCGGATCGACTCCAGCAGGGCATTCGCGTCGAGCGAGGCGCCCTGCTCGTCCTTCACGTAGCCCGTCTCCTCGTACTCGAGCACGACGAACCACTCGGTGCTGCTCTTGGGGATGATCGTGCCGAGCTCGGCGTTGGACGGCGGGTTCCCGAGCGCTTCCATCAGCTTCTTCGTGTTCGCGGCGTCGATGAAGTAGTAGTCGGCGCCGCTGCTGAGCGTGGCCAGGTCCTTGCCGAGATCGACCGTCGTCGGCCCCGCCACGGGGTGGAAGTCGGCGAGTTCCGTCGCCGCGGCGGCGCTGCTCACCAGCATCACGAGCGCGAGCGTGAACGTCAGCAGCCATCCTCTCATGGCGCTCCCTCCTTCACCGCCGGTCGGGCGGTCAGGTCGCCGGCCTTCGGCGCGGCGCGGAGTGCGCGCGCCATCAGCCACTCCGGAGAGCTGAGGCCGAGGAACATCAGGCCGTTGCCGACGAGGCTCTGCCAGAAGCCCCACTCGTACCAGCCGACCACGAACCAGATCGGCAGCAGGCCGAGGAACATCCAGATCCACAGGTAGCCGAGCAGCGCGTAGATGACGCCGCGGGCGATCTCGCCCTGCGCGCCGAGGCTCGCGCCGACGGCGAGCGGCAAGAGGTTGATCAGCGACGCGACGACGAGCGCCAGGATCGTGAGCGCCGACGCCTTCGCCGGCGCCGCGCCGCGCAGCATCGCGGCGGCGCTGGCCAGCAGGCGGACCGCGCCCGACGGGCTCATGAGCGGCACGCTCACGGCGGCGGTGACGCCGGACGATCCGGAGCGGCTCCAGCGTGCGGCCACGATGAGCGTGGAGACGAAGGCGAGGAGGAAGACGATTGCGACGTCGTTGACGGCCGTAGACACGGGTGAGGCCTGAGGCGATCGCGTCGAGGAGCCAGGCGAGCATCGGGCCTCTTCATCGACTCTAGGGGAGCCGCTCGAAACGTGTCGACATCCGCGAGCATGTACACTAACGGCCCGTGAACGTTGACGAGTTCGATTACGACCTGCCGGGGGAGCTGATCGCCCAGGCGCCCGCGGAGACGCGCGACGCCTCGCGGCTGCTCGTGCTGCGCCGGGCCACCGGGGAGGTCGAGGACCGCGCGTTCGCCGACCTGCCGCGCCTGCTGCGCGCCGGCGACTGCCTCGTGGTGAACGACTCCTGCGTGATTCCCGCCCGGGTGCTGGCGGAGGACGACGCCGGCCGCCCGGTCGAGCTGCTCTTCGTCGAGCCACTGAACGAGCACGCGTGGCGCGCGCTCGTCCGGCCCGGCCGGCGCTGCAAGCCCGGCGCGCACCTGCGCGCCGGCGGCGTGCGGCTGCGCGTGATGGGCGCCGATCCCGACGGTACGCGCGTGATCGCGCGCGAGCAGGGGACCATCGACGCGCTGCTGGACGCCCACGGACTACCGCCTCTGCCCCCGTACATCGCGCGCCACGCGAAGCCGGCGCCGGAGGACTGGGAGCGCTACCAGACCGTGTACGCGACGGCGCCGGGCTCGGTGGCGGCGCCGACGGCCGGGCTGCACTTCACGCCCGCGATGCTCGAGACGCTCCGCGCGGCGGGCGTCGACGTCCGCGCCGTCACGCTGCACGTCGGGCCGGCAACGTTCCGGCCCGTCACCGCGGCCACCGTCGAGGCGCACCGCATCCCGCCGGAGCGCGCGAGCGTCCCGGTCGCGACGGCGGAGGCGATCGGCCGCGCGCGCGCCGAGGGCCGCCGCGTGGTGGCCGTCGGCACCACGACGGTGCGCACGCTGGAGAGCGCGGCCGACGAGAACGGACGCGTGCGGCCGTTCGACGGCGTTGCCGAGCTCACGATCCGTCCTGGCCACCGCTTCGGCGTGGTGGACGCGCTGCTGACCAACTTCCACCTGCCGCGCTCGTCGCTGTTGCTGCTCGTGGCCGCCTTCGCCGGCCGCGATGCCGTGCTGCGCGCGTACCGCCACGCCATCGACGCCCGCTACCGCTTCTACTCCTACGGCGACGCCATGCTGGTCGTATGAGGGAGCGGGGCTCGTTCGAGCGCTGGCTCGGCCGGCGCCATCGAGGGGGGAGGTTCGGAAGGGGGGCGAAGCCCCCCTCCGAGGCTTCCGACGGCGACGCCATGCTGGTCGTATGAGGGAGCGGGGCTCGTTCGAGTGACGCCGCTCAAATTCGAGATACTCGCGACCGACGGCGCCGCGCGCCGCGGCCGGCTCACCACCGCGCACGGCGTGGTGGACACGCCGGTCTTCATGCCGGTCGGCACCCAGGCGACGGTCAAGGCCCTCACGCCCGAAGACCTCGAGACCGCCGGCGCGCAGGTCGTCCTCGGCAATACCTACCACCTGCTGGTGCGCCCCGGTCCGGACGTCGTGCGCGATCTCGGTGGCCTGCACCGCTTCATGGGCTGGCGCCGCACGATCCTCACCGACTCGGGCGGCTTCCAGGTCTTCAGCCTGGCCAAGATCCGCAAGCTCAGCGACGACGGCGTCGAGTTCCGCTCGCCGCTCGACGGGGCCACGCGCTTCCTGTCGCCGGAGTCGGTCGTCGAGATCCAGCGGGCGCTCGGCTCCGACATCACGATGCCGCTCGACGAGTGCCTGGCTCACCCGGCCACGCGCGGGGCCACCGAGCGCTCGCTCGCGCTGACGCTGCGCTGGGCCGAGCGCGCGCGCGCCGCCCACGCTGCGCGCGGGGACCAGGCGCTGTTCGGCATCGTGCAGGGCGGGACGTACGAGGACCTCCGAGCGGAGGCCGTCGAGCGCACGGTGGCCCTCGGCTTCGACGGCTACGCCATCGGCGGCATGGCCGTCGGCGAGCCCAAGCCGACGGTGCTCGAGCTCACCGCGCGCGTGGCGGCCGCGCTGCCCGCCGACCACCCGCGCTATCTCATGGGCGTCGGCAAGCCGGAGGACCTCGTGGAGTCGGTCGCGCGCGGGGTGGACATGTTCGACTGCGTGCTGCCGACGCGCAACGCGCGCAACGGACAGGCGTTCACGTCGACCGGAACGGTGACGATCAAGCAGGCGCAATGGATCCGCGAGAGCGGCCCGCTCGACGCCGCCTGTGACTGCTACACGTGCCGCACCTTCTCGCGCGCGTATCTCCGCCATCTCTTCGTGACGGAAGAGTTGCTCGCGTACCGGCTGCTCACGCTGCACAACGTGCGCTTCTACCTCGGCCTCATGGCGGCAATGCGCGCGGCGATCGCCGGCGGCGCGTTCGAGGCGTTCCGGGCTCGGTTTTTCACGGAGTATCGGGTATCCTGACGGGCCTATGAACCTCTTCTTCCTCGACGTCGCATGGGCGATGGCGCCTTCGCCGGGCGGCGGCGGTGGCGGCGGCTCGCAGCTGATGCCCACCCTGGTGATGTTCGGCGCGATGTTCGCCATCTTCTACTTCCTCATGATCCGGCCCCAGCAGAAGCAGAAGCAGGACCGCGAGCGGATGCTGTCGGCGATCAAGCGCGGCGACAAGGTCGTCACCACGAGCGGGATGTTCGGGACCGTCACCAACCTGAGCGACAAGACCGTGACCTTGCGCGTCGCCGATCAGGTGAAGCTCGAGTTCGAACGCGGCGCCGTCGCGCGCGTCGTGGAGGTGCAGGTCGACAAGGATGCCTAGGAATCTCCGGAC
>Ga0137403_10003260_pt1 | contig 16697 bp, 15 predicted proteins | sample CZOMad2_1_16fung_FD_122057 | JGI IMG/M metagenome (GOLD analysis project Ga0137403, IMG submission 122057) | Vadose zone soil fungal communities from Angelo Coast Range Reserve, California, USA - CZOMad2_1_16fungal (Hybrid Assembly) | ecosystem: Environmental > Terrestrial > Soil > Vadose zone...
GCTCGTCGAGGTGCGGCGCGATCTCTACCAGCGCGAGATCATCTCCAAGCGCGAGCTCGAGATCGGGGAGCGCTTGCTCGTCGAGGCGCAGGCCAAGGTGACGGAGACCGAGCGCTGGATACAGGACGCGGACAAGATCATCGGCGAGGCCGCGATACACAGCGAGATGGCCAAGCTGCCGCCGCTGCCCGCGGGCGGCTATCTCGCCACCACCGCCTTCATCCGCTTCAATGGCTCCGCGCCCTTCTCCCTCGCCGACCTGCCCCGCGTGGAGCGCTTCTTCGTGGGCCGTTTCGGGCGCCCGATGCCCGTCAGCGCGCTGGGCCAGAGCCCCGCGCACGACCGCATCGGCTTCGACCACCGCAACGCGGTGGACGTCGCGCTGCATCCTGATTCCCCGGAGGGTCTGGCGCTGATGGGCTATCTCCAGGGCCAGAACATCCCGTTCGTAGCCGCGCGCCAGGCGGTCCCCGGCTCGGCCACCGGCGCCCACATTCACATCGGCCAGCCGTCCCGGAGAATCACCGCGCGACCCTGAAGGAATCCGGTATATTGGCGGCGGTTCCGGATTCGTCGACCGGAGGAACACGTGGACGCCGCCGACTCGACCCGCACGATTCGCCCGACTATCCTGGTGGTGGACGACGACCCCGGCCTCCGGGAGTCGTTCCGCTTGATTCTCGAGGACGAGTACGAGGTCCTCGACGTCCCGGATGGTGCGCAGGCCCTCGACATCGTCCGCTCCTGTCAGGTGGACCTGGTGCTGCTCGACATCCGTCTGCCCGGCATGGACGGGCTCGAGGTCCTGGAGCGAATCAAGGGCCTCGACGAGCAGCTCGACGTGATCCTGGTCACCGCGGTCAAGACCGTCCGCACCGCGGTGTCGGCCATGAAGCTGGGCGCCCTCGACTACCTCACCAAGCCCTTCGACGAGGAGGAGGTCCTGGCCGTCATCCGCCGCGCCCTCGAGAAGCGTGCGCTCGAGCGGGAGGTGGTCTTCCTGCGCTCCGAGCTGGCTCGGCACGACGACCTCTACGAGATGATCGGGCAGTCCGCCGAGATGCGCCGGCTCCACGGGCTGGTCGCCCAGGTGGCGCGCACCACCGCCACCGTGCTCATCACGGGGGAGAGCGGCACCGGCAAGGAGCTCCTCGCCCGCGCCATTCATCGGCAGGGACCCCGCCGGGACCGGCCCTTCGTGGCGGTGAATCCGGCCGCCATCGCCGACTCCCTCATGGAGACGGAGCTCTTCGGCCACGAGCGCGGGGCGTTCACCGGCGCGTACCAGCGCAAGCTCGGCCGCTTCGAGCTGGCCCAAGGCGGAACGCTCTTCCTGGACGAGATCGGCGCGCTGCGTCCGGAGATGCAGGCCAAGCTTCTCCGCGTGCTCCAGGAGCGGGAGATCGAGCGCGTGGGCGGCACCCACACCGTCAAGCTCGACCTGCGTATCATCGCCGCCACCAATACCGACCTCAAGCAGGCGGTGGCGGGCCAGGCCTTCCGGGAAGACCTCTACTACCGGCTCAACGTCGTGCTGATCACCATGCCCCCTCTGCGCGAGCGCCGGGACGACATCGGGGCCCTCGCCGACCACTTCGTCCGCCGCTATCGCCAGCAGTTCGGCAAGCGGGTCGTGGGGGCCGCCCCGGACGCCTTGGAGGCGCTGGCCGACTACTCCTGGCCGGGCAATGTCCGCGAGCTCCAGAATGTCATCGAGCGCTGCGTGGCGCTCTGCGACGGCCCCCTGATCCGTCTCTCCGACCTGCCGCTGGAGTTCATGATCCCCGACGCGCGCAGCCGGGCGGACGCGGCCGGCAGCCTGAACCTCGAGGAGGCCCACGACCAGTTCGAGCGGCAAATCATCCGGCGCGTGCTGGACCGCGTGGACTGGAACCAGAGCGAGGCGGCCCGTCTCCTCGGTCTCCATCGCAACACGCTCAAGATGAAGATGGCGCGCTGGAACCTCAAGCGGAGCGCGCCGAACGCGCGCTGAGGCTGCCCTGAGGGACTCCGATGCACTGTCGGCAGGGCACCGTTCCTAAACGCGCGTCGGGGTTACGGATTCCGGATCGAAGTCCGGTGTTTCCCGCGATGCTGCCCTGCCGCTGGTGCAGCGCGCGTGCGAAGCGCCAGATTCACGCTGGTGAAATCCGCTGCGGCCACGGCCACTTGGCGCGCAGGCTTGCCGCGCGCACTCGTGGCTCTCGTATTGCTCTATCTTCCCCCGCGGGCGGGCGCCTCATGGGGAGGTTCTCCCGCCCAAACCTTTTGCTCGGGGGGAAGAACAATGGTCAAGCTCATGGCGGTGCTGGTGGTGCTCGCGTCCTTTCTGCTGGTGGGGCCGGTGATCGAGTCGGGCACGACGGAGTCCACGCAGATCTTCCAGGCCATCGGTACCGCGGACGGGAGCGGCGGGGGGGACTAGGAGAGGGGGGGACGAGAGACGCGGCATCGCTCCGTTGCAGACTGGGATAGAGATCGCTGCCCGGTCGGGACAAAGGGGGGCTTCGGCCCCCCTTTGCTCTTTGCCGGCTTCGTGGTCGCGGCCACGCTCCTTGGATCCGCTCCTCTCGCTCCCGCGGCGGGACAGGAGCGTCCGTCGGGCTCACCCACTCTGTCCGCGGTCTACCGCCGACCGCTCGGCAACGATCCCGGCACGCTCGATCCGCCCCGCATCAGCGATACCTATGGCCGCTCGGTGGCGGAGCAGATCTTCGACGGGCTGGTTCAGTTCGATCAGACCCTCACCGTCAGTCCGGCGCTGGCCCGCTTCTGGAAGGCCTCGCGCGACGGCCTCACCTGGACGTTCAGCTTGCGACAGGGAGTGCGCTTCCACCACGGGCGGGAGCTCACGTCGGAGGACGTGGTCTACTCCATCACGCGGCTCCTCGATCCCCGCCTCCGATCGGGCGCGGCCGAGCAATTCGCCATGATCCGCGGCGCGCGAGAGTTCCGTGAGGGGAAGGTGAGCGGGGTGGACGGCCTCCGAGCGGTGGACCGCTATACCGTCGAGGTCTCGCTCACCGAGGCCTTCACGCCCTTTGTCTCCGTCCTCGCGGTAGGCCACGCCAAGATCGTTCCCAAGGACCTGGCGGAATCGCAGGGGGAGGCCTTCGGCACTCAACCCGTCGGCACCGGGCCCTACAAGTTCTCGCGCTGGGAACGGGGCAAGGAGATCACGCTCGTCGCCAACCCGGACTACTACGGGGGCGCGCCCGCGCTCGCGCGCGTGCTCTATCGAATCTTCCCGGGGGAGTCGAGCGACCAGATCTGCCGGGAGTTCGAGCAAGGCAACCTCGAAGAGAGCCCGGTGCCCCCGGTCTGCCGGAGCAAGGTGGGCAACCCACGCTACCTTCACGTGCAGCGCCCCACCTTCAGCGTCCGGTTTTACGGCTTCAACACGCGGTTCAAGCCGCTCAGCGACGTGCGGGTCCGGATGGCCATCACGCATGCGCTGGATCGGGAGCGGATCCTCGAGGAGATCTTCGCGGGACGGTTCCAGGCCGCCCGCAGCATCCTCCCCCCGGGGATGCCGGGCCACAACCCGAGCCTCAAGACACCTCCGCACGACCTGGCGCGGGCTCGCGCGCTGCTCCGCGCGGCGGGGCATCCCGACGGCAAGGGGATTCCCGTCATCCCGATCTGGTCGAGCGTGAGGAGCCCGCGGATCGAGAGCGAGCTCGACGCGATCAAGGCTCAGCTCCGCGCGATCGGCATCCACGTGGAGACCAACTTCGAGACGGACTGGCCGACGTTCTCGAAGCGACTCGTCGAGGGTCGGCTGCCGATGTTCCTCTATGCGTGGCACGCGGAGCTGCCCGATCCGGACAGCTTTCTCTTCCAGCTCTTCCACTCGAGGAGCCCGCGTAACCCCACCGGGTACGCCAATCCCGTGGTGGACGCGCTGCTCGTCCAGGCCCGCCGGGAGAAAGACCTCCTGCGCCGGAAGGAGATCTACCAGCGGGCGGAGCCCCTGATCCTCGAGGAAGCCCCGGTGATCCCGGTGTGGCACTACGGCTACGAGCGGCTCTTCCAGGGGTATGTCCGCAACGTCGAGGTCAGCGGGCTCGGCGAGGCCTATATCCCGCTGCGCAAGATCTGGCTGGAGGACCGGCGGTGATCGGGCGCCACGTCCGCCGCCACCTCGGCCACCAGCTGGGCTCACTCCAGGCTCGCTTCCTGCTGGGCTCCGTTCTGATCTTCCTGGTGGTGATGGCGGGCGTCATCGCGGTGGTGGAGTACCGGCAGCGGGCGGCGATCATCGACGAGGTGCTCCGCCGCGGAGAGGTCATCACGCGCGATCTCGCCGCCGTCTCCTCCCCCGCGCTCCTGCTCTACAGCTTCACCGATCTCGAGCAAAATGTGGACCGGGTGCGGGCCAACGCGGACGTGCTCTACGCCATCATCGTGGACGCCGAGGGCAAGGTGGCGGCCCACAGCCGGCGCCCCGAGCTGGTGGGGAGGAGGCTCGCCGCACCGCTGGACCAGCGCGCGGCGGAGACCGACGCGCTCCTCGTGCAGGAGACCGTCCGCCAGAGCCGCCACGAAGGCGTGTACGACTTCGCGGTCCCGATTCTGGTGGGCGCCCAGCGCTGGGGCACCGCCCGGGTCGGGCTGTCGAAGCGTCGCATGGAGGCCCAGATCCTCCAGACCCGCCTGGAGCTGGCCGGGCTCACGGCGATCACGCTCCTCGTCGGCGGCCTCGCCGCCGCCCTGGTGGCTCGCCGCATCGCGCGCCCGGTGCGCGAGCTGGCCGACCTCGCCGAGGCCATCGCGCGCGGGGAGCTGGACCAGCGCATCGCTCCCACCGGGCTCGGTGAGATCGGCCAGCTCGCGCTCGCCTTCAATCACATGGCCACGCAGCTCCTCCAGCAACGGAACGATCTCGAGGCCACCCACGGGGAGGTCCGGAGCCGCTTTCAGGAGCTGGCCGACCTCAAGAGCTATACCGACAGCATCCTGTCCTCCATCACCAGCGGCATCGTGACGCTCGATCTGGACGGCCGCGTGGCCACCGTGAATCCCGCCGCCGAGATCCTCACCGGCCTCTTCGCCGAAGAGATCACGGGGCGGTACTGCGCCGAGGTCTTCGCCCATACCCCGGAAGTGGCGGAGATCCTCATGGAGACCCTGTCCAGCCGGTCGGGTACCGCCAACGTCTCGCTCACCCTGCGCCGGCTCAACGGCACCACGGTTCCCGTCGAGATGGGCACCGCCCCCCTCCGACGGCGGGAAGGCAAGGACCTGGGCGTGGTGGGCGTGTTCCGCGACGTCAGCCAGGTCCGCGAGCTCGAAGGCCAGCTTCGGCGCTCCGACCGGCTCGCCGCGCTCGGCACGCTGGCCGCCGGCCTCGCGCACGAGATCAAGAACCCGCTCGCGTCCCTGCGCACCTTCACCCGCATCATCCCGCGCAAGTTCGAGGATCCGCGATTCCGCGAGACATTCATGCGAGTGGTGCCGCACGAGCTCGAGCGAATCAACGGCATCGTGGAGCAGCTCCTGGAGCTCGCCCGGCCCAGCCGGCTCCAACCGGCCCCCACCGCGATCCCGGTGCTCCTCGACCGCGTGCTGGAGCTGTACGCCAACGAGCTCGACACGAAGCAGATCGTGGTGGCGCGGGAGTACGCGCGCGACGTGCCCTCGGTGGGCGCGGATCAGGACCGCCTCTACGAGGCGTTCGTCAACCTCGTGAGCAATGCGCTGGAGGCGATGGCGCCGGGCGGACGGCTCACCGTCCGGACCGGCTGGCACCGCGGCGCCGAGGCGGAGGCGGGCGGCGTGGGACGGCGACGGGTGCGCGTCGAGATCGAGGATTCGGGCAGCGGCATCCCTCCCTCGGAGGCCGACAAAGTGTTCGATCCGTTCTTCACCACCAAGGCGGCCGGTACCGGTCTCGGGCTCGCGCTGACGCACAAGATCATCGAGGACCACGGCGGCAGCATCGGCTTCCGCAGCGCCCCGGGGGTGGGGACCACGTTCACGGTGGTGCTGCCTCTGGCCGCGGAGCGGCCGTCCGGAGAGCGCGATGTTTAAGCCCGCCGTCGCGGACCAGCAAGTCGAGCGGCGCATCGCCCGCTCCGAGGTGATCAGCAAGGTCGCGGGGGGCGTGGTCCACAACTTCAACAACATCCTCTCGGTGTTGCTCGGCCGCGTCGAGCTGATGCTGGGCCAGGTCGACGGCGGGAGGCTGGACCCCGCCCAGCTCCGGAAGGGGCTCGTGTCCATCCAGAAGGCCGCGCTGGACGCGGCCGAGCTGCTGAAGCGCCTGCGCGATCTCGCCCGACCTCCGCAGGACGTACCCTTCTCCACCTTCGATCTCAACGCCGCCGTGGCCGAGGCCATCGAGTTCATCCAGCCCCACCTCATGACGGTGGCCCAGGGCAAGGGAATCTCGGTACGGCTCACGCCCCGTCTCGCGGGCCGGCCGGTGCTGGTGTCCGGGCAGTCCAGCGCCCTGCGCGAGGTGCTGGTGAACCTGATCCTCAACGCCATCGAGGCCATGCCCGAGGGCGGGGACCTCGGTATCGAGACGCTGCGCGAGGACCGGTGGGTGAAACTCCAGGTCTCGGACACCGGGATGGGTATGTCGGAGGAGGTCCGCGCTCAGGTCTTCATGCCGTTCTTCACCACCAAGTCCGCCGGCTCCACCGGCCTCGGCCTTTCCTCGGCCAAGGACCTCATCACCGGACACGGCGGCACGATCTCGGTGGCGAGCGAGCCCGGGCGGGGCTGCACGTTCACCATCGCGCTGCCGAGCGCGGAGGCCCGCCCCGGCCCCGTCGATGCCGCGTCGGAGCCGGCGCTGCCCCGGGGCCTCCGGGTGCTCGTGGTGGATGACCAGCGTGATTTCGGCGACATCCTGCGCGAGTTCCTCGGGGCCAAGGGCTGCTCGGTCGCCATCGTCGGAACTGGCCGTGCCGCCCTCGAGGCCCTCGAGCGGCACCGGTTCGACGTCGTGCTCACCGATCTGCTCCTGCCCGAGGTGAGCGGCTGGGAGATCGCCCGCGTGGCCAAGCGCCGGTCCCTCGGCTGCCGGGTCATCGTCATGTCCGGCAAGACCGTTCCCGAGGACCTCTGGAACGAGGCCCGCGTGGACGCCTGCCTCATGAAGCCCATCGACCTCAACAAGCTTCTCGAAGTGATCGCTGAGGTGCTCGTCGGGGCTCCGCGCCGCGACGCCTGACGCCGGGCTCGCGCGGAGCCGGGATCGAGTACACTTGGTGCGTCATGAACCTCGTGTCCTGGAACGTCAACGGGCTGCGCGCCGCGTGGAAGAAGGGGTTCCTGGATTTCCTCAGCGCTCGCGGGGCGGACGTGATCTGCGTGCAGGAAACCAAGCTCCACGCCGATCAGCTCACCGAGGAGATGCGCACCCCCGCCGGCTACCGCTCCTACTGGAGCTTCGCCGAGAAGAAGGGGTATAGCGGCGTCGTCACCTACTTGAGGGACGAGCCCGTGCACGTGGGCACCGCGTCCTTCGGCACGCCCGCGCTGGACGTCGAGGGCCGAATCGTCCACACCGAGCTGCCGGAGTTCCACCTCCTCAACGTGTACTTCCCCAACGGCGGCATGGGGCCGGAACGGCTGGCCCACAAGCTCAAGTTCTACGACGACTTCCTCGGGCTCACCGAGGGCCTGCGCAAGGGCGGCAAGGGCGTGATCGTGTGCGGCGACGTCAACACCGCGCATACCGAGATCGACCTGGCGCGCCCGAAGGAGAACGAGAAGACGTCGGGCTTCCTGCCGGCGGAGCGTGAATGGGTGACCCGCTTCATCGACGCGGGCTTCACCGACACCTTCCGGCTCTTCACGAAGGAGTCCGGCCACTACACGTGGTGGGACATGAAGTCGGGCGCGCGCGCCCGTAACGTGGGCTGGCGCATCGACTACTTCCTGGTCTCCGAGGAGCTGCACGGCCGCGTGCGCGCCGCCGCCATACTCCCGGACGTCCAGGGCTCGGACCACTGCCCGATCACGCTGACCCTGGAGTAGGGACTCCGCCGCGGTGGCCGGCCGCACGCGCGTCGCGGCGGCGCTGGGGGGGGCCCTGCTCCTGCTGGCGGGACTGGCGGGGGCGCAGTGGGCGCGGGGGGGCTGGCCCTGGGGACCCGACTACCGGGGCACGGGAGTGGTGGTGCGGCTGCTGCCGCCGCCCTCGGATCTGCACGCCACCCGCCCCGTGATCATCATCCACCACGATCCCATCGCCGGACTCATGGACGAGTCCATGGACATGCCCTTCATCGCGGCGTCCAGCGAGCTGTTCCGGGACCTGCGCGCCGGGGATCGCATCGCCTTCGGCCTCCAGGCGACCCCCGACGCGCTGCTGGTAGTGTCCATCAAGCGGCTACTTCCACCGCGCGCCCGCTCGACCAGCGACTAGCGCGAGGCGGCCCGCGCCGGCCGCTCGAGACTGGCGCCCTCGAGCTCCTTGAGGCGGAGCTTCTTCACGAGGTCCTCGTACGAGGTCTTCGAGATGATCCGGTTGAACTGGCTCCGGTAGTTCCCCACGAAGCTGACCCCCTCGATGAGCACGTCGTAGATCGCCCACCGTGAGCCCACCTGATGGAGCCGATAGCTCAACGCGATCTCCGAGGTGCGTCCGGTGACGATCTTCGAGCGCACGGTGGCGAACTCGCCGTCCACCGTCTCCCCGAGATAGATGATGCGCTCCCCGGAGTAGTTCTCGAGCCGGGACAGATAGGAGCGCTCCAGGAGGTCACGGAACAGGGTCACGAACTCTTCCCGCTCGCCCGGCGTGCGGTCGCTCCAGTGCCGGGCGAGGGTGCGGCGGGCCATCTCCTCGAAGTCGAAGAGACGACCGGCGGCGCGCCGAATCTCGACGCGGCGCTTCTCCGCGGCCGCCGGATGTGACGCATCGAAATCCTGCACCGCCTGCACCACCTGCTCGATGCCTACCTTCACCACTTCGGTCGGGCTCGGCGTGGCGGCCGGCGCCATCGCCAGCAGTATCAAGGCCAGGGCCTTGTGCATGATGTCCTCCCTGGTTCAAGGTCGGCGGCAGCAGCCCGCCGTCGCGTCCTCTTAGAGCACGGGGAGTGCCAGGTCGAGCCGTCGTGTAAGTCACTGAATGTCCATACTTCCTGGCCGACGACCGGCCCCGGGGCCGTCAGGCCCGGGACAAACCCGCGTCAGAGGGCGGACAGGCGGGGTCCCGGTTCGGCGTGCTATGGTCCAGGGCATGTCTCGAGCCGCCGACATTACCGTCATCGGGGCCGGCATCGTGGGCCTGGCCACCGCCGTCAGCCTCACCGAGCGGCATCCGCGCGCGCGCGTGGTGGTGCTCGACAAGGAAGCGCGCATCGCCACGCATCAAACCGGGCACAACTCGGGCGTCATCCACTCGGGTATCTACTACAAGCCGGGCTCCTACAAGGCGCGCCTGTGCGTGGAGGGGGCCCGGCTCATGACGGAGTTCTGCGACGCCCATGGCATCGGCTACGAGCGCTGCGGCAAGGTGATCGTGGCCACCGAGGAGGAGGAGATCTCCCGGCTCAACGCGCTGCACGAGCGCGGGACCGCGAACGGCGTACCCGGGCTCAAGCTCGTTTCCGGTGACGAGGTGCGGGAGTGGGAGCCGCATGTCCGCGCGGTTTGCGGCATGCTCTCGCCCGCCACCGGCATCGTGGACTATATCCAGGTGGCGGACAAGATGGCGGCGCTGATCACCCAGCGCGGCGCGGAAGTCGTGACGGGGGCGGGCGTCCGTGGCATCCGGCGGAACGGCGGCCTCCTCACGGTGGAGACGGAGGCGGGGCCGGTGAGCACGCGCCACCTCATCAACTGCGCGGGCCTGCACTCCGACCGCGTGGCGGCGCTGATGGGGATACGGCCCGAGGTGCAGATCATCCCGTTCCGCGGCGAGTACTACATGCTCAAACCGGAGCGCCGCTCTCTGGTCCGCGGGCTGATCTATCCCGTGCCCGATCCGCGCTTCCCCTTCCTCGGCGTCCACTTCACCCGCACGGTGCACGGTGACGTGGAGGCGGGCCCCAACGCGGTGCTGGCCCTGGCCCGCGAGGGCTACACCATGGGCACGGTGCGGCCGGGCGAGGCCCTCCGCACGTTCACCTACCGCGGCTTCTGGAACATGGGACGGCGCTACTGGAAGATGGGCGTCTACGAGGTCTACCGCTCGGTGAGCAAGGCGGCTTTCGTGGCGTCGCTCCAGCGCCTGGTGCCGGGCATCCAGGCCTCTGATATCGCGCCGGGCGGGGCAGGGGTGCGGGCGCAGGCGGTGAGCCCGGACGGCTCGCTGGTGGACGACTTCAAGATCAGCGTGACGGACGGCGCCATCCACGTGCTGAACGCCCCGTCGCCGGCCGCCACCGCCTCGCTGGCGATCGGCCGGCACATCGCGGGGCTGGCCGCCGAGACCTTCAAGCTCTAGGGCAGGCTCTAGGCGCCGCCCTTCAGCTTGTCCTCGGCGGCGCGGGCGCGCTCCTCGGCGGTGCGGGCGCGCTCCTCCGCCTCGAGCATGCGCGTGGCGAGCTGCTTGATGAGGGCGATGGCGAGGGCGGGATTCGAGCGCACGAGATGCTCGAGGCGATTGGAGGGAATCAGGAGCAGGGTGACCGGCTCGGCCGCCACCGCGTTGGCGGAGCGAGGCGCGTTGCGAAACAGCGCGAGGTCGCCGAGGAGGTCGCCCTTGCCGAGCACGCGCAGCACGCGGTCCTCGGCGCCGAAGTGGCGCCGGATTTCCACCTTGCCCTCCTGCACCATGAAGGCCTCGCCCTTGGCGTCGTCTCCTTCCCGGAAGATGAACTCTCCGGGCTTGAAACTCTTGGTCGGCATTTCCCCGATCTGACGGCTCATGCAAGGCCCTCGGTGGTATAGAATTGGCGCCGTGCCCCTTATGGTACGCCGAATCGCCGTCGCGTTGACAGGCCTCGTCGGCCTTCTGGCCGGCCTGGCGCTGCCCGCCGCCGCCCAGAAGAGCGCCACCGTTCAGGAGATCGTCCTGCGGGCCAAGCCGGGGGTGGTCCTCGTGATTGCCGAGGTCACCGCCGAGGTGACGCTCGATTGTGGCAGCGGCGTCCAGACGGTCACGCCGCCGGTCTTCCGGGAGACCGGGACCGGCTGGTTCGTGGACGGCCGCGGCTGGATCATCACCAATGGCCACGTCATCCAACCCGCCCATATCCCGCCGCGCTGGCTGGTCAATCAGCAGGCGCAGCGGGCGGTGACCACCGCCTGCCTGCCCAAGGCCCTGGCCGCGCGGGGCATCAATATGGGCGAGAAGCCCGAGCTCGAGGACGCGATCAAGCGGAAGCTCCTCGACGCGGTCCTGCCCTCGACCAAGGTGAAGCTCACCCCCTCGGTGGTCGTGGTGGTATCGAGCGGGACCCGGCTCAAGGCGGAGGTGAAGAAGTACAGCGCCCCCTTGAGCAATGAGCCCGGGGTCATGTCGGGACGCGACCTCGCCCTTCTCAAGGTCCCCGGGGAGGTCTTCCCCGTGCTGCCGCTGGCCGAGACCAAGGTGGTGCAGATCGGCGACCCCCTGCACATCCTCGGCTACCCCGGGGTGGTCCTCTCGCACGAGCTGCTGAACAAGTCGGCCTCGGTGGAGGCCACGATCACCAATGGCGCGGTGTCTGGGCTGAAGGAGGATGTGTCCAATCAGGCGGTGATCCAGACGGACGCGTCCGCCTCCTTTGGAAATTCCGGCGGCCCCGCGGTGAACGGGAAGGGGCAAGTCCTGGGCGTGCTCACCTTCGTCTCGCTGGCGCCGGGCCTCGAGGGCTCCATCGTCCAGGGGTTCAACTTCGTCATCCCCGCCTATGTCGTCCGAGAGTTCGTCAAGGGCACGGAGGTCTCGCTGAGCGGCGCCAGCAAGTTCTCGGACGCGTGGAACCAGGGGCTTCGCAGCTTCTTCTCCGACGACGACCAGGCCGCGGTGCGGGCGTTCGAGCAGGCCGATCGGCTCGTCCCCGGCTTGCCGGACGTCAAGCGGGTACTGGCCGAGGCGCGCGAGAACGTGAAGAACCCGCCGCCGCGCCCGTTTCCTTGGTTCTGGGTCGCCATCGGCGTCACCCTCTTGAGCATCGCCGCCTTCGGCGTGCAGTTCTTCCTGCGGTGGCAGAAGAATCGGTACCGGGTGAGCTCGTCCGAGGTGATCAAGATGCTCGAGACGGGCAAGCAGCCGCAGATCCTCGACGTCAGGCAGGGGGCCGCCTATGACGCCCTTCCGCTCAAGATTCCGGGCTCCATCCGGCTCGCCCCGGAGGAGCTGGCCAGCGGGGTGAGCGGGCTCGAGCTGGACCTCACCAGGCCGGTGGTGGCCTACTGCACCTCGCTTGAGGAGGCCACGAGCGCGCGGGTCGCGAAGGATCTCCGCAAGCTGGGCTTCAAGGACGTCCGCATCCTCAAGGGCGGGATGGGCGCCTGGACCAATGCGGGGCTGCCCATCGAGACGCGCTCCGACATTTCGGCGGTCGGGCTGGAGCTCTACAAGGCGCTGGCCGGCGGCACCGGCTAACCTCAGGGCCGCCCCGCGGCGACACGCGCCGCCGGGCGCTAGTAGCCCAGCGCCCCGCCGTCCGCGCGCGGATCCGATCCGCCGCGGAAGCCGCCCTCCTCCATCCAGACGCAGTGCGCGTGCCCGAAGAGATCGTCCCACTCCTCGCCCACCCGCACGTCGTGTCCGCGCGCGGCGAGCGCGCGCGCCAGCGCGGGCGGATAGCGGCCCTCCACGCTCAGGGCGCGCGTGGCCACGCCCCAGGTACGCCCGTAGAGCCAGCGCGGGGCCTCCACGCTGGCCTGCGCGCCGAGCCCCCGGAAGAGCCGACGGGTGAGCAGCGCGGCCACCGTCTGCGGCTGCCCCTCGCCTCCCATGGTCCCCAGCGTGGCGCGCGGCCGACCGCCTTCGAGATACATGGCCGGGGTGAGGGTGTGAAGCGTGCGCTTGCCGGGAGCGAGCGCGTTGACGTGGCGAGGGTCGAGGGCGAAGAAGGCGCCGCGGTTCTGGAGCACGATGCCGGTGTCGCCCGCGATCAGCCCCGAGCCGTAGGTGTAGTAGAGCGACTGGATCAGCGACACGGCGTTGCCGGCCGTGTCGGCGGTGACGATGGCGACGGTATCGCCGCCCGCGGATGTCGCCGCCGCCTCGGGCGTCATCGCGCGCCCGAGCCCGATGCGGCCGCGGAGCCGGGCCAGGCGCGCCCGATCGAGCAGCGCCGCCGACGTCACCGTCATCGCGCTGGGATCGGTGAGGTGCTGGTCGCGGTCGGCAAAGGCGAGCTTGGTCGCCTCCACCATCACGTGGACGTAGTCGGTCTCCTCCAGCGCGGCGAGGTCGAAGCCCTCGACCAGCCCCAGCAGCGTGAGCAGGGAGAGGCCCTGGGTGGGCGGGGGAAAGCTCGCCGCGATCCCATCGCCATAGGGAATGGTCAGCGGTTCCATCCACTCCGAGCGATGGGCGGCCAGATCCTCGGGCGTCAATGGGCTGCCCGCTGCCGCCGCGGCGGCCACCAGGCGACGGCCGAGCTCGCCGCGGTACAGGGCCTGGGCGCCCCCGTCGCGGATCTCCTCCAGCGAGCGGGCGAGGTCCGTCTGCACCAGCGGCCCGCGAGCGAGCGCGTCCGGATGATAGAGCGGCCAGAGCCCGCGCCGCAGCTCCAGGCTCGCGGTGGGGCCGAAGAGATCGGGCTCGCGCGGCGGCGGCCGCCGCTGGCCCTCGGACGCGGCGAATCCCTCGCGCGCGTAGAAGACGGCGTCGGCGAGGAGCGCCTTCCAGGGGAGCGGCGAGCCCAGCCCCTCGGCGCTCAGCCGATGGGCCTGCCACCATCCGTCCACCGCGCCCGGCACGGTGAGCGCCGCCAGGCCCCCCCGGGCGGGCAGGGCGCCCCGGATGCCATGCGCGGCGTACCAGTCGATGGTGGCGGCGGCGGCGGCCCCGCCCGCGCCGCAGAGCGCGCGCAGCCGCTGGGCGCGCGCGTCCCAGATCAGCCAGAAATTGTCTCCCCCGACTCCGTTGGTATGCGGATAGACCACGGCGATGGTGGCGGCGGCCGCGATGGCGGCGTCCAGCGCCGTACCGCCCGCCCGCAGCGCGGCCACCCCGGACTGCGAGGCCAGCAGATGGGGAGAGGCCACCATGCCGCGAGGGGCGCGCGACTCGGGCCAGCGGGTGGGGGCGGGCGGATCGGGAGTTGACATGAGAGAGCGAGCCGGGCTCCGATGATAAAGGAGCCCGGCTCGGAGGGCCAGCAGGCCGCCGGGACGCCGACGAGTAGTCGGTGGTGGTGCCGCAGGTCACGCACATGGCGCTCGACTTCCCGCGTGTCGCTGGTGTCTGATAGCAGGCGAAACGGCGCTTTCGTTCGTGGACGTGATCACCGCGCTGCCGCAGGCTCAGAAGGACGGGGACGGCGGATGAGTCATGAGTGACCAGAGAATACCCGAGGACTTCTTCTCTGCGCGCGTCGGGCGCATCACGGTTTCACCCAGCAATGCCGGGGCGCAACGCGTGCGCGAGCTCCGGGCGCTAGGGCGGGACATCATCGGGCTCACCATAGGTGAGCCGGACTTCGAGACCCCGAGCCACGTCAAGCAGGCCGCGACCGAGGCGATGGCGCGCGAGGAGACCAAGTACACCAACGTCGACGGCACGCCCGAGCTGAAGGAGGCGATCCGCGCGAAGTTCAAGCGCGAGAACGGTCTCGAATACGCGCCGGAACAGATCCTGGCCAGCAACGGCGGAAAGCAGGTGATCTACAACGCGATCATGGCCACCGTGTCGGCGGGCGACGAGGTCATCATCCCGGCGCCGTACTGGGTGTCGTACCTCGACATTCCGCTCCTCGCCGACGGCACGCCGGTACCGGTGGTTTGCCGTCCAGAGGATGGATTCAAGCTGACACCGGGCGCGCTGGAGGCCGCTATCACGCCCAGGACCAAGTGGCTGGTGCTCAATTCCCCGTGCAATCCGACGGGCGCCGTCTATACCCCCGCAGAGTTGAAAGCGCTCGCGGAGGTGCTGCTGCGTCACCCCCGCGTCTGGGTGATCGCCGACGACATCTACGAGCACCTGGTCTTCGATGGTGTCGAGTTCGCGACCATCGCCCAGATCGAGCCCGAACTCCACGACCGAACCTTGACCGTCAACGGCGTGGCCAAGACCTACGCCATGACCGGCTGGCGTATCGGCTATGGCGGCGGACCCGTCGAGCTCATCGGGAACATGAAGAAAGTGCAGTCGCAAAGCACCACCTGCCCCTCCTCCATCGGTCAGGCGGCGGCGGTCCGGGCGCTGAATGGGCCGCAGGATTTCGTCCCCGGGCGCGCGCGGGCCTTTCAGGAGCGCCGCGACCGCGTGCTGGAGCTGCTGCGCGAAGCGCCGGGCATCGAGTGCGTCCGGCCGCAAGGGGCGTTCTATATCTTCGCAAATTGCGCCGGCACGCTCGGGAAGCGCACGCCGCAGGGGGTCACGCTGGAGGCCGAGCGCGACGCCGTGGATTACCTGCTCGATATCGGCGGCGTTGCCGTCGTGGTAGGCGCCGCCTACGGCCTCTCGCCGTACTTCCGCATGTCGATCGCCGCTTCGATGGACGAGCTGACGGAGGCCTGCCTGCGCATCCGCCGCGCCGTCGCCGCGCTGAAATAGGCGAGCCGTAGCCGCCTCTCGGATCGCCGGAGCGCCTTAAGGGAGGCGGGGCGGCGCAGGAGGCTCCCCACCTGATCGGCGCGGAAGGGCGACCGCGGCTCCGGCATCGCGCGATAATTGGCACCTTTCGGCGGCCCGGATTTCGACGTATCATAGGTCGCCGTGATTCCCCGGATCTCCGCGGCGACGCGGACGCTACGCTCACGGTCTCGCTAGGTTGGCCGGACTGATCGGCCTGTTCGCGACGCGCCCGCTCTCGGATCGAGAGCGAGCGGGCGCGCGCGACGCCGCGCGGGACCTGAACTTCACGGGCGTCTCCGGTCGAGACGTCTGGGAAGACGACTGCTTGGTGGTCATCCGGGTCCACCATGTCCACACGCCCCTGGTGGCCGTCCACACCGACCGGCGCGGTGTGTGCGTCATCTTCGACGGCCGACCCCGCCTGCCCGAGGCCGCGGCGCCCGACGCGGCAAGCCGGTGGCTTGCCATGCACGAGCGGAGCGCGCCGGAGGCACTCGCGCGACTGGACGGCAGCTTCGCGGTCGTCCTCCATGACACGCGCGCGGGCGCGGTGACCCTCGTCAGCGATCGCTTCAACTCGCGCCCCCTCTACTACCACGCCGGCGCGGACGTCCTCGCCTTCGCGAGCCAGGCCGGTCTGCTCCTCCGCCTCTCCGGCACGCCCCGCCGTCTCGACCCCCTCGGCGTGGCACAATTCCTCGCCTTCCAGGCCATGGTGGACGAGCGCACCTTCCTCGCCGACATCCGCGCGCTGCCGCCATCCTCGCAGCTCGACTACCCGAAGGGCCTGAGCCCACCACGGCGGTACTGGCACTGGCGGCCCCCCGAGGACGAGGGGCACCCGGTCCGGACTCATGCCGAGCGCCTGATGGAGCCCCTCGTCGGCGCGACCGCACGCATGGTGGAAGACGGGCGCGGCCTCGCGCTCCTGCTGAGCGGCGGGCTCGACGCGCGCGCCGTCGTGGGCTGCGCGACCCAGCCCCTGGCCGCGGTGACGCTCGCGGACTTCGACAACACCGAGGTCGGGCTCGCCCGCGCGATCGCCGGCGCG
>Ga0137403_10004345_pt1 | contig 16695 bp, 13 predicted proteins | sample CZOMad2_1_16fung_FD_122057 | JGI IMG/M metagenome (GOLD analysis project Ga0137403, IMG submission 122057) | Vadose zone soil fungal communities from Angelo Coast Range Reserve, California, USA - CZOMad2_1_16fungal (Hybrid Assembly) | ecosystem: Environmental > Terrestrial > Soil > Vadose zone...
AGTTTTCGCGTCCCCACGCGAGCACGTTCATCCCGAAGGCCTTGCCGTAGCCGGCCACGACGGCGCCGATCTTGCCGTAGCCGTAGATCCCGAGCGTCTTGCCGCGAAGGCCGATCCCGATGGGGTACGCCTGCCACTTGCCGGCCTTGAGCGCCGCCATTTCTTGAGGTATGCGCCGGAAGGCGGCGATGACGAGCCCCCAGGTCAGCTCGGCGGTCGCGTACGACGGCCGGCCGGGACCGGTCTGCGACGACACGACGACACCGCGCCGGGTGCAGGCGTCGACGTCGACGTGCGGAAAGACGCCCGCCTGGCTGATCAGCCGGAGCTTGTCCAGGCGCTCGAGCAGCGGCGCACGGATCGGCGTGCGCTCGCGGATCAGCACCAGCGCCTCGGTGTCCTTCAGCCGCCCGGCGAGCGTGTCGATGTCCTTCGTGTGGTCGTTCCAGATCGTCACCTTGTGGCCGGCGACCCTGGCATAGCACGCCAGCGTGCGAATCGTGTCCTGGTAGTCGTCGAGGATCGTGATGTTCATGTCCGGTCGCTCCATCCCTGGTCGGATTTGACGGCGAGAAACTCACCATTGCCCACGGGCACGAGACTCGTGGCGAACGCGACGTCGGCGGAGACCAGCGCCACGAACGGCGCCATCTCGGCCGGGTGCGAGGTCGCGTTGTCGACCACCAGCAGGCCCCCGGGCCGGAGCGCGCGCCGGAGATTCGGCCACCAGCCCCCGTACTCCGGGCGCTCCGAGTCGAGGAAGACGAGATCGAACGCGCCGTCCGGCGCGCGCCCCAGGACGCGGCCGGCGTCGTCGTGCACCAGCGACACGTAGGGGGCCAGGCCCGAGCGCGCGAACGTCGCCCTGGCGAGCCCGACCTTGTAGTCCGAAAGCTCCACCGTGGTCACCGTCCCGCCGATCGCCCGGGCGGCGCTCGCGAGCCACAACGTCGAGTACCCGTTGGACGTGCCGATCTCGAGGACCCGCCGGGCCAGGGTGGCTCTGACCAGGACCGCCAGGAGCTCGCCGGTATCCCGGGTGATGTTGAGCATCCGGCGCGGGCGCTCGGTCGTCGAGCCGTCGTTGGTCCTGCCGAACTCCTCGAGCTCGGCCAGCAGCGCATGCAGCGGATTCGTCACCGGCTTCTCCGACCCCCAGCGATCCGACAGCCTAGCACGTCGCGGTTCCCGGCAGAGTCGCGGGAAAACCGGCGACGGGCCTGCTACACTCCGCACGCGAGCAGCAACGGCGACAGACGCGAAGGAGGCAGCCATGAACTACGGCGTCGTTCTCCCGATCTGGCAGCTGTCGGTCCGCGAGGCGGAAACGCTCGCCCTCAGGGCCGAGGACCTCGGCCTGGACGGAGTGTTCGTGCCCGATCACATCTTGGCGCCGCCCGCGACCACCCAGCATTACGGTCCGAACTGGCCCGACCCATTCTCGCTCCTGGCGTTCATCGCGGGCCGCACCCAGCGGATCCGGGTCGGCGCCAGCGTGATCGTGCTGCCGTACCGCAACCCGCTCGTGACGGCCAAGGCGGCGGCGACGGTCGACCAGGCCTCCGGCGGCCGCTTCATCTTCGGCATCGGCGTCGGCTGGGACGAAGAGGAGTTCCGCAACCTCGGGCTGCCGTTCCGCCAGCGCGGCGCCCAGACGGACGAGTACCTCCGGGTGATCAAGGCCGCGTGGAGCGCCGACCAGCCGAGCTTCGCCGGCAAGTTCATGAACTTCTCCGGCGCCACCTTCGCGCCGCGGCCGGCGCAGACGCCGCACCCGCCGATCTGGGTGGGCGGCTTGCCCGGCGCGATCTCGTCACCGGCGCTGCGGCGCGTCGCGTCGCTGGGCGATGCGTGGCATCCGCTGGCCTTGAGCCTGGACGACATCGAGAAGGGAATCGGCACGATCCGTGAGATGGCTCGCAAGGCCGGCCGAACCGTCGGCTTTGCACCGCGGAACATGCTCGCCCTGACCGACCGATCGAAGGGCAGCGGCCGGAGCGCGTTCGAAGGCTCGATCGACGAAGTGGCCGGGGACGTCCGGCGGATCCGGTCGCTGGGCTGCGAGTGGATGACGTTCGACCTGCCGCGCGGCGACGTCGCCGGCATGACGCGGGCGATGGAGCGTCTGACGAAGGAGGTTCGCCCGGCCGTGTAGGACAGGCCGGCCAGCGGGCATGCGCATCGCCAGCATCGAAGCGATTCCCATCGAAATTCCCCTCAAGAAGAATTTCGGCGGGAGCACCTACACCGTCCTCACGCGCTGCACCGTCGTCACCCGCCTGCGCACCGACGGCGGGCTCGTCAGCGAGGTCTATAACGGGGACAACCGCGAGCGCGGCCGTGAAATCGCGCGGCTGATTCATGACGCGCTGACCCCGCTGGTCCGGGGCATGAGCATCTTCGAGGGCGAGCGCATCTGGGAGGCGATGTTCACGCTCAGTCACACGAGCCGCGATCGGAAGGTGCTGCTCGAGGCGATCGCCTGCGTGGACTGCGCGCTCTGGGACCTGGTCGGCAAGGCGCTGGGCAAGAGCGTGTGCACGCTCCTCGGCGGCTACCGCCGGAGCCTGCCGATCATCTCCATCGGCGGCTACTACATGGAAGGCAAGACGCTCGCCGACATCGGCCGCGAGATGGAAGCCTATCGCCGGGCCGGTATGGCCGGGTGCAAGTTCAAGGTCGGCGGGCTCGATCCGGAGGAGGACGCCCGGCGGGTCGAGGCCGCGCGTACGGCGGCCGGTCCTGATTTCATCCTGGCGGTCGACGCCAACCGCGGCTGGTCGGCCGACGACGCCGTGCGGTTCGCGCGCCTGGTCGAGCCGCTCGACATCCGGTGGTTCGAGGAGCCGTGCCACTGGTACGACGACGCGGCAATGATGGCGCGCGTGCGGCAGGCGACGCGCATCCCGATCACCGCCGGCCAGTCGGAGATCACGAGCCACGGCGTGCGTCGCCTGGTCGACGCGGGCGCCGTCGATCTCGTCAATGTGGACGCCTCGGAGTGCGGCGGCGTCACCGAGTGGCGCCGCGCCGCCGCGCTGTGCGGCGTGGCGGGTGTGCGGATGGCGCACCACGAGGAGTCACAGATCTCGCAGCACCTGCTGGCCGCGGTGCCGCACGGCACCTACGCCGAGTGCTTCGCCGACCCCGAGCGTGATCCGGTGTGGCAGACGATGTGGGCGAATCGACCGCCGATCAAGGACGGGATCATGGAGGTCGCGCAGGACCCCGGCTTCGGCTTGATCCTCGACGAGGGCCTGGTCCGGAGGTATCGCGTCGACTAAGCGCACTACGCGGGCGCGGCGGCCTTCACGAGGGCTACGTGCTCCTCGACCGTGTCCTTCGCGGTGATCGCGCGGATGACGACCTCGTCGACGGCTCCCCGCCATTTCGCGAGCCCTTTCCTGATCGCGTCCGGGCTCTCGGCAGCGATCGCCGTCTCGATCGGCTTCAACCCCATCCGCGCGAAGTTGGCCCCGTACGCCGGGACCGCGGCGTAGCGGCTGCTCTCCTCCTGCAGCCGGTCACAAGCGGCGGGGCCGAGCGCGACGCGGAGATAGGCGAAGATCTTCGGCGGCTGTCGGCGCGCGGCGGCCGCGCCCTCGCGCACGCGCTCGGCCGACAGGCGCGCGTACTCCGGCGTCACCCAGTTGAGAAGCACGCCGTCCGCGACCTCACCGGCCAGGCGGCACATCTGCGGACCGAGCGCCGCCACCACGAGCCGCGTCGAGAGCTGCCGGCGGAGCTCGGCGATCCCGGCGCGCACGCGCTTGAGCGAGTCCGGGTTCGGGCTGCCCACGCCCAGGAGCAGGCGGTCGAGGGGAAGCGCGCTCGCCTTGACCCCCTCGACGATGCTCTCGGGCCCGCGCGTGTGGAGCGGAATCACGCCGATGCCGAGCTCGATGCGCTGCGTCTCGCGCGCCGCGAGGGCGAGCGCCGCGAGACCGTCGGTCGAGCCGGGATGGTTGACCCAAAAGGAGCTGTAGCCGAGCCGCTCGGCCTCTCGCGCGGAGGCGCGGATGACCTCGGGTGAGGTGCCGGCGAACACCGCAAAACCAAGTCCCATCGAGAATCTCCTCTCGAACTTCGAGCCGAGGCAACCAACGCCGCGCAGTATACTCCAGCTGGATTGTCATGACCGGGCCTCGAGACACGACACGAACGGGCGTGGGGACCATCACCGTGATGGTCACCTTCTTCGCCGACCTCCGTCGATTCCTACCGCGCGGCGCCGATGGGCCGCAGCGATACACGGTGCCCGAGCGCGCGACGGTCGTCGATCTGCTGGCGGTGATCGGCGTCGTCCCTGACACCGATCTGACTATTGCGGTGGATGGCGAGCAGGCAGCGAGGGAAACGCCGCTCCACGAAGGCGCCGACGTCATGCTGCTGAGCCCGATGGAAGGGGGAGCCGCAGCCGCAGGCGAGGCGACCACGTCAATGGAAGGGGGAGCCGCAGCCGCAGGCGAGGCGACCACGTCAACAGAAGGGGGAGACTAGTGGAACGCTACGGTTACTGGAACAAGATCCTGCACGTGAATCTCTCCGACCGCACCACGCGGATCGAGGAGCCGGGTGACCTCTTCTTCCGCCGTTACGCCGGCGGTCGCGGGATCATCGCTCACTATCTCCTGAAGTACGTGCCGAAGGGCGCGGACCCGCTCGGGCCCGAGAACATCCTCGTGATCGCGCCCGGCGTGCTCACCGGCGCGCCGGTGCCCGGCGCCGGCCGCCACAGCGTCGGCGCCAAATCCCCGCTCACCGGAGGCTTCGGCGAGTCGGAATCCGGGGGTTACTGGGGCGCCGAGCTCAAGCGCGCCGGCTGGGACGCGATCGTCTTCCACGGAGTCTCCCCGACCCCGGTCTATCTCTGGATCAACGACGGCGCGGTCGAGCTCCGCGACGCCGCGCATCTCTGGGGCAAGATCACCGGCGAGGTCGAGGACGCGATCCTCGCCGAGCTGGGCGACCCGCGCATCCGCATCGCTCAGATCGGGCCGGCGGGTGAAAATCTCGTGCGCTTCGCTTGCATCGCCAACGAGCTGAACGAAGTCGCGGGCCGAACGGGCATGGGCGCCGTGATGGGATCGAAGCGGCTCAAGGCCATCGCGGTCCGGGGCAAGACCCCGGTGAAGATCGCCGATCAGCCCGGCCTCCTGGCGATCGCCAAGTGGGTCTCCGGCACGATGGACGAGAAGCACCGGGCGTTTCACGAGTTCGGAACCGGGGCGGCGATGCAGGGCAAGAGCCTCGAGGGCGGTATGCCCGTCCTCAACTATCGTCTGGGCGCCGCCGACACCGTCGCCAAGGTGGACGCGATCGCGGTGCGCGATGACGTACGCGTCAAGATGGGCGCCTGCTACGCGTGCTCGGTGCGGTGCAAGAAGGTCGTCCACATCGAGAAGAAGGAAGAAGCGGCGCGCGCGGCCATGGAAACCCTCTACAAGGGACGGGCAACGGTGGCCGTCGATCCGCTTGGCCGCTACCGCGTCGACCCGCGCTACGGCGGGCCGGAGTACGAGTCGCTGGCCTCGCTCGGCGTCAACCTGGGCCTCGATGACCTCATCGCCATCTGCAAGTCCAACGAGATGTGCAACTACCTCGCGATGGACACGGTGTCGCTCGGCGCGACCCTCGCATGGGCGATGGAGTGCTTCGAGAAGGGCATCCTCACGCTCGAGGACACCGGCGGCGTCCCGCTTCGCTTCCACGACGCCGACGGCGTCATCAAGGTGGTCGAGATGATCGCGTACCGCCAGGGCATCGGCGATCTGCTGGCCGAAGGCTCCCAGCGTGCCGCGCAGCGCCTCGGCCGCGGCTCCGAGGCGTTCCTGACGACGGTGAAGGGCATGGAGATGGCGATGCACGACCCGCGGCACATGCCGGTCATGCGCGCCTCGTATTTGCTAGCGCCCACCGGCGGCGATCACATGCGCCAGACCAGCAACCGCAACGGCCTGCGCAACCAGATCGGGCTCTGCCACTTCCTCGCCTACGAGGACGATCAGTCGCTACAGATCATCAAGACCGTCACCGGCTGGGACATCACGCCCGAGGAGATGGTGACGACGGCGCATCGCGGCCTGACGCTCGCCCGGCTCTTCAACTTGCGTGAGGGCATGAGCCGCGCCGACGATCGGCTCCCGGCGCGCTTCAGCGATCCCCTGCCCAAGCACGCGGGCCTCACCCGCGAGCAGCAGGACAAGATCGTCACCGACTACTACGTCGAGCAGGGTTGGGACCCGGCGACGGGCATGCCGACGCGGGAGACCATCCGCGTGCTCGAGCTCGAGGCCGACGCCGTCCACGCCGGCTAGCGGAGTCGATGGGGCCGCCCGAAGACTTCTGGATCGAGGACGATCCGCGCCGCGAGGACGTTGCGCTCCTCGACGAGCGGCTCTACGAATTCAACGCGGCCGCGAGCGGCGTCGACGACGGGCGCTCGCTCGCGATCTTCGTGCGCGAGGGCGACGGCACGATCGTCGCCGGCCTGCACGGGTGGACGTGGGGCGGGACCGGGTTCGTGCAGGCGATCTGGGTCCACGAGAAGCTTCGCGGGCGCCGTCTTGGCTCGCGCTTGCTGGCCGCGGCCGAAGCCGAAGCGGTGCGCCGCGGCTGCCACCAGATGCACCTCGATACGCACCGATATCAGGCGCCGGACTTCTATCGGCGGCATGGCTATGATGTGATCGGCGAGCTTCCGGGCTGGCCAGGCACCGACGTCCGGATCTTCCTCCGTAAACGACTCGCCTGATCCAGGACGCCGTGCGCGGGCGCGGCCTTCCCCAAGCGTCCGGGCCGACCGCCGCTTCGACCACGGCATGTCTCGTTGTCACACCTGAGACAGCGTGCCGCTGACAGGATCGGACACGACGGAACGCCAGCCAAAAGAATCGATGCTTTGTGATCGACGCGGCGCCGGTACACATTTTGCGTGCCGGCGTTACAATGTCGACTTTTTCGGCCTTCCATCGGATCGCAATCTCCGTGGTCGTCCTCGCAGCAGCGGTACTCGTCACGGCGAATCCGGCCGTCGCGACGACTCCGGTCGCACTGCGGATCGTCACGTCACCGCAGACGGTGGCGGCCGGAGCGTGCTCCGGGCTCACCCGGGTGCAGGCCCAGGATGGTGCATCCTCTCCTGCTCCCGCGTCGTCCCTTACGACCGTCAGCCTCTCTGGCAGCAGCGTGAAGTTCTACTCCGATTCGTCCTGTTCGAGGCGGGTCTATGCCGTCAACATCGGCGCCGGCACGGCCTCCAAGGCCTTCTACTTCAAGAGTACCGTCGCAGGCACGCCGACCATCACCGCCTCAGCCCCGACGCTCGCCGCCGCGTCTCAGATGGAAACGATCACCGCGGCGGCCGCGACCAAAGTGATCTTCAGGAGCCAGCCCGGCAACGTACTGGTCGGCGCCACCCTTGCTCCCCCCGTCCGGGTCGTGCTGTCCGACCGCTACGGCAACACTGTCACGGCGGCGACCGCGGGCATCACCGTCTCCATCGGCACGAACCCCGGCAGCGGGACCTTGTCGGGCTCGACCACCCTCGGCGTCATCGCCGGAGTGGCGACCTTCGGCGACCTTCGGATCGATACCGCCGGACTCGGCTACACGCTGACGGCGCGATCGCCGAATCTCAGTTCGGCGACGAGTAACGCCTTCACCGTGACGACGCCCGTGCCGATCGGACTCCCGCGGCGGCCCATCCCGGACCCTCTCTACGGGGTTACGATCGACGCCATCGACCACTTGCCCGCCATCCTCACCTCGCTCAGCAGCCTCTCGCGCATGGCCACCACGCGCGTCGTCTTCGACGAGTTCGTCGCGCCGAGTGACTATGTCGACGCCGTCAGCCAGATCTCGAGAGTCAGCTACGTCATGGGCGAGATCCTCGATTCCGCATACGTCAAGCAATACACGGTGGCCGACTACCTGCAGCGCTCCTCCGACTATCTCGATGCCCTCGGGCCCGTCGTCGACATCTGGGAAGTCGGCAATGAGATCAATGGCGAATGGCTCGGCGACACCACCAGCGTCGTGGCCAAGATGCAGGGCGCCTACGATCGGGTCAAACAGCGCGGGGCGCGCGCCGCCCTCACGCTGTACTTCAACCAGGACTGCTGGGCGAACCCCGCCAACGAGATGTTCACCTGGACCCAAGCGCATGTCCCCGACTATATGAAGCAGGGGCTCGACTACGTCCTGATCAGCTACTACGAGGACGACTGCAACGGCCTCCAGCCGGATTGGATGAGCGTCTTCCAGAAGCTCGCCTCGATGTTCCCCAACTCCAAGATCGGCTTCGGCGAAAACGGCACGGTCTACGCCTCGCGCAAGGCGGCGTACATTCAGCGCTACTACGCCATGCGCTTCCCGCTGCCGCAGTACATCGGTGGGCATTTCTGGTGGTACGGCAAGCAAGACTTCGTGCCGTGGACCAATCCGCTCTGGGCGATCTTCAACGACGCGATTCGCAATAACTAGCGTCGAGCTCGACGCTCGGGGTCCACCCCGGGGTCGCGATGGCCGAGCTCGAGCTGGCCACTGCCGATCCACCCTCTGCAAATTCTTTAAACGACTTTGCAAGCAGCGTGTACGTCGCTCGTCCTAACTCCCCGCGTTCGTTGACCTCGATCTCTGGCACGGGAGTTGCGCTCGCCCTCGGCATGATCGACCCGATGTCGAGTGCTGTTGAGCGCTGGTATACGGTGCGCGAGGCGGCGCTTCTCTGCCACCGCGCTGAAGGCACTATCCGGAATTTGCTCTCGAAGCACAAGCTCCCGCGGCGCCTCGCCCGGGGTCCCGGGAGAAAGCCACGAAGGATCGCGCTACTCTCCGCTGCGACCATCCAGGCTCTCCAGCGTCTCACCCTCGGCGCCTCATAACTGAGGTTTCCGGACGCCGGCGGCACTCCTGCATTGGCTGATCTGCGGTAGAAGCGTTCGACGGCGCGCGGACCCGTGAGTGCGCCCCCAAAAAAGTCGGTCCGGCATCTCGGGGACGAAGGGCTGGAGGCGATGGGCGCCGATCCAGCCACGCACTGCCACCGCACCTGCGCGATGGTCCGATGCTCTGACTCGGCGGCGTGTTCCCTTCACGCTAACGTGTCACGCTAACGTGTCACGCTAGCGTCTCGCACCGCGCGCGCCGCTACCCAAACGAGCTGCCTCCAACGGAAGCATCTCGCCACGACCATCTTTTCGTGAGTCCAGCCTCTTCCCAGTCGCGTATCGCATCAGGGAACTTTTGGTGACCGTTCCCGGCGTTTACCTGATGGGCAGCCGCAGCGTCCTCTGTTTTGATTTTGACGCGAGACAAGGATCGAAGCTCTCGGTGCAGAACGACGTTCCAGGTAGCGAGGGAGAGACGCTGAGACTCGAGATCGAAAGGCGCATCGCTTCGCGCTTGTCGTTCCGCCGACTACCCTGCGGCGGGACGACCGAGCCAGCCACGCCGGGTACAGCAGTCAGGCGACCAACAGAAGTCAGTGCCATCGGGCAAGGGAAGCGAGTCGTCGGGCTCCAGGCAACTCGTCGGTGCCAGGCACGCCATAAAAGCCAAGCCGGTCACCCGAGCAAAGGCGAGAAAGGCAAGCCATGCTAGTCACCAGCACCCTGAGGAAGAATGACGGTGGGCGGTGTGCGGCACCCGAGCCCCCGGTAGGTGACGCTCCCCCCGACGAGGCGTGGTCCAAGAGACCCGCCAGGACGAGCCCTGGTTCTCGGTCCGATGCCGTCCTCATCGTCAGTCGCCTCGGCGTCGTCAAGTTCGTGTCCGAGCACACTCGAGCGCTGGTCACGGCGTATGTCGGGCCCTTCACCGACGAGCGGCTCCCTCCCTTCCTCGTCGCCTCGTTGGAACAATCGTGGCATCGCCGGTGCGGTGTACCGTTCGTCGCCGAACGGGAAAGCGGACGCTTGCTGATCCGTCCACTGGTGACCTCCGACCCTGACGAGATCGTCCTCCTCGTCCAGGAGCAGCGCCACCCAGTGGACCAACCACTGCGTCGGCATGGGCTGACGCCGCGCGAGCACGAGGTCTTGTGGTGGGTCACCGAGGGAAAGACGAACCCGGAGATCGGGATCATCCTCGGTCGATCCGCGCGGACGGTCCAGATCCATCTGAACCGCGTCTACCGCAAGCTCGGTGTCGAGACCAGGACGGCCGCGGCAGCGCTCGCGCTCCGCGCATCCCTCGTCACCGATCCTTCGCTCTAGACCAGGCCGCGGTCAGACCATGAACGGAGACGATACGGTGCGCCGGCGTCGCCGGATTGCGATCATGCTGGGCACGCGGCCGGAGGCTCTCAAGCTCGTGCCGCTCATCCGCGCACTGCGACTGCACCCCGACCGCTTCGAGACGTCGGTGATCGCGACGGCGCAACACCGGGAGATGCTCGACCAGGTGCTCTCCCTGTTCCAGATCGCGCCCGACGTCGATCTGGATCTCATGCGCCCCAATCAAACGCTCGCTGAGCTGACCGGCAACGTACTCGAGAAGGTAAGCTGTCGCCTCACCGCAGCCCGGCCGGACCTGGTCGTCGTGCAGGGCGACACGACGACGGCCTTCACCGGTGCGCTGGCGGCCTTTTACGCCAGGATCCCGATCGCCCACGTCGAGGCAGGGCTGCGTAGCCGCGATCTGGGGAACCCGTTTCCGGAAGAAGCGAATCGTCGACTGACGGCGGTCGTCGCGGACATCCATTTGGCGCCGACGCCGCTGGCCCGGCGGCGCCTGATGAAAGAGGGGGTACCCCGGCGGAAGATCGTCGTCACTGGCAACACGATCGTGGACACGCTCCATGACCTATTGGAGGGCGGGGTTCGGCAGACGCGATCCATCGAATGGCCGTTCAACGGGGGCCGGGTGCTCGTCGTCACCTCCCACCGGCGCGAGTCGTGGGGTCACGACCTCGAGGACATTTGCCGCGCGCTCCGCGACCTGGTGGCCCGGTTTCCTGACCTCGAGGTCGTGTACCCGGTCCATCTCAATCCGAACGTGCGCGAGCCGGTGAATCGGATGCTCGCGGGCGTCGAGCGCATCCACCTCATCTCGCCGCTGGACTACATCGGTTTCGTGGACCTCATGCGACGGGCGCACGTCATCCTGACTGACTCCGGCGGTATCCAGGAAGAAGGGCCCACGCTCGGCAAGCCGCTGCTGGTACTCCGCAGGGTGACCGAACGCCCTGAGGCCTTTCGAGCGGGGCTCGCGAAGCTGGTAGGCACCGACCGCGAGAGCATCGTGACCCAGGTGGCCCGACTGCTCACCGACCCGAACGCCTACCACGAGATGTCGACGGGCATCAATCCGTATGGTGATGGACGCGCCGCCGAGCGGATCGTCGAGGCGTTGACCCGGTGGTTCGACGGACGGCGGCCCTTGCTGCACCGGGCGCGGGAGTTCAGGCCCGCATCGCTGGTGATGCGATGAGCGCCGCCGATGTCCTCCCCGTCCTTCTCGTCGTCTGCAAGGGTCTGCTGACGGTCGTGGGCATCGCGTGCCTGCTGAGCGGGATCGACGACTGCTTCATCGACCTTTGCTTCGCCGCGATGGCCTGCTGCCGGCTCACGGCCCCTCACATCGCCAGCGAGCAGGAGCTCCTCGGCGCAGCCGAGCAGCCGATCGCGGTCATGGTGCCGGCCTGGGACGAGTCGGCCGTGATCGGCCGGATGGTCGGCAACTTCTTGAAGTCCGTCACGTACTCGAACTACCACGTCTTCGTCGGTACGTACCCCAACGACCCGGCCACCCAGCGGGAGGTCGACGCCGTGACGAAGTCGTTCGCCAATGTTCACCGGGTCGTCTGTCCGAACAACGGGCCGACCTGCAAGTCGGACTGCCTGAACTGGATCTACCAGGCGATCCTGGATTTCGAGCGACAGACGTCCACCACGTTCTCGATGTTCGTCATCCACGACGCGGAGGATGTGCCTCACCCGTTGTCGTTCAAGCTGTTCAGCGCGCTGATCCCACGCCACGACATGGTGCAGTTACCAGTCCTGTGCCTTCCGACCAAGTGGCATTGGTTCACGGCGGGTCACTATCTCGACGAGTTCGCGGACGGTCACGTCAGGGAAGTGCCCGTCCGGCAATGGCTGAGCGGCAGCATCCCGGCCGCCGGCGTGGGTTGCGCCTTCAGCCGTCGGGCACTGCGTCTCCTCGCCGCGGACTCGGAGAACCAGGTGTTCAGCCTCGACTCCCTCACGGAAGACTACGAGATCGGCATGCGGCTTCGAGCCTACGGGCTCAGCCAGATCTTCGTGAACATGGCCCTCGAACGGCCGGGGACGCAGCGCGGCTTCTTCAGCGGCCGCCTCCGCCACGCGCCGACGCGCGAGTGCATCGGCACCTGGGAATATTTCCCGGCCAGATTCCCGCAGGCCGTCCGACAGAAGTCGCGGTGGATCGTCGGGATTACCATGCAGGGCTGGACGGGGCTGGGGTGGCGGGGGGACGTCTGGACGAAGTACGCGCTGTTCCGGGATCGCAAGGGGCTCGTCACCAATCAGGTCGTGATGGCCGGATATGTCGCCGTCGCGTTCGTGGTCGCCGTGTGGATCGCGACGTCCCTGGTCCCCGACGCGTACCGCTATCCACCGATGGTCGAATCCGGGTCGTGGCTCTGGTACGTCATGTGGATGAACGGATTCCTGATGCTCGAGCGGCTCGTGCTGCGCTCGTTCTGCGTCCGGCGACTGTATGGGTGGCCTCAGGCCCTGCTCGCGGTGCCGCGGCAGGTCTGGAGCAACGTCGTGAACTTCACCGCCACCGCCCGGGCCATCCGGCTCTTCGCGCGACACCTGATCACCGGGCGGCCGATCGCCTGGGACAAGACGGGGCACGTTTTTCCGTCCGAGGGGGAGTTACGGCGGCGCGCCGAACTCAGGGCAGCCTGATGCGACGGGTGGCGGTCGGCAGCGTGCTGGCGCTGGGCATCGCCATGACTGGCTGCACTCCCCCGCCGCCAAAGGCCCCCGAGGCCTTCCGCTTCGGCCGGGCGCTCGAGGTGGTCCGCGACGAGGGATGGCTACAGCGAGAGATCCGACGGTTCCGAACCTATCCGCACCTGGACCGCGCCTACCGGATGATTGCCGCGGGCAAGCTGGAACAGGCGAAGGCGGAGTTCGCAACCTACCTCTCGATCGATCCCCAGGACCTCGAGGTCCGCTTCCACTATCTCGTTCTGCTCCATCGCCTCGACGCCCACGCCCAGGTGATCCAGGAGGCCGATACGCTCCTGCGGGCCCGCCCAGGATTCGCCCCCGCGCTGCTCCACCGGGCCCTGGCGAGGCACGCTCGGTCCGATCACGCGGAGGCCATCCGGGACTTTCGCGCGGTGGCCGAGATGCAGGGTGCGGCACTTGAGCATCGGACATTCGCCCTCTCGATGATCGTCGATCTAGGGATCGAGCACGGAGCAGCTGGGGAGGCTCTCGCTGCCGCCGATCGCCTCGTAGCCGTCCAGCCGAGCGCCGATCACTACCTCAAACGGGGCCGCGTGCTCCAGAAGCTCGGGCGACTGGAGGAGGCTGGCACCGTATTCGCGACGGCGCTGGCCGAGGCCCGGGACGTCTCCGACCGGCTCCGCGTGCGCGAAGCGCGCGCCGAGCTCGCCGAGAAGCGCCATGACTGGGGCCAGACTCGGCAGGAGCTGCTCGCGATCCTCGAGACCGACGCTCGAAACGCAGCCGTCCTCCGTCGCCTCGGCGAGGTGGCCTACGCGCGAAAGGACATTCAGGAATCGACCCGATGGTTTCGAGCCACCGCGGAGGCCAGCGGTAGCGTCAAAGACCGCGAGCGGCTCGGCCAGGCGCTTTACGCGCTCGGCGACTACCCCGCAGCCGCCCGACAGTTCAGCGAGCTCGCGACGGCAACGAGTAGTCCCGATGATCGCCACAGGGTCTTGATCGCGCTCGGGCATGGGTACCTGAAGCTCGGCAAGCTCGCCGAGGCGGTCGAGACATTCCGCGAAGCGGCGAAGCTCCGGGCCGACCTGCCCACGATGACCACGGTTGCCGATGCCCTCGAGCGCGCCGGACTGTGGGCGGAGGCGGCCGCCGCGCTCGAGGTCGTGGCCGACCGCGATTCGAGCGGGCAGACGCATCTGAAGGTGGCAACGCTCTATACTACCCTCCGGCGTTGGGACGCGGCGTTGGGTCATCTGACCGCCGCCACGGCCAGCAACGGGACGGACCAGGTCAAGGGCGAGGCGTACAAGCGACAGGGCTTCATCTACTATGCCCAGGGACGATATCGGGAAGCCCGAGAGAAGTTCGAGCGGTCGATCGAACACAACCGGAAGGATGTCGCCGTCCACATGGCGCTTGGCGAGACGTGCATGAAGCTGGACGCGCTCGACGATGCCGTCAAATATCTCGAGCGGGCGTTGGCGCTCACGGAGCAACGGGCGACGCCGTGACCCGCCCCGCTGGGCGAACGCCCGGACGAATTCCACCCTGGTTGCGCGGTCACGCCTGGGCTCTCGGCCTCGTCGTTCAACTCGTGTCCGTCATGCCCGCCGTCGTCCACGCGCAGCCGCCCCCTCGGCCCCCGACGGAGCGCGCCGAGATCCTGGAGCGTCTGGGCGTCGCGTCGCTCCAGAGGCGAGACTACGGAGAGGCCGCGCGATACTTCCGCGCGGCGATCGCTGCCGGGCGAGACCACTGGCAGATCCGGCAGAACCTTGGCTTCGCGCTCTTGTCGCTGGATCGTTGCGAGGAGGCGGTCAACGAGCTGGAGGTATCGGTACGCCAGTCCCCGGCGCCCCGTTCCTTCATCTACCTGGCGCGCTGCTACGAGCGTTTGAAGAAGCCAGGTGTCGCGATCCATTGGCTCCAGCAGACGCTGGTCCGACTCCGGGAGCTCCCGCCGGCCGAGCAGAAGGATGTCTACGGCTCGCTGGGCTACCTCTACGCCGCTGAGGGGCAGAACGCCGCGGCGGCAGAGGCGTGGGAGCACGCACTCGCGCTCAGCTACGACCCGGAGATCGCGCTTCGGCTGGGCCGTGCCCAGCGCCTCCTCGGCGACACGAGTCGGGCCCGGCAGACGTTGACGGGCATCGCCCCCGAGCGCTTGTCGCCGGCGAGCCGCGCCGTACGGCTCGACGAGCTCGCGGAGCTCTTCCGGGCCGAGGGACGACCGACGGACAGCATCGCGGCCCTCGAGGAGGCCAACGCGCTGGAGCCGTCGGCGCACCGGCACTATGCGCTCGGTCTCGCCTTTCGAGATCTCAAGCGCTACCAAGAGGCCGTCGACCAGCTCGAGCGAGCGCACGCCCTCGCCCCGGACGACCTCGGCTACGCGGTCGCCCTGGGCTACGCGTACAAGGATGACGGGCGCCTGGCCGACGCGGCCCGCGTGTTCGAAGCGGTGCTCGCCCGGGATCCCGACCGCCTTCCGCTCTACCAGGAGCTGGGCTACATCTATGCGGCGCTATCGGATACACCCCGAGCGGTTGAATGGTTCAAGAAGGCCATCGACAACGCGCCACGCGATCCCCGACCCGAGAGCGACCGCGCGGAGGAACGTGCGCGGTTGCAACAAGAGGTGGCGCGGCTCGACAAGCGGTTCGAGGCGACGGCCTACCTGACCTACCGTTCCTCCGCGCGCCAGCCCAGCACGGGGTCGGGAGGAGCCGTGGGCGGGACGCTCCCGTCGCAGAGCGGCGTGGAGGTCGCGTATCAGCCCCCGGTGATCGGCTTCCGTGACGAGCGGATCTTCCAGGTCTTCGCGCGCCTGCTGTGGAGCTTCCGACCCGAATCGCTCGAGGTGGATGACGATTCGCTCCAGGCCGGCGTCGGCCTTCGGTACAAGCCGCTGAGAGCTCAGAACCTCTTCCTGAGCGCCGAACGGCTCTTCGCGATCGGGAAGAACGCGAGTGACGACTGGCTCCTCCGCGCGCTGTATTCCTGGGAGCACCACCCGCTGCTCGGCAAACCCGACTGGTCGCACTGGAACTACACGACGGTCTTCGCTGACGTCGGCTACTTCGTGGAGCGCTCCCTGTGGGTCCTGTACGGCGAAGCCAGGCAAGGAGTCACCTTCAGGATCGCCAACCAGGTCCTGCTCACGCCGCACCGCGACGTCAGGCTCCGCTGCGACTATCACTGGCTCGCGCTGAGTGACGCGCGGGACCTCTGGTACTCCGGTGGCGGGGCGACCAACGATCGCATCTTCGGCTACGCGGGCACGCCCTCGGGTGGGCACCACGACCTCGCGCAGCTGGTCGATATCTCCGCGACGGTGCACGTGCTGCCCCAGCTCGCGGTCAACGGCTACTACGGCCACGCTTTCGGCGGTGACGTCGTGGGCGCGACGTTCGCCGGTCGCGCGGCGAACTACGGCTTCGTCGAGCTCAGCTACAAGCGGTGACTAGGCGCTCTCCATCACAGTCGGCCCCGTGGGCTCGGGACCCCGCGGCGCCGACTCCCGGGTGAGAAACAGCTTCGCGATCGGCGCCGTGTACGACTCGACCGGCACGGGGAACTGCGCGGTGATCGTGCCCGCCGCGCTCGCACCGAACTCGCCGCAGAAGACGCTCTTGTCGCCGACCTGAGCCCAGAGGCGGTAGCGCTCCTCCGCGGGCAGGGCTCGCAGGCCCTTCAGGACGACCGCACCGCGCTTCGCATCGAGGTCGAGGGCAACCGTGCCGTATGCCCCGCCCCCCGTGAGCGCGAACGAGCGCACGATGTT
>Ga0137403_10004346_pt1 | contig 16695 bp, 12 predicted proteins | sample CZOMad2_1_16fung_FD_122057 | JGI IMG/M metagenome (GOLD analysis project Ga0137403, IMG submission 122057) | Vadose zone soil fungal communities from Angelo Coast Range Reserve, California, USA - CZOMad2_1_16fungal (Hybrid Assembly) | ecosystem: Environmental > Terrestrial > Soil > Vadose zone...
ATGAGCGCCGGTTTTTCCCGAAATCAACGAAATACCGGCGGTCATAGACCGCCGCTACAGGCCTGGAGGGGAGTTCTCGTGCAAAGCGCCCTCTCGGTTTGTCTTTACTTTTTTCGGGCTAAAAGAAAAGAGACAAAGGAGGGGCTCGCGGTGATTGGGAATTCAGCAGCAGGAAGTAATAAGGTCGCGGCTCAAAAGGCAGGAGAATACTCCGAACTTCGTAGAGCAAACGCAACGGCCGAATGCGCATTTCCGGCAGGTATGAAGATCTGCGCGTAGGAACAGTGGCCGCGCCTGGAGCGGAGTTTGATTGGTCCGAAGCAATCCTGTTCGGAGGATCCAGACCTGAAGAACGGAAATCCGCGGGTTCACCTTTGTGGAATTGGCCGTGACCGTCATTAATCCAGATTCCGACAATCTCGTGACTAGCGATCTGTGTGAAAACGATATCGAGATCGCGGTCATTGTCCAAATCCCGGACGGAGACGTTCAGCGCGCCATGAGGCGATTGAAAGTGAAAGAACTGAGACTTCTCCTGCGATAGACGAAATTCTATGGTGTAGTCGTACCCGTTGGAACCATAACCAACGCGGTCGGCAATTGCGAAATCCGGCTTCTTGTCGGCATCAAAATCTCCAACCACGGTAGACCAGCCGAAGGGAGCGGCCGCCGTACCTAAACGCAAATCCTGGTCCCACGCGGCTTGAGCAGTCTTCGGCAGGACGATGAACGCCGCAAGCAAGGCACCAAGCACGAGTTGTCTCATATCTCGTTCCTTTCTTAACCGGTGGACAGCGCATCCACGGCTTCAGATCTGACCGCCAGGTGAACTTCCCTTCCTGCGAACAAGCGATACACGACGGGCAGCACGAACAACGTGAGGAGTGTTGCCGAAATAAGGCCGCCGATGATAACGACAGCGAGCGGCTTCTGTGTTTCCGACCCGATTCCATGCGACAGAGCCATCGGCAGCAGTCCAAGCATGGCCAGGGTACCCGTCATGAGAACGGTGCGAAGCCTCACCAGCGCTCCGTTGAGAACGGCGTCGGCGGTACGCATGCCTTCGTCTCTGAGCTGGTTGAAGTAGCTGACCATGACGACGCCGTTCAGAACAGCCTGTCCGAACAGCGCGATGAACCCAATGGCGGCGGACACGCTCAGATTGATGCCGGTGATCTGCAGCGCGAAGATGCCTCCGATGAGCGCGAACGGCACGTTGAGCAAAATGAGAGCGGCATCCCTCGCCGTGCCGAATGCATTGAAGAGCAGCGCGAAGATCAGCAGCACGCTCACAGGCACGATCAAAGCCAGGCGTTTCATGGCACGTTGCTGATTTTCAAACTCGCCGCCCCAGGTGATGTAGTATCCCTGCGGCAGGTTGATTTCCTTGTTCACGCGGTCCTGCATTTCCGCAACAAGGCTTCCCATGTCGCGATTTTCGATAAAGATGCCGACTGCCATCACCCGCGTTCCCAACTCACGGCTGATGTTCATGCTCCCGTCCCTGACGGAGATTGCAGCCAGTTGATCCAGCGGTATGCGTTGGCCGCCCGGCGTATCGACGAGAATGTTCTTGATGTTCTCCATCCCCCGCTGCTCTTCCTTCAACCGAACTGCCACTGCAAATTTCTTATCGCCTTCCCAGACTTCCGTGGCCTCTTTGCCGCCTAGCGCGATCTCGATGACGTCCTGAATATCGGCCACGTTCAACCCATAACGAGCGCATTTCGCGCGATCCACCTCGATCTGTAACTGCGGCACCCGGCCGAAGCGGTCGATATAGGCGCGTCCCACTCCTCTCACCGGGGCAATAGTTTGCAGGATTTTCTGAGTCTGCGCCTGAAGCACGTCTCCATCGGGACCGAAAACTTTGATCACGATCTGTCCATCGATCTGCGAAATGCTTTCCAGGACGTTATCGCGGATGGGCTGTGAGAACGAGGGCTCGACGCCGCCAGGCAGCGCGTCCAGTTGTTTTCCGAATTGCTGAATCAGTTTTTGCCGCGTGAGGCCGGCCGGCCATTCTGCAGGCGGCTTGAGATCGACGAAGAATTCCGCCATATTGATCGGCTTCGGATCGGTACCGTCCTGGGGACGCCCCGCCTTGGAAGTAACGGTTCGAACCACCTCGGAGCTGCGAAGAATCTCGCGCACCTTCGCCGCAAGACGCTTCGTTTCGTTAATAGAGATTCCGGGCGGAAAGTAAATGTTGACCCACATTGTTCCTTCGTTCAATTCGGGCAGGAATTCGCTGCCCAGCCCCGTCAGAGTGATAAAGCTGGCTCCAAGGAGCACGATGGCAATAGCGATCACGATTCCTCGATGTTGAAGCGCCCAGATGAGCGATGGCCGATAAACTCGTTTGCAGGCCCTGATCACAACGTTTTCTTTCTCCGATACGCCTTTGCGGAGCAGGAAGAAGCACAGAAGCGGAACCAGTGTAAGAGAGAAGAGGAGTGATCCGACAAGGGCGGATGTCACCGTCCAGGCCATCGGCGCAAAGATGCGTCCTTCGTGTCGCTGGAGCGTAAAGATCGGGATGTGGGCCGTAATGATGATGAGCATCGAAAAGAATGTCGGCCTGCCGACTTCAGTCGTCGCTTCGAGGATCACTTCCTTCAGGGCCCGGCGATCGCGTTTGAATCCGCGCTGATGCGTCGAATGCTCGGCGAGTTTGCGAAAAACGTTTTCGACCACGATCACCGCGCCGTCGACGATAATTCCGAAATCCATCGCGCCGAGAGAGAGGAGATTGGCGGGAATACCACGGATAGTCAGTCCCGTGAACGTTGCGAGAAGCGAGAGCGGGATCATGATCGCTACGATCAATGCGGCTCTCATACTGCCCAGGAACACGAGAAGCACGGCTGTCACAAGCACAGCGCCTTCGGTCAGATTCCTGAAGACCGTATGAAGCGTGGTGTCGATCAGCCAGGTGCGATCGTAAATGGGAACAATCTGAACGCCAGGCGGCAAAGTCGTAGTATTCAACGTATCGATCTTCTGCTTGAGATCCTGCAGAACGTTCGAAGGATTCTCGCCTTTGCGCATCAGCACGAGACCTGTGACGATATCATCCTCGCCGTCCTGACCCGTCAGCCCCTGCCGAGGCACACCGCCCGTTTCGATGGTGCTGATGTCTTTGACCAGCAGTGGGGTTCCGCCGCGCTCGGTGACAACGATGGTGCCGATATCATCCGCGGATTTCAGCAGACCGATCCCTCGAATCAGATATTGTTGTTCGCCTTTCTCGACGTAACCTCCCCCGGCATTTGCGCTTCCCCGGTCCAGCGCCGTAAAGAGCTGCTGAAGAGTGATGCCGTAAGCTTTCATTTTGGAAAGATCGGGCTCCACCTGGTACTGCTTGATGAAACCACCATAGGTCACAACATCAGCTACGCCCGGCACGGTCTTCAGTTGCCGGGCAACCGTCCAGTCCTGGATCGTCCGCATTTCCGTGGGAGAAAGGTTGCCTTTGATCCGGTATCGGTAAATTTCGCCGATCGGCGTCGCGAGCGGTCCCAGTTCCGGGGTAACACCATGGGGCAAATCGACGTCTCGCAACCGCTCGAGCACCTGCTGCCTGGAAAAATACGCGTCAACCGCATCGTCGAACGTGACGGCAATGAACGAGAGTCCAAACTGTGTGTGCGAAAAGAGACGAACCGAATGCGGAATTCCGCTCAGACCGATCTCGACTGGAATCGTGACCTGCTTTTCGACTTCTTCAGCGGCGCGGCCCGGAAACAAAGTGATGACTTGAACCTGGGTATCGGTGACATCCGGAAACGCCTCGACCGGCAGAGACCTGAAGGCCGCCACTCCACCTGCAACGAAGAGCGCCACCAGCAGAATCAGGAAGAACGGCTGGTCCAGCGCGAAAGCAACGAGACGTTTGATCATTTCTGTTTATTTCCCATCGGTGCCAGTGTTGAGCAACAGAACGCCGCTCGTCACAACGCGATCTTCGACGCCTAGACCTTTTTCAATAACGGTGCGGCCCTGAACCTCTCGTCCCGGCGTTACCGAACGCCGCCGGAATCGTCCGGTAGACTCTTCCGCCAGGACGAATGAATCCGAGCCCTGGGTCAAAATTGCAGTGGAAGGAACAGTAAGAACTTTACGTTTCTCCGCCTGGCCCACGCGAATGCTGGCAAACATTTCCGGTTTCAGCAATCCGCTCGCATTGGGAACCAGGCAGCGCACGTGGATGGTCCGCGTTGCCGCGTCGACGGTTGGATTGATGGCCGAGATGCGTGCAGGAAACTTCCGATCCGGGTACGCAGGAACCGTAATTTCAACAGGCGCGCCCACGTGAATCTGCGGCAGCAGGTTTTCGTAAATGTCGCCGTTCACCCAGACGCTCGAGAGATCGCTGATGAGATAAAGAGGGTCAGGTGTATCGGGCTTGATGTACTGACCTGGGCCGACTTTGCGATCGACGATGGTCCCTGCCAGCGGTGCCCGGATGACGATTCGACGATCGATCTGATCGGTGACGGATTCTTCGAGCTGCGCAATCTCATCCGTACTCTTTCCAAACAATGCAAGCCGGTTCCGCACGACCGACACAGCCGCCTGCGCGCGGCGCGAGTCTTCGCGTGCCCGCGCCAGATCCGATTCGGCCGCCTGCAATTCCTTGGTCGCCAGGGCTTCCTGCGCGTTGAGACTGCGGGCTCGCTGCGCAGCCTTTTCTGCAATATCAAGGGCTATCCTGGCCTTGTCCGCATTTGCACGCGCTTCCGAGAGATCGTTGACGGCCGCAACCAGATCCGGGGATTCAACGTTCAGCAGCGGCTGGCCCGAAGTGACCAGATCGCCCTTGTTGACCAGGACGGACAGCACGCGGCCGGCATAAGGAGCAAAAACCGGAGTCATGCGATCTTCGTTGAAGCCAACCTTGCCGGTCGTTTCGAGATCCAGATCAATGAATGTCTCATGCACCGCTTCGACGCGGATCTGTTTCAACTGTTCCGGTGTCGCTTCGATCACGTCACTTGATCGGGACACAGAAGATTGCGGTAGCGGGGCGTCTCCATTTCGTGCGTCCTCGCGGCGCACGACTGCGGCCGCAATCAACAACACAGCCAGGACCAGGGCTACGATGATCAGGTATCGCCGTCTCGTTGACCTCGGAGGCGGCGAAGCCGGTCCCGTTTGTTCCGGGGCCTGCTGTTGTTCGGTCTTTGTGTTCAAGTCATCCATGCCTGTCTTCTCCTGCTGTGGCTACCGCAACGAGCGGCCCGTTGCCTGCTCCAAATCCCATAAGGTCATCTGGTAATCCGAGCGCGCCTGGTTGTAGGCCGTCATCGCCTGGCTGTAGGCGCGTTGGGCGTCAAGCAACTCGAACAAACTCGATGCGCCTTCCCTGTAGCTGAGCGCAGCAACGCTGCGTAGTCTGTCCACCTGCGTAAGATTCGTTGTGCTGTAGAGATCCAGAACCCGCCGGGCCGAGAGATATGCTTGATAGGCCTTTTCGACATCGGTGATTGCCTGAACTTCCGCCTGCTTCACCTGAGCTTCGGCGGCGCGCTTTTGCGCTTCGGCCTGCGTGAACAGGGCACGCTGGTTGTTATTGACCAAAAGTGGAACCTGGAGGACGAACCCCAGAGAATGATCGCTGCCGACGCGCTGGTACTCATAACCGGTGCTCACATCGCGAATTCGCTGCGCATAGGCGAGCTGCATCGCGTTTTCTGCCGAGGCCAGCAGATGCCGCGCGGCAAGCACATCCGGCCGTTCGGCAAGGGCGATGGATCGCAGCTCGCTGAGGCTTTGGAATAGCGGCCGGTCGTCGAAATCACTGATGAGGTCCAACGTGGCATTGCTGAGGGAATCCGGGATCTGCGAGTCGGCTGCTTCGGTAGAAACGGGTCGAAGGCCCGGTGTCTGCGCAATCGTGGGTGCGATGTCCTGTTCACGCGCACCAAGGAGATTGAGCACATCGCGGGTAGCGGCGTCATAGCCGGTTCGCGCCTGCAAAACGGCCTGTTGATATTGCAATCGGCCGGCAGTGACCCGGTAAATCTCAACCCTGGCAATGTCGCCTTGATCGACTTTGACCTGCGTCAGAGCCTGCGTTTGCGCGTACTGTTGTTCGGACGTTTCGGCCAGCCTCAGGTTTGCGCGTGCCAGTGTCGCCACGGCGAAGGCCTTGCGCAGTTGATACATCTGCGTTCGGACCGCGTCGAGCATCTGTGCCTCGGACGCCTGGAGCTGCTCATCCGCCAGTGAGGTTCGTAATTCTCGCTTGCCGCCTCGTTCCCAGATTTTGTCGACGCGCAGCGTGTAGACTGGATTGGCACCGGCATCAGGATTCGTGCTCAGCAGCCTCGGGAAACTTCCGCGGATCGGCGAGTAGAACGGAAGCTGCTCTGCGCCGATCGTCAGTACTGGATTCGGTTTGTAGCTGGCGATTAACCGGCCGGCCCGACTTGCGTCGATCTGAAATCTCGCCGCGAGGACTGTGAGGTTCCGTTCAATCAGCAGATTCTCCGCCTGAACCAGCGTGAGTCTCCTGGGTAAAGCAGACTGCGACTCTGCCGCCGGCACCAGCGTGATCAGAATTCCTAATGTAGCGAGCAGTACCTGTAAGTAACCGGTTCTGAACATTTCAAAACACCTTGCATGGGGCACGCGCCGACAGGCCACGCGCAATACAAGCGTGACCTATCGGCTGTTACCGCCGCGATTTCAAGTATTCGAAGAAAGAGAGACTGTCAGGAGAGTCTTGAGGGAGGGCCGCGTTTTCTAAGAACAGACAAACAGGGTGAGTTGACGGCCCGCACTTGAGTCGCTGAAAAGGGGTGTGTTGAAGGAACGAGGTAGGGATGGTACGCGACGGTGCGTGGACCGGCCAAACTTGTACTGAGCAGAACACATAAAAGTTCTCCGCCGTTCGAGTTGCCGGTTAATCCTGCAGGGTGGCCCCTCAGGAGTGTTTGGATGCGATGAAAGTCATGTGTCGGCTCCCTGGCAATCGAGAAATTTCCTCGGCCGTCGCCGTACCACATGACGAATTGTGCCGGATCGCCCTGAGAAACCCAGATCAGGTCGGTATCGCCATCGCTATCTATATCGCCCGAAACCAGACGGCCGCGATCCAGAACACCCGAGTCGAAGGACAACAACCTCCAGGCGGACTTCCCCAGAGTGATGCGGATTTTCTTGAGCGAACCGTAGGAAGACAACGCTGCCTGGTCCAGCTTGTTGTCACCGTCAAAATCGGAAAAAACGGGCACATTGTAAAGGGAAATACCTGCGCTGGATTTCGGAGATGTTTCGTAAGCCTCGCCAAATCCCGGAATTGCGGACAGCCATGGAACGAGCAGCAGTGCGAACAGCAGATATCTGAATGACTTGGTTAAGGGGCTACAAGCATGCATTTTTGCGGCGACCAAGCTGGAGAATAGCATGAGATCAACAAAGGAACCACAAGAAGCACAAAAGGCACAAGAACGCAGAAGAATTTTTGTGCTTCTTGTGTTTTTTGTGGTTGCGTCCCATCCCTCTCGATGTTTGCAAGACCTCCAGGAAACAGGGGAAAGATTATGATCACTCGAAGAAAGTGGCTACATACGGCGGGCGCTGGAACAGTCATGGCTGCCGCAGCCCGGAGTCTTCCAGCCCAGACATCCAACCTCAAATTGACGCTGGCATGCTGGGACTACGATCGCACACGCGCGCTTATGGAAGGCCGTGTCAAGCTGGATGGCATCGAATTGACGTACCTCAACCTGGTCATCGAGGAAACGTTCTTTCGAATGGCGCGCTATCACGAATTCGACGCCTCCGAGATGTCTCTGTCGTCGTACGTCGTCTCGCTGTTCGCGGATAAGCCGCAATTTATCGCGATCCCGGTTTTTCCATCACGATCGTTCCGCCATTCCGGCATCTACGTAAATGCCAACAGCGGGATTCGCGAACCGAAGGACCTCATCGGCAAGCGGGTGGGATGCGCCGAATATCAATTGACCGCTAACGTCTGGATACGCGGCATATTGAATGATGAGTACAAAGTGCCGATTTCCAGTGTTACCACGTACACGGGTGGTCTTGAAGAACCCGGACGCATCGAGAAAATCACTCTCTCGCTCCCTCCTGCAGTAAAAGTCGAATCGATCCCTGAAGGAAAGACACTGTCACGGATGCTCGAGGCCGGCGAAATCGACGCGATGTACACGCCGCGCGCTCCATCCAGCTTTACATCCGGATCGGGGAAAGTGCGCCGCTTGTTTCAGAATTATGCTGCCGTTGAACGGGAATACTATCAGCGGACGAAGATCTTTCCGATCATGCACGTGATCGCGATTCGGCGGGATGTTTACGAAAAGAATCCATGGGTAGCCCAGTCGCTCTACAAAGGTTTCGTGGCGGCGCAGCGGCAGTCCTACCAGGATCTGCACGAAACGGCGGCACTGAAATACATGCTGCCCTGGCTGGTCGATCACGTTGAAGAGACGGAGAAGGTGATGGGCAAGGATTTCTGGCAGTATGGCTACGAGCCCAACATTAGCAATCTTGCACCGTTCCTGCGCTACTCCTACGAACAGGGCCTCGCAAAGCGGTTGCTCACTCCGCGGGAGCTATTCGCACCCGAAACGTTGGAGTCGTTCAAGATCTAGGGAAGAAGCCAGAAGCCAGGGAAGCCAGAAGCCAGAATGGTTGACCCAAATATTCTGGCTTCTGGCTTCCCTGGCTTCTGGCTTCTTCTTCGCTAAGGTCGAAAGTTTCGCGCAAGATACGTCAACAGAACAACAAATTCTTCATCCGACAGGGAAGCTCCTTCGTTCAACATCGCATTCAGCGTCTCGGCCCATTCTTCCGGCGACGCGAGATGTTGTTTTATCCTTTTCAGGTCATGACAGCTAGTGCACTTATTCAGAAGGACCGGTTTCCCCGCGCCATCAGGTAATGGCCCGTGGTTCGCCACCAGATATTCAACGATGCTCGGAACGTCATCGGCCTTGACCTTTGCCCCCTTCTCGATCATGGCCTTGACAATCTTCGTCCAGCCATCCGGGTCCAGCGCTTGCATCTGGATCGGCCGGAGATCGTGACATTCCATGCAGCTTGCATTGAAGACCTGCTCACCATGGTTGTATGAGCTCGCCTCCTGACCGGCGGAAAAAGCGATGGCTGCTGTCGCAATGGTGGCCAGCAGCCATAGTGAAGTCCTTCCCAACGCGTGATTCATTTGCTCAATTGCTTTTCAGCAGCGGGATGCTATCCACCGGAGGCGGCTCAGGCACCGACCGGAGAAAGGCGTACACGTCCGCCAGCTGCTGCTCAGAGAGCACCTTGGTTGTGTAAGGAGGCATCTCACCTTTGGGCTGACGAATGTAACGGGAGAGAGCCGCGAATGTCAGCGGACGCGGAGCCAGGCGTGGTCCGGCGCCTCCATGAGCCGCGTAACCATGGCACTGATAGCATCCATATTGCACAAAGAGTTTCTTACCGGTTTCGGCATTCCCCGGTGGCGTGCTGTCGGCCGCCGGAGTCTGGGCCAGGGCTCCAACACTGAGCAACGACATGATTGTCAGCAGGGCTAAAGAACGCACAGTCACCTCCTATCGTGGTTGAGTCACAACATCAAGCAGAGCCACTTCGCCGCGCTCCACTCTCTCGACGGCGCGCCGCAAGGCCGGCCCCAGGTCTTTCGGATCGGAAATCGGTCCTTCGCCGTAAAGGCCCATGCTTCGTGCCAGCATCGCAAAATCGATATTGGGATCTTCAATTCCCGTTCCGGTATGCGTTTTCTCGTATGTGGCGCCTCGTTGATAGCGATTGGCCATACGTTGCAGGTGCATGAGCTCCTGGTGGTAGGCGCGGTTGTTGCGCATGACGAACAGCATCGGAATGCGATGATGTGTCGCCGTCCACAACGCGCCCGGTGTATACATCATGTCGCCACATAATCGCGGACCATAGCCGCCGCATCCTGAACTGAATGTTTCCATTCGACACCAGGGCGGCGGGTTGTGGCGTCCAGCGAGTTCCCCAGGATGATGAAGAGGGGAATCCGGCCGCAAAACGAGTTATAAAGCGCCATGGATGCATGCTGCAGACCCACGGTGCCGTGGGCGAAAACCATGAGCGGCTTGCCTTCGACCTGCGCATACCCGTCGGCCATTGCCACCGAAATCTCTTCATGCATACAGGTGATGAACTGGGGTTTCGTGTTTCCGCCATAGTTGACAACCGATTCATGCAACCCTCGGAAACTCGAACCCGGGTTGGCACAGATGTAGTCCACTCCCAGCGACTTGATAACGTCCACCATGAAATCGGCTCCTGGACGTCCTTGCGTCAACACGTCTACCGAGGGAGGCGCTACCTCGGTCTCGGCCGCCACTGCGCCGGCCGGAGGCACAATTCCCACGGCGCGCGCCGACTGCGCGGGCGGCGCCTGCTGTGCGCCGGCAACCGGTCCTGCAACGAACGCCGCTGCGCCGGCAGCGGCACCCTTCAGAAACCCACGGCGGCCAAACGAGCCTTTTTTGGACTTCCTCATCGATGCTCTCCTGTAACAATTTGGGCGGGGACTCAGTTTGAATGAACGCGGGCTGAAGCCCGCGACTACATTCAGACGCAACGTTGATCGCAAATGTAGTCGCGGGCTTCAGCCCGCGTTCATTCAGGGCATATTTTTCAACCGAGTCACCACTGAAACCCGGAGAAGTATACATCGCCATCTCGATTTGCTATATCATTCTGCAGCGATGAGTTACCGGACGCTCCTCACTTGTACGCTGGGTCTTTTGGTATGTATAGCCGGCCCGAGCCTTGCCGCAGGTCGAAGCGACGTTGCGGATGCCGTGATGAGAGGCGACGCGGCAGCCGTTCGTACGCTCCTGCAGCAGAAAGCCGATGTGAACGCGCCTCAGATCGACGGCGCAACAGCGCTTCACTGGGCTGTCTATCGCGATGATCTCGAAACGGCACAGCTTTTACTTCGCGCCGGAGCCAGGGCCAACGTTGCGAACCGCAGCGGTATCACGCCTCTCGCGATGGCTTGTCTTTATGGCAACGTCAACATGATCAATACATTGATAGCGGCCGGGGCGAACGCAAAGGAGCTCGGTCCCACCGGAGAAACAACTCTAATGTTGGCGGCCCGCAATGGTAATCCGGAAGCAATCAAAGTTTTGATTGCCGCCGGCGCAGACCTCAACGCTAAAGAAAATCTCCGAAACACAACCGCTCTGATGTGGGCTGTCGAACAAAAGAATTCGGCGGCAGTTAAAGCCCTCCTGGATGCTGGAGCAGACTTTCGAGCCCGCACCGGTCCTGCGGGTCTGCCTCGAAACTACATGGCCGCTCGCGTGGATACGGCTGGAGTTGAGGCTGCGGTCCGGCGATACGCAGACGCCGCGGCTGCCGGCCGGACTTATGAGGAACAGGTCGAATTCGAAGAAAAAAATGGGATCGTGCATGAAGGACGGCGGGCGGCGGCTCAGCCGGCCCGGCCTGCTGCCGCCGTGGGAGCGGCCAATCAGCCGCCTCCTGTCGTACAGGCGGACGATACTGAAGTCGTCATTGCCGGCCTTGTCGGCAGCGGCGGCGGAGGTCTGACGGCGCTGGTTCTGGCCGCCCGTGAAGGCGATCTCCAGTCGGCGAAGTTCTTGTTGGATGCTGGAGCCGACGTCAACCAGGTTACTGAATATGGCTGGACTCCGCTGCTGACGGCGACAAACAACAGGCACTACAAGCTGGCAATGTTTCTCATCGAGCGCGGTGCCGACGTGAACCGTGCGAACAAGGGTGGATGGACACCGCTGTACCTCGCTACGGATAACCGCAATATCGAAGGTGGCGATTTTCCCGTGCCGAAACCGGACATGGACCACCTCGAATACATCAAATTCCTCCTCGATCGCGGCGCCACGCCAAATGCCCGGATCAAAGACAACACCTTGACCCGAACCATCTTTACCATGCAGTGGTTCTTCGAGTCGGGCGCCACACCGTTCGTGCGCGCTGCACAATCCAGCGATATCGAACTGATGAAAGTTCTTCTGGCGCACGGCGCCGATCCGAAGGCGGCGACGGACCATGGCGATACGGCGCTCACCGCGGCAGCAGGAATCGGATGGGTTGAAGGCGTAACTTATGAACACTCGGCGAAGGCCAATCTGGAAACCATAAAAATGCTGCTCGACCTGGGTCTGGATCCGAACGGGACGAACCGTGACGGACGCGCACCGCTCATGGGCGCCGCCATGAAGGGCCGAAACGAGGTTGTTCAGTTCCTGGTGGACCACGGCGCGAAGCTCGAGACGCGGGACAAAGGCAGTCGAGACTCGGAAGATGTGGGTTCCAAGATCGCGGGACACACCTGGCAGGCATTGGATTACGCCGACGGCCTTGTTCGAGTGGGAGTGCAATCGGCTATTGCCCGTGCCGACACTGCCGCCCTGATTCGCAAGCTAATGACCGAGCGAGGATTGCCCGTACCCCCGCCGAATCGTGTGGTGGACTCCATTTGTGTTGTGGAGATCTGTAAGGAACGGGTTGTGAAGTAGGAGCAGAACGGAACGCGGGCTAAAGCCCGCGACTACACTGGGGAGATACGCGTTCCCAAATGTAGTCGCGGGCTTTAGCCCGCGTTACAGTTTCGCAAGCCTGCCGGTACTGTCGCCCTGCTGGTTCTGATGAATTCCATACATATCCAGAACGCTCAGCAGCAAATTTCCTGTCGTAATGGTCTTTCTTTCATACGCCAGGTGACGTCCTCCCTTGAGCTTTCCGCAGGCGCCGCCGACGAGAATATGCGGCACATCATAGTGCTGGTGCTGATTCGAGTTGCCCATGTTGGTGCCGTAGAGAATCAGGGACTGATCCAGCAAAGTGCCGTCACCGTCCGGAGTCGCCTTGAGCTTGTCTGCCAGGTACGCCATCGTCGAAACATGGTACCGATTCAGCCTGGAGTAGGCCTTGATCTGGGTGGGATCATCCTGATGATGCGAGCCCCCGTGGAAGCTCACGCTCGTGCCGCCGTCAGGGAACAGCGGTCCCTTCGGGAATGGATAACTTCGGCCCGTCAGGTCACGCGCGCCCAGCAATGTCGCGACTCGTGTTATGTCCGCGCGAAAAGCCAGGGCCGCCAGATCGAGATGCAGCTTGATATGGTCGTCGAACTGTTCCGGGATTCCCGACGGTTCTTCCACCGATGGAACCGCGGATGACGCCTTTGCAGCCAGTTGAAGGCGCCGCTCGATCTCGCGAATCTCATCCGTGAATTGAGTCACTGTTCTACGGTCACTTGCGCCGAGTTCGTTCTTGAAACTCGCCAATTCCCCCACGAGCGAATCCAGAATGCTTCGGCTCTGCTTCATGCGAGCCGCGCGCACTTCGGGCGTGGCGCCGCTGCCGAATAAACGCTCGAATACCACTTGCGGGTTCAGTTCCATCGGAAGCGGGCTGGTCCGCATCACCGGCTCATTGTCGGGTGTGGGCAGGGGCACCCACGAGATCGTGTTCGTATAGGAACAGCTGTAACCTTCACCGCAGTTGCTTGAGCTCGAGTTTGGATCTTCCACTGCCAGCTGAATGGAAGGCAGCAGCGTGTCCTGACCGATCTTTTGAGCGATCAGCTGGTCGATGGTTGGACTGCCGACGGTGGCGTCGGATCCGGCAGTCTTCCTCGGTTTGATTGCCGTCAGGAAAGCGGCGGCAACCCAGTGATCGGAGCCGGTTGTACCCTCAGGAGGTTCGGCAGACTTCGACCAGAGTCCACTCAGAATGACCGTCTGATCCTTCACCTTCTCCAGCGACTCCATGATGTATGGCAACTTTTCAGCAAGCGGACCCTCCGCGGCGGGCTCCCAATAACCCGGCGCCATACCATGCGGGTAAAACATGCCGACGAATCGGGGCTTTGGACTCGCTGCGGTCTGTGCAAGAGCCGTCTGCGCAGGCACCATTGCCTCCAGCAACGGTAAAGATAATGTCAAACCGGCACCGTGGAGGAAGGTGCGCCGGGATAGATGCTTCTTAGTAATAAACATGCCTAATTGCCCTCCGTATTAGTTTCCTGCATTTTCACATTCATCTGGAATGGCTTGCTCTTGACAACGCCGAGAACGACAGCGGAGAAGCGGTTGCCGTTGCGTCCGGCTTCCCGCGCTATCGAGCGAACCAGAGGCATATCCTGGTATTCCACACCGCGGCCCAAACCGTAAACAAGAAGTTTCTCGGCAAACAGTTGCACAAATTGGTCGGAGTAGCCGAGAAGCCATTTGCGCAAATCAGCCGGGCCGGCGATTTTGTTGCCATCGTATAACGTGGCCGCAGGATCGATGGCATTTCCTTCATCCTGCATGCGCCAGCTTGCGATCGCATCAAAGTTTTCGAGTGCGAAGCCAATCGGATCCATCATGCTGTGGCACTGGATGCAATCCGCACGCACGCGATGATCCAGCATTTTCTGCCGCATTGACGGCTCTTTCGTGTTGCCCGTGTTGTCCGTCGCTTTCGGCGGAAGCGGTGGAACGTTCGGCGGAGGGTCCGGCGGACTCATGCCCAGGACATTCGTCATGACCCACTTGCCTCGAGTGACGGGAGATGTTCTTTCCGGCTTGGACGTTGTCACCAGGAAGGCGCCCTTGCCAAGGAGGCCTTTGCGCACATCCATATCCGGACCGAGCGTCACCCGCCGGAACTGGCTTCCGTAAATCCCCTTGATGCCGTAGTGCCTGGCGAGGCGCTCATTAACGAACGTGTAATCCGCGGTCAACAGGTCGACCACATTGCGATCCTCGCGACTGACGCTATCAAACAAAAGTTCGACTTCGCGGCGCATGGCTTGCCGCAGGGGATCATCGAAGTCCGGATACAACATGGGAAGCGGTCCGACGGCCTGCAGGCCGCGCAGGTTCAGCCACTGTCCGGCGAAGTTGATCGTCAGGGCTTCCGAGCGAGGATCCTTCAGCATGCGCCGCACCTGCTGCTCCAGTACGGCGGGATCCTTCAATTTGCCCTGGCTGGCAATATTGATCAGTTCGTCATCGGGACTCGTGCTCCAGAGGAAGAAGGACAAGCGCGAAGCCAGGTCGAGATCGTCGATGCGATATGTGTCCCCAACCTTGAGGCTCGCAGGCTCCTTTTCGATGCGATAAAGGAACTTCGAAGCGGCAAGGATTCGCGCCAGAGCCATTTCGATGCCGTTATCGAAGTCGGCTTCCTTCCGGCCTTCCCCATAGAACTGCATCAGCCCATTTACTTCGGCAGTGGTTGCTGGACGCCTGTAGGCATGAGTCGCAAGATTCGAAAGGATTTTGCGCGCACAGGCACTTTCATCGGCTGCGCCGGCCGGGCGGCAGATGAAGATTTTGCGGCGGCTTGGCGAATCGGTAGCCTGTGTTGCATCGAAAGGTCCTTCGATTCGGACCGTGCCTACGTGCGGAAAATACGTGAATCCCGGAGTCGGACCAGTCTGGACGGTATCCCGTACGAAGTGCTGATCCAGGTCGAGCACCGGAGCAAAGTTTGTTTGCAGGAACGTCACGCCAATCGTGTGCGCCCCGGCTTTAGTCGCAAACCGAATACGCATGGGGGCGTTGCCGCGTCCGCCGAAGAACGCTTCGGGACCGGCCTGCCCGCCAACGTTGGCCGGGATTCCCCGCTGGCCGCGGCCTCCACAATTGGTCGTACCTTGTGGACGTCCTCCACCTTGCCAATCAACTAACGCTACGCGCTCACCATCGAGAATAATTTCCAGCTTTTCGCAGGGAACCGAACCGAAGCCGGTAGGAGACATGTTATCGCCGAATATTGGAGTGACGGTGACGGTGTACTGACCGTCGGAGGGGAACACATGCTTGATGAGCATTCCACCGCGGGTTCCGAACGGCAGTCCTTCGATGTGATAGTCCTGCGAGGTGTCTTCCGGAGTCCGGTACACGACCAGACTCGGAGTAGTCGGTTCGCCAATTGCAAGCCGGCTGATTTTCTGCGCAGCCGAGACATAGGCTTCAACCAGGGTAGAAGAAAGTCCCAGAGCGCCGGCGATGTTGTCGAAGCCGTGGGTCGAATCATCGGACGGCAAATACTTCGCAGGATCGATTTCGAGATCCAGAAGATCGCGGATCACATTCCCATATTCCGTGCGGTTTAACCGATGCAGGCCCGGAGGAGGCATGTGCGGTACACCCGGCCGATCGAGTTCATTCTCGAGATATGTGATGAATCCTTTGAGGGCCGCAGGCTCCGGCCGCCTTGCGCCCGAGGGGGGCATCATACCGGCCCGCAGCTTGCGGACGACTCTCTCCCAGGCTTCGGCGTTTCGGGCGACATTGGTCAGGTCAAGAGCGTCCAGCGTGAGCTTGCGGGCTGAATCCATACCCGCGGCCTTTGCTCTCTCGCTGTGACATGTCACACAATACTGACTGACGATTGCCTGCTGAGCGGAAGTGGGAGCATTTTGCGCGTTGCCAGCAAGGACGCTCGACAGGAATATGATGCAACCAACTATAAGGAATGGCCTGTTCATGGATGACTCCACTAATGCACTGTCTTTGCAATAAGATAAAAGCCGGACGCAAGGATATAACATGACCGCCAAAACGTCTAATGGATTGGCGCTCTATGAAGGTGTGAATGAATTGCAGTTGCGTGTTCCAGCCGCGGAGCGGCGTAAGAATGTAGCCACGGGCGCAAGCCCGTGGATTGAGTCGCAGCGAGTCCCAGCCCCGG
>Ga0137403_10004347_pt1 | contig 16694 bp, 15 predicted proteins | sample CZOMad2_1_16fung_FD_122057 | JGI IMG/M metagenome (GOLD analysis project Ga0137403, IMG submission 122057) | Vadose zone soil fungal communities from Angelo Coast Range Reserve, California, USA - CZOMad2_1_16fungal (Hybrid Assembly) | ecosystem: Environmental > Terrestrial > Soil > Vadose zone...
AGCCGCTCCTGGAACGCGGTTACGGTGGGATTGGTGAAGCGCGAATAGATGTTCCCGGGCGCGTTGTTGCAGAACCGGTCCGCGGCTTGCGCGGCATTCTCGAACACGAAGCTCGAAGTGAGGTAGAGTCCCTCGGAGTGCTCGTTGAACTGGCTGCGATGGATGCCGGAGCGCACCGCCAGCGTTTCAATGTCGTAGTCCTGCATGTGGAATTCCCGAATAAAAAAACCCGTCCAGCTTTCGCTAAGACGGGTCTTCACCACGCTTTAGCCGTATTTATTACGCGCCCGCAAGCTGTCGATCAAATCGGCGCAGGTAGGCACGTTACTATCCCGGCGCGGGGATGTCAAATCGTTACGCCGCGTTGAGGTCGAGCTGGTTGTCCTCGGCGTCCTCCATGTTTTCCTGACGGCCGGCGTCGCGCTGCCGTTCGATCGAGGCAAGGTACTCGCTGGTGATGTCTCCCGTGATGTACACCCCGTCGAAACACGAGGTTTCGAACTGCGTGAGCTTCGGATTGACCGCACGCACCGCATCCTTGAGCGCGTCCAGATCCTGATAGATGACCGCGTCCGCCCCGATCTCGCGGGCGACCTGCTCCTCATTCCGCCCGGTGGCGATGAGCTCGGCACGCGTGGGCATGTCGATGCCATACACGTTGGGAAATCGCACCGGCGGCGCTGCAGAGGCGAAAAACACCTTGCTGGCGCCCGCTTCGCGCGCCATCTGTACGATTTCGCGGCCGGTCGTTCCCCGCACGATCGAGTCGTCCACGATCAGGACATTCTTGTCCTTGAATTCGAGGCCGACGACGCTCAGCTTCTGGCGTACCGATTTCTTGCGAATGGTCTGACCGGGCATGATGAAAGTACGGCCAATGTAGCGATTGCGGATGAAGCCTTCTCTGTACGTCACGTTGAGGCCGTGAGCCAGCTCCAGTGCGGCCGGCCTGCTTGTGTCGGGAACCGGGATCACGACGTCGATTTCGAGATGGGGCATCGTGCGCTTGATCTTGTCCGAGAGCTTCCGCCCCATGTGCAGCCGGCTCTCGTACACCGAAACCGCGTCCATGACCGAGTCGGGCCGGGCAAGGTAGACGTATTCGAAGATGCACGGCGCGAGCACGGGTTTGGCCGCGCATTGGCGGCTGTTGAACGTTCCGCCTTCATCGATGAAGATGGCCTCGCCCGGCAGAACGTCCCGCACCAGCTCGAAGCCGAATGCGGTGAGCGCGACGCTTTCTGAAGCGACCAGATATTCAGGCCCCTCGTCGGTGTGATTGCGGCCGAATACGAGCGGACGGATTCCGAACGGGTCACGGAAAGCGAGCAGCCCGTAGCCAGCGATCAAGGCCACCACGGCGTAGGCGCCGCGGCAACGCCGGTGCACGTTCGCCACTGCGGTAAAGATGGTTTCGGGGTCGAGCTTCTGACCCTTTGCGGCGAGCTCCAGCTCGTGCGCGAGCACGTTGAGCAGGACTTCCGAGTCGGAGTTGGTATTGATATGGCGCAGATCCTGACGGAACATCTCCTGCTTGAGCACCTCGGAATTAGTCAGGTTGCCGTTGTGGCCGAGGACGATCCCGAACGGCGAGTTGACATAGAAAGGCTGTGCCTCGCCAGCGTTGAACGCCGAGCCCGCGGTGGGATAGCGGCAGTGCCCGATGCCGGTGCCCCCGGAAAGCGAGCGCATGTTCCGGGTCCGAAATACGTCGCGCACCATTCCGGGCCCTTTGTGCATGTGAAACGCCTTGTGTTCCGACGTGACGATCCCGGCTGCGTCCTGGCCGCGGTGCTGCAGCAGCAGCAGCCCGTCGTACAGCAGCTGATTGACCGGCGTCTTCGCCACGACTCCTAGAATGCCGCACATCTGCGCTATTCCTCTAGACTCATCGGTACCTCAAGCGTTGCGCCAGGCGCGCGGGCATATAGGGCCGCAGCGCGAGTACCGCGGTCTCGAACGGCCCCGAGAGCGCCGCGTCGCGCCAGAAAGGTTCGCGCGGAAGCGGCGTCAGGCCCGCAAGCAGCACCACGACGAGCACAATGATCAACCCTCTTACCAGGCCGAAGACCGACCCCAGCGCGCGATCCGCCGGAGCCAGACCGGATGCCCGCACGGCAGACGAAAGCGCGAGGCCGACGATCCACCCGACAACCAGCACCACGCCGAACACGATCAGGAAGCCTATCAGCGCGCTCAGCAGCGGGCCCAGGCTCTGCGGCAGGAAGCCGGCGACGTGGCCGCCGAACAGCGTCGCCAATATGAACCCGCCGACCCACACTCCGAGCGAGACCATCTCGCGCGCCAAGCCGTGGAGCAGGCTGATCCCGATCGACACGACCAGGACGACCAGTACGCCAAAGTCGAACCACGTCATCGTTGTGCCACCTGTCCGACTTCGAGGCCGAGGGACTTGAGCCGGTCACGGGCCTTTTCCGCGGCGTCGCGGCTCGCGAAAGGTCCGGCGCGCACGCGCGTCTGCTCGCCCTGCTGGCCCTTGACGCTCTCGGTATAGCTCTTGATGCCTGCGGAAGCCGCCCGGTCCTGCACCTGCTTCGCGTTGTCAGGGTTGGTAAAGGCACCGAGCGGGACGACAAACCCTTCGTCGTTCAACAGCGCCTGGGCGCGGCGAGCCTCGGCGATCTGGGTATTCGCGCGCTCTTTGTCCTCGCTCCTCGCGTTCTCCTTCTTCGCAGCGCGCGGCCGCTGCTCAGCCTCGGTCTGCGTCGCCTTGCTCGACGGTTCCTTCGCAGCCCGCGTCGATTCGCCCTTCTGCGGCGCCGCCGGGGACTGCAGCGGCGGGAGAACCCGGGTCTTGAACGGCCCCCCGTCGGGGCCGGGAATTTGCACCGTCAGTGCCTGGGGCACGGGCCGGGGCTGCTGGTCCAGAATGACAGGCAGGACCACGACGATGAGCACCACCAGCGCGATTGCGCCGACCAGCCGCCGGCGCGCGCGGCGCTTAAGCAGGTTGGCGTCGTCTGCCAATGGAAAAGACCCTAAATAAGCTGCAAATTGCGTCGCAGAACCGACCGCGCTCAGGACCCCTGCCGCGCCCCCCGAACATCGGTCCGGGCGGCCTCGATCCCTCGCATGACGTCGGCTACGGTGTGGAACGATCCAAACACCACGATTCTATCATTTTCGTTTGCCCGCTTCCGTGCTGCGGCATAGGCTTCGAGGGGGTTCTCGAAGCAAAGCACCTCGCCCGCCGCACCCGCGCTGGCAAGGGCATCGGCCAGCATTCGGGCGCCAGCGCCGCGCGGCACCGAAAGGTCGGCTGCAAACCAAGCTGAAATCCTGTCTTTCAGCGCCCGGCAGACTCCTTCGATATCCTTGTCGCGCAGCATACCGAAGACGCCGTAAGTCTCCGGATAGAAGCCCATCCCCGCGAGGTTCTCCGCAAGCACGCGCGCGGCCTGCGGATTGTGCGCGACGTCCAAAACGACCGTCGGTCGACCCGGAAGTACCTGGAACCGCGCCGGAAGCTGCACTTGCGCAAGACCGTTGCGGATGTCCTGCATGCCGACCGGGAGCCGCGTGCGCAGCGCATCCAGCGCGGCAAGTGCCGCACTCGCATTCGCAAGCTGGCGTTCGCCCCTGAGCGCGGGCAGCGCAAGGCCGCCCCGGCGCACGCCCCGCCCCCAAAACATCCATTGCTGCCCCTCCCTCCGGTAGCCAAAATCCCGGCCGATCAGCCAGAGGTCGACCGCGCCCGCGTGGTCGAGAACGCTGCGGGGCGGATCCGGATCCGCAACGATCGCGGGTTTGCCTGCACGGAAAATCCCCGCCTTTTCGTATCCGATGCGCTCGCGCGTATCGCCGAGGTAATCCGTGTGATCCAGATCGACTGAGCTCAACAGCGCGCAGTCGGCATCGAAGGCGTTGACCGCGTCCAAGCGCCCGCCCAGTCCGACCTCCAGGATCACGGCGTCAAGGGCCTCCGCGGCAAAAATCTCCCAGGCAGCCAGGGTACCGAACTCGAAATACGTGAGCGTGGTCTCGCCGCGGGCGCGCTCGACCGTTTCGAACGCAGCACACAAGCGCGCGTCGCTCAAGGGCACGCCGTCGATGCGAACGCGCTCGTTGTAACGAAGGAGGTGCGGCGAAGTGTACAGACCCACCTTGTATCCGGCGGCGAGCAAAATCGCTTCCAGCATCGCGCAGGTCGAGCCCTTGCCGTTGGTGCCGGCGACGGTGAAGAGCGCCGCCGGGCTCGATCTTCCGAGGACGTCGCGCACTTTCGCCACGCGCTCCAACCCGAGCTGGATGGATTTCGGATGGATGCGCTCGATGTAGTCGAGCCACTCGGGGAGGCTCCGGCCGGGCATGAAACGGCGACTAGCGATCAGTTTGCCGGGAGGGCCTGCCGCTGCAGGAGGGTAAGAAGATTCGCGAGCTTGTCGCGCATCTGGCGCCGGTCGACGATCATGTCGATTGCACCCTTCTCCAGCAAGAACTCGGCGCGCTGGAAGCCTTCGGGGAGTTTCTCGCGCACGGTCTGCTCGATGACGCGCGGCCCCGCGAAACCGATGAGCGCACGCGGCTCGGCAATCACGACGTCGCCGATCATGGCGAAGCTTGCCGACACTCCGCCCATGGTCGGGTCGGTGAGAACCGTGATGAACGGGAGCTTGCGCGCCGTGAGCTGTGTCAAGGCCGCGGTGGTCTTGGCCATCTGCATGAGCGAGAACAGCCCTTCCTGCATGCGCGCGCCGCCGGTCGCCGTAACGCACACGAGCGGCAGTTGCTGGTCGAGGCAGGCGTGCACACCGCGCACGAAGCGTTCCCCCACGGCCGACCCCATTGACCCGCCCATGAACTCGAACTCGAAAGCGGAGACAATGAGAGGCACGTTTTTTATCGCCCCCTGCATCACCACCAAAGCCTCGGTTTCGCCGGTGGCTTTTTCCGCTTCCTCGAGGCGATCGGGATAACGCTTGTCGTCCTTGAATTTCAGGCTGTCGACCGACGCGACCTCCACGCCGATCTCGAAGCGCCCTTCCGGGTCGAGAAGGAGGTCGAGCCGCCCCCGTGCCGAAATGCGGTTGTGGTAGCCGCATTTGGGGCAGACATTGGCGTTCTTTTCGAGATCGGTCGCGTACAGGACCGCCGCGCAAGAGGGGCACTTGCTCCACAGGCCTTCCGGGACGTTTTTCTTCGCACCGGTTCCGGTGCGGTTGATCTTGGGTGGAAGCAGCTTCCGGAGCCAGCTCATGCGTCGATCGCCTTGCGAATTTCCCTGAGCAAGGTCGCGGCCTTCTCCACGCAGGTCCCGGGAGAGGCTTGTTCCATCTCTTGGATTATCCGGCTGCCGATCACGACGGCGTCGGCGATCTGGGCCACCGCACGTGCGGTCTGTCCATCGCGGATGCCGAATCCCACCCCTACCGGAAGCTTCGTCTTGCCGCGGATCGCCGGCAACTTCGCGGCAACATCGTCCAAATCGAGGTGCCTGGCCCCGGTCACACCGCGCAGCGAGACGTAGTAGATGTAGCCGCTGGCCAGCCTTGCCACCTCCTCGATCCGCGTGCCTGTGGAGGTCGGAGCAAGCAAGAAAATCATATCGATACCGTGTACGCGGAGCAATTTCGCGAACTCGGTGCTCTCCTCGGGCGGGTAATCGATCACCAGGACTCCGTCCACTCCCGCCCGGTGCGCGGCGTCGGCGAAGCGCTCCGATCCCATCGATTCGATCGGATTGGCGTACCCCATCAGAACGATCGGGGTCGAAACGTCACTGTCGCGGAATTCGGAGACGAACGCAAGCACGTCGTCAATCCCGATATGGTTCCTCAGCGCTCTTTCGCTCGAGCGCTGGATCACGGGCCCGTCGGCCATGGGATCGGAGAAGGGCACGCCCAGCTCGATGACGTCGGCTCCCGCCGCAACCAGCGCGCGCATGAGCGGTACCGTCACTTCGGCTCCCGGATCTCCCGCCGTGACGTAGGGGATCAGGGCCTTTCGGCGCTCGCGTGCGAGCCGCTTGAAAGCGGACTGGATTCTCGACGCGTCGGCCTTCATAGCGCCGCAGCGCTACGGATCGGGCGCGTGACCGCTCCGATATCCGATTTGCATAAGCGGGCCACGCGTCGCTTCGCCAGCGCGCAATACTCCGGATTGATCTCGAAGCCGACGAAGCTCCGCCCGTGCTTGAGCGCTGCAACCGCCGCGGTGCCGCTCCCCATGAACGGATCGAGCACGAGACCCTCGGAGGGGCAGCTCGCGAGGACCATACGCTCGACGACCTCGAGCGGCTTCTGAGTAGGATGATCCTCGCGTTCCGGATCCTGGCGGTGAATCCGTGTCACGCTCCACACGTCCTTCGGGTTATAGCCCACCTCGAGCCACTTCTTGCCCACGAAAATCGAGCGCGTTCGCGCGCGCTTTGTTTCCGCGTCGTAGGGGATGCGCACACTGTCGATATCGAAGAAGTAGTCCTTCGAGCGCGCGAACAGGCCGATGGTGTCGTGGACGGAGGAGAATTTCCGCGTGCTGCCGCCCATGCTCGGCACTTTTCGGTCCCAGACGATCTCGTTCACCATCGTCAAGCGCGTCTTCAGATAACTGAAAACCTCCGGACTGTACTGCCAGGTCAGAAAGACATAGAGGCTGCCGCTGGGCTTGAGCTTCGGGATCACCGCATCGATCCAGCGCCGGCTGAAGGCGAGATAGGCTTCCCCGCTCAGGCAGTCCGAGTCGTTCCCGTAGTCCTTACCGAGGCCGTACGGAGGGTCGGCGACGATCAGATCCACGCTCGCCTCGGGGACGCGGACGATGCAATCGAAGAGATCTCCGTTGAGGAGCGTTGCGCGCGGGTCGCTCAAAACCGAATTCCCGATTTTTCCGCGACGGTGTGCATATCCTTGTCGCCCCGTCCCGAGAGATTGACCAGCAGGATCTTGCCCTTTGGGAGCGTTGGCGCGAGCTTCGCTGCGTGGGCGAGCGCGTGTGCGGACTCGAGCGCCGGAATGATGCCCTCGCAGCGGCACAGGTCGTGGAACGCGGCGACCGCTTCTTCGTCATCGACGGTGACGTATTGGGCCCGGCCGGTGTCCTTTAGCCACGCATGCTCGGGGCCCACACCCGGGTAATCCAGGCCCGCCGAGATCGAGTGCGTCTCGACGATCTGGCCGTGTTCGTCCTGGAGCAGATAAGTGCGGTTTCCGTGCAACACCCCCGGCTTGCCTGCGCACAGCGACGCCGCGTGTTTGCCGCTGGCTATGCCGAGTCCGCCCGCCTCCACGCCGATAAGCTTGACCGCCTCATGGGGGATATAGGGATAGAAGATCCCCATCGCGTTCGAGCCACCGCCGACGCAGGCGATCACCGCGTCCGGCTGGCGGCCGCAGAGCTCCGGCATCTGGGTCAGGCACTCGCGACCGATGACCGACTGAAAGTCGCGCACCATCATCGGGTAGGGGTGCGGGCCGGCGACGGTGCCGATGATATAGAAGGTGTTGCTGACGTTGGTGACCCAGTCGCGCATCGCCTCGTTGAGCGCGTCCTTGAGCGTTTTCGACCCCGATTCGACCGGCACGACCGCCGCTCCGAGAAGCTTCATGCGATAGACGTTCTGCACCTGGCGCTTGATGTCCTCCGAGCCCATGTACACCACGCATTCCATGCCGTAACGCGCCGCCACCGTCGCGGCCGCCACGCCGTGCATTCCGGCGCCGGTTTCGGCGATCACGCGCGGCTTGCCCATGCGCCGCGCGAGAAGCGCCTGGCCGACGGTGTTGTTGATCTTGTGGGCACCGGTATGGTTGAGGTCCTCGCGCTTGATGTAGATCTGGGCCCCGCCGAGCCTCTGCGACCAACGCTTGGCGTGATAAACGGGGCTCGGGCGGCCGACGTAGTGCTTGAGCTCGTACTCGAATTCGGCGACGAAGTCAGGGTCCTTGCGGCAAGCCTCGTAGGCGCGTCTGAGCTCATCGAGCGCGTGTACCAGCGTCTCGGCGACGAACACCCCGCCATACCGGCCGAAATGCCCCTGCTCGTCAGGAAGCTCATGCATCTTCATGCTTTACCGCTCCGATAAAAGCCGCGATTTTCGCCGCGTCCTTGATTCCCTTGGACGCCTCGACGCTGCTCGAAACGTCGACGGCGTAGGGCCGGGTGCGGCGTATGGCGCCGGTGACGTTGTCGGCAGTCAGGCCGCCCGAAAGGATGACCGGCCTCGCCATGCGCTCCGGAACGAGGCTCCAATCGAACGAGCCGCCCGTTCCACCCCAGAGATCTTCGTGGAAAGCATCGAGCATCCACGCCGCCGCAGCTCCGTAAGGCGAGAGGTATTTTAACAAATCCAGCCCCGGCCGAATGCGCGCAGCCTTGATGTACGGCCGGGAGAAACCCGAACAGAACTCGGGGGCTTCGTCACCGTGAAACTGGAGCAGCGTTACGCCGCACTCGCCGATTACGCGCTCGACCTCATCGCGAGAGGGGTTGACGAAAACCGCCACGGTCGCGACAAAAGGCGGGGCGCCGATCACGATCTCCCGCGCCTGATCGAGCGTCACGCAGCGCGGACTGGGACGATAGAACACCAGGCCGATGGCGTCGGCACCGTGCGCAGCCGCAGCCTGCGCATCTTCCACTCGTGTGACGCCGCAAATCTTGACTCGCGTTCTCATCGCCCGGAATCCAAATCGAACGGCATCATAGGGGTAAACCCCGGCAGGTTCCAGCGCGGGTCGTATCGAACTCCGAGGAGATACAGGCCTTCGGCGGAGAAGGTCGGCGCCGCGAGCCGCCGGTCCTGCGCGGCAATCAGGTCCGAGATCCATTGCGGCGGATGCTTGCCCTTGCCGACATACACGAGGCATCCGACGATATTGCGCACCATATGATGCAGAAACGCGTTTGCGGTGAAATCGAAGAGGAAGTACGCGCCGCTCGCGCGTATTCCGGCGCCTTGGATGATCCGCACCGGGCTCTTCGCCTGGCACTCCGCGGACCGAAAGGTGGAAAAATCATGCTCTCCGACCAGGAAATCGGCGGCTTCGCGCATCCTCTCCAGGTCGAGCTGCAGATGAAACCACCCGGTGCGCCCCGCAAACAGCGCCGGCCGCACCGGGTGGTTGTAGAGAACATAGCGGTAGCTTCGCGAGAGCGCCGAGTAGCGCGCGTGAAAATCCCCGGGTACCGGAGTCGCCCATTGCACGGCGATCTCCTTGGGAAGCAGCGAGTTTGCGCCGCGCACCCACGCCGATTCGGGGCGCTCTACCGAGGTTTCGAAATGCGCCACCTGGGCGCTTGCATGCACGCCCGCGTCGGTGCGTCCGGCGCCGGTCACCGCAATCGGCTCGCCGCCTACTTCCGAAAGCGCCCGCGCGAGATGATCTTGCACGGTGTTGCCGGAGGGCTGCGATTGCCAACCTTCCAGACCCGTGCCGCAGTAGCTCACTCCGATGGCGAGTTTCATTCTACGATCCCGAAAACAACGATCGGCGCACGAGGCGCCGATCGTTCGAGGAGAACCCGGTGGAGATCAGCCGAGTGCCTGGAGCATCGTTTGGGCCTGTTGTTGCTGTGCCGTATCGCCTTCTTTCACCACTTCCTTCAGCAACTCGCGCGCCCCGTCCTTGTCGCCCATCTCTTCGTACGCCTTGGCGAGATCGAGTTTGGTCGCGACCTCCTGCCATCGCGCGTCCGGGGCACCGCCTGAACCGTTGCCGCCGCCGGGCGTACCGAGATCGAGACTGATGGCGGCCAGATCCATCGAGGGCGTCTTGGGCACCTCGGATTTCGCTTCACCGACACCAGACGGTGTTCCAAAGTCGAAATCAATCGCTGCCAGGCTCGGTGCACCAACGGCCGAGGTGGATTGACCCGGCTTGTCGCCCATCGGCAAATCGAAATCGATGCTGAGCGCGGGTTCCGCTGCCGGAGGGGCTGGCGGGGCGGCGCTCCCTGCCGCACCCCCGAAAGCAGCGGACTTGTCCGCGCCGAGACCGAGATCGAAATCCAGCCCCGCCGCGGACTGCGCGGAGGACGCCGATCCAAGACCCAGATCGAGGTCGGGCAGCGGAGCAGGACCTCCCGTCGTCGCCGTGCCGATGTCAAAATCGATGTTGAGCGGTGCAGCGGGCTCCAGCGTAGGTTCAGTATTCATGCTGAAGGCCGGCATCTGCGCCGTCTCGTTGATCCCCAGCGGGGCGCTGGATTGCTTGCCCCCGTAAAGCGCGTTGGTCGGATCGATCGACAATCCCAAAGCGGCCACCTTTTCCCATTCCGCCCCGCGTCCCCCGGTCGCTGCCCGCAACTCGTTTGCGGCCGTCTCGAATGACCTTGCATCCTTTCGATTGGCGTAAATCTCGAGGAGCTTGACGCGGATCGCCTGGCGAGTGGAATCCTTGGCGAGGGCGTCTTTCAGGATCTCCTCGGCCTGGGCATCGCGGCCGTAGGCCATATAGACGTCGGCCTCCGCGATCGGATCGATCTCCTCGGTGTCGGCCTTGCCGACACCACCCTGACTGAAATCGCTCTGAACCGAGCTCGAGCTGGTGTCGACGCTGCGACCTCCGGCGCTCCCCAGCACCGAGTCCGCGTCCGAAGGCACGACGCTCATGATGCTGTTCTCGAATTGCGAGTTGCGTTTCCTGCGCCAGCGGTAGGTCGCATAGCCCACCAGCAGGATCGCGGCGACGCCGGTGCCGCCCAGCTTCCAGGGGTCATCGAGCAACTCGTCGACCAAACTGGTTTCAATCGGCGGAGGCGCGGGCGCCGCCTTGGCCTTGGCCTTGGGGGCGGCCTTCGCGACCTCGGGTTTCGCGGGTTCCGGCGCTTTAGCGACAGACTCGGGCGGCTTCGCTGGCTCGAGGGCCTTCGCTGCTTCGGGAGCCTTTGCCGCTTCCGCTGCCTTCGCAGGCTCCGGTGCTTTGGCGCCCTCGGGGGCCCTTGCGGCCGCGGATGCCTTGGCCGCTTCGGGAGCTTTGGCTGGTTCCGGAGCCTTCGCCGCCTCCGGCGCTTTTGCCGGCTCAGGCGCTTTCCCCGCCTCGGGAGCTTTGGGCGCTGCTTTGGCTGGCTCGGGTGCCTTGGGCGCTTCCGCCTTTGCCGCGGGCGCCGCCTTGGCGGGCGCGGCCTTTGCCGCCTCGGCTTGCTGCTGCAATTGGGTTCCGGTCTGGCTCTTGATCTGCGTCAGCTTCTGCATGTCCTGCAGATTCCTTTCCAGGAGAGCGATGCGCTCGTTGGCTTCTTTCAACGCATTGTTCTTTGCCGCCAGATCATCGGCCGCTGCGGCGCCCGCCGCCCCTGCGCCGCGCTTGGCGTCGTCTGCGCGCGAGAGGCGCAGCTCATCCTTGGGCGGTTCCTTGGACGGCACCGGCTTTTCTTCCTTGGGTGCACTGACCTGACCGGATGCCTGACGGCCCCCCTGAGGCGCGGGCGTCGACGCCACCGCGATTCCGAGCCTGCGGCGATATTCGTTGAAGTCGGCGTACTGGGCGGAGACGATGCGGCGCGCATCGGCTGTTGCCACTGCCGCGGCCGCGGCCTTGTCCGGAATGCGGACGATCTTGCCCGCGCGCAAGCGGTTCATGTTGTCCGCAACAAACGCTTCTTGATTCGCGCGGAACAACGCGACAAGCATCTGCTGGAAAGTGACGCCCTCAATTCGGTTCCGGATGGCGATCTTCGAGAGCGTGTCGCCGCGCACGACCTCGTAGGTGTCCGAAATTCCCGGCTCCTGGAGCTGAGTAAGTTCTGGAACGCCAGGTTCCGCGTCTACGGGGACGAGCACGGGTTCGGCGGGCTTCACGTCGGCTGGCAACACCTGAACGTCTGTTTGGGCAGGATCCGATCCTCCTCCTGCGTCCGGTCCCGGCAGGGCGAGTTCGACAACGGCTGTCTGCGAGGGCGCAGTTGGCTCTGCAGGAGCGTCCGGTGACGCCGGGACCAGCTCCAGCAGGGGTAACACCGGCGCGACCGGCCCATCCGATGCCGGCGGTGCCAACGCAATCACTTCGGGTCGCACGGCTACCGGCGGCTGCGCGGCGCGGAACGCCTCGAGTTTTCGCGGACCGGCATACTCAGGGGGATCGAGCAGGAATGTGTATTCGCGAACGAGACGCCCGTTCGCCCAGTTCAGCTCAACCAGCATGTCGAGGAACGGCTCGTTGACCGGCTGTCCGGACGTGAGAATCATCACGTATTGGCCGCTGGGACGGCGCTGAACGGCAAATTTCATCGACAGCAGCGCCGGATTCAAGTCTATGTTGGCCTGGCGGAAGAGCTCTCCGGGCGCGAGCCGCGCCCCCAGCGTGTCGCCTTCACCGCGCTGCAAGGAAACGATCTCGATTTCCGCTCTGAGCGGCTGCCCAAGCTGGGAGAGAACCGACAACTTGCCCAAGCCCGCCGCCCAGGCGAGCGAAGGCAAAATCAGGCTCGCGACCGCTGTTAAACAAGTTTTTGAGGCGACCTTCCCCACTTGCCACCCTAAGACCCTAAGTGGAAACAAATTAAAATACCATCATGGCCTTAGCCTTGCAAGCTCAACTTTCATCTCAGAAACTGCGTCAAGTGGCTATTTTTCCACAAAGTTTGATGGTTTCCCCCCTGAAAACCGGGGGTTGAGATGGGGCGAGACCCTAGAGAACGAGAATGGAGCCGCCTAGCCTTCGAGCAGAATTCGCAGCATTCTCCGCAACGGCTCGGCGGCACCCCAGAGCAACTGGTCCCCTACCGTAAAGGCAGCAAGGTAGGAACCGTTTTTCTCGAGGGCAAGTTTGCGTAGACGCCCGATCGGCACCCGGGGCGTGCCGCTTACCGCCGCCGGGGTGAGCTCGCGCAGGCTTGCCTCGCGCTCGTTCGGGACGACCCTCACCCAGGGGTTCGCCTCGGCGAGTATCTGCTCGATTTCGTCGATCGGCAGGTCGCGCCTGAGTTTGACGGTGAGCGCCTGGCTGTGGCAACGCATTGCGCCGATGCGCACGCAAATGCCGTCGATCGGGATCGGGTTTCCTTCGCGGCCGAGGATCTTGTTGCCTTCCGCCTGCCCTTTCCATTCCTCGCGGCTCTGGCCGTTGCCGAGATCCTTGTCGATCCAGGGTAGCAGGCTGCCTGCCAGCGGATACCCGAACTGCCGGCGTGGAAAGGATCCGTCCTGCAGCGCCGAGGCCACCGCCCTATCCAACTCGAGGATCGCGGAGGCAGGATCCTCCAGAGACGATCTCGCGGCTTGGTGCACGAATCCGATCTGCTCGACCAGCTCGCGCACGTGTTCCGCACCTGCGCCGGATGCAGCCTGGTAGCTCATCGAGGTCACCCATTCGACGAGGTCCGCTTTAAGCAGGCCGTGCATGCCCATCAGCATCAAGCTGACGGTGCAGTTTCCCCCGATGTAATTGCGCACGCCCCTGGAAAGCGCATCCCTGATCACGTTCATGTTGACCGGATCCAGGACGATGACCGCATCGTCGCGCATGCGAAGAGCGGATGCTGCGTCTATCCAGTAGCCCGTCCACCCCGAGGCACGCAGCTTCGGAAATACCTCGTTGGTGTAGTCGCCGCCTTGACACGAGACGACGACATCCATCAGCGCGAGCTCTCTCACGCTCTTCGCGTCTTTGAGCGGCGCCGTTTCCTTTCCGATGAATGGCCCGATCCCGCCGACACGCGAAGTCGAGAAAAATACCGGCTCCATCAGCGCGAAGTCGTGCTCGGCGTGCATGCGCTGCATCAGCACCGATCCGACCATTCCGCGCCAACCGACGACTCCGACCCGCTTCATCGCATTTCCCGCATATCCGATCTGCGTATGCTAACGCACTGAGCCTCAAAAAGGTTGCACCGCGTCATCCGAGCGCCGCGACTACGGCATCTCCCATCTCACGGGTGCCAACTTTGCGAGTTCCCCGCTGAAAAATATCGGCGGTGCGATACCCCTGGGCGAGTACTTTCTTCACCGCGATTTCGACGCGGGCGGCGACCCGATCCTGATCGAAGCTGTGGCGGAGCATCATCGCCGCGGACAGGATGGCCGCCAGCGGATTGGCGAGGTCCTTCCCTGCGATGTCCGGGGCCGATCCATGAATCGGCTCGTACAAGCCTTTGCCTTTTTCGTCGAGCGAGGCCGAAGGCAGCATGCCGATCGAGCCGGTAAGCATGGAAGCCTCGTCCGAGAGGATGTCACCGAACATATTGCCCGTGACGATCACGTCGAACTGCCTGGGATTCTTGAGGAGCTGCATCGCGGCGTTGTCCACGTACATGTGCGTCAGCTCCACCGCGGCATATTCCTTGCCGACCGTGCCCACCACTTCCCGCCACAACTGCGAGGTCTCGAGCACGTTCGCCTTGTCGACCGAGCATAGTCTTCTGTTGCGCTTCAGCGCGGCACGGAAGGCCGCGTGGGCGATGCGGCGTATCTCCTCATCGGTGTAGCGCATGGTATCGAAGCCTTCGCGCATCCCGCCCTCGAGCTTGCGGATGCCGCGCGGCCGGCCGAAGTAGATGTCGCCTGTCAACTCGCGCACGATCAGGATATCGAGCCCGGCGACGACCTCGGGCTTCAACGGAGAGGCTTCGGCGAGTTCTGGAAAAACGGATGCGGGCCGCAAATTGGCGAACAGATTGAGCTCCTTGCGGAGCCTGAGGAGCGCCTGCTCGGGGCGTTTTTCGCGCGGCAACGCGTCGTAACGAGGACCGCCGACTGCGCCGAACAGGATGGCGTCGGCCTGCGTCGCGAGCTCCAGCGTCGCTTCGGGCAGGGGATCACCCGAGGCGTCGTAGGCCGCGCCGCCGACGCAGGCCTGCTCCATCTCGAACGCGAGGCCCTTCCCCTTCAGCGCGCCGAGCACCTTGACCGCCTCGGCAATGACTTCAGCGCCGACGCCATCGCCGGGTAGGACCGCGATTTTCATGAAGAGGAGATGACTAACCGAACAACCAGGGCTGTTCGGAGCGGCGCCGCTCTTCGAAGGCGCGGATCTTGTCCGCGTGGCGCAGAGTGAGTCCTATGTCGTCAAGACCGTTGAGCAAGGCGTATTTACGGAAAGGATCGATGTCGAAGCGCCCCGCTTCGCCGCCGTCCGGGGTCGCAACCGTCTGTTTCTCGAGGTCGATGGTGAGCCGAAACCCCGGAAAGGCGGCCACCTCATGAAATAGGCGATCCACTTCCGCGTCAGTGAGCGTGACCGGCAGCAAGCCGTTCTTGCAGCAGTTGCTGAAGAATATGTCGGCGTAGGACGGCGCGATGAACGCGCGAAAACCATACTCGGCGAGCGCCCAGGGCGCGTGCTCCCGCGAGCTTCCGCAGCCGAAATTCTCGCGCGCGAGCAATATGCTGGCGCCCTTGTAGCGCGGCTGGTTGAGGACGAAATCGGGGTTGAGCGGGCGGCCCGCATCGGGCCTGTCCGACCGGCCCTCGTCGAGGTAACGCCAGGCATCGAAGAGATTCGGCCCGAATCCCGTGCGCTTGATCGACTTGAGGAATTGCTTCGGGATGATCTGGTCGGTGTCGACATTGGCCCGGTCTAGCGGTGCGACGAGGCCGGTCAGGACGGTAAAACGCTCCATCGAGTCATCTCCACTGACGAACGTCGACGAAGTGGCCCGCGATCGCCGCCGCCGCGGCCATCTCCGGGCTCACGAGATGGGTCCTGCCGCCGGTGCCCTGGCGGCCCTCGAAATTGCGGTTCGAGGTCGAAGCGCACCGCTCGCCCGGATCGAGCCGGTCCGCGTTCATGCCCAGGCACATGGAACAGCCGGGCTCCCTCCACTCGAACCCGGCGTCCTTGAAGATCCGGTCTAGGCCCTCGTGCTCGGCCTGCGCCTTTACCAGGCCCGATCCCGGCACGACCATGGCGAGCCTGACGTTCGAGGCAAGCCGGCGCCCGCGGACGATCGCCGCAGCGGCCCGCAGGTCCTCGATTCGCGAGTTCGTGCACGAGCCGATGAATACCTTGTCGATGCGGATATCGGTCATCGGTGTATTGGGTTTGAGGCCCATGTAGGTGAGCGCCCTCTCCATGCTACCTCGGCGAGTCGCGTCCTTCTCCCTGTCGGGGTCGGGCACGCGCTCGTCCACGGTGACGACCATCTCGGGGGAGGTGCCCCAGGTCACCTGCGGCTTGATCGAGCGGGCGTCGATCGTGACCTCGTGATCGAATTTCGCACCCGGGTCGCTCTTCAGCGTGCGCCAATGCGCGACCGCGCGATCCCACAGTTCGCCGCTTATCGCGCTCGAGGCTTCGACGCACGCACAGCGAGCGATTGCCGCGGCATTGACCAGGAGATCGACGCGACCGAACGTGGTCAGTGCAAAGTTGACGATTCGGGGGGCCTCGAATGGATCGGTCAGATCGGCCCGAATCGTCTCGAATCGGTGGCCACTCGTTGGCTTGCGGACGCAGGGATCGAGCGGGTCGATGTCCCAGCACATATCGGGCGGTTTCACGATCGGTCGCGTGTAATACACCGCCGCGATGTCGTATCGATGGCCGTAAAGACGACTGAAGGTGCTGCCCAGGCGACCGCTGGCGCCAGTCAGCAGGCAAACGCGCCTCTGAATGCCGTTTACTGCCACGGCACGATGGCGGAGCTGCAGAAGAAGTGGTTCGGCAAGTCCTTCGACGACATGCCGGTCACCTTCGTGCCGGAGTTCTGAGCACGACTCGCTTGGTCGAGTTACAATCCTCAGGCGCGGCCCTTCGCTTCAGTCGTCGTCCCGGCGAAAGCCGGGACCCATCGTCCAA
>Ga0137403_10004350_pt1 | contig 16685 bp, 15 predicted proteins | sample CZOMad2_1_16fung_FD_122057 | JGI IMG/M metagenome (GOLD analysis project Ga0137403, IMG submission 122057) | Vadose zone soil fungal communities from Angelo Coast Range Reserve, California, USA - CZOMad2_1_16fungal (Hybrid Assembly) | ecosystem: Environmental > Terrestrial > Soil > Vadose zone...
CGCTTCGAGCTTCGGGCTTACACCGAGAGCTTCTCCGGCCATAGAAGCTAACATTCTCCCCCGGCCCTTCATATCATCCTTGCCGGTGCGGAAAAAGTTACCTTCGTGTGACTCTTGAAAACAAACAGGTTCGGAAAAGGGAGGCGCCTGCGTCCTCGCCTTGATGGACGTGGTTGGATAGAAAAGCTTCGGCATCAGCCGCAGACAACGACGACAGGCCTTGCTCGCGGACAGGAGTGTCCGCGCCACACGAGCCTTGCGCCACACGAGCCTGCGGATCTTTTTCTAGCTGCCCCAAACGGCAACGCTGGTTTGATTCTTCACGGTTTCTGGCTCCTTGTGCCGTTTTGGGAGCAAACAACCTGCCACATGGCGAGAGTTATAAGCCTTTTCGATTCAACGCAGTGGCTTTAACAGACAGCGGAGGCGACGCCAGATTGTCGCGGATACGGCAGCATTTCCCGATGTGGGAATTGACCAAACCGCTTGGCTGCAATGACTTCCGCGCGTGGGACAAGTTCGCGGACAACTTGGCCGATCCGCGCACCGCAGTCTCGTTACCTTGGTACTCTGCCCTTTCGGTGTGGGGTCGGCTACGCTTGGGTCGAACTGTGTGTGTTCCACAGTGGGAGGCCGTTTGGAGCGACGCGCACAACCCTGGTTTTCCCTGCCCTGGCGCGCCCGATTGTTTATCGCGTGGGTGGGGGTGGGCGGCCTGCTGCTGCTTAGCTATGGCATAGCCAATTGGAAGAGCCACGACCCGGCGCAATGCGTTTCCTATCTTGCGATTGCGGTGATTGCTTCCCGGCTGAAGGTGAAGTTGCCCGGCATCGCGGGCACGATGTCGGTGAACTTTCTGTTCATCCTTCTGGGCATTGTGGAACTGGGATTTGGAGAGACGCTGGCCATCGCGTGCGCCGCGACTTTGGCGCAGTGCTTGTTCTCGGACCGTCCGCGTTCGTTTCAGGTCTTCTTCAATGTCTGTTCGGTCACTGTCGCCACGGCCATCGCGTACGGCGCATTCCAATGGACGCTGCGCGGCATGCCGCAGGCGGGAATTGCGGTGCCGCTGCTGGCAGCCGCCTCCGTGTTCTTTTTTGCGAACACGCTGCCGGTCGCGCTGGTCATTTCACTCACCGAACACAAGCGCATGCAGAACTTGTGGTCCGATTTCTACTTCTGGACATTTCCTTACTACCTGGTGGATGCGGGTATCGCGACTCTGGTGGGATGGCTGAATCGCCGGCTGCCTTGGGAGACATCGCTGCTGGTGTTGCCCGCGGTATATGTGGTTTACCGGTCGTATCGCCTTTATTTGGCGAAGTTGGAAGACGAGAAGCGGCATGTCGAAGAGGTAGCCGGCCTGCACATGCGAACCATTGAAGCCCTGGCGCTGGCGATTGAGGCCAAGGATCACACGACCCATGCTCACCTGCAGCGCGTGCGCATCTACGCGGTAGAACTGGCGAAGAAGCTGAACCTGCCCGAGGATGAGATTGAAGCCATTCAAGCGGCAGCGCTCTTGCACGACATTGGCAAACTGGCTGTGCCGGAACACATTATCTCCAAACCCGGAAAGCTGAGTCCGGAAGAATTCGAGAAGGTAAAGATTCATCCACTGGTGGGTGCGGAAATTCTGGAGCGGGTGAACTTTCCCTATCCGGTGGTTCCGATTGTTCGGGCACACCACGAGAAGTGGGACGGCACCGGCTACCCCGTGGGATTGAAGGGTGAACAGATTCCGATTGGTGCTCGGATTCTCTCGGCGGTGGATTTTCTGGACGCACTGGCTTCCGACCGCCAATACCGGAAGGCGTTGTCGATGGAGGACGTGATCGTCCGCATTCACGAAGAGTCAGGCAAGTCGTTTGATCCGCGGATCGTGGAAGTGCTCTGCGCCAGTTGTGCCGAGTTGGAGGCGCGTGTGCTGGCGCAGGCGCCCGCGGTGAATTACAACGGCCTCTCGGTGAATGTGAAAGTGGAGAGAGGGCTGACGCCGGCGGCTGGATTTGAATCCACATCAGTGAAGGAAGTGCCCAAGCATCACGAAGGCGGATTCCTCTCGTCGATTGCCGCGGCCAGGCACGAAGCGCAGACGTTGTTTGAGCTGAGCCATGAATTGGGCGCGTCGTTGAGCCTGGACGAGACTCTATCGGTATTGGCGGTAAAACTAAAACGTCTGGTTCCGTACGATTCGATCGCGGTCTATGTGTGCGAGGACGACCATTTGAGTCCGCAGCATGTTAGCGGCGATAATTTCCGGCTCTTTTCCTCGCTACGAATTCCACTCGGGGAAGGTGTTTCCGGGTGGGTGGCGCAAAATGGCAAACCCATTGTCAACGGCAATCCGTCGGTGGAACCTGGATATTTGGACGATCCGACAAAATTCAGCACGTTGCGTTCGGCTCTGTCGGTGCCCCTGGAAGGGCTAACTGGTGTGATTGGGGTGCTGACGCTCTACCGCGCCGAGCCCGACGCCTTTGACACGGACAACCTGCGGATTCTACTGGCCATTAGCTCGAAAACGGCCCTCTCGCTGGAGAACGCCCTGAAATACCAGCAGGCAGAAAGCTCGGCAACTACGGACTACTTGACGGGTCTGCCAAATGCACGGTCTCTGTTTCTTCATTTGGATCAAGAGCTCGCGCGCTGCAAACGCAGCGACAGCTCGGTGACCGTGATGGTAACCGACCTCGACGGCTTCAAGCAGATCAACGACCGCTTTGGCCACCTGGAAGGCAATCGGGTCCTAAAGCTGTTCGCGCAGGAGTTGAAGGACGTTTGCCGTGAATACGACTATGTCGCGCGCATGAGTGGCGACGAATTCGTGCTGGTGCTACCGGGACTTTCCACAGACGCGAGCCTGACGCGTACTGGACAGTTGATGGATTTGGCGAAAGCGGTGGGCCGGGAGGTTACGGGAGAGGACATTCTTTCCCTGAGTGTGGGGCAGAGCCGCTATCCGGGCGACGGCCTGGATGCGGAACAATTGCTGGCGGAAGCGGATCGCCGCATGTATGTGGTAAAGCAGGACCACCATCGGGAGACGGGGCAGGCTGCACATGCGGCGGGCTCTGCTTCTTCCTAGTCATCGGAACGAAAGCGGGAAAGAAAAGCGGGAAAGAAAAAGCGGAAAGAGAAGCGGCGCTATGCGGCCCATTGCGGTTTTACTTGCGAAACACGCTGCGAGAGTTCTGCTGATCACATTGGCAGGCGGATTTCTGGCATTGGCGCTGACGCGCTTGGCGCCTGGCGTCGATGAACGCGAGTTGGACGCGCGCCTGAGCGACGAGAGCCGCGCGGCGATCCGACAATCGCATGAGGCTGAGCGGAATATTTTTCATTTTTATTGGGCGTGGCTGCGGGGACTGGCGCATGGAGATTTGGGCATTTCTCAAGCCCTGAACCGCCCGGTGACTGAGCTGCTCGCTGAGAGACTGCCGGTGACGGGGCGGCTGCTTGGTTGGGGTTTGTTCATCGGTTGGACGCTGGGGCTGGGGTTGGCTGTGCCTCTTGCGTTTGTTCGCGGACGCATTTTTGATTTGGGAGCGAGCGCGGTAGCGGCGTTATTTTTGTGCCTGCCTGCGGCGGTGTTGGCGCTTGTGTTTGTTTTGCTGCGGGCTCCGGCGGCTCTGGCTCTAGGGCTTCTCGTCTTTCCGAAGATTTTTCGCTACGCGCGGACGTTATTGCAGCAGAGCGCAACACTCCCGCATGTTTTAACAGCGCGGGCGAAAGGCTTGGGGAACGTTCGTGTTTTGCTCTGGCATTACTTGCCTCCCGCAGCAGGACAATGGCTCGCGCTGCTGGCGGTTTCGATTCCTGTCGCGTTGAGCGCTGCTGTGCCCGTTGAAGTGGTGTGCGATCTTCCGGGAATTGGACAGCTGGCCTGGAAGGCAGCCTTGGCCCGGGACTTGCACCTGCTGGTCTGTTTGACCGGGGTCGTAACTCTGACCACCGTTTTAGCTAAGTCAGCTTCGGATGTGCTGGGAGAAAGCTTGAGACCAGCCGCATGAGATGGTTGCGCTACATTTCGATCGGCATCCTGGCGACAGTATTTCTCGCGAGCCTATTCGCGGGAACATTGGCGCCTGCGCCATATGCGAAGCAGTTTCGCGAAGAGCCGGACGCAGCGCCGTCACGGCAGCACTGGCTGGGTACGGATGATTTGGGACGCGACCGTTTCTCGCGGGTGCTTTATGGAACACGAATTTCGTTACTGCTCGCGCCGGCAGCGGCGTTCCTCGCAGCGGCGTTGGCCGGGATTCTGGGCGGAGTGGCAGGCTATCTCGGCGGATGGACCGAGCGAAGTTTGATGGCGGCCGCCGATCTTGTTCTTTCCCTGCCCTGGCTGTTCTTGCTCCTCGCCGTGCGCGCGCTGCTTCCGTTGAACGTCGAGCCTTTGCAATCGGTCACGATCACATTCTTGATTCTCGGCTGTCTGGGATGGGCGGCGGGGGCACGCGTGGTCTGCGCCGGCGCGGGAGCGCTACGCAATTCGGACTTCGCTTTGCAAGCCCGGGCCCTCGGGTGTTCCGAGGCGCGCCTGCTGTTGCGTCATTTGGCGCCGAACCTCCGCCCGCTGTTGCTCGCGCAGTTTTGGATTTCCGTGCCGGTGTTCATCCTGGCCGAAGCAAACCTCGGCATCCTGGGATTGGGCGTCTCAGAGCCTCTCCCTTCCTGGGGAACTCTATTGAGGGAATTGGAGGGCCTGACTGCTATTTCGGGCAAGCCCTGGGTCTTCGTGCCCTTGCTGTTGCTGATCGTCTCGGTGACTGCTTTTCAGGTTCTGCTTGTGGATCAGGAGATGCCATCATGAGATCGCGCGCGATCTTGTTCGCATTGCTAACGCTAACCGTCGTCGCGGGCGCGCAGGGCGGTGGCCAGTTACGCTTCTGCTTGCACAGCGAACCCAAGACGTTTGACCCGGTACTGGTAGACGACGACGCGTCCGAGCGCGTGCGCTACATGACTGGCGGATTCCTGATGCGCCTCAACCGTTTGACGCAGCAACTGGAGCCCGAACTCGCAATCTCATGGAAGCTCTCCAACGACGGCCGGACGATATCCTTTCAACTCCGTGAAGGGCTTCATTTCTCCGATGGAACAACCTTCTCCGCCGACGACGTAGCCTACACGCTGCAACGCCTCATGGATCCAAATCTGCACTCAACCACCGGGGACGCTTTCCGCTCAGGGGATGGCAAGCTGCAGACGCAAGTCTCAGGTCCCAACAAGGTCACCGTGACGTTCCCTGCGCCGGTGGCGAGTCTCGATACCAAGTTCGATCAGGTCGCCATCCTTTCGGCAAAGTCGCCAAAAAAGGAAATGGCGGTTCTGGGCCCCTTCTACATCGCCGACTACAAGGCCGGCGCCTACGTGCAACTGAATCGCAATCCCAACTACTGGAAGCACGACGAACAGGGTCGCCCGTTGCCGTATCTGGATTCCATCCGGCTCGACATTCAGCAAAATCGCGACGCCGAAATGCTTCGCTTCCTGCGGGGAGAAATCGACCTGATCGACACGGTCGACGCAGAATATTTCAATCGCGCCCAATCCGAACAGATCGGCAGCGCGCACGATGCCGGCGTGTCTCTGGATCCGGAACAACTTTGGTTTAACCAGACCGCTAAGTCCCCCATCCCTGCTTACAAACGTGCCTGGTTCCGCTCGACGAATTTCCGAGTTGCCATCTGGGAGGCCGTCAACCGTGACGACATGGCTCGGCTTGTGTATCGGGGGCGCGCGCAAGCGGCGGTCGGCCTGCTATCTCCCGCGGATAAGTTTTGGTTCAACACTTCCCTCCGGACGCGACCTTATGACCCGCAGAATGCGCTGAAACTGCTCGCACAAGACGGCTTCCACCAGCAGAACGGCAAACTCATTGACCGCGACGGTCACTCTGTGGAATTCTCACTCGTCACCGGCGCGGGCAACAAGACGCGTGAGCGCATGGCCACCATGATGCAGGAGGACTTGAGCAAGATTGGCATCAAGCTCAACGTGGTCACGCTCGACTTCCCTTCCCTCATCGAGCGCATCACGCGCACGTTTGACTATGAAGCGTGCCTGCTCGGGCTAACCAACATGACGCTTGGCCCCGACGCGCAGATGAACGTCTGGCTCAGCTCCGCCGAGAATCACCAGTGGAATCCGAGCCAGAAGCAGCCGGAAACCGCGTGGGAAGCGGAGATTGACCGCTTGATGCGTGCGCAAGCCTCAAGCCTCGATCCCAAGAAGCGCAAGGAAGACTTCGACCGTGTGCAGCAGATTGCTTGGGAGCAGGCGCCATTTATTTACTTGGTGAACCGGCACGCGCTCTCGGCGGTTTCTCCCAAGCTTCACAATGTACAGCCCGCTGTTTTGCAGCCGTACGTGTATTGGAACATCGACCGCCTGGCGCGGAATGCGGAATCGGCGAGCAAATAAATTGGACACCCTGCTCAGTATCAAGCTCTCGGCGCGCTACGGCAGCAAGCCTGATGTCCTACGCGAAGTTGCGTTCTCCATCGACCGCGGAGAGATACTCGGATTGGTCGGACCCAGCGGCTGCGGGAAAAGCACTTTGTCCCTGGCGATCCTGCGCCTGTTGCATTTGAAACGTGGCGAGGCTCGTGGTTCAATCGCATTTCAAGGCCGCGACCTGATGCAACTTAGCGAACGAGAGATGCGCGCCTTGCGCGGCAGAGAAATTGGCCTGGTACTGCAGAGTCCGCTGGCTTCGCTGAATCCCGCGCTGCGCATCGGCTCCCAGCTCGAGGAAGCCTGGCGCGCCCACGTTCGTGGGCCGCGTGCGGAGTGTCAGGCGGAGATTCGGCGAATGTTGGAGACGGTCAGCCTGCCATCCGATGAAGAGTTTCTGCGCCGCTATCCTTCGCAGATGAGCGTGGGTCAAGCTCAGCGCGTTCTCATCGGCATGGCCGTGCTGCATCACCCAGCGCTGCTTTTGGCGGATGAGCCCACCAGTGCGCTCGACCCGGTCACGCAGGCGGAAATCCTTAAGCTCTTCGCCGACCTCAGCCGTCGTTTCGACATGAGCATTCTTTATATCTCGCACGATCTCCTATCGGTGGCCGCCATCAGCCATCGCGTGGCCGTATTGTCGGCGGGACAGATTGTGGAATGCGCGGAGACCGCGCAGGTGTTCCGGAATCCGCAGCATCCTTATACAAGAGCTCTCGTGGACTCTATTCCCTTGCAGGCTTTGAATGATCTAGCGGGACGGCCAGCCGCGAGGGGCGCGGCTTCTGGGCAAAGGCTCTAATAAGGACCACGCGGGCGAGGGCGCCCGCGGCCACACAGGCTGAGACCTACAGCAATCGTTTCTCTGCTTCCTTCATCGCCGCGTAAATTTCGTCGAAGCTTTCGATGGCAAAGAGCAGCTTGTGGATTTCGTCCACCTTCACCGGCGTGGCCAACACCTCGTCCAGCGTAAAGTCTCTCACTTCGCATCTCCCGCTGATCACGTTTTCGCATTCGCCGTGCGAGCTGATCACGCCGCTGCCGTACACCTTCACTTTGCCATTTTGCCGTATCAAGCCGAACTCCACGGTGTACCAGAAGAGTCGCCCAATCTTTTCCAGCACATCCTTATCCTGGACACGTGCGCAAACCGCGCCATAGTGCTGCAAGAAATCTCCAAAGATTTTGTGAGCATGCATGGGCACATGGCCGAAAACATCGTGAAAAATGTCCGGCTCGGGCGTGTAGTTCATGGAACCGCGATCGCGCAGCCACGTCGTAGTGGGAAAGCGCCGCGCGGCCAGCATTTCGAAAAAAGCGTCTGGAGGCATGAAGCCGCTGACCGGCGTGGTCTCCCAACCGGTGCGCGGCGAGAGGCGGCGAGCGATATCGCGCAGGTTGGGAATTTGGTCGGATCGGAGGCCGATGACGTTGTAGCCGTCGAGATACTCGTCGCAAGCCCACTCTTCCAATTGCGGCAAGCGCCGGCTCACCAACTCGGTCCAAACCGATTGACTCTCGGGCGTGTACTTGCCGTAGTCTTGCTCAATCAGAAATGGCTGCGCGAGTTGGAGTATTGTGGCGGCCATGGAGATTCGTGCTTTAAGTCTAGAAGGGCGTACGCCGCAAAAACAGGCAGAAATGCTATCTGAGTGTTACCTTGGGGTTCGGCTATATAGACAAAGGTACCCATAAACCTTACGATCGTTAGGGACCGGGAGATTTCGGGTGTCTTTCGCCAATCCTCAAAAGCTACTCGATACCGTAGGCTGGAGCATTCTGGACCTTCTGCAGCAGGATGCCCGCATTTCTTTTTCGGAACTTGGCCGCCGCATCGGCCTCTCCACTCCGGCGGTCACCGAACGCGTGCGCCGGATGGAAGAAGCGGGCATCATCACCGGCTATCACGCCTCGGTGAATCCAGCGAAGGCCGGCTTTCCGCTGGTGGTCTACATGCGCCTTGCTATTTCCGGAGGTGAAAACATGGTCAGCCGCGCTACCGTCGCTCTCAAGCGGATTCCAGAAATCGTCGAGTGCCATCGCGTCACGGGCACGGATTCGTTCATTCTGCGCGCTGGGCTGCTCTCGGTCGCGCATCTGGAATCGCTCATTGACCGCCTAACGCCGTTCGGCATGACCTCGACTTCCACAGTGCTTTCCTCACCCGTAGCGTATCGTCCGTTGCGAGCTGACCACGCCGGAGCCCTGCCAAAACCTGCCAAATAGCTACACCACCTGCCCCGCGCAAAACCCCGAAGCCCAGGCCCACTGGAAGTTAAATCCGCCGAGGTGCCCGGTCACGTCCACCACTTCGCCGATAAAGAAAAGCCCCGGCACCTTGCGGCTTTCCATCGTCTTGGCGGAAAGCTCGCGCGTATCGACGCCACCCACGGTGACCTCCGCTTTGTCATAGCCTTCCGTCCCCGCCGGAACAATCTCCCATCGGTGGGTTCTCTGTTCCAGTTCGGCAATGCCACGGTTCGTCCAATCGGTAGGCGGATGCAAGTCCACCCAACGGTCAGCCAGTCGGTTGGGCAGCACCTGCCGAAACGCGGTTTTTGCAGCCGCGGTATCCCGCTGGGCATTCCGCTCCCGGAAGGGCGCGGTAATATCCTGGCCCGGAGCAAGATCAATCGCGATCGCCGCAGGCGCCCTCCAATACGAAGAAATCTGCAGGATGGCGGGCCCGCTCAGTCCGCGATGCGTGATCAAGAGCTTCTCGCGAAACGGCGGCGACCCACCATCCCCCGCAACCGAAGCTATGACTTCCGCCGAAACGCCCGCCAGGTCGCAAAGACTCTCGCGATCTTCCGGATTGAGCGTGAAAGGAACCAGCGCGGGCCGGCATTCCACAATGCCCAATCCAAACTGGCGCGCCAAATCGTAACCAAATGCGGTCGCGCCCATCTTAGGAATCGAAAGCCCTCCGGTGGCCACAACCAAAGACAGTGCCCGAAACTGATTGCCTGAGGCCTGGACAACATATCCCTCGGTCTGCTGAATCTCGCCTGGCTTGGCACTTACCAGGATTTCCACCCCAGCGTCGCGGCACTCTCGCTCCAACATCTCGACAATTTCCCGCGCGGAACCATCGCAAAATAGCTGTCCGAGAGTTTTCTCGTGGTAGCGAATCCCGTGCTTCTCGACCAGCGCGATAAAATCACCGGGTGTGTAGCGGGCTAGCGCGGATTTGCAGAAGTGTGGATTCGCCGAGAGGAAGTTTTCCGGCTGGCAATGCAGGTTCGTGAAATTGCACCGCCCACCGCCGGAGATCAAAATCTTCTTCCCTATGCGCTCGGCGTGTTCCAGCAGCAGCACGCGGCGTCCGCGACGTCCCGCTTCGCGGGCACACATCAGTCCGGCCGCGCCGCCGCCCAGGATGATCACATCGAAGGTTTTTTCCCTCAGAGCCGCTGCCCTCCCAGTGCCGTTTCGCTCATATCAGACTATAGCTCCGTGCCCCACTGGTATATTGGATGAGGTTTTCCAACGACGATTGCATGCGAGCCATCGCAACCATTCCCAATCAGCGCGAAGCCGACCTCATCTCCCGCATCAAGGCGGGTGAGCGCGATCTTTTTTATGAGCTGATTCAGCCCTACCAACGCACCGTATACGCGGCTGCATTTTCCGTCTTGGGCAACGCATCCGACGCCGAAGATGCCGCGCAGGAGGCTTTTCTCAAGGCGCTCACTCACCTGGGCCAGTTCCGCGCGGAGGCGAAGTTCAGCACCTGGCTGGTGCAAATCGCCCTGAACGAAGCCCGCCTCCGCATCCGCAAGGATCGTAAAGGGCTGTACTCGTCCATCGACGAGGGTGCGCAGGATGACGATGGCGAATACTTCCCCATCGATTACGCCGACTGGCGTGAGATTCCCTCGGAGACGCTCCAGCGCAAGGAACTCAAAGAGGCCTTGCAGCGGGCGCTCGCGACGCTCAAACCGATTTACCGCGAAGTGCTGGTTCTTCGCGACATCGAACATCTCAGCATCACCGAGACCGCCGCAGCTCTCAACATCACCGAAGCTTCGGTGAAAACGCGCCTGTTGCGAGCTCGCCTAATGATGCGCGACTCTCTGGCTCCCGGATTTGACGGCAGTTGGAGCGTGGGCTCACCAACGTACAAGAAGGTGCGCCCGTTCTAGTACATCCTTATTAAGAGGAGTAACTCAGCTTTGGACGAGCACCACATCATCGAGATCAGCTGCGAGCACGTGATCCTGGAGATCTCGAATTACATTGACGGCGAGATCACTCTGGACTTGCGCGCCCGCATGGAAGAGCATATCCGCGGATGCAAGCACTGCGCTGCTGTTCTCGACGGCACCACAAACACGTTGCGCTTAATCGCGGACGGCCGCGCCTTCGAGGGTGCCTTCGATTTGCCAGCCGGATTCAGCGAACGCCTGCGCCAGCGCCTGGCTGCCCACGCTTGAGCGCTCTACTGCAATCCGGACTGCGTCAACTTCACCGCGCAATATAAGTTCGCACCGCAAGGAGACGCCGCCCCCTTCGCCATCGTGCCAAAGTAAATACTGGCCGCCTGCGGACTGGAGCTGGTGTTGTCGATCGTAATCCCGCTGGTCCCCCCAAGCTCGTTCGCAGCCGTAGCTGCGGGCGCGGTGGCATTCGATGTGATCCGCGCGTTGATGTTGAACATCGCCATGATATTGTTGCCGGTCGTTGCTCCATTGGCTCCGACGCCCACAAACAAGCGGTCATTCGTGCCGTCGTAAAACGAAGTAAGGGGCGAACAGATTCCACCCGGATTCGTTCCGCCGTTGAAGGTAACGTCGTTCGACATGGCAGGCGTCGTATTCATCACGCCCGCCGCGGTGAACGACAACGTGTACAGAGCGGGCTTGGCCCCCGAATTCGTCTGGGTCCCGCACGCGTAGAGCGAGCCCCCACTGGGCGCGTTGAAGTACGCGTTGTCAAAATCTCCCACCCAGATGTAGGAGTTGCTCTTCAGCCCGATGGCGGCGTCGGTGTGCGACGCCATCGTCAGCGGAATCTGCGAAACAATCGAATTCGAATTAGCATTGTTGTTACTGGAGAACACATACATCACGCCGTTCGTCGAATCCACCATCGGCGATAAAATGATCGAGTTGGCGGTAGCTGAAATCGTTTGCGACCCCGCCGCCGTGAACGACGCTGCTCCCGGAGTGTACGCGAAGACCTTTCGTCCGTCCGAAACGTAGACCTTATTCGTCACCGAATCGTAAACCGGCGAGGTGAGCGCCGCTCCTGCCGTCACCGTAACACAATAGTCCAGGGTCGGCGTGCCATTGAAAACACTCTTCACGTGGTACAACACCCCGTTGCCCGCCGTCAGATACACCACATCGTTCCCGTAATCCACATAAGGCGAACCGTTGGGATCTGTGTTTCCATTCGCGGCGCAACCGGCCGTCGTGATGTTCGTGAAGTCCAGCGAAGTCGCCGAAGACGCGCCATTCGGTACCACCGCTCCGGTGGTGGCGTCAGTTCCCTGACCCGCTCCCGTCGCCCACGTCACCACATGGAGGATCGCCCGGGTTCCCGCTTCAATGAATACGACCTTCTTTCCGTCCAATGAAAGCGACGGCGAAAGGTCACTGCCGCCAGTCCCCACGGCGTAGGACCACATCACTGTAGGCGTAGTCCGATTGCATAAAGAAGTTCCCGTTCCGGAATACAAATTGTTGAACGCGATCAGGTTCGCCTGCTTGCCCGCGCCCGCCACCAACGTCTCATTTAAGGTAATCGTGTACACTACAAAGTCGTTGGCGCAACTCGGAGTGGCATTGATATCGAACGTATATTTCGCCGGGGCCTCGGCCAGCGGCATGCCTCCAGTCGGACCCAGAGACGTTGCCCAGTCGATCTTGGAGTTGCGATTTCTCGTCTTGCCGACAGTACCCAACACCGGACGCACGGGGCCCCGAGGCATGCGCTGGTCATCAGCCGGCGTACTCTCCTCCCGAGGTTCTTGGGGAATGCGCCCCAAACCCAGCAAACCAGCATTGCGCGAAAGCCAGTTGTTTAAGCTCCTCGGGTCACGTTGCGATGCCGCGACAGTCTCCGGCCTTCCTCCATTCGTAAAGAGGATGTGGCGATTGCTCCAGTCCTGCACCACGCTTAGGTGCATTGCTTGACCCACCGTAACATCAGCCGCTGGAACATCATCCTGCGCCACAACCAGCCCACCGCTCGCCAGCCAAAGCGCAACACCGACCACCCAGCCCGCGTGACTGCCGGAAAACAAGGAAACCATGTGCTTCTCCCGCGCCTGTCTAGGGTCGCCCATCTGTATCTTCAGTCTAAAGGTCCGTTACGGAATCAGCCACGTGACCTTCGTCATCAGACTAGCACCGCGAACGTCACGACAGATGCCACTTTCGCGCCAGTTCCTGCGCAGTCCACTCTGTGGCACTGAACTGACCCTTCTGGCGGCTCAATCGAGCGCATGAACAAGTCTGCTAAACTAACCGGCATTGGTGGGTAGCTCGGGCTCCCAAGACACGAGGGTATACGCGCCTAGTTTCCAACTGCCGGGAAGCTTAGAGCGTCGGCTTAGTTTCTTTGTGTAGGCGACCAGTTGTGGCGACGAGGACGACCATCTCAGAAAACGGCGGAGCGCGACGAGAAAACGCCCGTCGACCTCCTGCACTGGCGTGGTCGTGTCTCTTTCTTTTTCCTACGCTCGCATTGGCGCAGTCCGCTGCCGCCGGATTCGACGATCTGGCTGTGCAGGCCTCGTCCGCCCGCGAACGAAACGACGTCCCGACAGCCATCCAACTCTATAAGGATTCTGTATAGCTCAAACCGGACTGGCCGGAGGGTTGGTGGTACTTGGGAGTATTGCAGTATGGGACTGGCGCATATCCGCAGGCACGCGACGCGCTCACACACTACATTGAGCTAACGCCCACTGCCGGCCCGGCTTTTGCCGTGCGCGGATTATGTGAGTTCGAGATTGGCGAGTATCCAGAATCCCTGCGCGACATCGAGCGAGGCTTGTCGCTGGGCGCGGCAAACCAGTCGCGCAATGAAAGCACTCTCCGCTACCATCGGGCGCTGCTGCTGACTCTGGAGGGAGACTTCGAAAGCGCGCTGCGTGACTACGCTTTCGTTGCCAAGGATGGAGTGACCGACCCGCAGATGATCCTTGGCATTGGATTGGCGGGCCTGCGTATACAAAAGCTCCCGAAAGATGTGCCTGCCGGCCAGCGGGACCTCTTCTTCGTGGCAGGCGATGCCGCCTTCCGCTTCATGGCAGGAGATGATGAGAAAGGCCAACAAGAGTTTCAAGACCTCTTCCACCGCTTTCCGACGGCCGCCAATGCTCACTATTTTCTGGGCTATCTCTTGTTCCCGAAAGATAAGGACCGGGCCGTGATAGAGTTCAGGCGCAAGTTGGAGGGCATGCCATCCAACGCAGCCGCCCAGACCATGGTGGGGTGGGATTTGCTCTTACGAAACGATCCCGCGGGAGCGCTCCCATATGCCGAAAAAGCGCACGCCGCAGCCCCGGCCTCGCCCAGTGCACAGCTGGTCCTCGGACGGGCGCTTGTTGAAACCGGTTCGCGTGAAAGACGGAATGGGGCACCTGGACAAGGCGCTCGAGCTCGATCCCGGCAATGTCGAAGTCCATTTCGCGCTGGTCCGGGCTATTCGGAGTTGGGCCGCAAAGAGGATGCGCAGCGCGAACGCCTGCTCTGCATCGAGATGACGAAAAGTGAGTCGACGGCAGTTGTCCATCCTTAGGTCCTTCCCGGCCGCAGTTCTCTGGCTTGCCAGTGTGCCCTTGGTGGGACAGGTGCCTCAACCTAACTCTGCACCCGCATGCTCGGGCTGCCACCATAGTCAAGCAGCCTCCCAACCGGGCACGCCCATGGGCCGAGCCATCGTGCTCCCCGACTCCAATCGAACGCTCGACGCGAATCCTAAGATGACCTTTCACAAGGCACCATATACCTACACCATCGAGACCCACGATCATAAGAGCATCTATTCCGTTACCGACGGTACGCGTACGATTTCCTCGCCGGTTTACTGGAGTTTTGGGGCAGGCGTGCAGGCCTGGCTGTTTGAACGCGATGGAAAGTTCTATGAGAGCCTCGTGAGTTACTATCCCGCCATCAACGGCCTCGATGTAACGGTCGGCGATGAGGGTTTGACGCTGCACAATCTGGAGGAAGCGTTCGGCCGAGTATTAACGGAGCCAGTCGTCAAGGACTGCTTCGGATGCCACGCAACAAACGCGGTATCCAACGGCAAGTTGAATCTGGAGGCCGCGGAGCCTGGAGTTGGTTGCGAACACTGTCATGCTGGCTCTACCGCGCACCTTGTGGCAGCTTTTGATGGGGCTTTTGGCTCAGCGCCTCCGGACCTGCGCAAGCTGTCGTCAGAAGACATTTCCAGTTTCTGTGGCCGCTGCCACCGCACTTGGGAAACGGTGGTGAGAAACCGCTGGAGAGGCGAACCGAATGTCCGTTTCGCTCCTTATCGCCTGGCCAACAGCAAGTGTTTCGACGGAGCGGATCCTCGCATCAGCTGCCTTGCTTGCCATGACCCCCATCAGGATGTTGTTGGCCGGGCAGCCGACTACGATTCAAAATGCCTTGCCTGCCATGCGTCTGCGGCTTCCGCCCAATCCACTTCGGCTAGCCTTCCAGGGATGACAAGATCCTGCCCAGTCGCCAAGGCGGATTGCGTGAGCTGCCACATGCCGAAAGTCAAACTGCCCGATGAACATTTGATTTTTACCGATCATTGGATCCGCATCGCTCATCCAGGCGACCGTATCCTGACTAAGAATCCCCGCCGCTAACCCTAGAGCCGCAGCGGAATTCTGCTAAACTATTGAAACGGTTTCTGTAGGCGCGTAGCTCAGTTGGTTAGAGCGCTACCTTGACACGGTAGAGGTCTGGGGTTCGAGTCCCCACGTGCCTACCATTTATCTCATTGAATCCGCTCAGTCGCGAGCGGCATCGCGATTGCACTCACCAATCCGCGAGACAGCCGCCTTGCCAATCGTCCCTCGTTTCCCCAGCCAATCCAACTTTCAACTCCAAACCCACGTCAGTATTATGGCCGGTTGCCTCTACGCCAGCAATCGACGTGTCAGTTGTTGAGAAATCGCCATGTCGCTCATCAAGGGAATATTGCTGCGCACCGCAGCGTTCACTGCCGGGCATTGTAAATAGCACCACTCACGTGGCCAGCTATCTGTCCGGCTAGAAGAGTCCAACCAGCAACGCGAAAGAACTTGCGGCGTGAGTGAAGCAGTTTATAGCCGATAAACGCCTCCGTGCCATCAATTGCCGCGTTGGTGACGTAGTAGCGGGCCCGGCTCGGCCTCCGGCCAAACAGCCACGAATTCAGCTCTGAACCCTTCGGAGATCTCTGCTCGACGTTATAGGAAGTCTGAACGTCCGCAATGATGGACCCCGCACAAACCCCTACCGTGGGCCAAAAGACCTGGGTGTGGAACACTACGGGTTTCTGCTCCGGCGTGACTTGGGAGCTAGGAACCGGCGCATCGGGTGGTTGCGCAGCGCCAGGGCTCTGGCCTTCAACGGTGACCGCGAACGCCAGAAACAGCCAACAAACGAGACCCAATCTTCTGATCATGTTTCTCCCCATCCCAAATCGAGATCACCAACACCGTGGCCCACACGAATCTGTTCATTGCCGTACTTCCTGCTATTTCGCGAACGATTGTAGGCCAAGAACTTGCACGTGCGTCCCGAGATTACTGTTGAAAAATCGCCGTCTCGCTCATTGACGGATTTTGAGCGTTATGGCCATTACCCTCACAACCGGATTGTTCGCGTAATGGCTATGTCGCGAGCACCCTTAGCCTTGCGTGAAAGGCTCCATGGTTGCACTTCGCTGAATCGCATCCTTATCCATGCATGGCCCCCTTGGCGGGTGACGCGTCATTGGAGCAGATCAGAAGAAAAGAAACGAAAGCACTATCTCGCGGCCAGCCACACTCGTTACGAAGGTAAATTGACCCCGGCTAACTCCGCTGAAATCATTTCTTTAGCGGGCTTCGGGCTCGGAGTCTCGGTTGTGCCGAGAGCTGCCGCCTAGGAGATCCTTTCATGTCGGGTTCGTCTCGTTTTTTCACCGGAGTTTCGCTTGTCCTTATCGTCCTGACGCTGGGTGTTGCGCAGGCGCAGAAGAAGGAAATCAAAATCGGGTTCTCCATCGAGGCCATGAATGGCGAA
>Ga0137403_10004351_pt1 | contig 16684 bp, 19 predicted proteins | sample CZOMad2_1_16fung_FD_122057 | JGI IMG/M metagenome (GOLD analysis project Ga0137403, IMG submission 122057) | Vadose zone soil fungal communities from Angelo Coast Range Reserve, California, USA - CZOMad2_1_16fungal (Hybrid Assembly) | ecosystem: Environmental > Terrestrial > Soil > Vadose zone...
ATGGCAACTGAGTGGTCCCAATGGTGGCGAATGGTGGATCGAAGTGCATGACGGCAAATTCGAAATGGGGCGGGGGAAAATCGACAAGCCCGACGTCACCTTTATCACCAGTGACAAAAATTGGGTGGCCCTTTCCAATGGCACTTTGGGTGGCAAGTGGGCGTTTTTTACCGGGCGACTGAAAATTCACGGCAGTCAGGCCGCAGCCCGGAAGCTGGACGAGATATTTCCCTAGGGCCGATGCTTTGGTATTCGGCGCTAGGGAATGACGAAGCTCGAATGGCGAATGACGAAGGCATGACGAAGATGTCCTAGTCTGCGGGCGATCACCGCGACTACTGAAGGGTCGGAAAAACTCGGCGCTAACAGATGCCAGGTCCCAGGTGCTATGTGGCGTCAGGACTTGAGCCGTGCGTTCGGAGAAAATGGATCACTGGGCAGCGAGCATGCCGGCTATTGCCCCTTTCACTTCGTCACACGAGATGCCTGCCATGTCGCGAGCGCACGGCGGCCGTTGCGGAAGCGGGCGCTTGAGTTGCAACACGACGTAGCGTGCCGACTTATCCAGCGGACAGTAATCCTTGGCCGGACACAAATCGTGGAATAGACAAACAACCGGACAATCGACGGCGAAACCGAGATGCATGATTCCTGTGTCCGTGGTGAGTAACAACTTCGCGAGACGAAGGAGCGCAGCGGTTTCAGCGAGCGTGGTTTTACCCGTAAGATTGATCACCTCCGGGCACGCTCGTTCCATTGCGTTGGCTCTTTCCAGGTTCTCTACTCCGCCCGTAAGAATGATCTTGTGGACAAAGCGATCCGAGAACCAGCGGATCACTGTCACGTACTTTTCTACGGGCCAATCTCGCCAGAATAAAGTCCTTCCTCCACCTGTTTGAAAAACCACGTAGGGATGATCGATCCAGTCGGCGAATCTGGCGCGAATGGCCGCGAGTTCATCGGCCTTCACCTCGTAGATCATTCGCGGAGGGACCGTCGCGCCGCCGGCGTATTGCGCTACTTTCAGAGGCAAAACGACGGCGTGTTGCGTATCTCGAACTTTGACGGGATGAGCAGCGAGAAAGGCGTATCTCTCACTCAAATTCGTGAAGCTGACTACCGCATCCCGGTTGATCCAGTAAGCGAGCGGATAAACCTCCTCATTCACATGCAGGACTACGACGAGATCTGGACGATCACGTCGAAAGCGCCAGAGCAGTCTGAATTGACGAAAGGGGGATTTACCGAATAGCACGACCTCATCCACGCACGGGTTATGCAAAGCCACCGCTTGTCGCGTCCGGTGCGCACACACGACGAGCTTTGCGGCAGGATGGCCCAATTTCAGGCTGCAGATTGCTGCCGAATCAAACAATCCATCACCAAGGCCGGTAGTGCTGAAAACCAGAATGAGGCGCGCCTGGGGTGGTAGCGGTTTTGGCTGCGGGGGAAACAACCGCGCTAGAAATTTGCAGCCCCGAAAGGTCGTGATCTCGATGAACCTATTCCACATCGGCAGGGAGTGAGGTTACGGTAAGCGGCTTCGCGCAGGAACACAGGCGACAGACCTGATACATGTCTAGAGTTGCCGTTCTATATCCCATTTCATTAACACCTCGCTTCAGCGAGGTGCATGGCCGAATCTACTACGACAACCGCTTTAGCGGTTTACTTGTTCGCTGACAAAAATCCGCTGAAGCGGTTGGGGTTCCTTCAGGCATGGTTAACACCCAGCTAAAGCAGGGTGTTCATGAGAGCGTCAGCCGCCGCTAAACACATACCAAACCCGTGCGGCGCACAGGACTTGAGCCTTGTGTTCCCTAGAATTTTGCTTCGGCGCTTAGCTGGAAATAGGGCGCGGGATCGGTTCTTTCGGCAACACCGACGCGGAAGAAATCGAAATCGCGAAGGAAAGTGCAACCTGCGGCCGCGGTAATCTTCACGTGCTTGATTCCGGAATAGCTCATCTGCAGACCGGCGCGATCCTCGTTGTACTGCACGACGGCATTGTGCTCGCGCAATTTATGTAGCGGGGTAAACACATCATCGGTGCGGAAGCTTTCGTAAACGAGATTGCCGGTGAGGCGGATTTGCCAGTCGTCATTCAAATCGTAAACCAGCGCCGGTTTCGGAAACACCCCTTCCAACCGCAACTTATCGCTGAACAGCCAGATCAACCCGCCGCCGGGAGCGACGATCGGATCCTGATACAGCCCACCGCCTAGGCCGATGACGCCGAAAATCTTGTCTTTTTTGAGCGGGAAAGAGACGAAAATTTTCCATGGAATATCGAAGGCATCACCCGTGATGCGGTCTTGAAAATAAACACCCGGATCGATTTCGAGGCCGGCGCCGGCATGATCCTTAACCACGTATTCAATGGCCAAATGTCCGTAGACCGACTGCAGGTGAGTAGGTAGCCCATTATCGCCGCCAAAATCATAGCGCTCGTATTCAAACCCGGTGCGGAAATACCACTTGCCGGTGATAAGAAAGCGATGGTCGTAACTGAAATCGTTATAGTAAGAATCGCCTTCGCCCAGCCGTTCTTCGTGGAAATCGCTGCGCAGCGTGTAAATCGACTCAAAGGAAAAGATATTGTGAGAATTTTCGTCCTCTGGTTTTGCCGGTTGTTGCAGCTGGGGCTCCTCTCCAGCGAACGCCCTGTCTCCGGTAAAAATCGCAAAGATCGATAGGCCCCAAACGAACGAGGCGAGCAAATTTCTTCGGAGGTGGATTTTATTCATAGCCATTGGAATAAGCAGACATGAGTGAATCGGATGTGCCAGTCGCCGTTGATGTATAGGATTCGGTCCATAGGAGCAAGTGGGATTCCAGGGGCCTTGTCAGATAACGCCTGGTGCGTCGAGGGATGGAGGAGGAAGCTTAGAGCGGGGGAGCAGGGACGTGCCGCATTGGGCGAGCGGCATTACCGGGAAGGAACACAGGCTTGTGAGCCTGTGCGCCTAGCGGAGTTTTACTCCCCTGTTTCCGGGAAGAGGCGGCGTGAGTATGAGGCAGCCCAGCGGATTTCAAACCCGCTGGGCGCGCACAGGCCGCAGGCCTGTGTTCCGGCACGCCGTCTAAAAAAGTAGAGGCGGGGTTTAACAAATATTGGACGAAGTCGGAGTCTCGCATATATTATGCAACTCCCGTTTTTTGTGTTTAACGCCTCCCTTCCCCCTCAGAGCGGCGCGACCCTGGCATTGGTCAATCCGTTAGCCGGTGCGGACCACCAAATCGCCGGCTGGTTTCATGCCCATCTTAGTCAGGCCTTTGTGAATCTGCTGCGCGTTTTCAGTGAGCCCGGCTCGGCCCAATGGATCGGCATCGTTCTGTTCCTTGCGGTGATATTCTTCGTTTGGAAACGTGCCTGGCCCGCTCTTGTCACAATGATTGTCGCTGTCCCCGGGGGCATGCTCCTAAATGAATTGCTCAAGCTCGCGGTGCACCGGCATCGTCCGTTTCTCGATGGCTGGTTTGTCGATTGGTCGGGCTACAGTTTTGCCAGCGGCCATACCATCGGCGCGACTTTGCTGTACGGTCAGCTGCTTTTGTTTCTCTTGCCGTTGATGAAATCGAAGCGCCGTCAGAAGGTGACCATTCTTTCCGCGGCGATGCTGGTGATGCTGGTTGGATTCAGTCGCATTGCCCTTGGCGCGCATTATCTCAGCGACGTCATTGCGGCGATATTTCTCGGCGTTCTTTGGCTGATGATCTGCGCGCTTTTATTAAGGCCGATGCGACGCGTAGCGGCGCCGGTGGCTATTGCGGTGGAAGAGCCGCGGCCAGCGACCGCGGCTACAGTGGAAACGTCGCGCTGAGAATTTTGTAGGACGGGCGCTCCCGCCTGCCGTTCTTAATTAAGCAACCGGAAGCGGTTGCCCTACAACGTCGCGAGTCGCAAGGTTGCGTTCCTCAGACGCCTATCTCACGTTTGTCGATCTTGCGTTGAGACCATGAAGACACGCGGCAAAATCAAACTCACCATTTACCTTCTCGGCTTCGCCGGCGCGGCCCTATTTACCATCCTGCTGGTTAGGCAAGGGGTGATGTCGGTGGGCGCTGCCGTCGCCACCGCCGGTTGGGCCATTGCCGCTATCGCGGCATTTCATTTTGTCCCGATCCTTCTTGATGCCATCGCCTGGCGCGTGCTTTTCCCGAAGGCGGTGCGCCCGCGCTGGCAAAGCTTGTTTTGGATGCGCTGGATCGGCGAATCGATCAGCAATCTCATTCCTTCCGCTGCGGTTGGCGGCGATATCGTGCGCGCGCGCCTCGCCACCATTACCGGCACTCCCATGGCCGCATCAGCGGCCAGTGTGATTGTCGATGTCACCCTCGGCGTCGTTACCCAAATCGTATTCACGCTGCTGGGACTTGTGCTGCTGGTCGAGGCTACCGGCCGAACCAGTCTTGTCGGTCCAACTTTGGTCGGGGCCATTCTCGGGATCGTTGCCATCGCTGGGTTCTACATTGCGCAGCGCCTGGGAATGTTTCGCTTCGTCAGTGTCATCATCACACGTCTCGTTAAGTCGCCGGAATGGAGTTCGCTCGTGCAAAGCGGCGAAACGCTCGACCAAACCGTGCGCGAATTTTACGCGCGGCGGCGTGGTGTTCTCGCATGCTGCGCCTGGACGATCGTTTCGCTCATTGGCAGCTCGGGCGAAATTCTTATCGCGCTCCACGCGCTCGGCGCGCACCCGACGTTCCTGAACGCACTTATTCTCCAAAGCATGGCCATGACGGTTAAATCCGCGGCTTTTCCCGTTCCGGGTCAACTCGGGGTCCAGGAAAGCGGTTACCTTGTCGTCGGCAATCTTCTTGGCATTCCGGGAGAAACCGCCTTTGCCATATCTTTGCTCGCACGTTTCCGCGATTTAATCGTCGGGATTCCCGGTCTCATTCTCTGGCAACTGGTCGAAGGTCGCCGTTTTTTGCGCGCGGAATCGATCGCAAGCGAGCGATGAAGTTCTAGTTTGCCGATGGCACGACGCAACGCCTGAAAACGCCGGTTTACTTTTGAGCTTCCGGTAAAATTGGTCCGCACATTCCACCAGATCAAGGCCAGGCCGGTCGGAACGACGAGACGCTTTTTTAATTCGCGTATGACTGCGGCATCTCGGTAGGCGCGCAGAAAACAGATCGCGAACTTGATCCATTGACGGCTTGAAACTCGGCCCACGAGATCGAGCAGGAAAACGAGCAGGTCATCAGCGTGACGAGCGGTCGCAGGCAGCGACTTCTCGTGTCTAATCTCAAAATCGATCAGCCGGGCGCGCCCCGTTTTCTCGTTGTAAATCACATTGGTCATAGAAGCATCGCCATGTGACCAGCCGCTGCCGAACTCCTCGTGTTTGAAATGATGCGCGCGCCGATATTCGCTACCGGCTGCTTTCAACATTCGTGGCGTGAGCGTTCCCCGATTCATGTGATCCCACAGGTTGTCGCCGGGCAATTTGTCCAGCGTTACGGTGCGACTGTCCCTGACCTTCGCGCGAAAACGGTCGCCGTTGAGCATTTGAAAACATCGCGCTTCCCACCGCCGCCATTCCCGCGCGTTGCTCAGGTAGCGAATTGGAATGTCGGCCGCGCGAAAGTAAAAGTTGATCAAACCGGCACCACGCTCGCCGTAAACATTCCGACGTTTAATCACGACCCGCCGATTGCGTCGCGCCTTTTCCGTAATCGAATTAATTTTGAGCGATTCGACAAACGAAGTCGCGGCGTGCGCCAGACCCTTCGGAACGAGGAGATCCATCAGAGATTTTCCATTTCTGAAATCGAACATGGCCCTGGCTACCCCTTGACTCCTGTGTTCTTTGAGATTCGAACGCCGACCGGCGTTCAATCGTCTCAATCCGGCAACGAAATCGTTTCGCCAGGTCTCATGATGCGAAGTTCCGCTTTGACCTCTCGCTTTTTCAGCTCGCGCTCGAATTCCTCGGGCGTGCCGGTCAGCACCGGAAAGGTGCCGTAGTGGATTGGCACTACGCTGCGCGGATTCACCGCTTTAACCGCGTCGGCGGCACGGACCGGCCCCATGGTAAAATGATCGCCGATGCATACCAGCATCATATCGATCTGGTTATAGTCGGAGACGCGTGCGATGTCGGAGAAGAATGCGGTGTCGCCGGTGTGATAAATGGTCGGGCCGTTGCGAATGGTGACGACGAGTCCGCTGGGGTTTCCTGCGTAAATTGGCGGTGACATCGCATCCTTTATCACGCCAGATCCATGCCATGCCGGCACAAAACAAACCGTCGCATCACCATCGAGTAGAGTGAGTTGCCCACCGAAAGCGCCGGTTGTGTCGTTGTCGGCCTGTTCCGCTGGATAGCCGAGAGCGAGTTTCATCGCCTCGGCGAGATCGTAAGTGGACACGAGCTTTGCGCCCGTGCGCTTTCCGATTTCGACCGCGTTGCCAACATGATCACCGTGGCCGTGGGTCAACAAAATCAAATCCACGCGTTTCAATGCGGCCAATTCGTCGTTGCCCTTGTCGAAGCTTGGATTGGTCAGCCAGGGATCGATCAGCAGAACGTTGCCGGCCGGCGTGACAAGTTTAAATGCGGCGTGTCCGTAGAAGGTGAGTTGAGTATTCGCCATACCGAAGATGAAACCGAAAAGGCGTGGCCCAGCAAGAGGAATGACGAGAGCGAAAATGACCAATGACGAAGCCCGAGGGGAATGAAGAAATCGAATGCTTACCGCCCGGGCATTTTTACCTTCGTCATTAATTCGCTATTCGTCATTCGTGCTTCGTCATTTTAATATTCCCGTATGAATCACGAGGAAGCGCACTATCATCTTTCCGCCAGCGATAAACGGTTGGCGGCGCTTATTGCACGCTCGCATCGCTACAACATTGAGCCGAATCTAAAGGTGCGTCCGTTCGATGCATTGGCTGAGTCGATTGCCTACCAGCAATTGAGCGGCAAGGCGGCGGCGACGATTTGGAAACGGGTGCGCGCCGTTTTCCCGAAACGAAAATTTCTCGACCCAAAACTTGTGCTGGAAACGCAGGATGAAAAATTACGTGCCGCCGGTTTGTCGCGCAGCAAAGTCGCGGCCTTAAAAGATCTCGCCGCCAAAACAATCGAAGGCACCGTGCCAACGGGCCGTGCCTTGGCCAAAATGACCGACGACGAGATTATCGAGCGTTTGATTCAGGTGCGCGGGATCGGGCGCTGGACCGCGGAAATGCTTTTGCTCTTCGATCTGGGAAGGCCCGATGTCTGGCCGGTGCACGATTACGGAGTGCGCAAAGGCTTCGCGAAAATCTTCGGTAAAAGAAAACTGCCGACGCCGAAACAGATGGACAAGCATGGGCGAAAGTTTGCACCGTATCGTTCCGCGCTGGCCTGGTATTGTTGGCGGGCGCTGGATGACGCGGAGAAGAAGTCAAGAAGTTAAAAAAAGGGGCATCCTTTCTAACGTTTTAATGTTGTAATGCTTTTAATGCACCGCGAAGCCACACTTCGGCGCTTGATACAAGCGCCGCAACACCGTAAAACCCGACGCTATGGCTACTTTTCATATCAACCGTGGCGGCACGAATCTGGGAACATTTTCGGAAGATGAAGTGCGCGGCGGATTGCGCAGCGGAAAATTCTTCGGTACCGATCTTGGCTGGCGCGAAGGGATGGCAACCTGGGAGCCGCTTGCGCAAATTTCCGAATTCGCCCAAGAAGCCGGATCTGGCGGTGCGGCCAGCCCACAACCGCAATTTACCGGTGCCAGCACGATTACCCCGACGGCAACGATCGCGCCGCGCTCCGGCCTTCCGTGGGATGATCGGCAGCAACGCGGAATTTTGCGCGCCTTTTTCGATACCTTAATCATGGTTTTGACTAAACCTGCCGAAGCATTCGCGGTTATGAAGCGCGAAGGCGGCCTCGGAGAACCGCTCATTTACGCCATCATCGGCGGAAGCGTGGGCGGCGTGATCTATTTTCTTTACAACTTTTTGCTGGGCTCGGCCCATTTGCTCGGCAGCCACGAAAACCCGATGATGCAGATGATGGGCGGCGGGGTCCGTCCGCTATTCTTTATTATTCTTGTTCCATTGTTCGTCACCATCGGGGCGTTTATTTCCTCCGGGATCTTTCATCTCTGCCTGATGATTGTTGGCGGCGCGAAGCAACCTTTCGAAACCACCTTCCGCGTCGTCTGCTTCGCCGGCGGCTCGGCTAACCCGCTCCTTGTCATCCCTATTTGTGGCGGACTTATCGCGGGCATCTGGAAAATCGTCCTCTATTGTATTGGGTTCGCCCACGCCCACGAGACCGACACTGGCCGCGCGGTCCTGGCAGTGGTCCTTCCGGTAATCGTTTGTTGCGGCGGTGCAATTGTCCTCGGAATGATGCTGGGACTCGGTGCATTTGGATTCCCGCATCATTAATTAACGAGACCATGCAGATACTTCGCCGGCCACTTGCTCCAGACGAGACCAATCACGAACTGCTTTGGCTAACTGTTTCCTCAGGCGGGCTGGCCTTGGCGGCAACGTGGCTCGCTTTAAAATTACCGTGGCCGATCTGTTTGTTTCATGCGCTCACCGGCCACCCCTGTCTGACCTGCGGTGCGACAAGATCGGCCGTGGCATTTTTTCATGCGCACTTTCTCGTGGCGTTCCAATGGAACCCGCTCGCCTTCCTTTTTTATTGTGCGTTGTCGATCTTCAACCTTTATGCGCTGGCCGTGATCGTCACGCGAGCGCCGCGGGTGCGAATAGTGGAGCTGACCGCGGGCGAGCGAAAATTTATCCGCGGTGCTATCATCGCCCTATTCGCCTTGAATTGGGTTTATCTTTTGATCGCTAATCTGAGCCTCTGAGTTCGACGTTGGGCGTTGGGCGTTCGACGCTCGATGTTCGGTTTAGAGTCGACTGACCCCATAATTAACACCCTGCCTTAGCTGGGTGTTAATGACGCCTGAGGGTAGTAGACCCAGCCATGCACCTCGCTGAAGCCAGGTGTTAATGAAATGGGAAATATGGGATATACGAGGGCGACGCTAAACACATACTCTCCCTCAGGGAGAGGATTGAGGTGAGGGCATTCGAGGGCTTCGTCCCACATCGTCTTCCGGCGCGCCGCGATGTTTCGCGATGAAATCGCTTGGATTCAGCCAGCCGTCGGTTTTTTCGCGGTAACCGGGACCGATAAATGGGGTAATGAATTCGCGCATTTCAAAATGGAGGTGCGCAAAATACTGACCGTTGGCCGTTCCAACGGTGGCGATTTGCTGGCCGCGCCGCACATCGTCCCCCGCATCCACCAATATCTCGTCGCAATGGCCGTAATATGATTGCACGTAGCGGCGCGCGCCGTTTTCCTCGATCGCATGCAAGACAATAATGACGTTGCCCCAGCCAGGTCCACCATCGCGCGCCAGCAAAACGCGGCCATCAGCAACGGCGTAAATTGGATCGCCTAGATCGGAATTTTCCCCGCCGATGCCGTTGAGATCGTCGCCGAGATGATGATTTTCGGTGAATCGTTGCGCGTTATAGGCCAGCGCACCGTGCTCGCTGCCGAGCGGAAAATCGAAGCGCTTCGCGGCTGGAAGTGAGGCCAGTTCGAAAGGCGAAGGAATTTGAAATGCGGGATCGAGATGGGTTGGGCGGGTCAATTCCGGCCACAGACGCCAGGTCAACATGGCAAGGGCGGAGATGACAAAAAGCGCGGTGTAAAATGCGGTGCGCTTCATTCCTTCAATCAAAGATCGTCATCCCGAGCGTAAGTCGAGGGATCCCGTTGAAGTTACCTTTAAGGTTCCGCCGCGGGATCCCTCGATTGCGCTCGGGATGACCGGTGCGAGAGCACGAGAGTAATCGGAATTGGCAATCGGCATTCGCAAATCTATTTTCGGGCCATGCGGATACTCGTCACGGGGGGCGCCGGATTCATCGGGTCGCATCTTGTCGAAAAGTTACTCGAACTCGGTTACGGCGTCGCGATTCTTGATGACTTCAACGAGTTTTATGATCCGCAAATCAAGCGCGCCAACATTGCTGCGGTCAAAAACCACGCGCCGGTTTTTCAGGTCGATTTGCGGAATAACAACGCCGTGCGCGATCTCCTTCATCGCGAGAAATTCGATGCCATCGTGCACCTGGCGGCGCGAGCCGGGGTTCGCCCATCAATCGCTCAGCCGCAACTTTATTACGACACCAACGTAACCGGCACCCTGCATTTGCTCGACGCGGCCCGGGCCGCCGGAATCGAGCGCCTCATTTTTGGGTCGAGTTCGTCCGTCTACGGAATCTGCAAAAGGGTCCCGTTTTCAGAAGATTTTCATCTTACTCAAACCATCAGTCCCTATGCGGCGACCAAAATCGCGGGCGAATTCCTTTGCTCCACTTTTTCGCACCTCTACCAAATGCACATGATCGCATTGCGTTTTTTCACCGTCTACGGGGCGCGGCAACGACCCGATCTGGCGATCCATCAATTCACCCGCAAAATTCTGGCGAACGAACCGATCGACCAATTCGGCGATGGTACAACGCGACGCGATTACACCTATATCGACGACATTATTCAGGGCGTGGTTGCAGCATTAAAATACGACGGCGCGATGTGGGACATTTTTAATCTTGGCGAAAACGAGACGGTGCAATTGAAGGATTTGATCGAAGCGATCGAAGCGGCCGTTGGCAGAAAAGCAAAGATCAATCAGTTGCCGGAACAACCGGGCGACGTGCCGCTAACCTGCGCCGACATTTCCAAAGCCCGTCGGCTTCTCGGTTATAACCCGACGACAAAGCTGCGTGATGGTTTGCCCAAGTTCGTGGAATGGTTTCGCGCCCAGCAACAATGACGCTGCCATTTGAGGAGCGCGCCTGTTTTGCCGCTGGCCAGGCCAAAACCGGCACAACCCTCCTCATCGCACTGCTCGATGGCCATCCGCAGCTGCTCGTTTTGCCGGAGGAAACAGCCTATTTTCCAACTGCCCTCAACAAGTACGGCAAACACGGACGCCGGGCACAGTTTGATTATCTGACCAAGGAAGCGCTTTCCCGCGTCCTTTTCGGCGGACCACCGGAATGGGAAAAAATGGATTACGGCCATTTCCCGGTAGCGAAGTTCCGCGAGCGATTTGAAATGGCGGCGTTCGATTCAAAAAATTCGGTCAAAGATTTACTCGTCTTGATGATGGAGACGTACGCGGAGATGCTCCGCATTCCGCTCGATTCGATTGTGCGCTGGGTGGAAAAAACGCCGGCGAATCGCCGTTTTATTCCGCAGATTCTCGAGCGGTTTCCGCAGGCGAAACTTCTGATCACCATGCGCGATCCGCGGGCGATTCTGGCGGCGCAAATTGCCTTGGAAAAAACGCGAAAAACCCGCGAGTTCTCCGTTTACTACTGCGTTTCCCACTGGTTGCAGGCCGCGCAGCTGGCCTTGCGCGCGGAACGAAAAGAAATTTCCGGAATCGTCACCCGCTACGAGGATCTGGTCGCGGATCCAGTCCCCCCGATGCAACGCGTCTGCGACTTCCTCGAAATCACCTTTGATCGCGCTGTCGTATTGACCCCGACAAAAGCCGGCAAATTTTGGCCGGGAAATTCTGCGACCGAGCGTGAGTTCATCAAGGTGAGCGGGGAGCGCGCGGCCAGTTGGCAAAACGAATTATCGGCGGACGAAATTGGCTGGGTGGAATGGCATTGTCGCGAGTTGATGCCCCACTTTGGCTACGTTCCGCGCATGTCGCAGGGGAGACTGTTGCGCCATTGGGCACGCCCGATCCGGGAGGAGCGACCGAAGCAGTATTTCAAGTCGCGTTATTACTCGGTGCGCGACAAATTGTTTGGACCGCGTAATAAGTAAGCGGCGCTTGCAATCGCCCTCGGGCCATCGATAGTGCAGGCGTTAACGGTGCCGGCAGGCTTTGATCTTCCGCATCCGACGACTCAGAATTTGGAACTTATGATGCGAACGCTCGCATGTCCCCTGTCTCGTTGGCTGATTGTAGCGCGATGTCAATTAAGGCTGCACCGGCAATATGAGGCGGAGTTTCCGGCGGCGATTGCTCATCCACTAGAATGGATCTCGCGAAGTTCGCGCGCTGCTGGCCGTGCATCCCCTGATGCGCTCCGTCTGACCAATCATCAGAAATTCACTAAGGACAAACATGAAATCTTATACATCCGGGAAAAGTTCGCGCGGGCGCGGGCGTTCCCGCCGCCGAGGCGGCGATGGCCAGGCACGTCGATATTCCGACGCCAAAGTGGCGCCACAGAAGAAAGGATTCTGGTCAAGAATCGCGGATTTTTTCGCGCCTCCCGACAAGGGCGCGGTCAAAACAGAACAACGCAACGGATCGCACTCGCGCTCACAGGCGCGCACGCCACGTAAGCCGGAATCGGTCGAAGTCACTTCGCCACGGCTTTATGTCGGTAATTTGTCGTTCGATGCCACGGAGAGCGATCTCTTTGATCTCTTCAACGGGGTCGGCCACGTGCAGAATGCGGAAGTCGTGAGCTATAAACATAATCAGCGCTCCAAGGGCTTCGCTTTTGTGCAAATGCAAACCGTGGACGAAGCGAAGCGAGCGGTGACCGAGCTGCATGACAAGGAATTCCTCGGCCGCAAGCTGGTCGTGAGCGGAGCGAAATCGAGCGAACATTCGCGGACCTAATTGTCGATTCAGATTGAACCGGGAGACGCGGCCCAAGCCCGTCTCCCGATTTTTTTGATGGCGTCGCACCGTCGGCGCCAAATTTTGGGAAACGGGCAGCGCGTGTCCCTCCAGCGGGCTTTCGGAGTTGCCCTGCAATTCTATATGGTCTGGAAAATTGTAGGGCGGCTGTGCCAGCCGCCGGTCTAACGTAGATGGCCTCTCTCACAGAAACGCCCCTACAATTTATTGCGTGAAGGATACTTTCTTCGTCGTTGGTCCCACGGCCGTCGGAAAAACGGCGCTGGCAATCGAACTGGCGGAGAAATTCGATGCCGAGATTGTCAATGCCGACGCATTTCAAGTTTATCGTGGCTTGGATGTTTTGACCGCCAAACCTGACGCGGAAGCACAGCGCCGTGTGCGCCATCATCTCCTGGGACAAATCCCGTTATCTGAGACAATGTCGGCAGCAATATTTCGCGAGCTGGCGTGCGGCGCCTTAGCCGATATTCATTTACGCAAGAAAAACGCGATCGTTGTCGGTGGAAGCGGACTTTATCTGAAGGGGATTACGCATGGGTTCGATCAAGTTCCGCCGCCTGATCCGAAGCTGCGCGACGAATTGTCCGCTTTACCGTTGAAAGAATTAGCGGAGCGGCTTCAAAAACTTAGTCCGAAATTGGCCGCCCGCACCGATTTGCGAAACCCGCGACGCCTTGTTCGCGCGATGGAGATCGCGTCTGCCAGTATGGTTGTCCCGAAGGCAAGCATTCTAGCCGCGGACGTTGTCCGCGGGCTACGGTCGGCGACCGCGGCTAGCGCTTGCGGCGTTCTCCTTCTGCGCGACCGCGCCGATCTCTACCAACGAATTAATGATAGAGTAAACGCGATGTTTCGCGCTGGTGTGGAAAAAGAAGTTCGCGTCCTGCCAGAAGTCGGGCCGACCGCAGACAGCGCTCTGGGATTAGAAGAAATTCGTGCTTTGATCGCGGGTCAGATTTCACGTGAAGAATGCATCGGGAAGATCCAGCAAGCGACCCGCCGCTACGCTAAGCGGCAGTTGACCTGGTTTCGTCATCAAACTAGTTTTCCGCCGCTGAATTTGACACCGTTTTCACATCGGGAAGCCGTCCGCGCGATCACGCAAATGTTTCATCGCGCCCAGGAATGATCGAGACCAAACCGAAGAAGCTAGCGGAGCGCGCGTTGCTGATTGGGCTCGAGCAAGATGGCGTTTCCAAATGGGATCTGCGCGACTCCATGGAAGAATTGCGCGAGCTGGCCAACTCGGCCGGCGCAGAAGTGGTCGATACCGTGACCCAGAAGCTGCCGAAGCCGACTGCGCCGTTTTACATCGGCAAAGGAAAAGCGGAGGCGATCAAAGAGTCGGTGCAAAGCCAGGGAGTAACGTCGGTAATTTTTAACGACGAACTTTCCCCAGCGCAGGGGCGTAATCTGGAAAATCTGTTGTCGCGCAAGGTCCTGGATCGTACCCAGCTCATTCTCGATATTTTCGCGCAACGGGCGCGGAGTCGCGAAGGCCGGTTGCAAATCGAACTGGCGCAGTTGCGGTATCTTTTGCCACGGCTAACGAGAATGTGGCATCACCTTTCGCGGCAGACCGGCGGAATTGGGACGCGGGGACCGGGCGAAACCCAATTGGAGGTCGATCGGCGCCGGGTCCAGGATCGGATCGCGCGGCTCGAGCGCGAGCTGGAAGGCGTGCGCAAAGTGCGCAGCGTGCAGCGGCAGGGCCGCAAGCGCCATCAATGGCCAGTCGCAGCTGTCGTTGGTTACACCAACGCCGGAAAATCCACGCTGTTGAACTTGATGACCGGAGCTGACGTCCTCGCAGTCGATAAACTTTTCGCCACTCTCGATCCTACGACGCGCAGTTTCACTCTCCCCAATAAACAGCGCGTTCTGCTTACCGATACCGTGGGATTTTTGCGCAACCTGCCGCATACCCTGATTGAATCCTTCAAAGCCACGCTGGAGGAAGTGAGCGAAGCCGATCTGCTCATTCACGTGGTTGATTTGAGTCATCCGCGGGTGGACGAGCAAATGGCAGCGGTTGATAGCGTCGTCAAAGAGCTCGATGCTTTCGGCAAACAGATGCTGATTGTTTTCAACAAGATCGATCTCCTGGAAAATCCGGACCTGGCCTCGATCTACTGCCGACGATTTCCCGGCAGTGTTGCGATTTCGGCGAAGAGCGGGCAAGGCATTGATCGATTTGTCGACGCCTTGCAATCGGCTCTTAGCGCCTGGCGGTTACGCTCGCATTTTCGGATACCGTTGAGCGAATCAAACTTGATCGCGGAACTTCATCGCGTCGGACACGTCCTCGAGCTGCGATATGATAATGACTATGCAGTGATAACCGCGCACGTTCCGCCGCATCTCGAACAGAAACTAACGGGTTTCATCGCGAGATAGTGCACAGTCGAACGTGGTGGGTACCTTAACCGAGAGGCCTTTTTTGTGAATCGTTGGCTTCAGAAATGGGTTGCGCGTTTCGGGCTCGAATCGCGGCCGCGCTTGCGCCGATTTCTCATCGGCACGATTGGCTTCAGCGTTGTATTGATCGGGCTGGTGATGATTGTTTTGCCTGGACCCGCAATTATCATCGTCCCACTTGGCTTCGCTATTCTGGCCAGCGAATTCGCCTGGGCGCGCCGCGTTTGGCGGCGCGGCACCATTCTGGTTTCGCGCATCCGCGGCAAACCCGTTCCGCGGGAGCCAGTCGAAACGCGATGACATGCCGCCGAATTGTTTGGCCCTGCAGCGGCGCACAGGCAGGAATGCCTATGTTCCACCTGTCAGCAAACCGCAATGAAACTTATTCAGATGGGGTCTTCGAAGATTAAACCGTTGACTGCGCGCCAGCGGGCGCTGGCTTTGGCACAACGCTTTCGAAAAATTTATCCCGACGCGCATTGCGAGCTCGATTTCGGGAATCCGTTGCAGCTTTTGATTGCAACCATTTTAAGCGCGCAATGTACCGATAAGCGGGTAAACATGGTTACGCCCGCGCTGTTCAAAAAATATCCCAACGCGCGGGCGTTCGCCAGGGCAAGGCCGGCAACGTTCGAAAGTGAAATTCGCTCGACCGGTTTTTTTCGAAGCAAAACCAAAAGTATCCTGGGTGCATGCCAGGCAATTGCCTCCAAGCACGCGGGGAAAGTTCCTGATTCGATGGAGGAATTGTGTGCTCTCCCCGGGGTTGGGCGAAAAACGGCGAATGTCGTACTCGGGAATGCTTTTGGGAAAAACGAAGGAATCGTGGTCGACACTCACGTTATTCGTTTGTCGCAGCGCTTTAAACTAACGAAAAACAGGGATGCAGAAAAAATCGAGCGCGATTTGATGAAAATTGTGCCGCAGCGCGATTGGACGCTGTGGAGTCACTGGCTCATCTGGCACGGGCGTCGCCGCTGTTTCGCGCGCAAGCCGGATTGCGCAAATTGTGAAGTGTTCGCGCTTTGCCCGAGCGGAAGGATTTTTCTGCGCAAAGGTGAAGCAAAGAAGGCGTAGCTCGTATGTGTTTTGCTGGGCGACTTGGAGTCGCTCCTCCCAGTTAGGGGTTCTCGGGCGTCTCTCACATCAACTGCGACAATGTAGGGCAACCGCTCCCGGTTGCCTTGATTAAGAACGGCAGGCGGGAGCGCCTGCCCTACAAAATTCTGAAAACCACCGCTTTTGCTGTAGCCGTGATCGCCGGCCGCGGCTCTTCGACTTAAGTCTCTTCGTCTGGGTTCATTTCGGGCTCGCGCTCTGCCGCCTTATTGCGCACGCGGGTGAATTGCTCCTCGAGTTTCTTTAGCTCGTCATCCGATAATTTTTCCAGATCAACCAGCCGATTGCGTGCCCCTTGAATGGCGCGAATCAATTCATCGAGCTTTAGGTGCATCGCTTTGGCGTCGCGGTTCTGCGTGTTTTGAATGAGGAAAACCATGAGAAAAGTGACGATAGTGGTGCCAGTATTAATAATCAGTTGCCAGGTATCGGAAAAGTGGAAGGCCGGTCCGGTTAAACCCCATACGGCAATGATAAA
>Ga0137403_10004353_pt1 | contig 16682 bp, 14 predicted proteins | sample CZOMad2_1_16fung_FD_122057 | JGI IMG/M metagenome (GOLD analysis project Ga0137403, IMG submission 122057) | Vadose zone soil fungal communities from Angelo Coast Range Reserve, California, USA - CZOMad2_1_16fungal (Hybrid Assembly) | ecosystem: Environmental > Terrestrial > Soil > Vadose zone...
CTGCAGATTGCGCGGCAGCCGACCGAAAAGAAAATGGTCGAAATGTTTCAGCGTATCCTGCAAGGCGGATTGACGCGTGACGAAGCGCGGCGCGAGCGCAGGGAAGAACAAGCCGGCCCGCAGAGGCCCCAGCCGTTTATTTTTCACTTCGAGCCGCAGAACGATGCGTTCAAGTTCAGAATTCAATTCAAGAAGAGCCACGTTTCGCGTGATGAGTTGATCTCAACGTTGCGCGAGATTCTGTCACAGCTGGAAGGAACGGCATCTGAATCGTCGGAAGCGGACTCTACAGCAGCGTAAGGCGCTTGGTAAACGTTTCGAAAGCAAAATCGGGCACGAAGCTCAGGCTTTGCGCCCGATTTGCATTTCCAGGCATCCGTCGGCAAACTAAAAATCTATGAAGAAGTACGACCTTATCTGCATTGGAGCCGGTCCAACCGGGCTGGCTTGCGCAATTGAAGCGACCCGCGTTGGTCTAACGGCTCTGGTGATAGACAAAGGCGCTTTGTGTAATTCGCTTTTACATTATCCCATCAACATGGTGTTTTTCACGACGCCGGAATTGCTGGAGATCGGTGATTTGCCGCTTGTGTGCGCGGCAGAGAAGCCAACGCGTCTGGAAGCCTTGAAATACTATCGGAAGACTGCCGAGCACTTCGCACTCGAGGTGCGGCTTTACGAGCAGGTTACGAAGCTGGAGGGAAGTGACGGCAACTTTTTCGTATCCACGAGGACGCAAAACGGGATCAAGAGCACGTATCGGGGGGCCAAGATTGCTGTCGCGACCGGTTACTATGACTTGCCAAACGAAATCGCTGTTCCTGGCGAGAATCTGCCGCACGTTTCGCACTATTACACGGAGCCGCACCCTTATTGGAATCAGGACGTAGTCGTTGTCGGCGGGAAAAATTCCGCTGCAGAGGCGGCCCTGGACTTGTGGCGCAATGGCGCACGCGCAACGATGGTGCATCGCGACGCGCAACTTGGCGCGACGATTAAATATTGGGTCAAGCCGGATATCGAGAACCGAGTGAAAGCCGGACAGATCCCGATGCACTTCAAGTCCACAGTAAAAGAAATTACAAACGATGCGGTGATCATCGAGAGTCCGGAAGGGAATAAGCGTTTGCCAGCGAAACAGGTTTTTCTTTTGACGGGATACCATCCCGACTTCGCGTTTATCGAAAGCTTAGGCGTGAAGTTGGATCCGGTAACTAAAAAACCAGCCATGAATCCGGAGACTCACGAGAGCAATATTCCGGGCGTGTATCTGGCCGGAGTAGTGATCGGCGGCAGGCATACGAGCGAAATCTTCATCGAGAACGGCCGCTTTCACGGTAAACAAATTGCACTGGCATTGACAGCGCCTCGTGCTCAGGCCGTTTAGACTCCACATGTTTGCTCCACTTTGCTGCGTTTGATAAACTCATGCCATGGCATCCCCGATTCGTGAAGTTTTCGAAACGTTCAGCACGATGTTCAACGGGTTCAGTGTGACTTTTCGGACCATGTTCCGGAAGACGGTGACGGAGAGCTATCCCGAGCAGCCGGTGAACTTTCAACCGCGCTACCGCGGAATTCATGTGCTGCATCGCGATGAAAACGGCCTTGAAAAGTGCGTAGGATGCTTTCTCTGCGCGGCGGCGTGTCCGGCAAATTGCATTTACATCGAAGCTGCGGAAAATACCGATGCCAATCGCATTTCCGCGGGCGAGCGCTATGCCTCGGTGTACAACATCGATTATTCGCGGTGTATTTTTTGTGGCTATTGTGTGGAAGCATGCCCGACCGACGCGATCACGCACGGTCACGGTTTCGAGCTCGCCCCCTACGACATTAACTCGCTGGTGTACCGTAAAGAGCAGATGCTCGAGAAAGACATTGCGCTTCCCAAGGCGGCCGCGACGCGGTAGCTACTTCCGTTCCCTATATTGCATTTCCATTCTGATTCGCGGAGCTTCGTAGCTCCTCATTCGTTCACCTATTACTAACCTAAGTCATAACTAAATCGATTAACTAGTATGCGTCTTCGAGAGTGCGCTCAATTTTTACAGCACCAGGGCGTCGCCGACGCGGAGGAGTTTGCCTTGTTCGGTTGCGGGAACGCGAGTGTTGGAAGCGAGGCGGTAGAAGTGGTCGAAGCAAGTGGCGGGCGATGACGGCGGCAGGGAATTACGGCGCATTTCGCTGAACTTCTTCTGGAAGCCGACGAGATCTTCGCCAGTGCGGGAATTGCGCGGCGGTACCGGGCATCGCGCGCAAGGATTGCTGCCCTCGAATGCGACGTCACCTATTTTGAAGCGTATCGGATAATTTTCCTTTTCGCCGAAAAGCTGGTCTTCCCAGAACGTGGGCACGCCGTCGATTTCGAGAGTAGTGCGAAAGCGTTCGCGCGTGTCGTTCAGTTCGAGTCCTGGGAAAAGATCGCAGACCGATTGCAGCGATGCGGTAGAGACAATGGTCGGTCCCGTAGCGAGCCCGTCATCGGGCACGCCCTCTGGCACGTGGCGCACGATGACAGTTTGCTCAAAATATTCTGAGAACCATGCAGCCGCGCGCTCGTAGTCGGAGGGAAACGCGAAGCTCGCCGGTTTTAGTTTGTTGTTCTTTGCGACGCCACCAGAAACCTTAAGCGTGACCATCGAGACTCCCGGGTCATACTCGGCGCGAATGTGGTGAATCGCAGTGGTACGTTTCCCATTGATCCAGGTGCCGTCCATGGAAAAAAGCACCCAGACACGGTCGAGTTCCAGCCCGCCATTTGGGCCGATGCGCGCTTCGGGGACGCTGACAGGGTCGAGACCTTTGATGGGGTGCAAGCGAATGTTTGCCAGCCACGCAGTACGAGGAACGCCGGACATGAGAAAATTCTAACAGACTGGTGCGAGCGTAAACCGCGCGGTTTCCGCAGTTTGCCGAAAGACCACATCGCGGAGAAAGACTACATAGCGGGCGACATCGTGGAGGAGGCGAGCATCCCTTGCGAACTGGCGGGCTAGAAAAGCGGGGCGCGGGCGAATGTCGATTGACCCCAGGGCTTGTAAGTAAAAGCCCTGGAACCCGCGCCCCGGGGGCGCTAGCGAGTAGCGGCGGTCGCCGCTTTCGTCACAGGTTGATAGCCGCAGGTTGCGGCTTTACGCATCGCGTCCAGTGCCTCAGCCGTCGTGAGTAGAGGTGTTGTGGCGCAGTTCTTAAGCGCTCCGCCCGCAGCGAACGCCAGCGCGATTGCCGCAGCGGAAACATTGTCGGGCATTTCAGTGATCAAAACAGCGTCGTGCTCGCCAAAAGCAAAATAGCCATGTTCGATCTTGCCACCCAGTTTTTCAATGGGGCCACGCACGGCTTCAAAACGATCCTGAGGATTTGCAATCAGTCGAGCGAGGGCATCAGACGTATAGCTGACCTGATGAAGAAAACGAGGCATCGAAGGACTCCTTTCGAGTGAGGGCCAGAGTTTTCCGAGGAGAAGGGACAATGCACCCTTGTTGGACGCGAGTCAAGAACGTTGTGGACGAAAAGAGGGAACGCGGGGTACCTACGCAATTCTCGGTCTGAGTTCGTTTTGTCCGGCAGAATTCCAAACTCTTAATACGTATATTTTACCGGGGGAGGATTGGGACGGCTTGGGGGCGCACAATACCGTTAAGCCGCAGATAAACAACCATTTGTCCGTAGTGCTCAGCATTGTGCCAGATAACGACGCCTGCGAGGCCAAGGCGTGTGTTGGGACCAGCATAAGGGCGTTCGACCGGGTCGAACTGGTTTTCCGGTTTGATCCTCTGGAACGATTTGCTGATGGCTACAACGAATTACGAAGATAAATCAGCAGCTCGCGTTTCGTTTTGGTGGGATCGGGGCCGCCTTTGTCGCACACGGCGGGAGGCTGTTGGGCATCGAACTCAGAGACGAATGCGAAGTTCGCGCATGCCACGTGCTTGACTTGCTCCGCGAAGGAGCGCATTTCGGAAGAGCCGAAAGTAGGCTTTTCGCTCTTGAATTTTCCTTCCGCCGGGCGATAGGCATGCAAGTTCTCCGGCATGGCTTCGGCGGCGGAGCGGACTTCCTACTCCTGCAAACTTGCGGTGCGAAGCAGTGCGGAGGCGACCGTTTCTTTTTTGCTCATCTCGGCTGCGGTGGGCTGCTGGTCCTGGGAGGGCGAAGCAGAGGGCAAACCTAAAATAACGAGCAAGATTGACGCAGCAGGGGATGCGAAGAAGCTCTGGAGGGAAGATTTCATGGCTCGCTCCTGTTCAGGAGTGTAACTGCGTTAGAAGTTGCCAAGCCCTCGCAGCCACCGAGGGTTTTGTGCTTTTAGGGCGGTTTTTTGCAATCCACGCTGGTTCTGGTTTCTCACTCGCAATGCCGGGCTTCGTGCAAGGGAAGCGCGCGACGATCAAACGTATGCCGATTGGGCTTACGATTTGCTTGACGACGCCGTTCCGACCTTCCATAAACAGCTCTTCGTTACGGTTTTGTAGACGGAACCATCAAGGCGTGCCTCACCACCACGGTTTGTCTCGCTGCGATCCTTTGGGGCTGATGGAAAGAAAACCGAAGACGCCGACCAGGGCGATGCCGTAGAGCTGATGCTCTTTACTGTAATTCAAGCCGTGCAATACCACGACATAAATTGCGGCAATCACTAGAGCGACGCCCGAGGCGATCTGCCGCCAAGTCATGCTTTTCATAACGCCTTATTTGGAGCCATCTGTCCGCTGCAATCATCCGTGAAGGTTGCGAACTAAACGATCTTATCGACTCGACGCCGCGCGGTCTATAACCTACATGACGAAAATGCATATTTGGATACGGGGAATGCTTGCCGCCGTCAGTGGCGCGAGTGGCGGAGTGCTGACCGGATTCGCCGCCGTCGGTATCGATCCCGCAACACTTCGCCCAGGTGTTGCCGAATCGTCCGGTGCAGGGAACAGGTTTGAACAACTGGAAGGTGAACGCATTCGCGGGCGGCGGCACGGAAATCACAGCGGGCGCATATCCCGCAAGCGTGACGACTGACGTAGTACAGCTCAGCGTCACCGCCCGCAAACTGTTGTAGTCAGTCCTGCAGGTTCGCGATTGGAACGTGTCGTCTTATCAAGTCGCGAAATGAAACTACGTCAGACTCACTTGAGAAGAACCGCTTGGGAACTACCTGAAGAGTGTATTTGTCATGGAAGAGCACGAACGCGCCGCGTGTCTCAACCGCGCGATTGAGTCCACCCCAACCTAGGCTACCTTGTGAATGCGCGCCTTGGTGGCGGATGCCTTCCTCGGAAAATGAATATTCAATGCCACCGCGAAGGTTTGGGTTATTTTTCAGGCACGACCGCGCAGTCAAATAAGAAGCGGCAACCAGGAAAACGGGGAAAGCAGAAAAGAGTAAGACCAGTGGGATTAGGTTTTGAAGCAAGTCGATGCCGTCTCCGGCAGCACCAGGAGAGCGGGACGCCTCGATCCAATAAAGCTGAATTCCTACGCCAAGCAGAATAAACCCGCCGAGGACCATGCCCCATCGGAATCTCCTGAATCCGATGGTGATAAATACAGGAACCATGTCAGACAGCTTTAAGTAAACAGACACGGCTATCGGTGAGTGATGACTCATGAGTTGAGCGGTCTCCGAGGCTAACATGAGTTCGCTATCAGCAAAAAGCGGTTCCCAAACTGCTTTGAGATTAAAACAGGTGGGCAATGTTACGATCGAGATTGGAAATGATCTTTTTTTGGGCAACACTTGCGCTGCTGCTACATCTGGTTCCCGGCGCAGTGAATCTCGGCCGGGCGCAGAGCTCACGCAAGGACGACATCGTATTCAACTCGCGCGGCGTTCCGCTTGCCGGAGCAAGCATTCGTGTATGCGCCATGCCCGCTGCCGGTCAGCTGTGCACACCGCTCGCCCAGATTTATTCCGACTCCGCGCTGACGCAAGCGCTGGCGAATCCCACCACTACCGACGGCCTCGGCGATTATTTTTTCCACGTTGCCCCAGGCAAATACATGATCGAAGTCAGCGGGCAGGGCATTGCCACAAAACAAATTCCCAACGTCATTCTTCCGACTGGTCCTTCTTCGCCCACGTTCACGGGACCCATCGGCGCGTTTTGGCTGAAGCTTTCCGGAAATCTTAAGGTGAACGGCAGCACCACGGTCCTTGGCAATCTTGCCAGTGGCGCGCTCAATCTGACTAACCAGGGCATGCCTCCAGGCGCTTCCGGCTCCGGCATCGTGAACCTGTACACAAAATCCGCCGACAAAAAACTTTATTACAAAGACGAAACGGGCACGGAAACCGGACCGATCGTCGCCGGTGGTGGAGCCAATCCCGCCGGCAACAATGGCGATTTGCAATCGAAAAACGGCGCGACACTGCAAGCCGCGGGCATCAACGACAACGGCACAACGCCTAGCGTCAATCGTGATCAACAGAACGCCGGTCCGAATCCGCACTTCGACTTGCGCTCGTTTGGTGGCTACATTTCTGCAAGCAGTGGCTCGATGATCTGCAGTATCAACGCGGCCAGCACAACTCTCACGTGCACATCGAATCCCGACTTCAAGGATGCCGCTGGAATCCCCGGATCTTCTCTCGGGCACGGCGTGGTTATACCGGGAGCTGGCGCCGCGCCGACGATTACGACGCCTGGCACACCTACCGTAACTCCAACGAACGTGCTGAAGGGTTCGACGACGTGGAATTACAAAGTCCTTGCCGAGGACTACAAAGGTGGGTTGACCGCCGCGAGCGCAGTGGGCACCACGACCAGTGGCGCTTCCACGCTTGGAGTGAACAGCTTCACGATTGCGTCAGCGACCCGCACCAACGGCGTGACAACCTACACCACGAGCACCGCGCACAATTTGCAAGCGGGTGCGACGGTCCTGATTTGTCAGTTTGGCGGAGGCACCTGCCCAGCCGCGTTCTACGATTACTTCAATGGAACGAAAGTTATCGTCAGTACACCAACTTCGACTACCTTTACGGTGAACGACGGCAATGTCGCGGATGGATCTGAAACCCCCAGCGCAGGTCTCGGAAATGTTTTGGCGTGCAACACGTTGACGTTTGCCGCGAATTCATTCAGCGGTGCCGGCACACTGCGTTACTGGATATATCGTTCGCAGGGCGCCGGGGCATTTTCTCTGCAAGGTGTGGCCGTGGGCCTCGATCCTTATTGGGCAGACTGCGGCGGAGGCAGACCGAATGCCCCAAGTTATCTTCCGTCCACACCGCCATCGACCGCGCAGGCCGGTTACCTCTCGAGAACAATTGCAAGCGGCGGGGGAACAACTTCGCTCACTCTTGCAGCAGCGGCTGGAACTTCCGTTTCTGGCGTCGCCGTAAGTCACGACAACACTCCTGCCCTCCTCGCTGCGGCCACGGCAGCTACAAATCACGGCGGCGGAACTGTCTATATTCCAAGTTTTCCGAATAGCGGAGGTGGGCCGGTCTACTGGGGTTTCAATTCTCTCGCGGATTTCACGCAGATCACTTTGTCGAATAGCAATTACCTCACGATTCTTGTGAATGGTTACGTCGGGCTGAACCAGCCGTGGAATCTGCGCAGCAACATGAAAATCGAAGGACTGACAAAACGGAACTCCAGCTTCATGTACCCGGGCGGCGCGATGATTGGCGGGGCAGCCCAACCGGTTCTTTACGCCAACACGAAGTCCTCCATCATGCTGCGGAATCTGGTGGTTCAGTCCATCGGGCCGCAGTCTACTGCGTTGTATACGGACAACGATACTGGTGGAAACGGTTCGGTTGGAATTATCGTGGAAAACACAGCCTTCACCACTCAAGCCGGCGCTGGTTTTGCGCGACCGGTGGTCGTAAAGGGAGGCTTCGATTACTTCTTCCGGCAAGCAACCTGTGACCCGGTAACAGGCGGGATGCTTCTTCCGAGCGCTTGCATTGAGTTGACAAACAGCTCCACTGCGGTTTTTAACGGGAACTCACAGGTTCCTGGGCACTTTATATTCGATTACTGCTACATCGTTGGTGCAGGCATATGGGTCAATAATCGTCCCAATGCCAGGTCCAGTGCTGGCGCGCAGTACAGGTTCACTTCGTTTTTGGCGGAGTCGCTCTATACCCCGTTTCTCAAAATAGGCCCGATGGGGGCGACCAGTGATTATCACCTAATCGACGTGAACAACTCTGACGCTATCGCGGGACAAGGCACGCCATTGGTGGATGCAACAGGGAGTCTGCTTAGGGATATGGAAGTCGTAGGTGGCATTACCGCCGGCGCCCCTCCGACGCTTATCAGTGGCTACGCGCTAACGGCGCTGACCTCCAACCACGCCGCATCCACTAACGTGGGCAATGCTAGAAATTTTAGTGTCAACCTGAATGACACCAGCATCAAAGACATGCCACTAAGCGCGAATGGCACAGGGCGAATTACCTATGCCATGGCGCTGCCCGGGGCCTTGACCGTGTGCAGTGTCAGCGCGGGTGGAACGGTTCCGGTCGGAACTTTTTCGTACCAGTTGACGGCGGTCGACGTTGAAGGGCAGGAGACTATTGCCAATAGCGGCGTGAACGTGACCACCACGACCGGCAATCAGACGGTTACTTGCAGGCTTCCCGCTAGGCCGGCCGGGTCAATCGGCTTCAATGGATACCGGAACGGCGCTAGAGTGTTCGTGAGTAGTTGCCCGACGCCGGAATTCACGGGCACCACGTTTGTGGACAATGGAAGCATCTGCGGGACCTCCACGCCCAAGGCTAATAGCGCAGGCAGCACCTCGCTTTCGAGCGCGGGACTCTCCACGTATCAGTTGCGTTTGAATGGCCAGCTCTTGACGGGAACGTCAGGGCCTAGCGGCGTGGCGGCAACTTCGCGCGGCTCGTTTGTGCAGGGCCACTTGCCTGCATTCGACGCGAACAACAATGTGACGGACAGCGGCGTTTCGCCCACGAACGTTTCTGATTACTTCAATCACGCTGCCGGCAATCTGGGCAGCGAATCGAATTCTCCGTGGACTATTCAGGCCGGAACGCTGCTAGTTATTGCCGGCGGCGTCGGGGGCAACACTACCGGCCAGAACTATGCGGTGTTTACTGGCGTCAGTTTTCCGAATGACGACCAGACCGTTAGCGCGACCTGGGTGAAAACCGGAACCCCGTCCCTGCAAGTCAACGTGCTGACGCTCCGCGGTTCGCCGACGGCACTGACCAATTACAACTGCGGCCCGAGCAATACCGGAACGGCACTGAGCATCGGCAAGTTTGTCGCCGGCTCGTTCACCAACCTGGTGTCGCAGAGCGCCAACATCAACAGCGGCGACATCATCTCGTTCAACGTCAGCGGCACCAGCCTGAATTGCTATGTCAACGGCGTGTCCATCGCTGCGGCTACAGACTCTTCGATCACCCGCGGCTTTCCGGGGCTCGGCTCATTTCAGCTCTACAACGCGAACAGGGCCAATCTGCAATGGAAGAACTGGATGGCATCGCCAGGTTATGTGAGCCTGCAGCGTCCGCAGACCTGGTCGCAGCTGCAAACATTCTCACCGGGCATCGCCATCGGCACTGAGACAATGTCGGCAAGTCCGCGTGGTCCGTTCAATGTATTTTTCCCGGGCGCGCTCACATCAAAATGGACGGGCGAAAGCTGGACGCTCGACAAAGCGATTACCGTCACACGCATTCAGGCACAAGCGAAGACGGCGCCGGCTGGATGTACCACGAACGCTGTCATTCGCGTGACCGACGGCACCACGCCCGTGAATTTGAAAGTCGCTGCAGCGGCTAACGACTCTGGAGCGATCAGCCAGAACTACGCCGCAGGAGCAACGCTGACCGTAAGCGTGCAGACCGCGGCTGCTGGATGCACCACCTCGCCGTCGGACGCGAACGCGGTGATTCAGTACAAAATGCAGTAACGCAACGAACTTTGCCAGGGCCCGGATCGGTCGCTGCTGTATTTCAGCTTTGTTATACTTGCGCGGTCATGAGCGACCATCGCGCTAAGACGTCCTTCGTCGAAGCGTGTTTGTGTCTTTGGGTGATCGCCGCGCAAATCTGGTATCTACTGCAATTCCGGCCGCTCGTTGCATTTTTTGTTGCGAGATTCTTTCACAAGTCATGACGGCCTTGCACACGCTTGGCCTCTGCGCGGCGCTGGTCTTTTCCGTGTTGCTTCTGACGGGCGCTGGCGCACTGGTGTTGCGAATTCTCAGGGCGACGGATGCAAGTTCTGCGGACACGTTTCTGTTCTCCGCAGCCCTCGGAATCGTGGTGTTCGATCTAGCCGTCATCATGGGCGAATTTGCGCCGAATCCTCGCGTTGGAATAAGACTCGCAGCGGCCATTGTCGGCTTAGTTGGCCTTGGGGGGATCAGAACTGTTCTGTCAACGCTTGCGCAGGTCGCTAGAAAAATTTTGGCCGCGCCTCAAATCGACCAATTACTCGCCGTGGTGCTACTTGTGGTGCTGGCTTTGCAAGGCCTGGCGGCTATTGCCCCGATTACAGGGTCTGACGCGCTCCACTACCACTTCACGGCGGAAGCGCTTCTTCTGGCCGAAGGATTTCACGCGAATTGGTCGTTGCTGCATAGTTTTTTCTGCGGCTTGAGCCATCAATTAATTTTGGCGGGCCTGGCGCTCGGCAGCGGCGCAATTGCGCAGGGATGGCTTTTTTTCGGCGGCGCGCTCGGGGCCCTGGCCACACTACGCCTGACGCAATTGTGGATGGATGGCGTGTGGCCCTGGCTGGCGGCGCTTGCGTTCGCGCTTACTCCCGTGGTGTTCTGGCAGACGACTGCGGCCGGAGCTCCGGACATCTGGATGAGCGCCTTCGTTCCACTGTGTGTGCTCGCAATTTTGAAGGCTCGCGGCGTTCTCTCGCCGAGCTTGATCATTGTGGCTGGCATCTTTGCCGGAGCGACAGCCGGGACGAAGTACACAGGATTGATTTTTGCAACGGCTCTGCTCTTTGGATTTCTTGTGGCGATACACTCCGCCGCAAAAGCCGCGTTATTTTTCGCTGTGGCCGCAGTGGTGGGAATTTTTCCTTACGTCCGAAACTGGTTCTGGGCTGGGGATCCGGTATTTCCGTTTTTGTTTGCTCGCACGCATTACTCTGGCGTTGACACGAATCAAACCGCGATCCATGCCATCTTGCTGGACACGGGCGCATCGCACACGTTCAGCGCGTTGGAACTTCTGAAATTCCCATTGTTTGCAGCCGTTGACGGGTCGCATCTCGGTGCGTGGCAGCTCTTGGGTCCGCTGGTACTTGTGTTCGCGCCGTTCGCGTTCTCTGAACTCCGCAAGAGCATTGAGGGGCGTGTCGCGCTCACCGTATGGATCCTGAGCGCTCTTGGTATCGGTCTGACCTCGGCGATGTCAAGATTCTTGCTTCCGCTCTTGCCCGTTGCCCTTGCCGGAAGCATTGCGGGCGTCTTGTTATTTTCGCGCGAACGCTGGCACGTTCTGCGTGCGCTATCTGTACTAAGCATCGCTGGATTTGTTTTTTTTGGATTTGCCGCAATGGTTGTCTATTCTCATTCGGCATGGTCTGTAGTTGCAGGGCGAACCGCACCGGAAAGCTATCTCGTCGCGCATTCGCCGGACTACGAGCGGTCACAGTTCGTCAATCGAGAAATCGAACGTCTCCGTGAACCTGGCCGGACGCTGATTTTTTTCCGTCATCTTTATTACGTTCGCGTGCCTTTCTTCGATGGTGACCCGGAAGACAGCTGGGAAATGAATCCAGTGCTGCTTACAAGTTCGGCCGCATGGCGCGACCTTTTCGCGAAGCACCAGATCCGCTGGGTGCTGAAATCGCCGGAGTACCCAGCATCGCTTGTTGATTCTTTGACGCGTCTGGAAAACGACGGCCTGCTGCGGGTTTGTGCGTTCGGTGAGGTAGAAAGTTTTGCGGGTAACAGAATCGAAGGGAAGCGCGTCCGCGAACCGATCACGCTCTATTGCATCCAGAATGCGCAATCGACGCACTGATTTGTGCAAGAAATCTTGAAACAATTCAGGCCGCTGAAGAATTTCGCTATCGGTGGTGAGTCACCTTGCTCGGACACATCTCGCCAGCCTGTCAGGATGTCGTTTTCGCTCCGGCGGAGTCGGCACGCTTCCCGGACTGCAAACACTCTTCGGAAGCAAGCAACACCCAGGCAAATATCCACAGCCAAGGCCATTCTCTCAAGATTCCTCTTGACACCGCGTCTTATAAGTTATATTATGTTAACTACGAAATCGGTCTGAATTGTCTAGCCTGTGGATTGCCTGTGCAAGTCCCACCAAACCCCGGAATCGGGTCTTCCCTCTCACATTTGACTGTGTTTAGTTCTTCTTCGCGCTGGTTTGCTGGATTTCGTATTGCAAGAACTGCTCAAGCTGATGCGGATCCGCTCCCACAATTCGCCGCCCGTTCACGAACAACGTCGGCGTGCTACCTACCTCCATCAGCTTGGCGTTGGCAATGCTGGCTTCCACAGCTGCCGCTGCCTCCGGGCTGGTTATGCACGCCTTAAAGGCGTCGATCTTCAATCCGGCCTGGCCTGCGTAGTCCACGACCTTATCCCAAGCATTGGCCGCGGAGATCAGGTCCTGGTTGTCGTATAGATTGTCGTATAGCTTCCAAAACGCTTTGGGATCCTGCTCGTAGGCACACCGTCCTGCCAGAGCGGCTGTCCGGGCCCACGGATGAATCTGCTCGATCGGAAAGTCTTTGAACACCAGCCGCACCTGCGGGTACTTCGGCAGGAGCCCGCGGATCGCCTCATGCAGGTTGCGGCAGACCGGGCACTCAAAGTCGGCGAACTCCACCACGGTAATCGAGCCGTTCGGATTGCCGGTGGCTGGCGCATTCTTCAGGTCCAGCTTGGAGCGGTTTTCCGAAAGCGCGTCCTTGCTCATATCATTCAGTTCGCCGCGCAGTAGGAATTTTCCGTCCTTACTGAGCCACATCTTGGCGTTTTCTTTGTTCTCGCCAATGGTCAGGGCGATGTCGGTTTCGAGAAGTCCCGGAATTCCGGTCTCCTTGAAATCGCCCACGACCAGCTTCACGTCCGGGCCAAACGCGAACATGTTACGCAAGTAGACGTCGACCTTGTGCTTCAATTCAGCAGACGAAGGACTCTGCGCCAAACCCGATGATGCACACAAGCCGATCGTCGACGCCAAAATCAATGTCGCGCAGGCAATCTGCAGCCAAAGTTTCTTCAAGGGACCCTCACAATCCTATGGAATAAACCGCTGCGCGATCGGGAACGGACGTCCAAAGCCAAATGCGCGCGAAGTAATTTTCAATCCCGGTGCCGCCTGTTTCCGTTTGTATTCGGTGCGATCTACGAGCAGGGCAATCTCGCGCACTAGTTTCAAGTCGAAACCATATTTGTCCGCGATCTCCTGAGGGCTTCGCAGATCCTCGATGTAGGCCTTGAGAATGCGGTCCAGGACATCATATGGCGGCAAACTGTCTTCATCCTTCTGATTGGGACGGAGTTCCGCCGAGGGCGGCTTCTCAATTGTCTCGCGTGGAATAATTTGCCGCTGCCGGTTAATGAATTTCGCCAACTCATAAACCATCAGTTTCGGCACATCGGAAATGACTGCGAGTCCTCCGGCCATGTCGCCGTACAGTGTGCAATACCCTACTGCAAGTTCAGATTTGTTTCCCGTGCTCAGCACCATCGATCCGAATTTATTCGACAGCGCCATCAAATAATTTCCGCGTATGCGTGCCTGAACATTTTCTTCCGTCACGTCCGCTTTGCGGGAACCAAACACCGGCTTTAGCGTGGCCAAGTACGCATCGAATACCCCGGAAATCGGGATTGTCTTCATCTCAATTCCCAGATTCTGCGCAACAGCTTTCGCGTCCGCGATGCTGCCTTGCGAGGAGTAGGGCCCGGGCATTGACACGCCGAGCACATTCTCTGCGCCTAGCGCCTCCACCGCAATGGCAGCAACGACAGCAGAGTCAATTCCGCCGCTCAGCCCAACCAGGGCCTTCTCGAACCGGCATTTATGCACGTAGTCCCGTGTTCCAAGCACCAGCGCCTGGAATGCGTAAGCAATCTCTTCTGGCGGTTGCTCGTGAATTTCGCCCTCTCCCGTCGTGGTGTCGAACAGAATGAGGTCTTCTTGAAACGCCGCCGCCTGCGCTGCCACTTTGCCATCCAGCGTCAGCGCGACGCTCGCACCATCGAATATCAGGCTATCGTTGCCGCCTACCTGGTTCACGTACACGATTGGAAGCTGGTGGCTCAGTGCAATCGAGCGCAGCATATCGACCCGCAGCGCTCGCTTGTCGATGGTGTAAGGAGACGCCGAAATATTGATAATTACGCTGGTTCCCTGCGCCGCGAGTTCCGTGACCGGGTCGCGGTCGTAGCGCCGCACCGCCCAAAAATTTTTGTCGTTCCAGACGTCTTCGCAAATTGTGATGCCCAGCATTTCCCCGCCGAATCCGAAAACTTTTTGTTCGGCCGCCGGCTGAAAGTATCGCGACTCGTCAAAAACGTCGTAAGTCGGCAGCAGCATCTTGCTTTGTTCAAACACGATTTTGCCGCCGCTAAGAAGCGCCGCTTTATTTGCTATCCCGCTGCCCGTGCCATTTTTGTTCTTACCGACAAATCCGACAATGGCAGGCAATGGCAGCTTCGCCGCCAGCTGCTTCAATTCTTTTTGATTTCTATCGATGAAGGCGGGACGTTCCAACAAATCTTGGGGAAGGTAACCGCAAATACAAAGCTCGGAGAAAACGGCAAGATCCGCTCCCCGTTCCTTGGCGCGCGCTGCCAAAGCCAGGATGCGTGCTGTGTTTCCTGCGAAATCGCCGACGGTGGGATTGAACTGCGCCAGCGCGAGTTTCATGCTTGAACTCTAGAATACGTTCGCCGCGACACATTTTGCAAATGTGGTCGTGATTCGAAATCTTCAAAAACGCGCACGGGCGCCGCAGCCATAGAAAAAGGCTCCTGAGCTTAGGAGCCGTCCCTTTCTCAGGAGCCTACAAATTTTTCAAGAGCGCAGTCATGCGCTCCGACCAAGTTACACGCTGAACGAGCTACCGCAGCCGCAGGTGCTCTTCACGTTCGGGTTGTTGAACTTGAAGCCCGCTCCCTCGATCGTTTCGATGTAGTCGATCTCGACGCCTTCCAGATACATGGAGCTCATTTGGTCCACGGCTACCTTCAGGCCGTTAAAATCGATCACTTCATCGCTGTCGTTCGTCTGGTTCTCGAACGCCATGTGGTACTGGAAGCCTGAACACCCGCCGCCGACCACGGCCACGCGCAACGCCGTTGGCACAGGGTTCTGCATCCCCATGATTTCCTTGACTTTGGTGCTTGCTGTCGGGGTAAGACTAATCATGATTCTGGGCCTCCGCCGCGGCATCTACCGCGGAAATTCCTACCAAATTAGTGTAGCAGAAAAAGAACTATAGTTCATCTTCTGGAATTTTGTCGCAGTTGCCTCAAGGAAACTCTCTTCCCTGACGTGCTTCGACAACCCGAACTCCATCCAATACAATTGGATGCACCTATGAGACACAAGGTCACGCTTTTGCCGGGCGAAGGCATCGGCACGGAAGTCTCTCGCGCGACACGGCGCATTCTGGAAGCGGCCGGCGTTCAGATCGATTGGGAAGAGATCGACGCACGGGCCAACGGCGCCGGCCCCAGCGATACAGGACAAGTCCTGAACCAAACAGCAGTCGAGTCCGTGCGCCGTAACGGCGTTGCACTGAAAGGCCCGATGGCCACCGCCATCGCCGGCGGCGCTCCCAGCGTGAACGTCGCTCTGCGCAAGACTCTTGATCTCTACGCGAACCTTCGCCCCGTCAAAAATCTTCCGGGACTTAAATCTCGCTTTGAAAACGTAGACGTCGTGATCGTTCGCGAAAATACGGAAGACCTTTATTCCGGCCTGGAGCATGAAGTCGTGCCGGGAGTCGTTGAAAGCCTGAAAATCATCACCGAACGCGCTTCGACGCGCATTGCGCGGTTTGCCTTTGCGCACGCCAAAAAAGAGGGCCGCAAGAAAATTCACGCCATTCACAAAGCCAACATCATGAAGCTCTCGGACGGCTTGTTTCTCAGGTCTATTCGCGCCGTTGCTGCCGAATTTCCCGAAATCGAATACAAAGAGATGATTGTTGACAATGCGTGCATGCAGATTGTTCTGAATCCGCAGCAGTTCGATGTCTTGCTCCTCCCGAACCTCTATGGCGATGTGATGAGCGATCTTGCGGCAGGGCTGGTGGGCGGTCTCGGAGTTGTTCCCAGCGGGAATATCGGAGATAACGGCGCGATTTTTGAAGCCGTCCACGGCACGGCTCCGGATATCGCTGGCAAGGGCCTTGCGAATCCGACCGCTCTCCTGATGAGCAGCATTCTGATGCTCGACTATCTTGGCGAACGGTCCGCTGCCCGTCGCATCGAAACAGCTCTTGAAACGGTCTATCGCGAGGCAAAGCACACCACTCACGATGTCGGCGGGAAAGCCGGCACAGACGAATTTACTGAAGCAGTAATCGCCGCGCTGCCTTTGCGGGTGAGCTAAGATTTTTCGTTCAGGCGCGGATCGGCGCGTAGAGCTGGTACACCATCCCATAGACGATCACGCCGGTCACGCAGACGTAAAACCAGATCGGTAGGGCCCACTTCGCAATCACTTTGTGTTTGTCAAAGCGCTCCGCCAA
>Ga0137403_10004356_pt1 | contig 16676 bp, 13 predicted proteins | sample CZOMad2_1_16fung_FD_122057 | JGI IMG/M metagenome (GOLD analysis project Ga0137403, IMG submission 122057) | Vadose zone soil fungal communities from Angelo Coast Range Reserve, California, USA - CZOMad2_1_16fungal (Hybrid Assembly) | ecosystem: Environmental > Terrestrial > Soil > Vadose zone...
CTGGGCGCCGCGTTGCACAAAGTCGATCAGGTAGCGCCGGGCAATACCAGCGTGCTCATCCTTGGCGAGACCGGGACTGGCAAAGAGCTGATCGCCCGCGCGATCCACAACCGCAGCGCCCGCCGCGACCGTCCGCTGGTGAAGGTGAACTGCAGTGCAATCTCCGCGGGTCTGGTCGAGAGCGAGTTGTTCGGACATGTGAAGGGTGCCTTCACCGGTGCCCTGGAGCGCCGCGTCGGCCGCTTCGAGCTCGCCGATGGCGGCACGATCTTCCTCGACGAGATCGGCGAGCTGCCCCTCGAGACGCAGGTGAAGCTTCTTCGCGTCCTCCAGGAGCAGGAGTTCGAGCCCGTGGGGTCGAGCCGGACCATCCGGGTGGACGTGCGGGTGATCGCGGCGACGAATCGCGACCTCCAGGAAGCGGTACGGACGGGGCGCTTCCGGCCCGACCTCTTCTACCGGCTGAACGTGTTTCCGATCGAGATCCCGCCGCTTCGCGAGCGTCGCGCGGACATCCCGCAACTGGTCATATTCTTCCTTTCGCGCTTCTCCCGGAACCTCGGGAAGCAGATCAGTGCCGTGGCGCCGGAGACGATGGAGCATCTCAGTGCCTACGAGTGGCCGGGAAACGTCCGCGAGCTCCAGAACGTGATTGAGCGTGCCGTCGTCCTCTGCGAGGGACCTGTCCTGGAAATCGATCCAGATCTGGTCCTCCTGTCGGCAGCCACGAGTCGTGCCAGTGAACCTATTACGCCATCCGGCAGCGCAGAGCCTCGGCCCGCGAACGAACGAGCGCCGGACGACATCGCGCCCCTGGAGGAGATCGAGCGCCGGCACATCGTGGCCGTGCTGGAGTCCACAGCAGGCGTCATCCATGGTCCAAAGGGCGCTGCCCGGATTCTCAAGCTCCACCCCAATACTCTTCGCAGCCGCATGGAGAAGCTGGGCATCACATTCAAGCGGACGCGCCAGGAGACCTAGCCACTCCCGTCATTACGAACTGTCGTAAGCCGTACGCGGGTCCACCGCCAACGGCTCCGGCGCTTACGAAATACCGTAGGCCGATTTTCGGCCGCAGCTTCCCAGCCCGTCAAAATTCCAAAGGTTCCACGCGGTTCGCCGTCCGCACCGGTTAGGCACAAGCCTTGCCCATGCTGCAGCAGTAGCCGTCAGCTCACCCGACGACTCTCACGGACGACTCGGAGAAGGCGATGGACGTCAAGCAGTTCAGGGTATCAAGGAACGCTGGCCGCGCACCGCGCGCCCCGCGCGACGTCATGATTCATCCGGATGGCGTTCAGCAGAAAGGTGACGGCGACTGGGGGCTCGTCGAAGCGTTGCGCCGGCGCGATGCGACCGCCGCCGAGTGTCTCGTCGCCACATTCGGCGACCGCGCGTATCGCCTCGCGATCGCGATCACGGGCAACCGACAAGACGCCGAGGAGGTCGTGCAGGACGCGTTCTGGAACGTGGTGAGGAAGATCGACACGTTCCGGGCTGAGTCGTCACTGCGATCGTGGATCTACCGCATCACCGCAAACGCCGCTTACCAGAACCGCCGAAGCAGCGCACACCGACGCAACGAGATCACGCTTGACGAAGTCCTTCCCCAGTTCCACGAGGATGGCCACCATGCGGATCGGATCACCGACTGGTCGACGAAGCTCGACGACCCGGCGATGCGAACGGAGCTTCGGGGCGTGCTCAGCTCGGCGGTCTCGGAGCTTCCGCCTCACTATCGGGCCGCGATCGTCCTGCGCGATGTCGAAGGATTATCGATGGCCGAGGTCGCCGACGCCCTGGGGATCACAGTTGGGACGGCGAAGACCCGCACCCACCGCGCGAGGCTCCTGCTCCGCAAACGGCTCTCGACGTTCATGACACGTTCATCAGAAGGCTGACGTCCGAAAGCACCTTCTGCCTGGAGGGGCTATATGGCTGCACCGGAACGGTTCGACGCGCTCGTGCTCGGCAGTGGACAGGGCGGGAAGCTGCTCGCCTGGGATCTGGCACGATCCGGCCGACGCACGGCGGTCGTGGAGCGCCGATGGATCGGCGGCTCGTGCCCGAACATCAACTGCATGCCGAGCAAGAACGAGATATGGAGCGCGCACGTCGCGTACGTCGCGCGCCACGGCGCGGAGTTCGGGACGACGAGCGACCGCGTCGCGGTCGACATGGTGAAGGTTCGCCAGCGCAAGCGCGACATGGTCGACAGGCAGGTCGACGCGCACCTGCGCGCCTACAAGGAGAGCGGCGCCGAGCTGATCATGGGGACCGGCCGTTTCGTCGCTCCGAAGACACTCGAGGTGCGTCTGAACGGCGGGGGGGCGCGTGTCCTCTACGCAGACAAGGTCTTCGTCAACGTCGGCACGCACGGGACAATTCCCGACGTTCCCGGCCTGGAAGCGTCCGGCCCGCTCACCAGCATCGAAGCGCTGGAATTCGACCACGTGCCGCCACACCTGGTGGTGCTCGGCGGAGGCTATGTCGGTCTCGAATTCAGCCAGGCGTACCGTCGCTTCGGCAGTCGCGTGACGATCATCCAGCATGGCCCGCAGCTTCTCAGCCAGGAGGATCCCGACATCTCCAGTGAAGTGCAGCGGATCCTGAGCGCCGAAGGCATCGAATGTCTCGTCGCCGCCCAGACGCTCCGTGTGCACGGTCGGTCGGGAAAGGACGTCACGGTCCTGGTGCGGACGGCCGCCGGCGAGCAACGGATCGAAGGCAGCGATATCCTCGTCGCCGTCGGGCGGACACCCAACACGACAGGGATCGGCCTCGAGCAGGCCGGCGTCGAGCTCGATGCTCGGGGCTATGTGCGTGTCAACGACCAGCTCGAGACGACCGCGCCGGACGTCTGGGCTATCGGCGAATGCGCCGGGACCCCACACTTCACGCACGCCTCGGTCGACGACTTCCGGATCATCAAAGACAATCTTGCCGGCGGCAATCGCAACACGCGGGACCGGCTGATCCCGTACTGCGTGTTCACGGATCCGCCACTGGCCCACGTTGGATTGAGCGAGCGCGACGCACATCGCCAGAGCGTGGCGACCCGCGTGGCGAAGCTCCCCATGAGCGACGTGCTGCGGGTGCAAGCGGTGGACGCACGGCCGGGCTTGATGAAGGTGCTCGTCTCCGCAAGTGACGATCATATCCTCGGCTTCACGATGATCGGGCCCGAAGCCGGTGAGGTGATGGCGGTGGTTCAGGCGGCCATGTTGGCCGAGCTGCCCTATCCAAAGCTTCGCGACGCCGTTCTGGCGCACCTGACGATGTCGGAGGGACTCGGCGCGCTCTTGTCGAATGTGCCGGCGATGGCACATCGGTCCACATCCCGTTAGCCGACGACGGAGGAGCGCATCTCCGAGAGAGGTACGCGATGACTGACGCAGCCGAAGGATACGCACGCGTCGACGGACGCGTTGGCGAAACACTGCCGTCCCGATCGTGCAGTCGGCGATGGACTGATCGGCGCCGCGGCTGGGCACTGAGTCGTCGCCGTGTTCCCGCGAAGCGCGTGTCCCGGCGCCGTCGTGGTGCGGGGAACCGGAGCTCGAGGCGAATCGTCGTAAGGCCACAAAGGAGGGGACCCAACACCATGAACTGGTTCATCAGCGCGTTCATCAAGCTCGGCCTGCTCAAAGAGGACCTCGATTACCACCTGATTCGCGCGTCGATGGTCGTTCTCTTCTTGTTCTTCGGGTACCAGAAGTGGTTCGAGTACGAGGCACAGGTGCTGGTTCCCTATATCAGCAACGGCCCGCTGATTTCGTGGATGTACCCCGTCTTCGGCGTCCGGGGCGCGAGCTGGGCTCTCGGCGTGTCGGAGTGGTCGTTCGCGCTGCTCCTGTTCCTGGGATTCTGGCACAAGCGACTGGGAATTCTCGGCGCCCTCGGTTCCTGCGCGGCCTTCCTCGGAACCGTCACGATCATCCCGTTCATGCCGGACGGCTGGGCGGCATCTGCCGGCGGGTTTCCGGCCATGGCGGGCAACGTGCCGTTCCTCATGAAGGACCTCGTCCTCTTCGCGGTATCGGTCTATCTGTTGAAGCAGGATGTCGCAAGAGTGTCAGCGTGGGCGCCGCAGAGTGAGCTTGTCCTGAGGGCGGCAGGACTCAAGGCGACGACGAAACCGACGGCGACGGTCCCACGTGAGGGGGCGAGAACTCTATGAGGCACGACGACGCGCGCGTGCCCGTCAGCATGACGGTCAACGGCCGGGTTCGGAGCATGACGGTCGAGCCGCGCACGACATTGCTTGATGCCTTGCGTGATGAACTCGACTTGACCGGGACGAAGAAGGGGTGCGATCGCGGCGAATGCGGAGCATGTACCGTCCATGTCGAGGGCCGCCGCGTTCTTTCCTGCATGACCCTGGCCGCGATGCAGAACGGCAGATGCATCACCACGATAGAAGGGCTGGAGCGGGACGGCGATCTCCACGCGATGCAGGCGGCGTTCATCGAGCACGACGGCTTCCAGTGCGGGTTCTGTACCTCCGGACAGATCACGTCGGCCATCGCCATGATCGAAGAGGCAAAAGCGGGCTGGCCAAGCGCCGCCACGGCCGATACCGGCAGGCCATTCACCATGGCGGATCTGTCTCGCACGGAGATTCGCGAGCGGATGAGCGGCAATCTCTGTCGCTGCGCGTGTTATCCCAATATCGTCGATGCCGTCGCCGAAGCGGCGGGGAGGAGCTGAGCAATGCATCCCTTCACGCTTTCGACGGTCGATGACCCGGCGGCTGCGATCGCGGCGCATGCCCGGGACCCCGAGCTCGCGTTCATCGCGGGCGGTACCGACCTCATCGGCCTGATGAAGGACCACGTGGCGCTCCCCGAGCGCCTGCTCGACATCAACCGTTTGCCCAATATGGCGCGGATCGAGGCGGTGCCAGACGGTGGTCTGCGCATCGGCGCCCTGACCCGGATGAGCGACGTGGCAGCGGATATGGAGGTGCGCCGACGGTTCCCGGTCATCGCCGAGGCGCTGCTGTTCTCCGCATCCGGCCAGCTCCGCAACATGGCGTCGATGGGCGGCAATATCATGCAGCGCACGCGCTGTGCCTACTTCCGCGACGAGGATGATCCCCCGTGCAACAAGCGGCGACCCGGCTCCGGCTGCTCGGCCTGGCACGGCCTCAATCGCAACCACGCGATCTTCGGCTGGTCCGAATCCTGCGTCGCCACGAACCCATCCGATGTGGCGGTGGCGCTTGCGGCGCTCGACGCGACGATCGTGGTGCGCGGGACGGCGGGCGAACGAGCCGTCCCGTCCACCGATTTCCATCCCCTGCCCGGCGATGCGCCGGAGCGCGACAACGCGCTCGGTCGGGGCGACCTGATCGTCTCGATCGAGGTCCCCGCGTGTGCGGAGGGTCGCGCCTCGCACTACCTCAAGATCCGCGATCGCCAGTCCTACGAATTCGCGCTCGTATCGGCGGCGGCCGCAGTCGCGACCGATGGTCGGAGTATCCGTTCGGCGCGGCTCGCGCTGGGCGGCGTGGCGCACAAGCCATGGCGCCTCCGAGCGGCCGAAACGGCGCTCCGTGGGGCATCGCTCGACGACATCGACACGCTCAGGGCGGCCATCGCCCGGTCCTTCACCGAGGCTCGCCCGCTCGCTCACAACGCCTTCAAGATCGACCTGGCCCAGCGCGTCGCCCTGCGCGCGCTGCAGACAGCGGGAGCACGCGCATGAATGCCATCGGTCAACCGATCTCACGCTTCGATGGGCGGCTGAAGGTGACCGGCGGTGCGCGCTACACGGCAGACATCCCCATTCCACGCGCGACGTACGCCGCGATCGTCCACAGCTCCATCGCGAACGGTCGGACGGTATCCATCGACACCACCGCCGCAGAAAAGGCCCCAGGCGTGTTGGCGGTGTTCACCCATCGGAACATGCCGCGCATGAACCCGACGCCAAAGCCGTGGAGCCACCTGCATCCGCACGGGCAATCGTATCTGCCACTTCAGGACGAGAGGATCCACTACGCTGGCCAGCCGATCGCGCTCGTCGTCGCCGCGACGCTGGATCAGGCGACCCATGCTGGCACGCTGATCAGGGTCGAGTACGAAGCGCGCCAGCCCGTGGTGTTCGGCCCGCAGACGGCGAGGGACGCCGTTGATCCTCCGCAATTCCTGTGGCCGGTCGCCTCGTCGGTCGGGGATGCTGAGAAGGCAATCGCCGGTGCCGCCGTCAAGATGGAGTGCACCTACTCGACGTCCGACCGGCACCACAACCAGATGGAGCCGCACGCGACGACGGCGGTCTGGGACGCGGACGGCGCGCTCACGCTCTATGAAACCACCCAACACATCTTTGGCACCAGGGAGCTGGTGTCGATCGTGCTCGGCGTACCGTCGGAGAAGATCAATGTCATGTCGCACTTCCTGGGCGGGGGGTTCGGTGGGAAGGCCTATGTCTGGCCGCATACCCTGCTGGCGGCGCTCGCCGCGAAGACGCTGAACCGTCCGGTGCGCGTGCAGCTCACGCGGGCGCAGATGTATTCGATGGTCGGCCACCAGCCGGCAACGGTTCAGACGATCGCGCTCGGGGCCGGCAAGGATGGCAAGCTGACCGGCATCCGCCACGAGAGCATTTCGCCGACGCCGGTCTTCGATAACTACATCGAGTATGCGGCGCTGGTCGCGCGCTCGCTGTGGGCGGCCAGCGGTGGCATCTCGACGAACCACAAGGTCGTCCATGTGAATCGCAATACGCCGACCGCGATGCGCTCGCCCCACGAGGCGCTCGGGCATTTCGCGCTCGAGAGTGCCATGGACGAGCTCGCCTACGCGACCGGCGTCGATCCCGTCGCGCTGCGGCTGCTCAACGACACCCAGATCGACCCGCACAGCGGCCGCCCCTTCTCCACGCGCGCCATGCGCACGTGCCTCACGGCAGGCGCGGCGCGCTTCGGCTGGGATAAGCGAACGCCCGAGCCACGCTCGATGCGGGACGGCCGCTACCTGATCGGGCAGGGGATGGCGGGTGCGATCTACACGCACTGGCGCTGGCCGGCGAAGGCACGGGTCATCTTGAAGCGGGACGGGTCGGCCCTGGTGGAGGCCGGAACGCACGACCTTGGCACCGGCACCTACACGGTCATGCGGCAGGTGGCCGCGGACACGTTGGGGCTGCCGCCGGAGAAAGTGAGCGTGCGGCTCGGCGACACGAGATTGCCGGCCTCTCACGCCTCTATCGGCTCGGCGACGATGGCCAACGCGGGTGCCTCCGTCATGCTGGCAGCGAAGGCCGCGCGCGACCGGGCAATCGAGCTGGCCCTATGCGGGCGAAACGCGCCCTTCTCCGGTGAGCTTCGCGACGACGTGCTCATCAGCGACGGCAGGCTGGTGTTGGCGAGAAAGAATCTGCAAATCACGTATGCCGAGCTGCTGGCGCGCAACGGGCTTGCCACGCTGGTCGGCGACGGGAACTACGATCCGGTCGAAGAGGCGAACGGACCGAAGGCGATCTTCAGCTTTGCCGCGGTCTTCGCCGAAGTACGCGTCGACCCCGACTTGGGCCTGGTGCGCCTGAACCGCTTCCTCGGCATGTACGACGCCGGCCGAACTATCAATCCCAAGACCGCCCGCAGCCAGGCGATCGGCGGGATCATCTGGGGCGTCGGGCAAGCGCTGCTGGAGCAATCGGAGACCGATCCGATGCTGGGCCGCTTCCTGAACCGCAACTATTCCGGCTACCTCGTACCGACGAACGCGGACATCCCGGCGCTGGACGTCCTGTTCGTCGGCGAGTTCGATGAGGAAGCGAGCCCACTCGGAGCCAAGGGCCTCGGGGAGCTCACCGCCGTATCGGTGGCGCCGGCGATCGCGAATGCCGTATATCACGCAACCGGCAAGCGAGTACGGGACCTTCCGATCACGGTGGAGAAGCTTCTGTGAAGTGAGGTGGCGATCGTAGTCGTTTTGGGCACCCGTGATAGCGCGCGTGTGCCGTTGAGCAGTGAGTGATCAGGAAGGGGTCCGCAGCACGTTCGTTAGACAAAGATTCATTCCCGTCGATAAGGAGGCCCAATGGTCAAGTTCGACACCTATCGCGAGGCGTTCCCGAACGCCCGCCTCAGCCGCAAGCCCAATGGCGTGCTCGAAGTCGCCCTTCACACTGACGGCGGCAAGCTGGTCTTCAACGGCCATACGCACGAGCAGTTCGTCCATCTGTTCCACGTGATCGGCGAGGACCACGCCAACCGCGTGGTGATCCTGACCGGTAGCGGTGACGCTTTTATGGACGCAATCAGCCCGGAAGGCTTCGATTTCTTCAGCCCGCAAGGCTACGACAAGATCCTGCGTGAGGGTCGCAAGGTTCTCTCGAACATCCTCGACATCGAAGTACCGATGATCAGCGCCTTGAACGGGCCGGTACTGCTGCACTCCGAATATGCACTGCTGACCGACATCATCCTGGCGACGCCGCAGACGGTGTTCCAGGACAAGCCGCATTTCGAGTTCGGCATCGTGCCGGGCGATGGGGTCAACCTGCTCTGGCCGGAAGTCATCGGCTCGATCCGGGGCCGCTATTTCATCCTGACCCGGCAGCTGCTCGATGCGCCGACCGCCAAGGACTGGGGCGTGGTCAACGAGATCGTGCCCGCCGACCGCCTGCTCGCCCGCGCCCACGAGATCGCCGACGGGATCGCCGCGCTGCCGCCGCTCACCAGCCGCTACACCCGGATCGCACTCACCCAAAAGCTGCGCCGCATCATCGATGAGGGCTCGGGCTACAGCCTCGCGCTCGAAGGCATCAGCGCCGCCGACGTGGCGCGCGCCGCCGCCCAGAACAAGCGAGCCCGCTCGGCGTGAAGGCCCTCGGTGAGGTGACAGCAATATCGGTGGCGCCGGCGATTGTGAATGCCGTGTATCACCCGACGGGCCAGCGCCGTGCGCGACCTACGAATCACCGTCGAGAAAATTTTCTGAAACTGGTTCTTCCGCGTCAGAATCAAAACTGAGTTGATCGTACGAACTGCGCGGGCGCTTCCGAACATCGGAAGCGCCCGTTACCTGTCGCCGGCCCGGGCAGGATGAAGGTGGCGCCGGCAAACGAATTTATCTGAATGTCGGGATGATGTGCTTGGCGAATAGCTCGATCTGACGCACCTCCTCCTCCCACGGCATGAAGCCCTGATCGAAGAACCAGCCGAACCACTCGAGGTCGCCGTCACCACCGATCGTGCGCAGCGACTCGATCTCTGTCTTGATCTGGTCCGCTGTCCCTGCCAGCCCGTACTTCACTCTGCGCATGCGGTCGATGGTCCACTCCGACGGCGGCAGCGGCGTGTACGGATCCAGCGGATACTTCGCCGCGTCTTCGGCGGTGCGAAACGCCTCCCAGAAACCGAATCCTCCGAAATAGTTCTGGAAGCCCGCGTAATTGGTGTCGCGCAGCAAAGCGACCGCCTCTGCCTCGGTATTGCCGAAGTGCACTGCGCGGAAGGCACCGACGCTCTCGCCGAGACGGAGCTTCCGGCCGGCCGTCGCGGCCACATCCTGGTACACATGGCACAGGCGCTGGAAGTCGGGCGGATTCGCGACCAGGATCCAGGGAACGATGCCGGATTGCGCGGTGTAGCGGATCGTCGTCTCGCTCACCGAGAACGGCTGGAACATGGGCGGATGCGGCAACTGATACGGCTTCGGCACCACGCATATCTTTCGAACCACACCCGCGTCGTCGATCTCACCGGGAGCGCCGTAGCTGCGGGTCCAGTCGGCGACCGGCCAGCGCCGGATTCCTTCTTTATATGGATATGGCACCTTGTAGTACTCGCCGTCGTAATCCCAGGCTTCCTCGGTCCACGCCTTTTTGATGACCTTCACGTTCTCTTCGTAGACTTTCCGGTTGTGGTTGTCGATGGACGACCCATCCATCGGGGCGCCCGTCACGTGATACTGCTGGCCGAGCACGTTGACCCAGCGGTCCTGGTAGCCGCGCGCAAAGCCCGCATAGATCCGGCCCTTGGTCAGGTGATCGAGCACGGCGAGCTCCTCGGCCGCGCGGATCGGATCCCATGATGGAAGGACCAGCCCGAGCGGCGAGAATTTAATCCGCTTCGTGCGGGCGGCCAGGTCCGCGTACAGCAGCAGCGGAGCCACCGAGGTCTCATAGCCTTCGGAGTGGAAGTGGTGCTCGGTGGTGGCGAACACGTCGAATCCCGCCTCGTCGGCGAAGATGGCCAGCTTGCGCAGCTCCTCGAGCATCTGCTGATAGCGTTCGTTGTTGCGCGCGATGGGGCGGAGCCGCTTCCTGTCGTCCAGGGTTCCGGGCACGGTGGGCAGCACGAAGAGCATGAATTTCATGACGGACCTCACTCCTTTGTTAGGCGGTGTGATCGATGAAGGAAGGACCTCCTCTTCCGCCGGGCTCAGCGGCGCTCCCGCGCTGGCCACCGACAGGTGCGACCGTTCCACAAGCGCCATGGCTTGTCAACACGACCGCGCGCGCTTGGTAGGATGTCCTCCAGCGAGAGCACGTCGGCGCTGATCATCTCCATGTCAAACAGGTTCACCCGACGCGGTACTTCGGCCCGCTCGGCCACGCCCTCCGCTGGGATCATCACTCGATCGTCGTGGGCGAACGCGTCGTCCACCGTCGCCCGCACGCACTCGGAGGAAGCTGCGTCCCGAAGAACGCGCTCGGCTTTCCCTTGACGATCACCGCCTCGTTCGTGCGCGGCGCGATCTCTGCCGGGATCTCGGCTGACTCGTGCGCGGCCGCGTCGTCGGCATGGCCGAAGATGCCGGGGCAGGAGTCATACCAGCGGCCGGCTGCAAGGAGCTGCTGGATGCCGCGATCCTCGACGAACGCGCGCGTCATGTCGACCACGACGATGGCAATCTTGCGCCCGAGCCGGCCGCACATTGCAGCGCTTGGGCATGGGGCACACATCCGGGAGAGCGCTTCGCGTACCTATGAACATCCAGCAGCCAACGTTGGTCGTGAGCGGCAACCACGACGTCATCGTCTACACGGTCAATTCACTCTATCTGGTGCAGAACATGAGAATCACAAGGACTTTGTCTTTGAGACAAATCGGTGTCACGAGCAACGGCGGCGTCATCCTCGGCCGATGATATCGTAAGATCGTTCTACCGGCGATGGGCAAGGGCCGCCTCGAAGCGTTCAGCGACGGCGTGATCGCCGTGATCATCACCATCATGGTGTTGGAGATGAAGGTCCCGCACGCGATCGACGCGGCGGCTCTCAGGCCGGTGCTGCCTATCTTCCTGGCCTACGTGCTGAGCTTCGTCTTCGTCGGTATTTACTGGAACAACCACCATCACATGTTCCATGCCGTGCATCACGTCAACGGCGCGACGCTGTGGGCGAACCTGCATCTGCTCTTCTGGCTGTCGCTCGCTCCGTTCGTCACAGGCTGGATGGGCTCCAACCAGTTCGCGCCGCTGCCGGTGGCCGCCTACGGCGCTGTGCTGCTGGGCGCGGCCTGCGCCTACCACATTCTCACGCGCGTGCTGCTGGCATCGCACGGTGCAGACTCGCTGCTGGCGAGAGCGCTCGGCAAGGACCTCAAGGGAAAGATCTCACTGGTGATCTACTCAGCCGCGATCATCATCGCCTTCGCCCAGCCGCTGGTTTCTTGCGCGCTATACATTGTTGTCGCGGTAGTCTGGCTCTGCCCGGATCCGCGCTTCGAAAGGCTGCTCGCCGCAAAGCGCTGAGCCTCGCGGGCCGCCGCGCCCGGGTGCGGTTGCCGCAAGGACGCGAAACCTTGAGCTCGCGGCGTCCCCCGCCAGCCGTGGCCGACACCACCAAAGGTTGTTGCCGGGCGGAGCATTTTAGGGTGGCACGTGACGGCCTGAGCCATGTGGCGAACCACCTCCCTGCGACAGCGGACCGGAGGCTTGGTAAATGCAAAGGCGCTTCGCGCCAGCCCAGCGCACGATTTCCGCAAGAATCGGATAGGGTGGCTCCCAATTACCCGCGTGGACGCTTGACGCTGACGTTCTGCCCCGGCTACGATACCTCCCCCTTACAGCGCCTGCGTACGAGGTACGAGACATGGAGTCGGCTGAGCGTCGCCGCCGCCTTGCGATTGCAGAGGCGTCCGACAAGCTCTGGAACGGTGAGATCAGTCGCTCGGCCTTTCTACACGTCTGCGCGCGCGCGGGTATCGGGCTTGCGGGACTGGCCACTCTTTCGAGCCCGAGACGAGCCACGGCGGGGCCGCCGACGGTCCAAGAGATCAGAGCGACGGCCGGCCCGAGCTCAGCAATCGAGCCATCGAGCGATCAGCACAAATTTCTTCGTGACGCAGGCCGGAGCTTTTCCGGGCAGACGGTGCGCGTCGTGACCGAGGATACGCCGCCCTCATTGGCAACGCGCGAGATCATGAAGCATGAGTTCATTCCGCTGACCGGTATCAATGTCGTATGGGAGCTGCTGCCTCTCGACCGTGTCCTGGCGAAGGTGAGCGCGGACACAGCGAGACGAGCGGGCACGAACGACATCTTCTACCTGGATCAGGCGTGGGTCGGTCGCTTCGCCAATGACACGGTGCCAGTGCAGAAATTGCTGGCCAGGAAGGACCTCGTCTACCCCGGTTATGATTTCGACGACATCCTGCCGGCACTCGTCAGGCATATTGCCTCGTATGACGGTCAGGTCGTGGGCATCCCCTACGACATTCCAATCCACATCCTGCTGTACCGGAGGGATATCCTCGATCGGCTCCGCTTGCCGTTGCCCAAGACGGTCCCCGAGTATCTCGTGACCGTCCAGGCAATCCAGAGCGAGATGCAACCCCACATGTACGGGACCACGGCAATGTGGAAATCAGGCCATTACTCCCTGCTCATCGATGCTGCGACGTGGTTGTGGGCGTATGGTGGCTCGTTCTTCGGTCCCGGCAATCGGCCCACCGTCAACGATGACCGTGCCGTGGCGGCGATGGAGTTCATGCGGACGCTCGCAAAATACGCCCCACCGGAGGCCATCACCTGGGACTGGAACGGCGCGACGAAGAGCTTCGTGGAAGGCCGCGCGGGCATGTACATCAACGCGGGGGAGTGGTTTTCGGTCGTCGACGACCCGGCGCAGTCGAAGGTCGTGGGGCTCGTCGAGGCCGCTCCCTGTCCAGCGGAGCGCGCGCTGCGGCCGGCAAGCCAGTGCAGCTTCGACGAGACTCCGGGTTTCAGTCGTCAAGGCGGCTCGTATCTCGGACTCTCGGCGTACAGCAAGAGGCCGGAGGCGGGCTGGATCCTGATGCAATGGGCTACGAGCTCCGACGTCACGACCCGCGCCAGCCTGCTCGGCGGCGGCGCGAGCCCGGTCCGTCGGAGTAATTTCGACGACCCGCGGATCAAAGCCAAGGCCCGCGTCGGAATCGGCACCACCCGCCACTTCGGCGTTACGCTTGACGCCATCAACAACCGCATGGGCACCGAGCCGCACCTGCCGGTGTGGCCGAGCCTCGTGGACCGCTTTGCGATCGAACTGGGGAAGATGATCACGGGCCAGCAGGGTATTCGAGCGACGCTCGACACCATGGCGAAGCACGCCGACGCGGCTGTCCGGCGAGACGCGCGTCGATCGAAATAGGTGACGAGTCCCCCATTGACGGTTCGTCTGCGGACCAAAGTGCTGCTCGCGTTCCTGGCGGTCTCGCTCTGCCCGTTGTCGCTCATTGCCTATCGCGACTCCGAAGTCACACGCAGCGCCCTGACACGCTCTGCCTATCAATCGCTCTTTGCGGCGGCCTCGCAGACGGCGCTTCGTCTGGACACCTTCATGGCCGCCACGGCCAACGTGGTCGGCACCGAGGCGAAAATGCCGGCGCTCGCCGAATACCTGAGCCGTCCCGCGGGCGCACGGGCACCGGCGAAGGAAGAAGACGTCGTCGACATGCTCGAGGCATTCGCGGAGAAGAACTCGGTGTTCACTTCGTCGGTCGCGGTGCTCGATCTCCATGGTCGAATCGTCCTCGACACTCAGCCCTCGAACATCGGTCTCGACGAGTCCGCCGCGCGGCATTTCCGGGGCGCGCTGGAGACGGGGCTGCCGCACGCGTCGGGGCTCGAGTTCTCGGCGAGCGACGGCAAGCCATATCTGACCTTCAGCAGCCCGGTGAAGGCGCCCGACGGGAAGCCCGTTGGGGTGCTGCGCGAGCGGTACAGCGCCGCGGTCTTGCAGTACATGATCGTCGAAAACAATCGGCTGGTCGGCCCCGAGTCGTTCGCGATCGTCCTGGGTGACGACGGGTTGGTGCTGGCCGATGGCCATCAGTCGCCCTGGCAGCCAGGCGAGGGCATGTTCGAATCGAGACGACCCCCCGGGCTGGCCGACGCTCTTGCGAACGCCGGCCGCCCGGTGCCGTACTTCACCGTGCGCCTTTCGAAGGACGAGAGCCCTTGGCACACAGCGGTCAGCAACATGACGACGCAGCCATGGACGGTGGTCTTCCTTCAGCCGCAGGACGTGTTCCTTGCGCCCATCCGCGCACAGACGCGAGACACGGTTCTGCTGGCAGTGCTGATCGCCGGCGCCGTCGCGGTGGCGGCGATCGGTGGCGCTCAACTCTTGACCGGCCCGATCGTTCGGCTGATGGCCGCGGCACGGCGAGTGGCCGAGGGACACTTCGAAGGCAAGGTCATCGTTCGAGCGCGTGACGAGATTGGGGCGCTGGCCAACGCCTTCAACGTCATGACGGACCGGCTCAAGGCGACCGTCGAAGGGCTCCGGCGAAGCGAGGAGAATTACCGAGGAATCTACGAGAACGCCCTCGAAGGGATGTGGCGAGTGTCGCGCGACGGCCGTGTCCTGAGCGCGAATCCGGCCATGGCCCGCGTCCTGGGCTACGCGTCGCCGGAGGAGCTGATGGCGAGCGTGACCGATATCGGACGGCAACTCTATGTTCGCCCCCAGGAGCGAGACGCGCTGCTCTTGGCCTATGTTCGAGGAACCGCCATCGAGGGGCGCGAGTGCGAGTTCTATCGCAAGGACGGGCAACGCATCTGGGTGTTGACGAGTGGGCGGCCCGTCCACGACGACAGCGGCCAGTTCCTCTTCGCCGAGGGCTTTGTCACCGACATCACCCGGCGCAAGCGCGCGGAAGAGGAGCTCCGGCGCAGCGCGGCCTACGTGACGGCCGCTCAGCCCTTGAGTCGGACGGGTAGTTTTGGCTGGCATGTTTCGAGCGGCACGATCTACTGGTCGGACGAGACGTTCCGCATCTTCCAATGCGACCGGGCCAGTGTCCCGACGGTGGAACTCATCCTCGAGCGGACTCATCCGCAAGACCGCGCGTTCGTCCAGCACGTGATCGATCAGGCTCGACAGAAGAGAACGGACTTCGACTGTGAGCATCGATTGTTGTTGCCCGATGGCTCGGTCCGATATCTCCACGTCGTGGCCGATGCTCTGGAGAAGACCGAATCGGGCGAGCTGGAATTCGTGGGGGCGGTGATGGACGTGACCGAACGCAAGCGGGCGGAGGAGGCGCTGCACCAGACGCAGGCAGAGCTCGCGCACGTCAGTCGCGTGACGACGCTGGGCGAGCTCGTCGCGTCGATCGCTCACGAGACCAATCAGCCGTTGGCCGCAATCGTCGCGGACGCCAACGCATCCCTCAACCGGCTGATGGCGTCGACTCCCGACCTGGAAGAGGTCCGCGACGCGCTGGGCGCGATCGTGGCGGATGCCCATCGGGCGGGTGACGTCATCCATCGCATTCGCCAGCTCGCGAGGAAAACCGATCCGTGCCGGGCACCGCTGGACCTCAACGACGTCATCCGGGGCGTGGTTCCGCTGATCCTCGCCGAGGCGCGCCACCATCAGGTGTCGTTGCGCGTGGAGCTGGCAGCCGCCTTGCCGCACGTTCTCGGCGATCGCGTGCAGCTCCAGCAGGTCATCATCAACCTCGTCATCAACGGCGTCGAGGCGCTGGCGCCCGTCACGGACCGGCCACGCGAACTCGTGATCCGATCTCGCGCTCACACGGATGACGAGGTGCTGGTGGCCGTGGAGGACGCCGGGGTCGGGATCGACGTCACCAAGGCCGCTCGGCTCTTCGACGCATTCTTCACCACGAAGCCGGGTGGTATGGGCATGGGGTTGTCGATCAGCCGCTCGATCATCGAAAGGCACGGGGGGCGATTGTGGGCAACCCCGAACCCGACGCACGGCACCACGTTTCACTTCACCCTCCCGGGGATGAACACGACGTCGTCAGCGCTGTCGTAGCGGCCACCGAGACAATCTGGGTGGGCGTGCGATAGGAGCGAACCATCGCGTGCTTGCTGCAGGCGATGCGAACGAACTCCATGGCCCAATCGGGGTACGTGAAATATTTCGATATCGCCATGAACTGGCCGTCGATGAGGAGGCTCTCCCTGACGCACGAAATAGCGACGGTAGTTCTATTGACCCTCAACGGCATATCTGCGGAACGTCGCATATTGTTCGCCGATTTTGAGCGCCGCCTGGTAGTCCGCGCCGTTGTACCACTTGTTCATTGCTTCAAGGCTATCCCAGACTTGAACCGTGACACGCTTTGGCGGAGTCCCTGAAATTGCAGTGATCGGTTTCGCTCCAGCTCCGGCGGTTCCTCCTATGAGGAGAAAGCGAGCACCAGCCGCTTTGATCGTGGCCTGAGCCTTCGGGGCGAACTCTTTTCCATAAGCCTC
>Ga0137403_10004357_pt1 | contig 16674 bp, 12 predicted proteins | sample CZOMad2_1_16fung_FD_122057 | JGI IMG/M metagenome (GOLD analysis project Ga0137403, IMG submission 122057) | Vadose zone soil fungal communities from Angelo Coast Range Reserve, California, USA - CZOMad2_1_16fungal (Hybrid Assembly) | ecosystem: Environmental > Terrestrial > Soil > Vadose zone...
AGCTCGGCCAGCAGCAGCTCGAGCTGTTTGGGCGCGCGGCTCCATTCATTCATCAGCTGGGCCAGGCGCTCCTCATTGCTGTATTCCGGGTTCAGCAGTATATAGCTTTCTTTCTTCGGCGCATAGGTGTCCTTCAGGGCCTCCCAGACGAAACAAACCTTCTTTTCGATGAGCCGCCTGATCACGGGATAGACATGCGATGAGTCGAGCACCTGCTGCACTTCGGAGAGCTTCAGCTCTTTTTTGATGAGGAGGGCTTCGGCCACCAGGAATTCGTCGTGATCGAGATGCGCAAAGTCGTCGCCGGCCTCTTCATTGAAGACCAGGACGGTCTCGCTGCTCAGCTTGAAATGCGCGGGCAGGGCGGCAGCCATCACTTCCCCTTCGCTGCACAGGTAATAGCTGGCGATCCATTCCCATAATTGCAGCTGCGCCGGGTAGACGATCGGTTCGTTGTCGATGACATTCAGGATCTCTTTGGGCGTGAAGGCATCCGGCTTGTCGGTATGCAGTCGCTTGATCACTCCGGCATATTTCTTATTCTTCAGCCCTACTTCCACCCGGCATCCTTCCCGGGCCTGTGACTGGAAATGTGCTGGCACGGACCAGGTATAGTTCCTGGGTAATGCCAGGGGAATGATAACTTCTGCGTACATGGGGGCGTAAAATTACGCAAAATCGATCCACGTGGCCCTGTATTCTTTCAGCTTAGCCTCCATGAGCCGGTAGACCATGGAGCGCAGGGCGGGGAGGTCTTCAAGGGTAAGCCCCTTCACCGTTTGCTCGGGGAGGAACACCGCTCTCGAACGGCCGGGGTTCAGCGAAAAAATGCTCCGGTAATGCATGCGATCATAGGTATCGAGGAAGAGCATGGGCTTGATGGGGGTCTGGGTCTCGATGGCCAGGCGGAAGGCGCCATCATAGAATTCCTTGAGGGGATAATGGGTCTCGTTGAACGTGCCTTCGGGGTAGATAAATATCGACAGATCCTGGCGCAGCACCGATTTCAGCTCACGGACGCTCTTCGAACGCTGGTCGGGGCTGCTCCTGTCCACCATGATCACGGCCCTGCGGTAGATATAGCCGAAGAAGGGCACCCGCCGCATTTCGGCCTTGCCCAGTACGCGGAAGTGGTGATGACGGATGGTCTTCATGATCGAAGGAATATCCAGGTACGAGATATGATTGGCGATGAAAATATAGCGTTTATCCGGCGCGGGCAGATGTCCCGGAAGGATCCGGTGGCGGATGCCGATCAGCAGGTACCAACTGTCGGCCCAGTAATGACAGGCCCTGTAAATGAGATTTCCTCCCCGGGATGGGCTGAGGGAGAATACCGCAACAAATGGCACCACGAGCAGCGTGGAAAGGATGAACAATGAGAAGGCCCAGAGGCAATAAAGCCACTGAAGGGGTCGTAGGTATATTTTCATGGTCTGGGGCAAAGATACCACCATCCCCTTGTATTTCGCCCTTGTCAAACTATCTTTGCAGGCTCTCGTCCCGGAGCCGCCCATCACCCCGGGAAGGTCGGGCCGGCATTTGCGATGCGGGAGCACATTAAATAACAAGGATCGAATGAAGACCGTAGCATTCCATACGCTAGGCTGCAAGCTCAACTATTCCGAGACCTCTGCGCTCTCCCGTCTGCTGGAGAACGAAGGTTTTGGGAAAAAGGATTTTGACGAGGTGGCCGACGTATACGTGATCAATACCTGCTCGGTCACGGAGAATGCAGACAAGGAATGCCGTTACCTCGTGAGGCGCATCCAGCGCCAGGCGCCTGAAAGCCTGGTGGTGATCACGGGATGTTATGCGCAGCTGAAGCCTGCGGCCATCGCGGAGATCCCGGGGGTTGACCTCGTGCTCGGGGCAGCGGAGAAATTCAATATCGTCCAGCACCTGAAGGAGCTGTCAAAGGGCGATCCCACCAAGATCTGCAGCTGCGATATCGGTGAGGTGAATGCCTTCGTGCCGACTTTCTCGGCTAATGACAGGACGAGGACTTTCCTGAAAGTGCAGGACGGCTGCGATTACAACTGTTCATTCTGCACTATCCCCATGGCCAGGGGAAAGAGCCGCAGCGACAGCATCGCCAGTACCGTGGCCAATGTCCGGCGGCTGTCGGCCGGCGGGGAGATCCGGGAGATCGTGCTCACCGGCGTGAACCTTGGCGATTTTGGCAAAGGCGCAGCGGGAATGGGTGAGGGGGCGGAGGAGCCCGAACCGGATAGGCTGGCTGAAGGCGGCGCGGGCGCTGGGGGAAGAGAAGATTTCTTCGGGCTGATGAAGGAGCTTGACAAGATCGAAGGCATTTCGCGTTACCGTATCTCTTCGATCGAGCCCAACCTGCTCACCGACGAAATGATCGGATGGGTAGCGGACAGCAAGAAATTCATGCCGCATTTCCATATTCCATTGCAGAGCGGCAGCAATCATATCCTAGGCCTGATGCGCAGGCGATACAAAAGGGAATTATATGCACAGAAGGTCGGGCTGATCAAGTCGCTGATGCCGCATTGCGCCATTGGGGTGGATGTGATCGTCGGTTTCCCGGGCGAGACGGAAGAGTATTTTAAAGAAACAGTCGATTTTCTCCACGATCTCGATATATCGTACCTCCACGTGTTCACCTACTCCGAAAGAGATCATACAAAGGCGCTGGAAATAAGGCCGGTCGTCCCCGTTCATGTCCGCCAGGAGCGCAATAAGCTCCTGCGCAATCTTTCCTGGCAGAAAATGCAGGATTTCACCCGGCAGCACGAAGGACAGACCCGGAAAGTATTGCTGGAAGGGCATGTGACGACGCCGATGATGGAGGGATATACGGACAATTATATCAAGGTCACCACTCCCTACCGGCCCGAATGGGTCAACCAGCTGGTGGACTGGACAATTTAACCTCCTGCGTAAGCAACCGGGCGGCCTGAAACTGAGTTTTAAACAAAGGGCTGCTGCTCTTTGTTACTATCTATATCACGAGAACACATGAAAAAATTCCAGGTGACGATACAATTTGAGATGAACGATGAATTTGCGGCGCTGGTGCCGTCCCACCGGACCTATATCAACAAGCTCATATCGAAAGGCATTATAGATCATTACGTTGTAACGATGGAGACCCAGCAGGTATGGATCACTTTTTCTGCCGATAATAAGGAAGCGGTGGAAAAACATCTCTTTAAATCCCCTCTCCACAAATTCTGGACCTACACGATCAACGAACTGTTCGTGGTGGACGGCGCGCATTACCGGCTACCGGTCATGCAGTTGAATTAAGCCCGGATCAGCCCATTCTTTTTATTTGCCCTTTCCCGTCTTATTTACCTTTGGCAGCTTTCTTTTTGACCGGCGCAGGCGCGGATTTCGCCGCCGCTGGCCTGGATGCAGGTTTTGATGCCGCTGGCTTGAGCGGCGCGGATGCAGGTTTGGGTGCGCTGGACTTGCCCTTGGAGGACAGCCAGGCCGGTTTGTGCTTTAACAGTTTTTTATAGATGGCGCAGGATTCGACATGTGCGCCGGGCAGGAAGCCGATGCTCATGAGGAATTCCCCGACGATCTCCCCGCCCGTGAACCGGAACGTGCTTTTGAATAATTTCACCCATTCTTCTTTGGACAGTGGATGATGTCCCTCGAGCCATTTCTTGAAAGACCCATGTTCTTTCTGGATTGCCAGGATGGTCTTTGCATTTTCGATGGCCGCGGCCACTTTCAGCCGGTTGCGGATGATGCCGGGATCGTTGAGCAGGCGTTCCACCTGCCGATCCCCATAGCGGGCGACCTTGGCGATATCGAAGTCGTCGAAGGCGCGAAAAAAATTATCTTTCTTCTTCAGGATGGTGGTCCAGGAAAGGCCCGCCTGGTTGATCTCCAGGATGAGCCGGGCGAAGAGTTCGTTGTCATCCTCGATGGGGAATCCATATTCCTTGTCGTGATAATGCACATGCACATTGTCCTTTTCCATGGTCGCTATGACTGCGCAATAGCTGGTCGGCTTTTCCATTTTCCTGGTTTGATTTTTCGCGTTCGATTCCCGGCCGGATCTCGGGTCTGCTCTCCCCGCCGGACGGCGAAAATAAACAAATTGCCCCGACTTTGTCCAGCCGGGGCAGCAGGCTTGCAAAAAATGCTATATTGCGGACTGACTTTTATATCCACCGCCGCCAAATCAAAAAAACATTCATGCCCCGAATTTATTTCCCCCTGCTGATCTTTTGCCTTTCCCTTGTCAGTAAAGTCGCAATGGCCCAGGGCGGCAGTCGCCCCGCATCCATCTCCTCCGATTACTTCCCCCAGGAAGTCTTCGCGCCCGGCTTCTACAGCAACAAGGCCCAGCCTTTTCATTCGTCCAACGGAGCTCCGGCCTCCAACTACTGGCAGAACAGGGCAGACTATAATATCCAGGCAAGCCTGGATACGGTGAATAATGAGCTGAAGGGGAGCGTGACGATCCACTATACCAATAACAGTCCCGATACCCTGCATTCTCTCTGGCTGCAGCTGGATCAGAATACCTACCGCAGGGATGCGCGTTCGAATAATTATACTGGGGTGGCGGGCACGGAATTCACCAACGGTTATGAGCTGGAGTCGGTAAGACTGTCGCGGACCGCTCCCGGTGATGTGGCCGCGGATTATATCGTGACGGACACCCGCCTGCAGGTCAGGCTGACCAAGGCCCTGGCCCCCAATGGAGGAAAGATCAATATCATCATCAAATATCATTATATCGTGCCGGGCGCCTTTGGCAACCGGACCGACTATTTCGCCTCGAAGAACGGCAAGATCTATGAGATCGCACAGTGGTATCCGCGTATGTGTGTGTACGATGACCATGAAGGCTGGAATACATTGCCGTTCCTGGGCAGTGGGGAATTCTATTGCGAGTACGGCGACTTCGATTACAAAGTCACGGTGCCGCGGGACATGATCGTGGCAGGTTCCGGCGAATTGCAGAACCCGAAGGAAGTGCTGACGGAAAAAGAAATAGCGAGGATGGAGGCGGCAAGGGCCAGCGATAAAACGGTGATGATCCGCACGCCTGCAGAGGTGGCGGATGCTTCGGGACGCCCGGGCTCGGGCCCCACCCTTACCTGGCATTTTACGATGAAGAATACCCGGGACGTGGCTTTCGGCGCATCGCGGGCCTATGTCTGGGATGCCGCGCGCGTGAATCTTCCTGGCGGTAAAAAATGCCTGGCCATGTCGGTGTACCCGGTGGAGAGCGCGGGTGACAATGCCTGGGGCCGGGCCACGGAATACCTGAAAATATCGATCGAATATTTTTCCGAGAAATGGTTTGTGTACCCCTACCCTGTCGCCATTAATGAGGCGGGCATTGCCGGGGGAATGGAATATCCCGGCATCGTCTTCGACGGCAAAGACGACAAAGGGAAGGTATTGTACTGGGTGACAGCGCATGAGATCGGCCATAATTGGTTCCCCATGATCGTCGGTTCAGACGAGCGCCGCTACGGATGGATGGACGAAGGCTTCAATACCTTCATCGATATCTATGCTTCGGATGCTTTTAACAAGGGAGAGTTCGCGCCCAAGCGGGACGATGAATATGCGCCCGGCGGCGGCAACCCGGCCGACGAGATCACCAAGCTGCTGGACGATCCCGATGCCCCGATCATGATGACGCTGGCCGATGCGATCCCGGAGAAATACAGGCATCCCCTTGTTTATTTCAAACCGGCTTTCGGGCTAGTATTGCTGAGGGAAGTGATCCTTGGCAAGGACAGGTTCGACTACGCCTTCCGCCGCTATATCAAGAACTGGGCGTTCAAGCATCCGTCCCCGGTGGATTTCTTCCACACGATGGACAATGAGTCGGGTGAGGACCTGGCCTGGTTCTGGCGGGAATGGTATTATCATAACTGGTCGCTGGACCTCGCGGTGGAAGCCGTCACCTATGTCGGGAACGATCCGAAGAAAGGGGTGTTGATCACGGTCGGCAATATGGACCGGATGGCGATGCCTTCGACCATGGAATTGGAATGGCAGGATGGTACCAAGACCAGGGTGTCCGTGCCGGTGGAGACCTGGCTGCAGTCCGGAACGCGCCAGCTCAGGGTTGCGGGAGGACAGTCCCTGCGTTCCGTGACCCTCGACCCCGATCATCTCCTGCCGGATGCCGACCGGAGGAATAATGTGTGGAAGAACGGGGGGTACTAAGCGTTACGAACTGTAACGCTATTGCAATTATTGAGCAAAGGAGCAATTGATTTCTAACGAATTATCTCCAAAAGGCGCGAAAACAAAGCTAAAAAAATTTTGTAGAAATATTTTAGACCTTATCTTTGCACTCCTTTCAAAGGGACGTACCTGAAAAGAAGGGAAAAAGGGAGTTTAGCTCAGCTGGTTCAGAGCATCTGCCTTACAAGCAGAGGGTCGGGGGTTCGAACCCCTCAACTCCCACCAACGAGACCCCGATGATTCGGGGTCTTTTTTTTATCTATGGCTATCGAGATCAAGATTTGTATCCTTTGATTTTCAGCCATTTAATTATTCTTGATTTCCAGGTCATAATTGCTGCCGGCTGTTGGGATATGATACCGAGGAAATGAAAATATACAGATACTTCCCGTTATTTCTTTAAAATATTCGAATTTGCATAAGCTATTTGCACAAATAGTTGATTAAGCCTAATTCGAATAGATTAAGTTGATTAAGAACCATAATCCTACTTTTCACCGCATTATCGTCGGCAACATTTCCAAAAGGTCCATTCCCCTACCTTCTTCTGTCCTTCAGCAAGACCCGAACTCTTATCAGTTACCACGACGCCACTGGTAGCGTGCGCAATCTTTCAGGAATTGGACGCCACCATAGGAAATAAGACACTGGGAGATATCCTATATTCCATTTTACAAAGGCGCCCGGAGTGGCACAACCTCGATAACAAAACGCATGAATACGCGCAATTCCTTGACTTTTTTCCTTCCATGCCCGTACGTCAACACCGGGCTCCAACCTTCCGTCCAGGCCAATTGGGGCAAACTGAACGAGGGCGGTAAATGCAATGACTGATATACAAGCCCCCAATAACTAAAATGAGGCCGCAGTAGCCTCATTTTAGTTATCCCTAAAAAGCAATACCTTTCTTATCCATTATTATGATTTATGATAATATCTGTTCATTGCTTTGCCTATAAAGCCTCCCTTTTCCCCCGAACTTTCTCTTTTCCACTTGGCTCGTGGGAAGTATCTCTTGTTGCCACGGGCAAGAGTCCGAAAAATGATTTGCCCGAGCTTACTCTATATATGCGTCGAAAAATGTCTACCGATGAAATTGAGCTATACAAGAAAAAGCCCGGGCCAGGTGAAGACGTCGAGCAACTGTTTTCTGCACGGTCCCGCATCTATACCGAACACCTTAATGAAGCCGCAAAGCTTATCGAAGGCCTCCTGACAGTGTTTCACCATTTCCCGGCGCCCAAGTTCGACACTTCTAAGCCCACGGTGAATCTTTACGGAGAAACCGAAGAGGAAAGCGCCTTATTAGAAAATGATATGATACGTGGCTTCGGCACACTTAGCATGCCCGAGCAATACCCGGAGTACGCATTCTCAGACAAAATGTCCGCTTATATAGCATCTGCCCAACCGCATTTACCTGCATTAACTTTTATGTCCCAGGCGAGGAGATCACTTGTGTCGGCAGATCACGAGGTCGCCTTTTCCCTTTACTTCCGTATCCTGGATGGATATTTCGCGGACGGCTCTTCCCGTGTAGAGCTGGCTTTTGTAGAAAATCAGGATGAACTTAAAAAATATCTTCCCTATCACCCAGACCTGATCACTGCCCTATCTACGATCCTGACCGATAAAAAGCTCACTACTAAAAGCAAGATAGACTTCAAGGGGCTGATCGAAGACCTGGTACTCCTCCGGCATAAATCAACTCATTTTTCTGCCACCAAACCGGCGTCATTCTTCAACCCCCAGACCTGGCATGAACTGGAGATCGTCAACAGATTCCTTGACCAGACCTGCGCCAGAAGGTTGGGAGGAGCGTTAGGTGCTACCCCTCCTCCACCTGAAGAGTACCAGTCTGCCAGGGAGTAGGCCGCCAGCCCTCCGACCAGTCCACTGAAAGCACCAATATTTCAGGTATAATTCCCACCTCTGTTCCTTCCGGCGTCATCCCTGCCGCCCAACAGGCGCCACGCAAGGGAGATTTTTTCCCTACAGTATTGTAATAAATTATTAAAATTCTATATTGGAACCCGATCCGGCCGCAAACCCATCAAACTTAACGCCCTTTCATATAATGAGAAAATCACTACCGGCAACAACAGAGCGTAATCTGCTGATCCGGAATAAGCACTGTTGCTGCATTTGCCAGAAAGACGGCCACGGGAAAGAAATCAATGTTCACCATATTGATGGGAACAACAGCAACAATGCCATTAAGAACCTCGCCGTATTATGTCTTGTTCATGCCAGCCAGGCCGATGCCGGACTTGCAAAAGGCAAACTCGGATCCGGCAAAAAGCTAAAGCCTGATGCGATTGCTCAATACAAATACCAATGGGAAAAGAAAATATTGGAAGAAAGTGTGATACCCAAAAAGAAAATACCTACCTATAGAAAAAAACAGCTGGGCATTTTTTTATATAATGAAATACAGAAGGTAAAGCACGAAATAGTTGCTCTTGACGAAATAGACCCTAGAGACAAAACGATAAAAATAAAATTTGCATTTCTCAATAGCCTGATCATGGAAGAATACGCCTACGACATAAAAGTCAGGAAGTACCTGATGGAAGCGTACACGTACATTGCCTTCATGGCCGCTGAAAGCGGAGTATTACTGGTACAAAGCCTCACAGACGCTATGGAAAGCCTCCTTGTTACCCTTGACTCCGAGTATGCCGATATCTCCAGAGAAGATATTTATTTTCTTCGGGCCAGTATTGAAGCACTCGACATGCTGGGTGACAATATAGCTTCCTTTAATGCCAATCCGGCTACGTTGAAGATCGCCTGCGCTATGCTTTTCAAAATCGGTAAAGTCGCAACGGTATTTAATGTTTCATCTGAGAAACAGCGTGTTCAACGAGTATTGAATAAGATCAATAAATCCTGTCTGGACTTCAGAACAGCAACAAAAGCAACAACTGCAAAACAACGGCAGCTTCGACAGAAAATAGTGCAAACCGAAATCGTAAAACTGAAGCAGTTAAAGGTTTCCACCAAGTAAAACACTTATTACAATCAGGCTCAAAATTGTGCGCATCCCGCGCACAAAAACCATCCTGACGAAGTCAGGAGAGTTTTTCGGCTATGAGAATAATTTTGAATGGGGCTTTCGTGTATAAAGAGGCGGGATGGAATCAAATCCAGCATTGAAGCGCTATTTCAAAATTTCGAAAAAATCCATGAAAGAAGGGCCCCTAATATCAATAGGGCAATTGCGCCTAAAATCCTTGACCAGACAGCGTGGCTTTTCAAGCCTATGCTTAATTCCCTTAATTGATTTTTCCTGGGAATTAAACGCAGATGAGGTCAATTGCTGATTTTGGGAAAGAGTAGCGAGATTATTTGTTATTGCGGGGCTTGTAGTGAAGATGCAGGTAATAAATTAAAATTATCTATATTATGAATATCAGAAGTTTTAAGTGTGATTTTTGCCGAATGTATCGGTCTCTTTACAGATTCAACAGAAACGCCGGCTTTTATGGCGGCGATAAGCCCGACAGCCTCCAGGTAATTGTCTACTATATATAATTGATCCTGGTTCCATGGCAATATGGTAAGATCATTTCTGACAATACTTTTGCTATCTCTGACTGCGATTACTTTTATCCCTTGTTCGAGCGCAGCCAGTGTAGGAAGGCCTACGCATCCATCGGGAATTATCAAGCAAGAAATATCCTCAGCTGAAAGTACATCATTATTTAAGAAGCTGTCCTGATCGGCAATAATTCTTGGACTACGTTGAAGCCCTTTCAAAATGCATTGTAAAAAGGTCAAGGAAACGGCCTCGGCAGCCATTCTTGAATCAACGATCCCAGGATCAATATTGGCAATCTCCTCCAACTCGAACATTGGCGAATGCGCTGAAGGCAAATTGTAATAGTGGGATATTGCGTGTGTAAGCATCGCCTCCACCCCGCCCCAAGGGTTAAGCATCTCTCCTTCACTTAAGAAATAATCCATATGATAGTGACGAGGCACACGAATAACGGATGATAAAGCTATTGCGTCAAATTGATCTTTATACTGATCGAGTACCTGAAAAAGGCCTTCAAGGCCGTCGATCCTGCCAACGGCGCGTCCCGACTCAGAATATTCCGCGCTCATTCGAACCGGCGGATCTAGTTTGACAATTTCAGGACAGTTAAGGCCGTAAGTCGCCCTTGCCGCATTGACGGAATTAATAGCAGCGTTCACAAAGATGGGCAGTTTGTGGTTGTCAATTATCATCAACACTCTGTTTCCCCTGACTTTTTGCAAGCCTATCGTACCCATAAGTAATCTTGAAATAACACTGCCTTCTACGTAAAGCGTGTTCTCAGTCATTTCGTTTATATCGGACGCGTTGACGACATTCGGATGCAAAATGAGAGTATCGCAAACTTCGGCTATCATTCTGGCCACCGGGCCCGCATCTCCGGCATGGCCGCCAATTTCAGCGCCAATTCCCGTGGGTACTACAAGCAATGCGTTGAATCTACTTGTGTTTTCTATTTTTCTTTTTCTAAATCGGAAAATGCTCTCGTCGTGCCGTTCACTAATCGGAGAATCATTCTTTAGGCAACCAATTTCACAGTGGTAATAAGATTTGTCGGTCTTTGTAACCACAAACCTTAACGGGATATCAGCATTTTTCTGTTCTTCAAAGAAATGAGCAAAATAATGTAAAAGACTTTGGTGCCCGGGAATAACCGGCAATTGAATGGATTGTTCCAGCATTAAATTCTGTCTATTTCCTGTGAATTTACAATATTCCCTGTAAACCAGTCCGAAGTAAATTTTTTGGCTATTTCGGCGTCAAAATCTTTGCATGAAAATATATTAATATAAACTGCACCCAATAAATCCAAGGTATGAATAGTAATATTACTAGTCATGATAAACTGTACCGCGGACGTGCCCTTAAGATGCGGTTCTGTCTGCCGTTCTTCTTCCGGCACCTTATAATCGTCCCACCAGGTTAGCTTGGACCTTTTCATGTCAATAACCTTGCAAAGTTCAATAAAATATCGCCGGATACTTTTTCTATTGAATGTAGTTGGATTACAATTGTGGAGATCTAAAATTAATTCCTTACCATAATATTTCATGAGCCGGCAATTTGTTTCTCGATACTTTGTGCGCTGGATAACACGTCTGCCACTGCCTTTCTTGCGGCTATCGTATATTCATCTTGGCCCTTTAAAATGTTTTTAATTTCATCCAGGACTGCCTGCTTGTAGGTATCGTTAGCCATTGTATACGCCAATTGCAGTTTTCTGGTCATATTTTCATATTCCTTCTTTCTGCCGTTGACCAGAGGCTCCCTGACATTAAGTCCAAAAAAAGCAATTACCGTTGCCCCCTTTACAGAGAACCCGTTGGCATGCAAAATTCCTAAATTATCCATCACAATATGGCCTGCCGGGTCTTCGATAACCGGATTAATCAACTGATAGTTTTCAGTTGCTTCCTCTCCGGGATTAACCGCGTAGGTGCCGTCTACTGGAAATCGATTGCCTTTTCCCAACTTTACGCCATAATCTTCATGCCAGGTGTTACATTTCCAACAGGTTGGAAGCAGGTTTTGCCATTCATAGGAAAGCCAGTAATAACCCGGATGAGGAATATCCCTACCTCCGCGTGATACATTGACGACCCTGTTGTTCAAATCCCTTACCCCCATTTTTGGACGAAAGTGTTCGACATAATCAGGAGAAGTTGTCTGGACCTTCGACTCACAATAAGCACATTTTCCATAAAAAGGGTGTACCCTGTAATGATCTGTATATTCTCTATACAATGGGGTGATAGCAATAGGCGCGCCCTCCTCAAATGACTGTATCAAAGTATTAGTTGCAACAGTACAGTCAGTTACCCAACCATGCCATGTGGGCGAATCAGGCGGAGTAAACATCAATCTTATCATTATAAAAGCTCTTTTAATTGGCGAATGAGCTCAAATCTTTCCGGACTGGCTTTGGCCATATCTTCGACCTGGCCATGAAAAAGCATTTCGAGCGACTTATTCAGGACAGTACCTACTTTTTTCTCCAATTCCGTTTCCGCAGAACCCAATGTTTCATTTAGATCATCGAATAAGGAATCTTGTTCAGCTATCTCTTCAGGTGATTTTTTAGTTTGGCTATATAAATATTGATATCTTCCTAGATTTTCCTTGATACTTTCGTCGCCGGTTGTGTATAATTCGAATAAATATGATGTAAGAACCTGGTCTGCTCTTTTACCCCTAGGCGGGGTAGCAACTTTTGTCTCCACAGACGTCAATCCTTGCCGGGAAACTGTAATGCAACAAGCGTCATCAGATAATTCCGTCGATCCAATTACACACAATGGTGAATGAGTGGAAGTAATGAACTGAAGTTTGGGAAATTGCTTTGATAAAATGCCCACCAACTGCTTTTGCCATCTCGGATGAAGGTGTTTTTCTATCTCGTCAATTATAACAATCCCTTCCAATTCAAATTCCGACCCATGCTCCTCTGCCAGCAATTTCCATCCATATAAATCTAAAAGCCAGGTAATGGTGCTCTTATATCCGTCACCAAGCGAACCAATAGCCATATGTTTCCCCCAGGGGCCGTTGACCACGATGCCGCTTCTCGTGAGTTCGATAGAATTGGGCGCAATCATTAAAACAGCCTCCAGCTTTCTTAAAATTTCAGCTATACCACTCTTCCTCTCACCAGCAATTCTCCGCAAAACAAGCTCAGGATTTTGCAGATCAGATTTATAATTAAATAAAGAATAAACTGAATCAGTAACTGCATATTCAGACACATCAGCTGAACCGTAAACACTACTGGCAGCGCCATATGCGCAGACAAATAATGTTTCCCACTTAACTTTCTTATCTTTTGGGGGATATGTCTTTTGCACTAATTTTATCTCACCATAATTCGATCTGTTCAAGGTTGTTTCGACATAGGCTTCGCCGTCGTATTCCGGATAGGGTTGTATATCAATTCGAATCATTCCCTGGTCGCACCCATTTCTGATCCAATCCCCTTGTATTTCCGCACATAGCCCAGCGGCCCCGGATTCCTCGCATAGCCCGAGGGCAATACTTCGAAGCAATGTAGTTTTTCCAACCCCGTTATCCCCTAAGACAATCATCCATTTTTTTACATCCTGACCGTTCCGCAGATCGGCTTCAAAATGTTCAAAACATCTTATGTTGGATAGGCTTATTTTCGTGATTTGCATTTAATTGTTATGACGTCAATAATTAAACAGAATTGCAAAGTTGGGGTTAATTTCCTTGTTTACCAACAAAAAAAAGGGCACATAGGGAGCTACAAATTCAGGTAAGGCAGGTTAGTTCCTGCACAAGATGAAATCTTATACAAGTTATTAATTGTCAGGCTGCAAACAATGACACGTAGGTGAAAAGAAGTTCGATAGAATTCCCGTCTTGCGCACAAATGCTCTGTTTATGACTCTTCTTTTTTCCGCTTAAAAGCTTCCAGTTGTCCAGCATTGGCTTTTCTGTGTTCAATCGGTAAGCTTCCAACATATCTTTGGGTTGTTTCTGGTTTCTTGTGCCCAAGTTCCTCTCCAATTTCAATGAGGCTCGCTCCACCTAGCCGCCGCGTGGTAGAATATGTATGCCTGGCAACCTGGCAGCCAACCCTTTTATCGATCTTCAGATAATCCAGGATATATTGCATCCATTTATTGATGAACTTGGTGAAATACTCAACCATTTCATATTGCCTTAGAGGGGTCATGCCCAGCTCAAAGATAGGAAAAACATATTTTTCTGGATCCTTATCTCTGTTGCCATATTCGGCAATGGTTTGCAGCATATCCTCATTTAGAAATACGGAAATTTTCGGGGGCCCTCCTCGAAAGGCATCTTCCGTTTTGGCCCTTTCAAATTCCAAGAACTCTCCCATTATATTCTTATACTGCAATAAACAGATATCCTTTGGGTTCATGCCCTGACCGAAGTACATAAAAAACCAAAATGACCTAGCTTTGCGTAGTGAAGGCTTATTCGGGTCGCATTCGTAATAATAGATCTGCTCAATGGTGCGCTGATCGAAGGCCTTTTTAGTATTGTTGGACTCGAGAATCATAAATTGTCGCTTGCCGAATGGGTAGCACCCCTCCTTTTTGATGATCTTGAGATGAATGGCTTCATTGAACATCGTTCTAAGCGTGATAAGATACATGCCAATCGTAGATTTGCTACACTTCCTTTTCTTGATTTTGTCTGTATGGTTTCTCATCCACTCGGCATAACTGCGCAAATAGGCAGCTGTAATTTTCTTGAACGGCAAATTGCCGCCGAATTGTTTCAATGAGGCGTAAGCGCAGTGGTATAGCATGGCTGTTTTCACTTTTCCGCCAGATAGTTTTTCTTTGATACGGGTCAAATAAACCTCGCCGATCGTACCCGCCTCGGGCGTCTCCTGTAGAATTGGGAATTTTTTGTGAAATAGGGCGAAATCGAATTCCTGTAAACCTGGAGGCAGGGGTTCGGTTTTGACGCGGGTCTGCACAAAGACGGGGTTGTCTTTAACAAAATCACGGACGAAATCCTTGAAAGAAAAAGGGTCCATGCCCTTTACAAAATTTGTAGCGCTCCGTTCAATCTCTTCCAATCTGTCCCGAATCTCTTGCAGCCGGGGACCGAGATTTTTTGCCGTAAGTTTATCACTGTCCTCTTTGGAAAGGCCAAAAATGGTGGGATACAATTTTGAGACTTTCGCATTATATACCCTGAGCTTGTAAGGATAATCGCCGGTCCTCTGCCTAAAGCTTCGGGTGTCAAAGTAAATTTCAACAGAAACTGACATAGAATTTGATTTTCGCTTGATTAATCTTTCCTTATATTTGCAAACAATTTGCACAAAAACCGCGCATAAACGAGGTTTGGCCTGAAAAGGCGAAGATAGCAAATGAGTTCTTAATCTTTGAAAATCAAACAGTTAAGTTAAGTCGAGTTAAAGGGCATTAATATAGGTTAGCTCTCTGTACCTTCTTACAAGCAGAGGGTCGGGGGTTCGAACCCCTCAACTCCCACTACTGGAAGTCCCGAGAGGGGCTTTTTTTAGCAAAAGGGCTGACTTTACAGCCCGGTAATTTGTCTCTGTAGCTCAGTTGGTAGAGCAGCTGACTCTTAATCAGCGGGTCGACGGTTCGAACCCGTCCGGGGACACAAGACCTCACACGATAGTGTGGGGTTTTTTATTGGGGAGTGGTGAAAGCAGAGCTTTCAAAAGCGGATCAATAAAAAAACCAATGAGCGCAGCGAATGGGAGGTCTTGAGTAAGGCCAATGCGAGTCGGGTCACCGAAGGTAACCCGTCCGGGGACACAAGACCCTTCGCTATCGCGAAGGGTTTTTTATTGGGGATGACTGGGAGACTCAGGCGGCCCGGCTACGGGAATACGGCCTGGTTTGTTCGAAGATAGATGAGGTTCTAGGGCGCCAGGAGGTTATCTTCCAGGAATTGCAAGAACTGAAAGACCTCTATTTCCGGCTCAATAAAAAGAACTGGAAAAGGCTGGCGCTCACGTCATCGCCGTGAAGGACATGGCAGGCGTGATGAAGCCCGTCGCGGCGAAGACGCTCTTTACCGCGCTCCGCGCCGAAATCGCCGCACCGATCCAGAGCTACTTCGATTTACGCAGGCTCGTCATCATGCGAGTAGTAGCGGTTGAGCCGGCGTCTGGGCGCCTTTGTCGATAGACGCTCCTTCGCGTGGGAGCGTGGCTTTTGGAATTACGCCATTTGGGCGTTGCGCTATCCCCTCTCGGTTAGTCTACGTTTCCTCGAGGGCGCATACCGGTCTAAATCAAGGTTATTAGTCAGAATGGATCATAGGAAGAATCGAGTATATAACTAGGAACGATGAAAGGCTTCTATCTATATCCCGTAAAGAACGGGGGCAGAGCTTACTGGATGGTGGAATATGGGGAGAAAATAGGCCGAGGTAAATGGAAGCGGCGACAGAACATGTTTGCGGATCGAGGACGGGCTGAGGAATTTCTGGAACGGGTCAAGCGGGAAGTCTTGAGCAAAGGGCGAATTGAATTTGGAACGGATCGAGCGTTGCATGGGGATGCGATGCGAGCAGCAGCAATGGTGAGAGAGAATGGGTTGCCGAGCGGGAGTCTGACGACGGCGATGTGGGTACTGTTGCAGTGTCGAAGTGCGCGAGAGTATCAGGGGGGCCGGTATGAGGTAGTAGCGGATCGAAAGGTGGAATTAAATCCGCGAACATTTTTGGGAGTAACCAATGTTGCGCGAGAGATGGGGTGTAGTCTGAAGGACGTAGTTGAGGGTGCGATCTGGGAGATGATAGAGCGACGTGTGTGTGGGCGGATGAAAGAGAAGGAACAGGAAGAGCGGGCTGAGCGGCAAGCGTTTGAGAAGGAACGTGCAAGGCGTTACCGGCTTGAGAGCGAGGCGAGGGAAGAGGAGCGAGTGATAAGAAAATTTAATGCTGCTTTTCGA
>Ga0137403_10004359_pt1 | contig 16672 bp, 10 predicted proteins | sample CZOMad2_1_16fung_FD_122057 | JGI IMG/M metagenome (GOLD analysis project Ga0137403, IMG submission 122057) | Vadose zone soil fungal communities from Angelo Coast Range Reserve, California, USA - CZOMad2_1_16fungal (Hybrid Assembly) | ecosystem: Environmental > Terrestrial > Soil > Vadose zone...
GTTGTGCACACCGTTTTGCGGGGGATCAGCCGCGACCGACTCGATTTGCTGGGCGAAGAATACTTCAAGTACAAGTTGCAGCCCCAGTTGAAAAGCGATGGTGCGCGTCAGCTTCAGACGCTGGTCGATTCCGGCGTGGAGGTCGTGCTGGTGAGCCAGGGGATGGAGCACGTGATGCGTCCGCTGGCGAAGAGCGTTGGGGTGAAATGGCTGATTGCGAATCGGCTCGAGTTCCGCGACGGAATTGCAACAGGAAGGCTTCTTGAACCAGTCATTCGGCCACGCGGACTGTTTGCGCGGGTCACTGGCCGCGGTGCGGACGGGAGCAGAGCGGGGGATCTGCTAATTAAAGACTTGGGATGGGCGGAAGCCGAAATCCCTCGATTGGCAGGAGATCGGAGCAAGGCCCGAGAGCATAACGAGGCGGCTGAAACGGGACCGCCACGACATGATCCTGCCGAGCTCTTATCGAGTGCGACGTTTCCTGCGACACGCGCTATGCCTGTTTTGGAGCGACCGATCGTGCATTTCTACGGAACTCGTCACCCAGGGCGGCTTTCGGTTAGACATACCTTGGTGGGTAAGCACGTCATGCTTATCGGCGTGACCGGATTTATCGGCAAAGTCTGGCTGGTGAATACGCTAATGGATTTGCCAGAAATCGGGAAAATCTATTTGCTCATCCGGAAGCAGAAGTCAAATCCAGCACTGAAGCGATTTGAGAAGCTGGTCGAAGACTCACCAGTATTCGATCCTTTGTACTCGCGCTACGGTGGAGGGTTGCCTCAATTTCTGCGCGAGCGGGTTGAAGTGGTGGAGGGAGACGCTACTCAACCTGGGCTGGGGTTGGATCCTGATGTCGCCGAATCGCTGCGGAATAGTTTGGATCTGATCATCAATAGCTCGGGGCTTACGGACTTCAATCCAGATCTGCGCGAAGCATTGGCAGCAAACGTTGACGCAGTGGTGAACGTTGTCGATTTTGTGCGCGGGTCGGATCACGCAGGATTACTACATCTCTCGACTTGTTATGTTGCCGGAGCACGGGATGGGCGGGTCGGAGAAGGCGTGAGGCCGAATTACACTCCGGCGGGGATCGCCGGTTTTGACGCCGAAAGCGAATGGCGATCTCTGCATGGATTGGTTAAGAAGGTGGAGCGGCAAGCCGAAGGTCCTGAAGTGACCGAGCAACTTAAGCGGCAGGCGCTAAGCAAGGAACATGCGGCAAAGGACCTACACGGTACTGCTCTGGAGAATCAAATTCGCAAGAATCGCGTGCGCTGGCTGCGAGATTATCTGACCGAAGCAGGGACAAAGCGCGCCAGGGAATTGGGTTGGCCGAATACTTACACTTTGACGAAAAGTCTGGCTGAATCCCTGGTTCATAAGTATGGAGTCGGGCTGCCGGTTGCTCTTGTGCGTCCGGCTATTGTCGAGACGTCAGTTGAGAAGCCGTTCCTGGGCTGGAATGAGGGAATCAATACCTCGGCCTCGCTCTCTTATTTATTAGGGACTGCATTCCGTCAGTTGCCAACCAATGAGCGCAAGCGGCTGGACATTATTCCAGTTGATTCGGTTTGCAGCGGAATAACGTTGATCGCTGCTGCTGTGATCGAGCGGCGGAACGAAGCCATATATCAGCTTGCGACATCCGTGGCGAATCCTTGCGACATGAGGCGCTCGATCGAGCTGACGTCGTTGGCGCATCGCAAGCACTACCGGGCGCAGGAAGGCCTGGAGTGCTGGTTACGACTGCGTCTAGATGCGATTCCGGTTTCGAAGGAGCGCTATCAGCGCATGTCAGCGCCGGCTCAGCGGGCGATGATTAAGTCGATTCAGAAGATCATGGCGCCCCTGCCACTGAAAACATTAGCCAAGGCTGAACGAAGCCTGGAGAAAGTGGAGAAGCTGATCGAATTATTTGAGCCTTTTATTCTTCAGAATGAACATGACTTCGTGGCGGACAATATCGAGAAGCTGTCGTATGCGCTGGTTGATGAAGAGAAACCAGATTTCTGCTACGACACACGCTCGATTGACTGGTGGGACTACTGGATCAACATTCACATTCCGGCACTGCGCAAGTGGACGTATCCTTTGATTGAGGGCAGGCCGCTCGAAGCGCGGCCCGCGCGGAATTTCCAGCTCGACGCGGCGAACGGAGTGGCTGTGAAAACAGGAACCAACGGAGCAACGTGGCGATATTCCTGACCGGGTCGACCGGGTACATCGGCGCGCACGTCGCCGCCAATTTGCTGGACCAGCATGGGGCCTCTCTCAATGTTCTGGTGCGCGCGCGCGATCCGCAGGATGCGGCTTTACGTTTGTGGCAGGCCTGGCAGATCCACTTGGATTTCCCCCGCTTCTACGAATATTTGCAGACGCGTGTGCGGGTGTTTCCAGGCGATCTAACTGCGCCGCAGTTGGGATTGTCGCGCGATGACTATGACCGGCTGATTCATACCACCGATTCGGTGCTGCATTGCGCGGCGTCGCTGAATCGCAAATCGGAAAAAAGCTGCCTGAATGTAAACTTGCGCGGCACGCTGGAAGTGTTATTGCTGGCGCAGAAATCGCATTATTACCACGGATTGCGGCGATTCAGCCTGGTGAGCACGGTTGCAGTTGCAGGCAAGCGTCAGGATGAAGTGATAACTGAGGATCGAGCGATTGAGTGGGATCGATCGGATTACGATCCTTACGCGCGCACCAAAAAATTTTGCGAGCACATGGTGCGGCAGCTTGTGCCCGAGGTCCCGATTACGATGTTTCGGCCGAGCATTGTGCTCGGTGATAGCCGGTATCCGCAGACCACTCAGTTCGAAATGGTAAGAGCATTTGTGTTTTTGGCGGGACTGCCCGTACTGCCATTCCGCTCGAAAGATAAGATCGACATCGTGAATGTGGATTTTGTGGCGGATGCGATTGCAACTCTGCATCAGAAAGAAAATCCGCAGTACGATATGTACCATCTTTCTTCCGGCACCGATTCTCAGACATTCCGGCAAGTGACCTCGGCCCTGGCTGCTGCGCAGAACAAGCGTGGACCGATTTTCTTGCACTTTCTGGAGAAACCGTTTACGACGGGGGTGAACCTGCTTTCCAACCGGCAAACTTCGCTCGGGTATGGCGCCGCGCTGCTGAAAGTATTCATGCCGTATCTCACCTGGAATACAGTTTTCGACAACACGCGCGTGACCAGAGAGCTGGGGCGCAAGCCGATGCCATTTTCGCAATACAGCTATCCGCTGTTGAAATTCAGTCGGGATACGAACTTTACTTATCCTTACCAGGGCTGGCCAGCCAAGGCGGGAGGGTCGGCCGCATGATGGATTTCATCCTCGAAGCGTGGGTCAGCAGCAGCATTGAAGCCGCCAAGCTAGGCTGGGTGATGGGAAAAGGCCAGCACTGGGAGCCGGGCGAAAAACTCAAGCTGCTTTTTGCGGGATATAACGGGACCCGCAATATGGGCTCGGATGTGCGCGTCTCGGAAATGCTGCGGCAGATCCGCCATATTCTGGGCGCGGAGCGGGTTGAGTTCAGCGTGATGACGCAGAACTTCCAGCGCACGTCCGGATATTTTGAGAGTTCGAAACAAGTACACCTGCCGGATATTTTTCCTCCTTTTCTGGCCGATGAAGTGCCGAAACATCATGGCGTGGTGGCATGCGAAGGCTCGATGTTCAAGAGCAAGTTTGCTAATGCCCTGACCACGATGATGATTGGGTCGCTGGGAATCGCCGCCGCACAGAACAAACTTTCTGTGGGGTATGGCGCCGAAGCTGGGCACATGGATCCGCTGATCGCGAAGATGTGCTCGCGATACTGTCAGAATTCGCTGGTGATCACGCGCAATGAGCAATCGCGTACGATTTTGCGCGAGCTTGGAGTTCCCACTGAGTTAGGCACTGACACGGCTTGGACGTTTGAACCGCATCCGGCCGAGTTTGGGCAGAAGGCGCTGCGGGAGATAGGTTGGGATGGCCGTACACCTGTGCTGGTCGTGTGCCCGATTAATCCGTTTGAATGGCCGGTTCGGGCGTCGGTTACGAAGCTTGCCCTGCATGGGTTAACTGGGGCTTACAAGGACAGCCATTACCGCTCGGTTTACTTTCACAATGCGGGGCCGGAGGCGGACCGCGCGCTCGAACATTACCTGAATGCGATTGCCAATGCAGTGCGGGCATTCCGGCAGCAACAGCATGTGTTCGTGATTTTGGTTGCGACGGAGCGGCTGGATGCGCGTCCGGCCCGGCGGATTTCCGAGAAGCTGGGCGGCGTGCCCGTGCTTACTTCTGATGACTACAACATGTATGAACTCGTTAGTATGCTGCGCGCGTGCCACATAATGGTCTCGTCACGTTATCACGGGATTGTGACCTCGATGCCGGCGCTGGTGCCATCGGCGGGGATCACAATGGATGAGCGGATTCGCAATCTTATGCGCGAGCGCGGGCATGAACATTTGCTGATGAATGTGGATGATCCCGATCTGGAGCCTCGGCTGCTGACCGCAATGAACACGCTTTGCCGCGAGGGCGAGGCCATTGCCACTGCCATTGGCAAGACGGTTGTGCGAAATTTGAAAGTGATGGCCCGCATGGGTGTGTATTTTGAAGAGGAAGTTCAGCGGCGCTATCCGGACTTTCCAACGCGGCGCGGCGAGTGGAGTTGGGAAGATTATTTACCGCCGTTGGGCGCGGAGCTACGGGGATTGGTGGAAGCGTACGGATAATCAGGGAACACGTAGGGGGCGGTGCCATGGGCGTGGAACTGCGGGAGTCGATGGAAACCCACGGATAATCACAGAACACGTAGGGGCGGGTGCCCTCACCCGCCCGGCCCAGCTCAGCATAGCGGCGAGCTGCGCTCGCTTGCCCGGACGAGGGCGTCCGCGCCTACGTCTTTTTACCTAATGCATGAGCTTTCTCTACGACATTTTCAACCAGCTTAAAACCGCCGAGAAGACAACCGTCCTCCGAGAGCTGAACGATCAAGAATCACCACAGCAGGTCAGCTTTGGAGTGACTGGCAAGGGACTGTTGATGCAGGTCTCACAGGCTCGACGATTTCTTGCCGGCAAGGGCCTGCACAAAGGCGATCGCTGCGCGCTGCTGGCACATAACTGCGTTGAATGGGTTGCGATGGATCTGGCCATCATGGCCGAGGGCCTGATCGTCGTTCCGCTGTACGCGCGGCAAGCTCCTGCGGAACTTGTGGCCATGATGAAGGATTGCTCGCCGAGCTTGCTCTGTTGCAGCGATGTGACGCTGCGGGATGCGATCACGCAGCATTGGCCGGAGGCGCCGCCGCAATTTCTTTTCGATGAGATTTTCACGGGAGCACGCGACCTCGCTTTAGATCAACTTCAAGTCGCGGAATCTGATCCAGTAACGATTATCTACACCTCGGGAACCTCGGGCGAGGCCAAAGGCGTGGTGCTCACAGCCGGCAACGTGGGGCACATGCTCGGCTGCACCTCTGGGCGCCTGGATTTGCTAATGGAAGGCCGCCGCGGGCAGGATTGCGTCTTCCATTACCTTCCTTTTTGTTTTGCCGGCTCGTGGATCATGCTGCTGACGTGTCTTTTACGAAGAAGCCTGCTCACGCTGAACACTGATCTCAACAAACTTGCAGCCGATATGCGTACCGCCGCTCCATATTATTTCTTAAATGTCCCTGCGCTATTGGAGCGCATGCGCAAAGCGGTAGACGAGCAGCTCTGGAAGACTGGCGGCATTGTGCGTGGGATTTACGGCCGGGCGAAGGCTGCGTGGGTCCGCAAGCAGGAAAGCAAGGCGCGCCTATGGGATGGGGTGTGGCTGAGAGTGGCAAACACGGTCGTATTTCCGACGATCCGCAAAAAGATGATTGGAGCGAATCTGAAGGCGCTGATTTGTGGATCGGCCCCGCTAAATGTTGAGACGCAACTCTTTTTCATGATGCTCGGCATTCCGGTTTTGCAGGTTTACGGGCTGACCGAGACGACTGCGATCTGCACCATGGATGATCCTCATCATGCGGAGCCGGGGCGCGTGGGGCCGGCGATTGCTGGAATCGAGATGAGGCTGGGAGAGAACGATGAAATTATTGTCCGTGGGCCGAATATTTTTCAGGGATATTGGCGTCGCCCGCACGAAACGGCAGAGGTGCTGCGCGATGGCTGGTTCCATACCGGAGATCAGGGGGAAATAAACGAGGCAGGGAATTGGCGGATTGTGGGACGGATCAAGAACCTGATTATCCTTGCCTCGGGCCACAATATCGCACCCGAGCCGATTGAAGACGAGATTTTGCAGAATCTGCCGGGCGCTCAGCAAATCGTGCTCGTCGGGAACGGGCGCGGATACCTTTCGGCGATCATTACAGGAGAAGTGCCGCGGGAGCGGGCGCAGACGGCGTTTGATCGAGTGAATTCAGAATTGCCGCATTACAAGCAGGTGCGCGCGTTTTATGTGAGTCGCGAGACGTTCTCAATTGAGAATGGGTTGCTGACTGCAAATGGAAAATTGAAGCGGGATGCGATTGCAGCACGCTTTCGGGATGAGATTGAGGAGATGTATCGGGTGAAGCAAGCGGTATGATGGCTGCTTTCGGGTGGCGGGCGAGGGCACCCGCCGGACAGCCGGCGAGACGCCGGCGCTACTGTCAATGAAGAAATTCAGCGGGCAGGCTCTTTCGTGGGATGTAAGTGGCGGCGTCACTGAGCTGGCGCTGCATCGCGAGCCGTGCAATGAGATTGGGTCGCTTACGCTCGAGGAGTTAGAAAAATTTGTTGCGGCGTTAGAAGATCTCCGGCGCGAATCTCACACACTCATCATTTACAGTACGTTGTCATGCGGCTTCTGCGCCGGCGCTGACTTGCGCGAGCTTTATCGACGTTCGCATGAGATGGAACGCGCGGTGGCAACAAAAGGCGTTCGCGATTACTTAGAGCGCATCCATCGAGTGATGAATACGATTGATGCTGCTCCTCTGACCACGATTGCGGCAGTGCACGGAGTTGTGTTTGGCGGGGGATTTGAGCTGGCGCTGGTCTGCGATTTGATCGTCGCCGACAAAATGGCGCGATTTTGCTTTCCGGAGCTGCGGTTGGGACTGATTCCGGGGTTTGGCGGGATTCCGCGGCTGAAGCGGGATTTGGGAAATGCGGTGGTACGCGATCTGCTGCTCACGGGGCGCAGTTTCAATGCGGCAAAGGCGCAACAGATTGGCTTGGTGAGCCAGGTCGTCGGCGAAGGAGAGGCATTGCGGACGGCGCGGGCTACGGCGGCGCAGCTTGGGAAATTCGAGCGCCAGACGGCGATTGCGGCGAAGGAGTTTATCAAGCCGATTCCGTATGAAGAGTTGCGGCGGGAAATTGATATTTTTTGCGAGCTGTTTACGCAGCCGGCAGTCGAGGCCGGTTTGCGGAAGTTTGTCGAGAGCACAGACGCGCAGCCGTATTTGCCGTGAGCTCTAGGCAAGGGAGGGTTAGCTTTGTTTATTACGCTATTGGTTGTGACCTTTGCGATCTCGGTCGCAGTTTCCGGCTTTGTAGTGCTTATTTTCGCAAAGCCGGTGGATGACATACTTCGAAGGATTCTCTCGGATAACATCAGCCAGGCATGGGTGAAGTACATCAAGTTCGCCATTTATGTAGTCGGAACTTCAAGTGGGGTTAGGATTTGGGAACTCGAGCGCTACATCACTCCTCAGTATGGAGGCGGACAAGTCCTTGCGTTGAGCCGGGATCGGTGGGTGTTGGAAGTTTATCGCACGATCATTGAGGCCCTTCAAGGAATCGCGTGGCTGTTATTAGTGTTTTTCGCAGTCTCCCTTTTGGCGTTTGTGATCGTGAGAAGGGCGAAAAGCGAAGCGTAGTCATTAACCACGTGCGCTTTGCGTTTCACTTTCCTCCACGTGCCTGTGGTGCAGCAGTCCCACTAAGGCTTGATACAGGCGCGTTCGTGTCGCGAAGCGCTCGCGGGCGCGGGTGATGTAGCGCACATGGACCTCCACGCCGGCAGTTGTTGGGCGCAGATTGATAGCCGGCGCCGCCGAGACGGCCTGCACAGTCCGATAACTGCCTATTGCGCTCTGCCATTCGTGCTCGGCGGCTTGCGCATTGGCCTGAGTATCTTTTTCGACGAGCTTATGAATCGCGTCGATGATCGGGTAAGGATTTTCGCTGGAAGGCACCATGATTTCGACTTCGTCCCACAGCCATTGCCCACTGGTCGAGAAGTTGAAGAAGTGGCCTTCGATGGCATAGCTGTTTACAAAAGCTACTTTGCGTCCAGTGGGATGGCCGGTGTCAGTCCAATTGCCAGTTTCGAGCAGCACTGTGCGCAACAAATTTATTTCAACCACTTCACCGACAACGCCATTGATCTCCACCCAATCACCGACGCGAACGCCATTGCGTCCCATCAGCACGAACCAGCCGACGAAAGCCACGATGAAATCTTTCAGGGCGACGGTCAGCCCTGCGCCAGCCAGCCCAAGGATGGTCGGCATCTGATTGGGGATTCCGAACAGTACGAACAATATCAAGAGCACCCCGACTGCCTGAATCACAAAGCGAATCACTACTCGCAGGGTTTTCAGCCGCGTCCACTCATGTTTCACATCGATGATGAAGTGATCGACGATACGACCCGCTATGTAGACGGCAAGCAGAATTAGGGCGATGAGCAAAAAGGACCAAAGCATGCCATGCACAGCGGCAAGCTCATGGGACCTTACCAGTTCAATCCAGTTGCTATAAGCCACTGCCAGTTCCTGATGATCCTGGATGCGCTTGTTGAGGTCGGAAAGGTCCTTCTGGTTAACGGAAAGGTGGCGAAGGGACTTAATCGCACTGCTGGCGGCCGCCGTGGAACTTGCACCCTGTATAGCTGCCGAGTTGATCTGATTGCTTTGCTCGGAAATCGTCTGCTTGGTTCCGGCTTCCTTGCTGACTTCCGCCTGCAAGGCGTCGTGGCTGTGCTGGAGCGTCTCCGCGTTCCGGCGCGCCTCAGCGCGTGCCGGAAGCAACTTCATCATCTTGTTGTGCAGGCTGTGCCAGGCAACGATCTGGGCCGCCAAGTTGCCGGCAAGATAATTGGCTTCTGCGTAGTTTCCTATCTGCGGATGATTCACGTCGTATTGGTGCTCGGCAGCTTCATGCTGATTGAATTGCCGCTGAATTCTGCTTAGAGGATCGCCGCCGGAACGTTCCAGGTCTTCGTTGACGTCATCAAGCTCGTCCTGATCGTATTCGTGCTGAGCGTGTGCCAAGTCGATCTGCTGCTGAAGATTGGCTTCACGATCACCGCTAGCGGAAGGGAGTTGTTTTGTGAGTTGGTCAATCCGCTCCTGGTCGGCTTTGACTCTGGCTTGCGCTTGGCTGGCCCGGGCATAGAGCTCTTTAGTCTCAGGCTTGGAAGGGGCCGAATGTTCCGCAGCGTCGCGCAACCCACTGGCGAAGGCGAGATCCAATTCACGATCTGCTACCTTCATTGCCTGTTGGGCGAGTCGCTGTTCGTCCGAGCCAGAGGCAAGAGTGGCCAAGGCCCGAGCGGTTTGAAGGGGATGCTCGTCGATGAGCGGAGCCTCACCACCCGGCATCTGTCCGGCGTTGGAGATCGACTGCTCCGGCTCTCGGGTCAGAATGAGCCCGAGGGCGGTCGCCAGTACAAGCCCAAGTAATCCGAGGGTTGCCATCCATTGATGCGGTTTCATCCGGAGTTGCATACGGAGAGAGATAACTCAGTCATTATAGCGGCGTGTGCTGCATGGGAAAGCTTTCGCAAGAGCATATTCGTACGATTGCGGCTCCCCTGCACGGCTCAAGAACGACGGTTATTGTCGAAAGTAATGCAAGATGGCATCCGCTTGGCTCCGAGTCACGACTGACGAGAGCGCGGCAGCATCGGCCTGCTTTACTGCCTGCACGCTGCCAAAGTGTTCGAGCAAGCGGCGGGTCGTGCTCTCGCCTACTCCGGGAATCTCGCGGAGTTCAGTGGAGCGGTCTCGCATTTGGCGGCGCTTGCGGTGGAAAGTCACGGCGAAGCGGTGGGCTTCATCGCGGATTAGCTGCACCAGGTGCAGAACTGGTGAGTGATGATCAAGGGCGACCGGGTCGTCTTCCTGCCCGCAGACATAAATTATTTCTTCCCGCTTGGCGATTGCAGCTAAAGGCTGATTGATAATCTCGAGAGACTCCAAGGCTTCGGCAGCGGCGTGGAGCTGGCCCAGGCCGCCATCGATCAGCACCAGGCTCGGCATATTTTTCTTTTCGTCGCGTAGCCGTTTGTAGCGCCGCGTGACCACTTCACGCATGGAGGCGAAATCGTCCACTCCATTTACGCTGCGGATGATGAATTTGCGGTAATCGGATTTCTTCATCTGGCCGTCTTCCCAGACGACCATTGAGGCAACCGTCTCCGCCCCTTGAATGTGGGAAATATCGAAACACTCTATACGGCGGGGGATCTCCGGCAGTCCCAGCGCATCTTGTAGTGCTTCCTGAATTGCTTTCGCGTTCGGCTTCATGACACGGAAGCGCTGGTCGTAGGATTGCTTTGCGTTGTTTCCGGCGAGATCAATGAGCGAGCGCTTGTCGCCGCGCTGCGGAACGAGAATATTCACGCGAGTGGCACGGCCGCCCCCGGCCGCGAGTTGGTCTGAGAGAAGATCCTCGAGAGAGTCTCGATCTTCAAAATCAATCGGCACGTAGATGTTTCGTGGGACGTATGGCTGGCCAATGTACAGCTGCTTGAGCAGAGCGGAAAGAAATTCGCCAGGATGAAAGGAGTCTGGTCGCGAGCCAGGTAAATCGATGGAGTGACGGGCGTCCTTGCCTGTCCACAATTCGGCATCGGGTTCGGAAACTGCTGGGCTTCGCTCGGCCGGGCGGGTGGGGGCACCCGCCCCTACGTGGTCTGAGGTGGACTCCAGTTCCGGCAATTCTTCCCAGAAGAACTCCCGGCGATCCAGCACACGTCCGCCGCGCATGTGAAATAGATTTACCGCCAACATGTCGTTTTCGTAGTGATAGCCGAAGACATCGGCGTCATCCCCTTCCACGGCAGCAATGCGCTGCTTTTCCTGAAGCTGCTCAACTGTCGAGATCAGGTCGCGGTACTTGGCCGCGCGCTCGTACTCCTGCGCCTGCGCCGCCTTCTCCATGCGGGCGCGTAACGATCGTGAAAGGTCTGTCGGCCTGCCTTCCAAGAAGAGCTTCACATCGCGGACAGCTTCCTGGTAAGCCTCGGGCGTGGTGAGCCCTTGCACACAAGGACCCAGGCACCGGCCGATGTAGTACTGCAAGCAGGGGCGCGGGTGAAAGCGGTTGAGATCTACCTTGCAGGAGGGGATTAAGAAGTGGCGGTGAATTAAATCCACGATGCGGTAGGCGAGATTGGCAGGGAAATACGGACCGTAGTACGAGCTGCCATCTTTCCTCAAGCGGCGGGTGACGTAGACTCGCGGAAAGCGCTCGCCCAACGTGAGCTTCACGTATGGATAGGTCTTGTCGTCACGCAGAAGAATGTTAAATCGCGGCTTCTTCTGCTTGATGAGGTGGTTCTCGAGAGCCAGTGCCTCTTTGTTGTTTGCGACAACGATGTAGTCGACATCGACGGCCTCGCGGACCAGCGTGCCGGTTTTGGCATCTGCGATCCGTCCTTCATGAAAGTAAGAGGCGACCCGGCTGCGCAGGTTCTTGGCCTTGCCGACATAGATGATTTCGCCTTCCGCGTTCTTATACAGATACACGCCAGCGGAGGTGGGGATGGTCCGGATTTTGGCCTGCAGGTCCATGCTGTCCGGTGTAGTTCCATTCTATTAGAACTTCACAATGCAACCTGCGACTGGGCTCTGCTTAACGCCTACGCGTGCGCAACGGCGGGCTCGATATGATTGGCACCGAAAGGAACCGTATAAAATTTCCTCTGTCAATATCTGGTTTGCTCGATAGTTGCTGGTCCTTGGTGATGCAGTCAGCCTGGAAACTGATGTAAGCAATTGAAACTAAGCTATTTACTGCCAAGTCCCTAGAGCTCCTTACTTGGCATCATCCGTGCTCTGGTAGCATGCGGGACGCAAGTAGCCCACCCCCGACTCAGGGATTGCAAGACCCAGGATTTTGGTAGGTTTCACTTTAGAATTCGTGAGCTAGAGAGGAAGGAGCTCTCCCAAGATGAATCGCACTTCGTTAACTTTTCTGCTGGTGCTAAGTATGGCGGCCGGTGTCGGCTGCTCCAGCAAGAACTATGTCAAGCAGCAGACCACGCCGCTGATCAATAAGACCAATGAGCTGGATGATCTCACGGCCAAGAACAGTCGCGACATCAAAGACGTGGATGCGCGGGCGCAGGCCGCAATCCAGCAGGTGAATTCGAAGACTGCCGAGGTTGAGCAGAAGACGCAGACTGCGGCGCAACAGGCTTCGCAGGCGCAGACGCAGGCTGATAACGCTGTGCATCGCGTTGACGTGCTGCAGAACGCTGTCGCCAACCTGGACAATTATCGCATCGTCACCGAGACCGCGGTTCACTTCGGCTTTGACAAAGATAATCTGACCAAGAAGGCCCAGGAAGCGCTCGACCAGCTTGCGACCGACGTGCCGAACGCGAAAGGCTTCATCATCACGGTGGAAGGCGGCACGGATTCGGTCGGCAGCGCCGAGTACAACTACGGTCTGAGCGAGCGGCGCGCGGACTCGGTCATCCAGTACCTGGCTTCGAAGCACAACATTCCCGCTCACAAAATCTATTTGGTCGGCCTTGGCAAGGACAAGCCAGTTGAGGACAACAAGAGCCGCGAAGGCCGCGCGAAAAACCGCCGCGTCGACGTACGCCTGATGACCAACACGGCGGAAGGTTCGACGCCCGCTCAGCAGCAGGCTCCGGCCACGGCACCGCCGCCGTCCGAGTAAAAAAGTTTACCCTCCTCCCCGGAGGACTTCGCCAACACAGGCTGCCCGTTTTGGGCAGCCTGATTTTTTTCGTAGCCGGAAATTCCGCCGGGCTCCGGAACATGGCTCCCAGAGCCCGGTAATCCAGGCTTGCACGCTCCGCTTCCGTCCTGTGAGGAATCCTGGAGACCTGCGCCTGGCGAGGAATAGACGGGGATGGCGGTTAAAGGAAATCGCTGAGGAAGCCGGCGAGACGCCGGCGCTACTTTCCGCAGAGTTACAATAACGGTATGCAGCGTTGGATGTTTCTTTTGCTTCTTTGCGCAGGTCTGACTGCTTTAGGCAACGCGCAGGTGCAGGAATCGCAGCCGCCGGACAATCCCCCCAAGAACCAGGCGCCGCCGCGCTCGGATCGCGACCGCGAGGCGGGCGAGAGTTCAAGCCGTGACACGCGCATTGATATAAGCCCTCCAAAAAACGATGCCAAAGATCATCCCAACAGCACGTCCGCCGTGGAGGATGTTGAAGCTGATACGCCGCCCGATGATGTGCAGGAGTTTCATCCCTGGGATCCGCACAAGGCAATAAAGGATATTGAAGTGGGGGACTTCTATTTCAAGAAGAAGAATTATCGGGCAGCGCTGGACCGCTACCGCGAAGCGCTAGTGTACAAACCGAATGACGCGCTGGCGAACTTTCGCATGGGAGAGTGCCTCGAAAAACTGAAGCAACCCGAAGAGGCGAGAGTTCACTATGAGCAGTATCTGAAGATCCTGCCGCATGGCCCGCTCGCCCCGGAAGCGGAAAAGGCGCTGCGGAAGCTGGGCGCCGATGGAAGGACGACGCGGGGGCCAGATCCCAACAATTAAGTCATCAAGAAAGCAGATTCCTCGTCGCCCGCTCCTGGAAATGACAATGGTTTCGCAAGTTCGCACGACGCTAACCATCTGCAGACTACGGCAGCGGCACTCGATACAAATTCCGCTGGATCGTCCGCTGAGTGAAGGCGTAGATAGCAGGCGAAGGACCGGGAGCAACATCATCTGCTTTGCTGGCGGGCTGCACGGTCGCTCCTAACTTGGCCAGGTCAGCTTCCGATTTGATTCCTCCTGGCGGAATCGCGGGCAGCTCAGCTCCCGGTCTCACGGCAAAAACATAGCTCCGGCCACGCCGCTTAGCGTTGCCTCTCGTCAAAATATCGAAGTATAGATAGAAGTATTTGCCGTCGCCCGACCACTTCGCCCAGCAGAAGTCGCAAAGGCGCACGGCTTTGCCATCTGCGAGATGATAGGCCTGGACTGCGCTCCCGGACTCCTCATTAGCAACCGGAATCCACGCCACAAGCCACTGGCCATCGGGCGATATCGCGGGAAGGCGAATGACAGACGTGGCCAGCACTTTCTCCGGCGTGCCACCGTCCTGCTTCATTCGATAAACGTGGTGCGATCCATTTTCAAATCTGCGAAAGATTATGTCGCCGCCATTGACCAGAAAAGGTGCGTCGTCTTCTCCGGAAGTAATCTGTTTCGGCGGAAAGCGGCGGCTCGGCGAGGCTGCCCAGAGATGCGCGCGATTATCATTGCCGCGTGCGGAGTACACGATCTGTTTGCCATCAGCAGAGACCTGAAATTCCAGAATGCTAAAGCCGGAGAGAATCTGCTCGCTGTTTCCCGCGCGCAGATCAACCCGGATGAGGTCAGTCTCCTCCGCACGAGCATTGTGGCTCGCCAAGGAGCGAGCAGCTCCTCCGCTTGCTTGCAGAAAATATAAAGTAGTTCCGTCCGCCGAGATTTGCGGCGAGAAGGCATACCCTTCGGAGGAGATCTGGCGATCGCCTTTTGCGTCGTGCATCCACACCGTTCCTTGCGCCCTGCCGACCGAGGTGATCAGGGACTTACCGTCCGGCGCCATCGCGATACCGTCCTCTTCCGTCGGTCCGGAAGTAATACGCTGAGCAGTCCCGTTGGGGTATCGCACTCGCCAGATGTGGAAGCCGACGCTGCCGGCATCCGACGTGAGATAAATCCACTTTCCATCCGGCGACCATGCCGCCGAGGTGCAGTGGCCGTCGGGACCAATCGGGGTTCCAGTAGAGCTGCCATCCAGTGGCACCAGCCGGCAGCGCAGCCACTCCGGGGAGCGCATCTCGACTGCCACGACTAACTTCCGGTCTGGTGAGATATAGGAGCGGTGTGCCATGCCCAATTCTTCAGCCGGTAGATAGACCTCGCGCTCATCGCCGCGCGATTCACTGGCTGTAACCAGACCCATGTGTGCCCCGGTTTTAATTTCGCTGAACAAGAGGCGCTGGCCGTCAACCCAGGTCAGCCCGGAGGCATTCGGCAGCAGCAGCTTGGATTCGCCCCCGGTCACAGGAATCTGGTATGTGTTCCAATTAAAGTTCTCTAAACCTGTATATGCAATGCGCGATCCGTCCGGCGAAAATACCGGGCTAATTTTTGGACGGTCATCATGCGTAAGCTGAATAGGCTGGCCATCCGGCAGAAACTTGAGGTAAACCTGCCCATCGGTGATGAAGGTCTCCGGCCCGCGGATGAAAACCAGCATGTGGCCGTCAGGCGAAAGTGCAGGCTGGGTGGCGGAGTCGGGGAAGTCGGTGAGCTGTATCCAGTCTGCGCTGGAAATTGCCGCAGGTTGAAACCAGGATGGCTGAAGGAAAAAATAGACGGCAGCGCCAATTACAGCCAGCATCAGTAAGGCCGCAACAACATACATCCAACGGCGCTTAGGTTTCGGAGATGGCAGCGGACTCTGCGCGCTGGAAATCCTGCCGGACTCGCTGTCGCGTTTCATTCGCTTGAGATCTGCGCGTAGCTCCGCCGCGGTCTGAAAGCGCAGGTCGCGATCTTTCTCCAGCGCCTTGTTGATGATGCGCTCCAGTTCCGGCGGAAGATCGGGATTGACGCGAATGGGCGCAGTGGGCGCACGATTCAGGACGGAATCGAAAACGACGGCAGAGGTATTGCCTTTGAAGGGCACGGTTCCAGTTGCCATTTCGTACAGCACCGCACCGAAAGAGAACAGATCGGTGCGCGCATCCAAAAGCTCGCCACGCGCCTGCTCGGGCGACATGTAAGCGACGGTTCCCAGCGCCACGCCAGGACTGGTGAGGTGCTCGGGCAAGGTCGCCGTAGGCGGAGCAGAAACGCCCACGGTCGCGCCGTCTAACAGTCCCACTTTGGCCAACCCAAAATCGAGCACTTTGGCTTCGCCGCGCCGGGTCACGAAGATGTTCCCGGGCTTTATATCGCGATGAACGATTCCTTTGCTGTGCGCGGCGTCGAGCGCGTCCGCGATGTCAATTGCGATGTCAAGAAGCCGCGCGACGGAGAGAGGGCGCCCGGAGATCAGGTAATTTAGCGTGCTGCCCTCGAGCAGCTCCATCACAATGAAGTGCTTGCCCTCGAACTGATCGATTTCGTAAATCGTGCAGATATGCGGATGGTTGAGCGCTGAAGCGGCGCGTGCCTCGCGTTGGAATCGCTCCAGCGCCTGGGGATCGTTCTCGGTCTCTTGCGGAAGAAATTTCAGGGCAACCTTGCGGCCGAGGCGAATGTCTTCGCCTTCGTAGACTACGCCCATTCCTCCGCCGCCGAGTCGGCCGAGAATGCGGTAATGGGAGATTTCGGTAGGAACCATTGCCACGTCGCTGGACCATGATCTTAGGGCGACGAGCGGTTCCGGTCAATGCGGTGATGGGGAGACTCACTTATCCTCTCCCTCGCGATGTTCGTAGCAAATTAAAATGTCCGCTTTTTGTAGAAGTGA
>Ga0137403_10004360_pt1 | contig 16670 bp, 9 predicted proteins | sample CZOMad2_1_16fung_FD_122057 | JGI IMG/M metagenome (GOLD analysis project Ga0137403, IMG submission 122057) | Vadose zone soil fungal communities from Angelo Coast Range Reserve, California, USA - CZOMad2_1_16fungal (Hybrid Assembly) | ecosystem: Environmental > Terrestrial > Soil > Vadose zone...
AATATCCAGCGCCAGCCCGGGGCCAACATCATCGCGGTGGTGGACCGCATCAAGCGCCTCTTGCCCCAGCTCAAGGCCTCCCTGCCCTCCTCCATCGAGATCACCACCCTGACCGACCGGACCACGACCATCCGCGCCTCCGTGGCGGACGTGCAGTTCACCCTGATCCTCACCATCGCCCTCGTGGTCATGGTCATGTTCCTCTTCCTGCGGAGCCTCAGCGCGACCATCATCCCGAGCGTGGCCGTGCCCATTTCCATCGTGGGCACCTTCGGCGTGATGTACCTGCTCGGCTACAGCCTCGACAACCTCTCCCTGATGGCCCTCACCATTTCCACCGGCTTCGTGGTCGACGACGCCATCGTGATGATCGAGAACATCGCGCGCTACATCGAAGCGGGGGACTCGCCCCTCCAGGCCGCCCTCAAGGGCTCCGCGCAGATCGGCTTCACCATCGTCTCCCTCACCGTGTCCCTGATCGCCGTGCTCATCCCCCTCCTCTTCATGGGGGACATCGTGGGCCGGCTCTTTCGCGAATTCGCGGTCACCCTCAGCGTGGCCATTCTCGTCTCGGCCGTGGTCTCCCTCACCCTCACCCCCATGATGTGCGCAAAGATCCTGCGCGGGGAACACGAGGCATCGCGGACCCGCTTCTATCGTCTCACCGAGCGCGCCTTCACGTGGATGATCGATCGCTACGCGACGACTCTGCGGTGGGTTCTCCGCCACCAGCCGGGCACCCTCGTGGTGACCATTGGCACCCTCATCCTCACCATCGTGCTCTACGTGGTGGTACCCAAGGGATTCTTCCCCGTGCAGGACACGGGGGTGATCCTCGGCGTCTCGGAAGCTCCCGAGAGCATCTCCTTCGACGCCCTGTCCGAGCGGCAGCGGGCCCTCACTCGCGTCATTCTCAAGGATCCCGACGTGGCGAGCCTCTCCTCGTTCATCGGCATCGACGGGACCAACATGACGCCGAACAGCGGGCGCATCCAGATCAACCTCAAGCCCCGCGAGGAGCGCCACGCCGACGCCACGGCGATCATCCGCCGCCTGCAGACCGCCCTCCACAGCGTGGAGGGAATCACCCTCTACATGCAGCCGGTGCAGGACCTCACGGTGGAAAACCGCGTGAGCCGGACCCAGTACCAGTACACCCTCGAGGACGCGGACTCGCGCGAGCTGACGGAGTGGACGCCGCGACTCATCGCCAAGCTCAAGGAATTGCCGGAGCTTCGCGAGGTGGCGAGCGATCAGCAGAACGGCGGCCTTCAGGCCATGCTCGACATCGATCGCGACACCGCGTCGCGGCTGGGTATCGTGCCGCAGCTCATCGACGACACGCTCTACGACGCCTTCGGGCAGCGCCAGGTTTCGACCATCTACACCCAGCTGAACCAATACCATGTCGTGCTCGAGGTCCTGCCCGCCTACCAGGAAAATCCCGACGCGCTCAAGAGCATCTACGTGAAGTCGGCCTCAGGCGCGCAGGTGCCCCTGTCCTCCTTCACCCGCTTCGTGCCGGGCACGACACCCCTCGCCATCAATCACCAGGGACAGTTTCCGTCAGTGACGCTGTCCTTCAACCTCGCCCCCGGGGTCGCCCTCGGCCACGCCGTCACCGCCATCAAGAACGCCGAGCGGCAGATCGAGCTGCCCGTCTCCATCCGGCCCAGCTTCCAGGGCACGGCCCAGGCCTTCCAGGCCTCCCTGGCCACCCAGCCCCTCCTCATTCTGGCCGCCCTCATCACCGTCTACATCGTCCTCGGCGTGCTCTACGAGAGCTACATCCATCCCGTCACCATTCTCTCCACGCTGCCTTCGGCCGGGGTGGGCGCCATTCTCGCCCTGCAGCTCTTCCGCACCCATCTCGACATCATCGCCCTCATCGGCATCATCCTCCTCATCGGCATCGTGAAGAAGAACGCCATCATGATGATCGACTTCGCGCTGGAGGCGGAGCGCGAAGCGGGCAAGCCTCCCGCGGAGGCGATCTACCAGGCCTGTCTCCTGCGCTTCCGGCCAATCATGATGACAACCATGGCCGCCCTCCTCGGGGGCTTGCCCCTCGCTCTCGGCACGGGCACCGGCTCGGAGCTGCGGCGGCCGCTCGGCATCACCATCGTGGGCGGGCTGATCCTCTCCCAGGTCCTCACGCTCTACACCACGCCCGTCGTCTACCTGTATTTCGATCGGCTCGCCAGGCGGTTCCGTCGCGTCTCCGACCCGGGCGCGCTGCCCGCGCCGGCGGGCGCAGACTAGTCGGCAGCCGTGAGCATCTCCGCGCCCTTCATCCGGCGGCCGATCGGCACCTCGCTCCTCGCGGTGGGGCTCCTCCTCGCCGGCATCATCGCGTATCGTCAGCTACCCGTGGCGCCCCTGCCCCAGGTGGAGTTCCCCGTGATCCAGGTCCAGGCCGTCCTTCCCGGCGCGAGCCCGGAGACCATGGCCTCCGCGGTGGCCACACCGCTCGAGCGTCAATTCGGACGCATCGCCGGCGTGACCGAGATGACGTCGACGAGCCTGCTCGGAGCCAGCACCGTCGTGCTCCAGTTCGATCTCAACCGGAACATCGACGCGGCCGCGCGCGACGTGCAGGCCGCCATCAACGCCGCGCGCAGCCAGCTTCCCCAGAACCTGCCCAACAATCCGAGCTATCGCAAGGTCAACCCGGCCGACGCGCCCATCATGATCCTTGCCCTGACCTCGGACATCATGCCCGTGGGTCGGCTCTATGACGCGGCCGACTCGATCCTCGCCCAGAAGCTCTCCCAGGTCGAAGGGGTGGGGCAGGTCTTCGTAGGCGGCGGGGCCAAGCCCGCCGTCCGCGTCCAGGTCGATCCGGGGCAGCTGAGCGCCCTCGGCTACGGGCTGGAGGACGTTCGGGCCGGGCTCAGCAGGGTGAACGCCAACTCTCCCAAGGGCGAGCTTTCCGGCCCCACCACGGCGTGGACGATCAACGCCACCGACCAACTCTTCGACGCCGACCAGTACCGGCCGGTCATCGTCGCCTACCAGAAGGGCGCCCCGATCCGCTTGGGCGATGTGGCCACCGTGGTCAGCTCCGTGGAAGACGTCCGCACGGGCGGGCTCGCCGACGGCAAGCGGGCGGTCGTGCTCGTCCTGTTCCGGCAGCCCGGGGCGAACATGATCGAGACGGTGGACCGGGTGTACGACCTTCTCCCCACGCTCCGGGCCTCCATTCCGCCGTCCATCAAACTTGCGGTGGCGCTCGACCGTACCACCTCCATTCGCGCCGCCTTCAAGGATGTCCAGATCAGCCTGCTCATCTCCGTGGTGCTGGTGGTCCTCGTCGTCTTCGTTTTCCTGCGCAGCGTCTCGGCGACCATCATCCCCAGCGTGGCCGTGCCCCTGTCCCTGGTGGGCACGTTCGGCGGTATGTACCTCTGCGGCTATAGCCTGGACAACCTCTCCCTCATGGCCCTGACCATCTCCACGGGATTCGTGGTGGACGACGCCATCGTGGTGCTCGAGAACATCACGCGCTACGTGGAAGAGGGCGAATCGCCCCTCGCCGCGGCCTTCCGCGGCGCCAGGGAGATCGGCTTCACCGTGCTGTCCATGACCATCTCGCTCGTCTCCGTGTTCATTCCCATCCTGCTCATGGGCGGGCTCGTCGGTCGGCTTTTCCGCGAGTTCGCGGTCACCCTCACCATCGCCGTCACCATCTCCCTCCTCGTCTCCCTGAGCGTCACCCCCATGATGTGCTCGCGCTTCCTTCGATCCGAGCGGGCGGCCGGACACGGGCGGCTCTACCGGTTCGGGGAGCGGGCGTTCGACGGGCTGGCCGGCCTCTACGATCGGACCCTGCGCTGGGTCCTCCGGCACCGGCGGTTCACCATCGTCGTCACCCTGGCCACGATCTGCCTCAACGTCTACCTCTACACCATCGTGCCCAAGGGGCTCTTCCCCCAGCAGGACGTGGGACGCATCGTAGGCAGCATCCAGGCCGAGCAGGACATCTCGTCCACCGCCATGCGCGACAAGATGCAGGAGTTCGTCAACACGGTGATGGCCGATCCAGACGTGAGCAACGTCGTCGCCTTCTCCGGCGGCACGGGCAATCCGACGAATACCGGGCGCATGTTCGTCGTGCTCAAGCCGTGGGGGGAGCGGAAAGTCTCCGTCGACCTCGTGATCCAGCGGCTGCGCGGGAAGCTCGCCCACGTGCCGGGGGCCACCCTCTTCCTGCAGGCGGTGCAGGACGTGCGGGTGGGGGGGCGTATGAGCAACGCGCAGTACCAGTACACCCTGCAGAGCACGGACCTCAACGAGCTCAATGCCTTCGCGCCACGGATGCTCGCGAAGCTCCGGACGGTGGAAGGGCTCCGCGACGTGGCCACCGATCAGCAGAACCGCGGGCTCCAGGCCTCGCTCGTCATCGATCGCGACACCGCCTCGCGGCTCGGCATCCTGCCCCAGCTCATCGACGATACGCTCTACGACGCTTTCGGCCAGCGCCAGGTCTCGAACATCTACACACCGCTCAACCAGTACCACGTCATCCTCGAGGTGCCCCCCGCCTATCAGCAGAATCCGGACGCCCTGAAGTCGATCTACGTCAAGTCCAGCACGGGCAACCAGGTGCCGCTCTCCGCCTTCACTCACTTCTCCGAGGGGACGACCCCCCTTGCCGTGAACCACCAGAGCTTCTTCCCCGCCGTCACCTTGTCTTTCAACCTCGCCCCCGGCGTCGCTCTCGGCGATGCCGTGGCGAACATCCAGGTGGCGGAGCGGCAGATGAACATGCCCGCTTCGATTCGCGCGAGCTTCCAGGGGACAGCGCAGGCCTTTCAGGCGTCACTGGCCAGCCAGCCCATCCTGATCCTCGCCGCCCTCATCACCGTGTACATCGTCCTCGGCGTCCTCTACGAAAGCTTCATTCATCCCATCACCATCCTCTCCACCCTGCCCTCCGCGGGGGTGGGTGCCATCCTCGCCCTTCTTCTCTTCGGGGGGGATCTCAACATCATCGCGATGATCGGCATCATCCTGCTCATCGGCATCGTCAAGAAGAACGCCATCCTCATGATCGACTTCGCCCTCGACGTCCAGCGCGATCAGAGCAAGTCACCCGAGGACGCCATCTATCAGGCCTGTCTCCTGCGCTTCCGGCCCATCATGATGACCACGGCCGCCGCCCTCCTCGGCGCCCTCCCCTTGGCCTTGGGCTCCGGAGTCGGCGCCGAGCTGCGGCGTCCGCTCGGCATCACCATCGTGGGAGGACTCTTGGTATCCCAACTCCTCACCCTGTACACTACTCCTGTCGTTTACCTCTACATGGAGCGCTTCCGATTGAGACTGAGCCGTCGGCGGCGCGAGTCCACCCTGCAGATGCCCGGACCAGTCGTGGCACGGCAAGGAGACGGGGGTTCATGAGGTCGCGCTGTACCATTACGTATCGCGCCGTGGGACTGGGGCTGCTCCTCGCCACGGTCTTCACGGCGGGGGCCTGCTCCAAGAAGGCGGAGTCGAAGGGCGAGCCGAAGTCCGGGCAGCGCCCGCAGGCACCGGTGCCCGTGGCCGTGGCGAACGTCGAGCAGAAGGCGATGCCTCTGCAGATTCAGGCCATCGGCAGTGTCGAAGCCTTCTCCGTCGTGTCGGTCAAGGCCCAGGTCGGCGGCGAGCTGATGCGCGTGCATTTCAAGGAAGGCCAGGACGTGAAGAAGAGCGACATGCTCTTCACCATAGACCCGCGTCCCTTCCAGGCGGCTCTCGGGCAGGCTCAGGCCACCATGTCCCAGCACCAGGCGCAGGTGCGCCAGGCCGAGGCGAATCTGGCTCGCGACGAGGCCATGCTCGAGAATGCCCGCGTCGAAGAGGAGCGCTACAAGAAGCTGGTGGTGGGCGGCTTCGTGGCGCGCGAGCAGTACGACCAGTTCATGACCGCGCTCAAGACGGCCCAGGCCACCATCGAGGCGGACCACGCCGCGGTGGCCACCGCGCGCGCGCTCGTGCGAGCCGATGAGCAGCTCGTGGAGACGGCGCGGCTCAACCTCGCCTACACCGAGATCAAGTCGCCGCTCGACGGGCGCACGGGCAGCCTGATGCTGCACGAGGGCAACGTGGTCAGGTCGGGGGGGACGTCGGATTCGACGCTTCTCGTCATCAACCAAATCCAGCCCATCTACGTCTCCTTCACCGTGCCCCAGCAGCAGCTCGGCGAGATCAAGAAATACATGCAGGCCGGATCGCTCAGCGCCGAGGCCCTGCCCTCCGGCGAGAAGAAACCCGAGCGCGGCGTGGTCACCTTCGTGGACAACGCCATCGATCCCACCACCGGCACGGTCCGACTCAAGGCGAGCTTCCCCAATCCGGAGAAGCGGCTGTGGCCCGGCCAGTTCGCCAACGTCACCCTGACCCTCGCCGTCGATCCCAGCGCGCTCGTCGTGCCGTCACAGGCCGTGCAGACCGGAGCACAGGGACCGTACGTCTTCGTGGTCAAGCCCGATTCCACCGTCGAGAACCGCCGCGTCGTGGTGGCGCGCACCCAGGGCAGCGACTCCGTGATCGCCTCGGGCCTGCAGGCGGGTGAGCAGGTGGTCACGGACGGGCAGCCCCGTCTCTCGCCGGGAGTCAAGGTGGAGATCAGAGGCGGAGGCGGCACGAAAGGAAGCGGCCCACCGCGCCCGTCCTAGTCTCGGCGGGCTTGACGCCCCCCTCGCCCGCGCTGTATCAGGAGACGTGATCCACGTGCCTTCCCACACCCATCGGAGCCGAAAGCTGTGGCCGTCCGCGGCCGGAGCCCGGGCGCGAGCATGGATGCCTCCCTCGTCGAGCTGACACGGCGGCTCGCCGCGGGTGATCCCACGGCGCGCGCGGAGCTGGCCCGGCACCCGGGGGACATGGCGCGCGCCCTCGACGAGATCGTCACGGTCATGGAGCGCCGCACCGCTCTCCTCGCGGAAACGGAGCAATACTTCGACGCGCTCGCCCAGCAGTCCCTCATGGGTGTCTACGTCGCCGCGCGCGATCGCTTCCTCTACGCGAATCAGGCCCTCGCCACCATCACCGGCTACACCGTGGACGAAATCTTGGGGAGCGTCGTGCTCATGGAAGTCGTGCATCCCGAGGACTGGCCCACGGTGGCCCGCAACCTCGAGCGCCGTTTTCGCGGCGAGACCTTTCGCGCGGGCTTCCGGCTCATGCGCAAGGACGGCGGCATCGTTCTCTTGGAAGCCGACGGCCGTCGGGTCGTTCGAAAGGGGGAGCCGGTGATCATCGGCGCCGTCATAGCCGTGGACACTCTCAAGCGAGGGCGGACCGAGGCGCGGCGGCAGCGTCAGGCCCTGTTCCGGAGCGAGAGGATGGCCGCGCTCGGGGAATTGCTCGGCGGCCTCGCCCACGAGCTGGACGGTTCGCTCACGGGAGCCCTCGCCCAGGCCCGGGTCATCGAGGAGATGGCGGGGGCGGGGCCGGTGGCGGACCAGGCGCAGCGGATGGCGGAACAGGCTCAGCGCGCGGGGCAAATCGTCCGGCGCTTTTCCGCCCTCGCCCACGACTATCCGAGCGAGCGGGGGGAGGTGGCCGTCAACCCGGTGATGCGGGAGGTGGTGGACCTCTTCGACTACTCGCTCAAGCGCGCCAAGGCGAACGTGGTGCTCGCGCTCGCCGAGGGACTGCCCACCATCTGGGGCGACGCGCATCGCCTCCACGAGCTCGCGGCACATCTGATCGCCAATGCCATCCAGGCCATGCGGGGCTGTCCCGCCCCTCGCCGGCTCTCCATACGAACGCTGGCGATACCGGAGACGAAACACGTGGCCTTCGAGGTGTCGGACACGGGACCCGGCGTCTCCGACGAGGCGCGCGCGCACCTCTTTGAGCCTTTCTTCAGCACCAAGCCCGCGGGCATCGGCACCGGGCTCGGTCTCTTCGTCTGCCTGGAGATCGCCCAGGAGCACCGCGGCTCGGTGGCTCTCGTGACGAGGGCGGGACCGGGCGCCACCTTTCGCGTGGAGCTGCCTGAGCGCGCACCCGATCTCGGCTGATCGCTCCTACGTGCTCCGGCCCGGGGGCAGGAGGACGCCGGCCACCAAGGTCTGGACGTCAACCGGCGCGAATGGCTTGGAGAGAACGAACCGCACGCCGAAGCGCATCGCTTCCTCCTGGTTCAGTCTGTCCCCCCAGCCCGTGACGAATCCGAGAGGGACTCGAGGGAAGCGGCGCCGGCACGCGGCGGCCACGTCCCAGCCCGACATGCCAGGCATGGAGACATCGGCGAGAATGAGATCCACCGCCTCGCTTTCGCAGCGGGCCAATCCCTCCTCGCCGCTCGCCGCCTCGACCACCGTGTGCCCGATGGACGTGAGCATGTCCCGGAGCACCGATCGCACCTCGGGCTCGTCGTCGATGACGAGCACGTGAGCCTTGCGGGCGGGCCGCGGCGCCCACTCGCGGACCTCGGCCGCCGGGACCTGCGTGCTCACGGGGAGGCGGACGAGGAAGACGCTGCCCTCGCCCAGGCGGCTCTCGATGTCGATGGTGCCTCCGTGGCGCTTGACAATGCCCCATGAGACGGAGAGACCGAGCCCGGTCCCGCGCGCTCCCTTGGTGGTGAAGAAGGGCTCCAGCACCTTCCGCCGTGTCGCCTCCGACATGCCGGATCCCGTGTCCTCGGCCGCGATGGTCACCGTCTCCGAATCGCTGGACATGCGGAAGACGTACTGCCCTCCCCCGGCCATGGCGTCGAGGCCGTTGATGAGCAGGTTCATGAACACCTCGCGCAGCTCCGATGCGATCCCCTTCACCGGAGGAACCGATCCGCTCTCCACCCGCACCTCGTACGAGACGCCGAGGCTCTGCGCCTCGTCCTTCCACCGCCCACGCGTGAGCTCCACCACGTCCCGCAGCAGCTCGGGGACGTCCACCCGGCCGGAGGGGCGCGTCTGGCGCGTTCGCGTGAATTCCTGGATTCGTCGAACGGTCTGAGCGCCGTCCCAGGCGGCCTGGCGAATGATCTGGACATCCCGCGCCACCGCCGGCTCTTGTCCCGCCCCGAGCAACAGCTCTGCGCGTCCCACCACCACGGCGAGCAGGTTGTTGAAGTCATGCGCGACGCCCGCCGCCATCTCGCCGAGCGCGCTCAGCCGCTCCGCCTGCACCATCTGCTGCTGGGAGGCTTCGAGCTTCTGCAGGGCGACCCGCAGCTCCTCGAGGAGCTGCGCGTTCTGGATCGCCACCCCCGCCTGGGAGGCGAGAGAGGCCGCGAGCATCCGGTAGTGCTCGGGAAAGGGCGACACCTCGTCGTGGCGGGCGTGCGGCGAGACCAAGGGCCGTCCGGGCTCGCGCTTGCAGTTGATGAGCTGGAGCACCCCGATGATCTCGCCCTCCGAGGTCTTCATCGGCACCACCAGCATCGACGTCGTGCGATAGCCGATGTGCGCGTCGAACTCGGTATTGATGTGGAACGGTGACTCCGGGGGCAAAGCGTACGCATCGTCGATGCGCAGGATCTCGCCGGAGAGCGCGACATACCCCGCCACGCTCTCCGAGCTGATGGCGAGCGTAAACTCGCTCAGCGGCACCTGGACGCTGTCGTTCTGCGCCACTTTGAAGCGCAGGCGTTGCCCGCCGTCCGAAGTCTTCTCGACCACGTAGAGGGAGCCGGCGTCGCTCCGGGTGATCTCCCGGCCCTTCGTGAGAATCAGCGCGAGCAGCGCATCGAGATTGCGCTCGGCCGACAATCGTATGCCGATGGCGGTGAGCTCTTCGAGCTGCCGGCCCGTTTCGCGGGCTTCCGCCTTCACCCGCGCGCGCGCGCACGCCTCCCGCAGGACGGCCGCCAAGGTTGACGGCGACACCGACGGGCTGAGGTACGCGTAGAACGGATGACCGGGAACGGGCTCTGGGGCGTCGGCATCGACGAGCGCCACCACGGGCATGGCCACCGCCCGTGCCGCCGCCCGCGCGGGCGCGCTTGCGTCCCCTCCCGCGGAGACGACCAGCACGCCTGGCGGCTCGCTCGCAAGCAGAACGACGTCGGCGAGAGGGAGACACTCGAAGTCTTCCGGAAGCGCCGCGAGGAGTGACGCCGCCGGCGTATCGGGAACGTACCAGACGGGATGACGGGTCATTGGTCGAGATCGAGCATGGACCCCGAGCCAGGCGAATCCATGTCCATCGAGACGCAGGTCTCTTATTTCTTCTTGAAGAGCGGGAGGCCTGTGACAGGGACCAATATGCCGCCCACCAAGCCGCCGCTGGAACCGAGGCTCGGTCCCTTGCCGCCGCTGCCAGAGCCTGACCCCGGACCGCTGCTGCCAAGAACGCCCCCGCCACTGCCCGAGCTACTGCCGCCGCTGCCGCTCAAGGTCGGGCCCACGGCGGTGCCCACGCCGCTGCCACTACTGTTCGAGCTGCCGCTGCTGCCCAGGCTGCTCACACTGCCATCGATCACTCCGAAGACACTGCCGATCAACCCATCTCCTGCCTCGGCCACGGGAATGATGGCGTCCAGAGTCGAGCCACCGTCGCCCCCGTTGACTACGGCCGTCGGCGCGGTCCTGCCGCCGAGTCCCTTGCCCGATTCGCGGCTCTGCCCGCCCCGCGCGAGTTCTGCGGCCGTCGCGATAGCCAGAACCCCCTGGCGCTCGTCAACCGCAGTCTGTAGGTTCTCGGGAATCGCCGTCATGGCCTGCCGACCGGGTTTCAGGCCGTTGGTAACCGCCGTGGCTGTGGCGAGATCGAGCGGCCGCATCTCTCCGAGCACATCGCGGGCCACCGTGACGGTCTGAAGGCTTTCGAGACGGACAGGGACCCCGCCTGGATTGCTTCGCAGCGACACGTCGAGCTTGCCGTGAAGCAGGTGCACGTTGGTGGTGGACTCTCCGCTACTGTCGAGCTGATCGCCCCCCGCCGGACCGGGGACGATCTCGACCACGAGCACCGTGCCCCGGACCGCCGCCACCGCATGCGGCGTCTGGACCTCGATCACATCGCCCGGCTTCATCCGCTCACGCACGACCGCCAGCCCGACCTTTCCTGACTGGAGATCAACCGTGGCGCGCCCGCCTTCTTCGGTGACGGTCACCACCGAGAGCTCACGCACGGTGAGAAGCGCCTTGCCGCCCATCAGCACGTGGACCATCGAGCGTTCCTTGGTGCTGATCCGGTCCAAGGCGAAGACGTCGTCACGCATCCTGAGACTCTTGGGCTGGGCCGTCGCTGAGCCGGCCACCGTCGCCTCGCCGACGAGCGTGGTCACCACACCGACCCCCGGCCGCCCCTGCGCCTGTACATAACCCGGCAAGCCGACAACCATACCAATCATCGCTATCGATCGAATCGCACGCCATGCCGCCACGGTTCTCTCCGATCTCTCAAGGGCGCTTGGCCCGGATATGTGTCCCTGGAATAGCTGCGACGTCACGGTAGGAGATAGCAACGCAAATGCCACAACGGACGATGCGGCTTGACTCATCGAAAAGATTGGGCTGTTCTCAGGTTGACGGTATCCGTGACACCGTCCGTGACAACCATGGGCAGGGCATACGCCGGAGAATGGAGTGGCTTGGCCCCGCGCATCGTAGGTTCGAGGATCAGAGAGGAGACCGATGTCGAGCGTCGAGACCGTGGAGGACCCCGAAGACCCTCGCCTCGTCGACTATCGCGAGATCCGCGATGCTGAGCGGCGGCGCGTGAGTGGCACCTTCATCGCCGAGGGACGCACCGTGGTGCTGCGCCTGCTCGGCGCGCGCCGCTATCGCGCGCGATCCGCGCTGGTCACCCCGCCCGCCCTCGAGGCCCTCGGGACAATACTCGAGGCCGCCGCCGTACCCACCTTCCTGGTCCGCCAGGACATCGTGAAGGCCATCGTCGGCATCGAGTTCCACCACGGTTGTCTCGCCGTCGGCGAACGCGGAATCGAGCCGACGGCGGAAGCCGTCCTCTCCGACGCGCACGGCGAGTCCGTCGTCGTGCTCGAGGGTCTGGGCGATGCGAGCAATGTCGGCGCGATCTTTCGCAATGCGCTGGCCTTCGGAGCGGGCGCGGCGCTCCTCTCTCCAGGCACGGCGGACCCGCTCTACCGCAAGGCGGTTCGTGTCTCGTCGGGCGCGGCAGTGGTGCTGCCCTTCGCGCGACTGGCCCACTGGCCGCGAGACCTTGCCCTGCTGCGCGGTGCCGGCTACACGATCGTTGCTCTCACCCCGCGGGCGGACGCCGTGGCCGTCCAGGAGCTCGGAAGGACCCGCCCCCTCCCCGCGAGACCAGCCCTGCTCCTCGGTACCGAGGGTCGCGGGCTCAGCGAGGAAGCTCTGGCGGCGGCGGACCTCCACGTCCGCATTCCCATGGCCCCGGAGATGGACTCGCTCAACGTGGCCGCCGCGAGCGCCGTCGCGCTGCACTGGCTGAGCGGCCGGCGAGCGTGAGGACTGTGAATCCTCGCCGCTCGCCGGCTGCCGATCAGGGGCGGCTGTGCCTGGCCAGCGCGGAGAGCACCGCCCGTAGTGACGCGGTGATGATGTTCGGATGGACGCCCACCCCCCAGCGCAGAGTCCCGTCTCCGCCGATGGTCTCCACGTAGGCGACGGCGGTGGCGTCGGCGCCCTGACCGACGGCGTGCTCCGCGTAGTCGACCACGTCGATGCTGGCCGCGAGTCCATTCCGCAGGGCGTCCACGAAGGCGGCGATGGGGCCATTGCCGGTGCCGGTGACTGTCTGGGGAGTGCCGCTCACCACGAGTTGGGCCGTGATGCGCGTGTTCTCACTGCCCGTGTCCGAGACCAGCTCGTGACCGCGCAGCTCGTAGGCGGACCGCTCGGGCAGGTAGGCGGTCTTGAAGGCCTTCCACATGTCGGCCGGGCTGATCTCCGTTCCGCTGTCCTCGGTGATGGTCTGGATGGTCTTCGAGAATTCGATCTGGAGCCGCCGAGGCAGGTCGAAGCCGTGCTCGGCCTTCATGATGAAGGCGACACCCCCCTTGCCCGACTGGCTGTTGACGCGGATGACCGCCTCGTACGTGCGACCCACGTGCTTGGGATCGATGGGAAGGTAGGGCACTTCCCACACCTCGTAGTCACGCGGCAGGGCGTCCATGCCCTTCTTGATCGCGTCCTGATGGGAGCCCGAGAAGGCCGTGTAGACGAGATCGCCGACATAGGGGTGGCGCGGGTGCACGGGCAGACGGTTGCAGTGCTCGGTTACCCGGCGCAGCCCGTCGATGTCCGAGATGTCCAGCTCCGGGTCGACACCCTGGGCGAAGAGGTTCATGGCCAGGGTGATCACGTCCACGTTGCCGGTGCGCTCGCCGTTGCCGAACAGGGTGCCCTCGACGCGGTCGGCGCCGGCCAGCACCCCGAGCTCGGCGGCGGCAACCGCACAGCCCCGGTCGTTGTGGGGGTGGAGCGACAGCACGAGGCGGTCGCGGCGCGAGATATTCCGCAGGAACCACTCGATGGTGTCCGCGTAGAGGTTCGGCGAGTACATTTCCACCGTGGCGGGAAGGTTGAGAACGATCTGGCGCTCCGAGGTCGGCTCGATCACGTCCATCACCGCCTCGCAGATCTCCACCGCGAACTCCACTTCCGTGCCCGTGTAGCTCTCGGGCGAGTACTCGTAGAAGACCTCCGTCCCCGGCAGCGTGTCCTCGAGCTTGCGGCAGAGCTTCGCGGCGTTGACGGCGATGTCCACGATACCCGCCTTGTCGAGGCCGAACACCACGCGGCGCTGCAGGATCGAGGTGGAGTTGTAGAAGTGCACGATGGCGCGCCGGGCGCCCTGCAGGCACTCGTAGGTCCGCTGGATCAGCTCGGGGCGACACTGCGTGAGCACCTGAATGGTGACGTCGTCCGGTACGAGGTCTTCCTCGATGAGAATGCGCACGAAGTCGAAGTCCGGCTGTGAGGCGGAGGGAAAACCGACCTCGATCTCCTTGAAGCCCATGGCCACGAGGGTCTCGAACATGCGCCGCTTGCGCTCCGGGTCCATCGGATCGATGAGGGCCTGGTTGCCGTCGCGCAGGTCGACCGAGCACCAGCGGGGCGCCTTCACGAGCTTCTTTCCCGGCCAGGTGCGATCGGGCAGCTCGAGGGGCATGAAGGGGCGGTACTTGTCGAAGGCCATCTTCTTCGGCGTCACGGGTTTCGGTGGCATGTGGCTCCTCGTCAGGCTCGGGTTCGAGCCGGAAAACAAAAAACCTCCTGGCGACACTGTCGCAGGAGGCTCGGCGAGCGCAGGAAGGCGCTCGCCGCTACATAAGCAGTAGGCCCAGAAACGTGTTCATGGCGGCCCAAGAGTGCCAGCGAATCCCTGGAATGTCAATGTCCACGTGGGGCGTCGGCTACCCCGCCATGGAGGCCGCGGGGGCGGCCGGCGAGGCCTCGGCGTGGGAGGCGGTCGTCATCCGACCGGGCAGAAGCGAGACGAACACGGTGGTCAGGGTGGCCAGCCCGGCCATGACCAGGAGGAGCGTGGTGAAGCCTGCCGCTTTCACGGTGGGGCCGAGCAGGTACACGGCGAGCGAGCTGACGCCGAACGACACGGCGAGCCGGGTTCCCGCCACGCGCGAGCGCATCCGGTCGTCGACGTATTGCACGATGAGCGCATCAATGAACGGGATGGCGCCGAAAACGAGCACCATGATGCCGAGGAGCAGAGCGTAGAGCGGCCAGCCGCTGGCGTGGGCGGCGAGGATGAAGAGCGGTACGTTCGCCGCCGACATGGGCAGCCAGATTCGCTTGAGGGGAAAGCGGTCGAGGAGCTTGCCCACCACGAGCTGGGCGAAAGAGGCGACGGTGTACACCGCGGCGAGCAGCGCGCCCACCGTGACGGGATTGTCCACGGTGCCGCGCAGGCGCTCGGTGAGGAGCTGCCCATTGCCGTTGGTGGTGAAGTTGAAGAGCAGCGCGCCGGTGATCGCCGCCAGCGTCATGACGAGGAAGGCGCGCACGATCACCGCCTGCGGGAGGGCCACCAGCTTCTTCGGCTTGCGGGCGGGCGGCGCGTCCTCGCGGGGGACGAGGATGGCGAAGAGCACGCCGCAGAAGAGGGCAATGCCCGCGGGCACCGCGAAGGCCGCGCGCCAGCCGAACATCTTGACGAGGAAGCCCGTGAGCACGGCGGCCACTGCGATGCCCAGATTGCCCGCGAGGCCGTTCACCCCGATGGTGAAGCCGGGCTTGCGCGCATTCTGCACGAGCATGGGAATGCCGACCGGGTGATAGATGGAGGCGAACGCGCCCATCACGGTGAGGGCGACCGCGAGGTGCGGATCTCCTCGACGACCGAGGCATACACCGAGCGGAGGGCCGCTGTGTCCGACGAGTAGTTGATGATGGTGGCGCCCAGCGCGATCATCTGCCGCACGCCCTCCACGCTGTCCGTGATCATGGCCACCGCCTTGCCGTGCTTGCGGGCGGCCTCCACGAGCCGCCGACGGTGCTCGTCCAGCACCGGCCGCTGCTTGGGCGTGCCGAGCACCCCCAGGTCCTGGGCGAGGTCGGTGGGGCCGAGGGTGAGCGCATCGATCCCGGGAACGCCGGCGATCTCGTCGAGGCGGTCGAAGGCGCGCCTGGTCTCCAGCATGATCGTCACGTGCACGCGGGCATTCGCGGCGGCCATGTGCTCGGCCGGCGGCAGCGTGCGGTACTCCGTGTGGGGCCCGAAGCCGTACATGCCGCGCTCGCCCAGCGGGGCGTAGCGGCAATACGAGGCGACGGCGGCCGCCTGTTCCGGAGTGTCCACCTGAGGCACATGGAGATTCCAGACGCCGGCGTCGAGGAGGCGCGTGATCCACTCGCGGTTGCCTTCGGGCGGCCGGACGACCATGGGGAAATCCAGGGCGCGCGCCAGGGTGGCCATGTCGGCCACCGTCTCCATGGAGAACGGCGAATGCTCCATGTCGACGCGGACGAAGTCGAGACCCGCGGCGCGGAGCAGGGTCAGCACCGCGGGAGTGCGGATCATGGTGACCCACGTGCCGAGCTGCACTTCGCCACGCTCGGCACGGTCCCGGTACGCGTTCGGGTTCATGAGGCCGACCCTCCCGCCGGCGCGAGCCCGAAGGGGACGCCCGCGCTCTTCGCCACCCCGCGGAGCTGCTCCATCAAGTCTTCCGGAATGGGAACGCCGTGCTGGAGCCGCTCCCGTCGCGTCTCCATCTCGGGATCGCCGGCCACGAGCACGGGCTGGTCGGGCTCGGCCCGTTTCGCGTCGTGGAGAACGTCGACGACCTGATCGAGATCGTTCTCGAACTCGCCGTCGGGGCGGAAGGCGCGTGGATCGATGGCGAGGAAGAAGTGGCCGATGTTGTGCGGGTCGGATGGCCCCTGAGTGAGCCTTCGAATGGGCGAGAAGGAGGCCCCGGCGAGGATGCCGCCGAGAATATGCACCATCACGGCGAGGCCGTAGCCCTTGTGTCCGCCCACGTCGCGCGCACCGCCCAGCGGCGTTATGCCGCCCTCTGCGCGCTCGAAGACGTAGCGGAACGCTTCCTCGGCGTCCGTGACCGTCTGGCCGTTGCCGTCCACCGTCCAGCCCGCGGGCAGCGGCTTGTGGTTCAGCTTGTAGACCTTGACCTTGCCCGCGGCGACGGTGGTGGTCGCCATGTCGAGGAGGAAGGGCGGATTGCGCTTGGCGGGCGCCGCGAAGGCGAGCGGATTGGTTCCCATGATGGGCTCTGCCCCGAAGGTCGGCACCATGGTCACCCC
>Ga0137403_10004361_pt1 | contig 16669 bp, 17 predicted proteins | sample CZOMad2_1_16fung_FD_122057 | JGI IMG/M metagenome (GOLD analysis project Ga0137403, IMG submission 122057) | Vadose zone soil fungal communities from Angelo Coast Range Reserve, California, USA - CZOMad2_1_16fungal (Hybrid Assembly) | ecosystem: Environmental > Terrestrial > Soil > Vadose zone...
TATGGGATGGCGGCGCCGCTTGGTGTTTGTGCGGCGATTACGGTTTTGGCCGTGATAGGTACTTGGGCTGCGCGCGGTTCCACTGCGTAGCGTACATCGCTATGCCAATCCGCCGGTCGTTACCGCGCGCGAGCAGCTTCTATCTAACTCTTCAGCGCCGAATACGTGTACTCCTGGCCCACGTCCACCTCTGATGGGCCAAATGTCACTTGACCCCCTCCCCTCGCCGCACTGCGGCCATGCGCGTGTGGGGAGCGCGCCGGTCTACGCCGGAAGGCCGTATGTTTTTGACCCGCCCCTCTCCCGGCCTTGCGCATGCTCGACGGGTCCACGAGGGCGCGTACGTCTGATACTAGGCGTGCACTCTCAGTGGATTCGGTTCGCTTCAGGCTCGCGACTTCAAAGCAGTGGTCACAGTCGAGCGTCCCCCCCTTCCGGGGTTCCAGTCGGCATTGGGAGAAAGGAAAGCGCAATTCCCCTCAGTTTGGGCACTTCTGGAACCCTTATACGACTGTGAGGCCTCCAGATCTGCGCTGAATCTCAACAGCCTGCAGCCATCCAATGACTTGGTTCCATCTCATGCTAGTTTGGGCTACCAACATGCCTTCAGCGACAGTCCGTGCACCCTTCGTGCCGCCAGTCACCCGTGAAGAACGTAGAATCGTTTCCAACAGTCGCAGCAGCGGAACGCTTTTAGCAGGTAGAGTAGTGCCTCGAGCCGAGTCGGCCTCGAGGGAGCGATGTGAGATGAACTTCGGACAATAAGAAGGCGACAGCCGGAACCAGAAGAACAATCAGTCCTCCGTATAGTCCGGATTCGCTTGATGAATGCTCAATTTCAGATGAGCGGCAAGCCGATCATCTTTCTCGGCTCGTTCGATCAGCTCAAGCAGCACCTGGGTGGTCGATATTTGAGTGAGCCGGGGCTTGGTGTAGCGTTTAAGCTCTGCGACATCGGTGCTTTCGAGGGTCATGGCTTGCTCCCGTAGCTCAACTTACAGAAAGTTTGATTTCTGGACTGGGCCAAGTTGTTCTTGTTCCTGAAATGGAACAGGTCACCCGCCTGCCATTACGCTGGCTTTGGGGCTTGCTTTCAGGTCTAGTGGCGTGAGTCGCCGCCGGGCTGGGCCTCTGGGCTGGATTGGCTGTTCAGAATCCAGAACAAGCGGCTTGGGGAGAAGCTGGTCGGCGTGCTAAATTGGCGTCCTGCATGAATGCCGGTCGCAACCTACGTGCCCGCAGGGAAGCTCTCGGACTGACGGTTCGGGAAGTCGAAGCCGCTAGCAAGTCTATCGCCTCTCGCCACGATGGCGACACGGAATATGTCCTTTCCATTAGCCAGATCTCATACATCGAAAGTAGAGAGCTGGTGCCCAATATCTTCAAGGTCTTTTCGTTTTCGATCATCTATCGATTGGATTACCGGGAGGTTTTGGGTTGGTATGGGATAAAGCTGGATCAGAGTGCGGCCGACCTTGGTGTTGTTGCACCTGGCAGATCGCACAGATTGGAAGTGTTGAACGGGACAGAGCAAGTCAAGATCCCAGTCAGGCTGGATCCGTCTTTCAATCTCACCAAGACCTGCAATCTTGGCCGAATGATCGAAAAATGGGGCATCGTACCGCTCGGACTTTTGAAATCCCTCGATGTGCCTAATTATTGCTATGCCTACCTGGGCAGCCAGGATGCGACCATGTATCCCATCCTCTTGCCAGGCTCATTCCTGCAGATCGATGAGACCAAAACACGCGTCGCCAAAGGCCCGTGGAGGACCGAGTACGAGCGCCCGGTCTACTTCGTGGAGTTGCGCGATGAATTCATGTGTTGCTGGTGCGAGGTCAGAGGCAGCGAGATCCTGTTGCAGCCGCATCCGCAATCCGGAGTCCAGACGCGGGTCTGCAAACATGGCCAGGACGCGGAAGTCATCGGTCAAGTGGTTGGGATCGCTATGCGTCTCGATGGGTGGATAGACGCTGACCTTCAGCGAGAGCCAAAACAGACGCAACTACCGCATTGAAATGAAGCCGCGGCCCTTTGCTGGTGCCACTCGGAATCGCATGCGTGCGTAGCTCTTCGCTATTTTGGCACCGTTCCACGTTCACATTCTCGACCTCGGAACATAGCTTCGAGACAGGCGACCGAAGCACCTCGGTGAAGATGATCTTGTGGGCTGTGTGCATGGATGCAGAAGCTAATTCGGCTCCGTGGGTCTTGTTTAGCCCCCAATGGTCGTAGTCGCCACCCTCATTCCGCAACATCGCCAGGTAACAGAGCTTCCCGAATAGACCGGGCACGCAGCTGAGCGTCCTCACGATATCGTCCTTGGCGGATTTAAGCGTCATATTTTCGGTTTTCAGAACACTGAACAAAACGTCATTTCTCCAGCAAATACACGGCATTGCCGATAGTTTCACGGTGGACTTCCCAAATAAGGAGAACCACTATGAAACGTCTATTGCGAATCTGCTTCGCAACTTTACTCCTGATCGGCCCGATGTCAACCGCAATGTTGGCCGATGGTGCATTACCTCCCCCGACATGCACTCCAGGGTCGAGAAAATGCTAGGCCTTGTGGGTTGCCGCCGATAGTTGTACCTTTGTCGGCAGCCCATGACCTATCTCGAGACACTTCAGCAATTCTTGTGGATCTTCCCAACTTGTTTGGGTGTGATCACGCTGATTATCATGGCAAAGCGCGGACTTTACCGGGAACTTCCAGTATTTACAGCCTATTTGGCCTGTATAACGGTTTACGACATCGTGGGAGCGTTGCTTCGCGACTCTCACCCGGCATTTTATTTTTATTTTTTCTGGGTCGGCGATGGCCTCACGGCCTTGCTCGGCCTATGCGTCATCTACGAGATTTTCAGGATTGTCTTAAAATCCTTTTCCTCTGTACAGCGGATCGGCCTGCTTCTTTTTCGTGCATCTTTCTTCGTGCTTGCGTTGATTGTGGCGACTACTTTCAGGGCACGCATGAGCCAGGACGTAGATCCGTTGATCCCCACCATTTTGAATCTTGAGCTCTCGATCCGGATCCTTGAAGCGGGGCTGTTTTTCTTCCTGTTCTCTTTTGCTTCTTCATTGGGTTTGACCTGGAAACATCATGTGTTCGGGATCGCTGCTGGTCTTGCCTTGTTCGTAGCCACGGAACTCGCGGTGGTTGCGATGCGCTCCTATTTCGGCCGGGAAGCCGACGACCTGGCCTATCAGGTGCTCAAGCCCGCCGCCTTCAATTGCGGGGTCTTGATTTGGGCTGGTTATATCTGGCGCGGAGAACCTGTTACCAGTCCCGCCACTCGGGCGCCGGAAGAGAGCAGAATACTGGAGTGGAACAATGCTTTGGCGGAGTACCTGTCCCAATGAGCGTCCATTTAGTCGCGGTCATTCTCCTCGTCGCCGGGTTGAGTCTCGCGTCTCTCCTGCTTTCAATGGTGAGGAGTGGATCCGGGGCACCGGTTTCGAGAGTCGAAGATCTTGAGGGTAAGATCGAGACTATCGACCTCATCGCGTTTCGCAATCTCATCGACCCGGATGAAACCCGATTGCTTCGCAAGAACCTTCCCGCAGGGGCCTATCGCAAGATCCAAAGACTCCGCACCAGGGCCACGATTGCTTATGTACGCTCCGTATACCGCAATGCCGGCCTCACCATCCGATTGTCGCAGCAACTCCTGTCCAGCGCTGACGAACGAGTTACGCAGCAGGCCCATCAGATCCAGGAGCTGTCGGTTCGAACCAGGGTGAATGCCATTAAATCCCTGTTCAAACTGGCGCTGGCTTTTGCACTCCCGGGCGCCACCTTCTCCATCCAGGAACTCGCCGTCTGCTACGTCAACGTTGCAGAGCGGATCGAGTCCCTGTGCTCGGTGACTGCTCCTCTCCATACCAGCCGTATCGCCGCATCATTTCGGTGATCGCAACCTGATTCCCGCTACTTCGCCGACTTATTTTTTGGCGACTGCTTGTTCAGGATGTCATCGATCGCCTGGCCGCCGGACGTTGGCTGCACCTTACCCTCGAGCACGATCTCCTTGGCCGTAATGTCGCGCCCATAAATGTTTTTGTTGGCGTCGTTGTCCTGGCGCAGGGTCGAGCCTTCCAACGAGACTCCGGCAAACAGCCCTTTCGCGCGCGAGTAGCTGAGGACCTCCGCGTTCATCTGGATGTCAGTGGCTGCGGATGCATCGCGGCCTTTCGGTCCAGCAGCTGCGGAAGCGTCCGCTCCTAACTTCACCTTGTTCCCGAGCAGCGATTCCGCGCCCTTGGGGTTCATGATCAGGAGCACGAAGTCCGTAGCTGAACCTCCCAGTTGCAAGCCAACGCTGGCCCCCTCCAGGCGCATGGCAGCCGGTGGTCCCCAGGGACCGTCGAATTGAGCGCCGCTACGACAGACCATTGCGCCCTTGCCATAGTTTCCACCAATACCGATGGCGAACTTTTTCACCGATGGCAGCACGATCACACACTCAGCCTTGTCGATGAGATCTTGAGGGATGTTGTCAGGGATGTTGATGATTTCGCCCAGCACATCTGCCGCTTTTTTCAGCCGCTGCTCGTCGTCGCTGTCCTTGGCGAAGCTCAGCGGTGCAGCCACCATCAAGGTGGCGATCAAGCAGCAACAAACCTGAAGCCGAAGATTCTTCATGACAACCTCCTTCGCGTTAGCGCGAGGCTCGCCATGATAGTCCTGTCAGGATGGTTGGTAAATCGGAATCTGCGCTGCCGCTCTATTTCTTGCTAAGTAGGCGCATTAGGTCGTTCTTGGCGGTTTCAGACTGCGCTTCTTGTTTGTCCTGGAAGATGGACTTGCCTTGCTCCAGGCACTGGAGACCTACCTGGCCGCGACGCCCACTGGCTGCGTTGCCCACCCAAGCCACCCGGAACATCGACTTCTCCGTCCCGCGTTCAACGTTGATGATGTCACCGGCTTCCGGGGTCCAGCCCGCAAGATTGAGCCGGGCTCCCTCGACAGAGATATCGAGCGTGCAGGCGACGTAGGTTTTTGCGTTTGGGCTGGCTGCGCGGACTTTAACGGTTACGGCTGCCATCTTGCGTGGTTTCCGGCGACGATCGGCTCCTTCGTACTTCGGTGCTTCCATCGAAACGCTCCCGGCTCGGCCCAGTGACTGGGGCAGGTTCAGATTGCAGGGGGAATATGCACGCATCCTACGAAAGGAGGAACTAAAGGTCAATATTTTTCGCGGTTCAGGACAAGTACTTTGGTAATCCCCGCTCGTTGTTCAGCGATTCGCCAGCGCCGGAATCAACACGCTGCCCCGCGGTGATCCAATTCCCGTAACCGTGTCGTACCCGGTGACCGAATTGCACAATGCGCCACAAGTGCCTGAGCTGCCGCTGCGAATGTCGTGGTACTTCCCGTAGTCGGCCTTCGCGATGGCATAGATCGAATTGTTGGTGTGGCTTAGCGTGGCTTTCCCCGCTGCTCGTCGCATCGAGTTCACGATAGCGAACAGCCCAGCCCACTGTGGAGCTCCTGCACTTGTGCCGCCAACCTGGAACCATCCCTTTTCGCCGTTCAATAAAACAGTGCTATACACCGGCACTCCGCTCGACGGCGAAGCGTTATATGCGATGTCCGGGACTGCTCTTTTGCCGGAGGAATCACGTGGCACTGGAAAACTCGACTGGTACGAGGGCTCCAGTTCGTATCTCGATAGTCCGCCGCCGCTGCCGCTCCATCCCGTCTCGCTGATGTAATTGCCGCTCGAGTCGAGTGAAAGACGCGTTCCGCCCACCGCCGTCACCCCAGTTGAAGAAGACGGCCATTCTGTTCCGAATCCGCTATCGCCCGACGATACGGTGAAGGTTACATTGTTGATCGCAAAGTGGTAGTCGTAATTCCGCTCGGTTGAGAATTCATCTCCGCCCCAGCTCATCGACACGACGCTCGCGCCCTGCTGAACGGCTACATCCACCGCGTGCAGTAGCGCAAGCAGACTATTGCTGCTCGCCTCCACCAGCACGATCTTTGCTTTCGGAGCGATCACGTGGGCCCATTCCACATCGAGCGCGATCTCGAGTGCCCATCCCGCGTTCGTGGCGGGCTTCGATCCGCTGGCATACACCTTCTTGAAGCATCCGTTCGAGGTAGTGCACGGGGCGAGTCCGAATGTCGAATTGAAATGCGTGAAATCGGCTGCGATATTGGGGTCGTCGAACGCATCCACGATCCCGATGGTTTGCCCGGCGCCCTGATTGGCGATGGCGCTGAAGCCGTAAGCACGGCGGATCCGCGCCGGTGAGATCCCGGTGGGCGAAGTTGTGGCGTCAGTCTTGATTCGCAAAGGCGGCTGCGCGTGTCCAGGCGATGGACGATACGTGAATACCGGGCGCCCACGCTCTGCGTCCTGAAGATTGCGCACCAACGAAACCTGTGCCGCAGAATTCTGGAACGCGCTAAGGACGAGGACCGAACCAAAGAGGAAGGTGAAGATTGGGGAATACCGCATGCGCACCACCCGGGCCGGCCGCCCACCCAGCAAGCGGGTGGCGGTGTAGTTACTAATTAGTATACGGTCGCGCCATTTGGGTTGTGAGCAAAAAACCGGGCCGCCCCGAAGAGCGGCCTGTACACTTTCTTCTCAGGCGTAAATTCAGAAACATTTGTTCTGGGTAGTGCTCTCGGTATTAAGGCCCGACAAGAAAATGTTCAAATCTCTCACTAGGTGCTTTTTAGGTCAAGAAAGTTGACTTCTGGCTGGAAGAATGCGGTCTACTAGGCTGTCGAATCTTTTCGATCTGCTGGTCGTAGAAACATCAATAGTAGCCCGGTCATTAGGAAGCATCCCAGCATGTAGTAAAGCCCGGCCTTGCCGGACCCGGTTCGCGTGTTGAGCATGCCCACCACCTTCGGCCCGAAATATCCTCCGAATGAGGCGACGGTATTGATAAGTCCGATGGAAGCCGCGGCCGCGCTCCCGCCGAGCGTTAGGCTGGGTAATGCCCAGAACGGTGCGTAGAAGGAGTTGAGGCACGCCGTGATCATGATGAACATGGCCAGCGATAGCCACACGCTCCCGCCCGCATATATAAGGATGGCGTACGCTCCCGCCGCCACGAACATAGGGACCGCGGCGTGCCATCGCCTTTCACCGGTGCGGTCGGAGTGCCACCCCACCACCACCATCACGATCATTCCTACTAAATAAGGTAAAGCGGCAAGTAGGGTCACAGTGAGGTTCGAAAAATTCGACGCGCGCTTCAAGATGGTGGGTAACCAAAACAGAAGAGCATACCCACCGGTGTATTCGAAGAACCCGATCAGCGCCAGCAGTAGCACCGTAGGGTTCCGCAGCGACTTCCAGATGTTGTGCAGTTCGTCGTGCGCCTTCCCGTAGTTCTCCCTCGCGAGCTCATTTTCGATCCATTCGCGCTCGGCCGCAGGCAGCCACTTCGCTTCCCATGGCCAGTCGGTCAAATAGAAAAGTGTCACGACGCCGAAGATCACCGCAGGAATTCCTTCCAGCGCAAACAACCATCGCCATCCTGCGATCCCAAGCCAATGGACTTTGAGCAGTGCTCCCGCGAGGGGTGACCCGATCACGTTAGACAAGGGGATCGCCGCCATAAAGAGGGCGATCACCTTGGCACGGTCCTCGCGCCGAAACCAATGATGCAGATAGACGATGATGCCGGGAAAAAATCCAGCTTCCGCGCATCCCAATAGGAAACGAGCCAAATAAAACTGGTGCGACGTATTGACGAACGCGACCACTACTGTGAGCAGTCCCCACGAGATCATGATGCGCGCCATCCACTTGCGCGCGCTCCAGCGTTCCACGATCAGCGCGCCCGGGATTTCGAGCAACACATAACCCAGGAAAAAGATCCCAGCCCCGGTCCCATAGACTTCATCGGAAAAGCCCAGGTCGTTGGACATCGTGAGATTCGCGTACGCCACGTTCACGCGATCGAGATAATTAATGATGTAAAGGACGAACAGGAAGGGAAGCAGCCGCAAAAAGATCCGCCGGCGGGCGCTGGCGGCGACGTCAGGTTGTGTGACGGGTTCGCTCAAACAGACGAAAGTATCACAGGCCGCTATTCGAGTTGCTCCAGGGCCCAGCGCGCGTGCTCGGCAACGTTGGCATCCTCATCTTGCGACAATTTCTTAAGTTGCGGAATGAACTTGCGATTCGCGCTGTTGCCCATCGCGACCGCAGCATTGCGGCGCAGTCCGGAATACTTAGCCCGCTTGATCGGAGAAGCCTTGAAGGTTGTGCGGAACTTCTCCTGCGACATCTCCGCCAGCCATTCAAGCGCAGGATTCACCAATTCGTTCCTTGGCTGAAATTCGGCAGACTGTGTGACCGACGCTCCCCGGTTCCAGGGACATACGTCTTGGCAGATGTCGCAGCCGAAGAGATGATTTCCCATCCCGGCGCGAAGCTCCCCGGGGATATCACCTCGCTTTTCGATGGTGAGATAGGAAATGCATCGGGTGGCGTCAAGCTTGTACGGACCGATGAATGCATTCGTCGGACAAGCATCCAGACAACGTGTGCACGAGCCGCAGCGGTCGGGCGCCGGCAGGTCAGGAGTCAACTCCAGCGAAGTAAGGATCACGCCTAGAAATAACCAAGATCCCATCTCCTGATTGATGACGCAGGTATTCTTCCCCTGCCACCCGATGCCGGCATATTTAGCCAGCACACGCTCCACGATCGGTCCGGTGTCAACGTAACTCCAACTCCGGAAATCATCTTGGCCAGAAAACTCTTTGATCTTTGTCTCCAATGCACGTAATCGCTGCAACACAACGTCGTGATAGTCCGTCCGGCTCCACGCGTAGCGCGAGATCCACCCGCGGGTCTTATCTTTGGACTCAGTGGAATAAGGGCGTTCCGAGTTGTAGTTGATGGCGCACACTACGACCGACTGTGCCCACGGCGCGGCGTTCCCCAGGGAAGACCGCTTGAGAGCCCCTGAGTCATTGCGCGACTCCAGATACTTCATCTCTCCGCCGTGGCCGGCGGCGAGCCACTGTGGAAAATACTCAAGCTCTGAATTGGGAGTGACAGGGGCTATTCCGCACAGGTCAAAGCCCGCCGCCCGCGCCGCGGACCTTATCGCCTCCTCGAGCTGAGCTGTAGCCGGCACAGTACAATCATTCAACCACAGACTCATGATTCGGCGTCTAAATATAAGGGTTTCAGCAACTCTGAGGCAGGAATAGCATCTAAATCACTGAAACCCAGGAATTCCAGCACTCCTATGATCATGACAAAGGCACTCCCGCGTTTGCTCGCTTTCTCCCTGTTGCTGACCTGCACCATGTTCGCGCAGGATCAGGAAGGCACCATTAATCCTGCTCCTCCCAAGGGCGTCACCGTCGACCAGGTGGTCCAGAAGTTTGCCGAGAAGGAAAAAATATTCAAGCGGGAGCGCGAGAACTACGTTTACACCCAGACCGTCAAGGTGCAAACGCTTGATGGCGACACCGTCGACGGCGAATATCAGCAAACCGTTGAGATCACTTTCGACGACAAGGGCCGCCGCGTCGAGAACGTCACCTTTGCGCCGCAGTCTACTTTGCAGCGCGTCAGCATGTCGCGAGAAGATTTCCAGGATATTGAGAGTCTTATGCCCTTTGTTCTCACTTCCGACGAGATCAACGACTACAACATCAAATATGTCGGTCAGCAGCAGGTCGATGAACTCGGCACCTACGTCTTCGATATCAATCCCAAGGAGATAAAAAGCGGCCGGCGCTACTTTGATGGCCGCATCTGGGTCGACGATCGGGACTTCCAGATCGTCAAGACCCACGGCAAGCCCGTCCCCGAGTCCCACAAGGGGAATGAAAATCTGTTCCCGCGATTCACCACCTATCGCGAGCAGATCGACGGCAAGTACTGGTTCCCAACCTACACCCGCGCCGACGATACCTTGCACTTCAAGAACAACGACGTGCACATTCGCGAGGTCATCAAGTACACGAACTATCAGCGGTTCAATACGTCCATCGGCAAGATCACTGTCAATTACGGTGGCAGCAAGGTCGAGGAGCTGAACAACGCCGATCCGCTCACCAAGGAGGATATCGTGGACACTCTCAAAGGTGGCACGCCTTCCAAGACTATGACCGAGATAGTCAAGAAGCGTGGAGTCAATTTTACAGTCGACGCTGCCACCGAGCAGGAGATCCGCAAGGCCGGCGGCGACGCCGACCTGATCCAGGCCATCGAGAAGAACAAGAAGAGTTCTTGAGGGTATTACAGCTTTAACATTAAGCCGCCGCTATGGCGGCTTTTTTGTTGCTCGTAGCACTTGCTTCCTTGCAGGAGCGTTGATACCGTATGCGCTCATTCTCCCAGGAGACTCCCATGAACGCGAGTGCTACCGCACCTTCCAAGCCCACTGCCGCCCCGAGCGCTGCCAATGTCCAGCTGATGCAGATGACAAACGCCTTTGTGGCCTCGCGTTGTCTCTACGTTGTCGCCGAAGCTGGCGTCGCCGACCACATTAAGGACGCGCCGCAAACCACCGAGGCGCTTGCGAGAGCGACGGGGACCAACGCAGCCGCGCTCTACCGCGTTTTGCGGCTGCTGTCATCGCACGGGATCTTCGAGTGGAAAGCCGGCGCATGGGCGCACACCGAAGCCTCGCGCATTTTGCGCAGCGACGACCCCGGCTCGATGCGCGACTACATCCGCATGATCGGCTTGCCTGTCTTCTGGAGGACTTGGGGAGACCTCGAACATTCTGTACGCACTGGGGAGACCGCATTCTTGAAGACCCATCCGGGCGGCGCTTTCGCGTACCTGGCCGAGCATCCGCAAGAGAGCAGCATCTTCAACGCCGCGATGACTTCGAAGTCGCATCGCGACATCGCCGCCGTGTTGCCTGCGTATGATTTTTCGCAGTTCGCGACTATTGCAGACATCGCCGGCGGCCGCGGCCATCTGCTTCGCGCCATCTTGAAGGACTCGCCTAAGGCGCACGGGATACTGTTCGACCAGCCTCACGTGGTCGCCGAGGTCTCCCCGGAAAAAGGCGAGAAGTTGACCGTGATCGGCGGCAATTTCTTTACCGATGCCATGCCAAAGGCAGACGCATACCTGCTAATGAACATCATCCACGATTGGGCTGACGCTGAATCCAACAAGATACTGTCGGCGATCCGCCAAACCATGCCTCAGCATGCCCGCGTGTTGATCATCGAGACGGTCGTGCCGCATACGCCGGAGCCGCACCTCTCCAAGGAACTCGACATCGTCATGATGGCTCTGCCCGGCGGAAAAGAACGCACCAAAGAGGAGTACGCCGATTTGGTCGCAAAGAGCGGCTTACGTCTGAAACGGGTGGTGGATACCAAAAGCCCCTACTCGATTCTGGAGATGGTGGCAGCCTAAAGCTTATTGTTCGTCGAGGTACTCGCCGGGAACATCATCTTCCGAAACTTCGTGGGTCCGAACTTCTTTCTCATCGGCGTTGTCTGCCTCTTCGACCCCGCGCACTACGTCGGCTTCGAAGGCATTGCCTTCTTCCACCAACTCGTCAACGCTCTCCGAATCAGCGCCTGCCCGAGTAGATAGGCCTTGCAGATCTCCCGCTAGACGGCCCGAGCTGGCCGGCGGCCTCTTGGCACTCCACGTATCCTGAGCTGCCGCCCGTCTTCTCGTTGTTCGCTTTTTCGGCGCGGCCTTCTTCTTGCTGGATCTTTTGAGAGGCTTTTTCTTCTTCGCGGGCTTTGCCTTCGACTTCGACCTAACGGTTCGACTAGCGGTTCTCTTTGACACACGCTTCTTCGCAGCCTTCTTTTTCTTCTTCGCCATGTTCGAATCCACCTTCCTGTATAGGAAACTTCCCGCAAAACAGTTCTGTTACGCGCTCAGGAACTCAGCGCCTTATCCACCATTTTTTGCGCTTCGCTCACGATCGCATTCAGGTGCGCCTCGCTCTTGAAGCTTTCTGCATAGATCTTGTATATGTTCTCCGTACCCGAAGGTCGGGCCGCAAACCAGCCGCTCGCAGCTACCACTTTCAATCCGCCGATCGGAGCCTGATTACCCGGGGCCCGGTTCAGCTTGGCAATGATCGGCTCGCCCGCCAGCTCCGACTCCCCCACCGCATCCGGCGAGAGCTGTTGCAATCGCGCCTTCTGTTCAGGAGTGGCAGGCGCATCGATGCGCGTGTAATAGGGTGTACCGAATTCGGCCGTCAGTTCGCGGTAGTGTTCGCCCGGGTCTTTGCCGGTGCGGGCCGTGATCTCGGCAGCCAGAAGATCCATGATCAGACCGTCCTTGTCGGTGGTCCACGCCGTACCGTCGAGGCGGAGAAAACTTGCTCCAGCGCTCTCTTCGCCTCCGAAGCAGCACGAGCCATCCACTAGCCCCGAGACGAACCACTTGAAACCTACCGGCACTTCGCGCAGCACGCGTCCGAGTTTCTTGACCACCCTGTCGATCATGCTGCTGCTCACCAGCGTCTTTCCGACGGCGGCTTGTTGCGGCCACTCAGCGCGGTGGGTGAGCAGGTAGCGAATAGCAACCGCAAGGTAATGGTTCGGATTCATCAACCCGGCAACCGGAGTGACGATACCGTGCCGGTCTGCGTCCGTATCGTTGGCGAATGCGACTTGGTATTTGTCCTTCAACTTCACCAGTCGGGCCATGGCATACGGGCTGGAGCAGTCCATGCGGATCTTGCCGTCGTGGTCCACCGTCATGAATGAGAAAGTCGGATCGATCGTTCGATTAACGATGTCGATGTTCAGTCCGTACGTCGAATTGATCGGCTCCCAGTAGGGCACTGAGGCTCCGCCAAGAGGATCCGCGCCAAGCTTGAGCTTTGCCCCGCGGATGGCGTCTATGTCCACCACGTTTTTGAGATCGCGAACGTATGGCATGACGAAGTCTTCCTCGTGCGTGCTCGCGGCTCGCATCGCTTTCTCATACGCAACTCGCCTGACCCCGGCATTCTTCCCGCGCAGCAACTCGTTCGCGCGGTCCTGCACCCAGCGCGTTACGTCGGTATCGGCCGGGCCGCCGTTAGGCGGGTTGTACTTGAAGCCCCCGTCTTCCGGCGGATTGTGCGACGGCGTGATGACGATGCCATCGGCCAGGTGCTCTTTGCGTTCGCGGTTGTAGACCAGGATGGCGCGTGAGATGACCGGCGTCGGCGTTACACCGTCGCGTTCTTGGATGATGGTCTCGACTTCATTCGCCGCCAGCACTTCGAGAGCGGTTCGCTGCGCCGGCTCGGAAACCGCATGGGTATCTTTCCCCATGTAAAGCGGCCCATCGATTCCTTGCGCGCGCCGGTATTCACAGATCGCCTGCGTGATCGCCAGGATGTGCGCTTCGGTGAAGGTGCCGTGCAGGGGAGAGCCGCGGTGTCCGCTGGTGCCGAAGCTGACGAGCTGGTTGCGATCGCTGAGGTCGGGCTGGCGCTCGTAATAGTCGCGTTCCAAACGAGCCACATCGATCAGCAACTCTTTGGGGGCCGGCTTCCCGGCGAGCGGAGAGATCTTGGGACCAGCGGTCAGGGTTTCTACGGGATTAGGCACGGCTCAGCCTTCCAGATTTGCGCGGCGTATTCCGCGATGGTGCGATCGCTCGAGAATTTTCCCGAACTTGCTACGTTCAGGATGGCCTTCTTCGCCCATCCGTCGCGATCGGCATACAGAGCGCCCAGCCGGTCTTGCGCCTGACAATAAGAGGTCAGGTCTGCCAGATGCATGTAATGGTCGCCATTGGTCAGAAGCGTATCGCGAAGCGCAGCGAATGCTCCCGGCTCTTTGCGGTTGAAGTGATCCGAGAAGATGAGGTCGAGAGCAGCCCGCGTCTCCGGCTCGTGTTCGTAGTGCCAGTGCGGGTCATACCAGCCGCGGCTATTCTCGACTTCTTCGACGGTAAGCCCGAACATGAACAGGTTCTCCTCGCCGGCTTCCTCAGCCATCTCAATGGTGGCGCCGTCGCGCGTGCCCACCGTCAGCGCTCCGTTCATCATGAACTTCATATTGCTGGTTCCGCTGGCCTCGTAGCCTGCGGTCGAGATCTGGTTGGAGACGTCGCTCGCCGGGATCAGCCGCTCGGCCAGCGAAACGTTGTAGTCGGGAAGAAAGACTACTTTCATCTTGTCGCGTACGAGTGGATCGGCGTCGATCGTTTCGGCAAGGCTGTTGATGAACTTGATGATGAGCTTTGCCAATTGATAAGCGGGCGCAGCCTTGCCGGCGAAGAAGAAAGTCCGCGGGGGCACTTTCAGCTTTGGATTTTGCCGCAACCGGTTGTAGCAGATCACGATGCGCAGCGCGTTCAGCAGTTGCCGTTTGTATTCATGGATGCGCTTAACGTGACAGTCGAAGATCGAGTCGGGGTCAACGATCTTCCCGGAGGTGGTCTTGAGCCAATCGGCGAAGCGCCTCTTGGTCTCGCGGGTTGAGGCCTGAAAGGCATCACGAAAGCCGGAATCCTCGGCCAATGGTTTGAGATCCTTAAGCTTGCTCAGATCAGTGATCCACTCGTCACCGATCGCCTGCGTGATCGTGCTTGCCAGTGCGGGATTCGCCTCCAGCAGCCAGCGGCGCGGTGTTACTCCGTTCGTCTTGTTGCTGAAGCGCTCGGGAAACATCTCCGCCAGATCCTTGACCGTCATCGTTCGCAGTAGCCTCGAATGCACCGCCGCGACTCCGTTGGTGCTATGCGAGCCCACAATGGCGAGATTGGCCATGCGGATCTTGCGCGTGCGTCCTTCTTCCACCAGGCTGATGCGTTGGACGCGGCCATCATCTCCAGGAAAACGACGCCGGACTTCGTCCAGCAGTCTCCGGTTGATCTCGTAAATGATCTCCAGTTGCCGGGGAAGCAGTACTGTGAACCATGCCGCCGGCCATTTCTCCAGTGCCTCGGGCAGCAGCGTGTGGTTGGTGTATGCCAGCGTCTTCCGCGTCAAATCCCAGGCCAAGTCCCATCCAAGGTGGGCATCGTCCAACAGGATGCGCATCAATTCCGCGACCGCCATCGAAGGATGCGTGTCGTTGAGCTGCACGGCCGCCAGCTCCGGTAGCTTTTCCCAGTCGCTGTTGTGCCGCAAGAATCGCCTTATCATGTCGGCCATGGAGCATGCGACCAGGAAGTGTTCCTGCATGAACCGCAATCCCTGACCGGCGGTGGTGGAATCGTCGGGATACAACACGCGGGTCAGCGATTCCGCCTCGAGCGTTCCGCCCAAGGCGCCCACGAAGTCGCCGGTGCCGAATTCCTGAAAATCAAAATAATCCACCGCGGCCGCCGCCCAAAGCCGCAGGGTGTTGATGGTCTTTCCTCCGTAACCGACGACTGGACGATCGAATGGTATGCCATACAAGCTCGACGGCCGGTCCGGGATCACATCCAGGTGTCCGTCGCGCAGCTTGAAGGCACAGTTCAGCTTGACCTCTACTTTCTCGTGCGCGCGTGCGATCTCCCAAGGGTCGCCGTCACGCAGCCAGTTGTCCGGGTCTTCTCGCTGCCATCCGTTCACCAGCGACTGTCGAAACATTCCGTACTCGTAACGCAGCCCCTGACCGATGGCGGGCAGGCCCATGGCGGCCATCGAGTCGAGGAAGCACGCCGCCAGGCGACCCAGGCCTCCATTCCCCAGGCCCGCGTCCGGTTCTTGCTCGATGAGTTCAAGCCAGTCGATCCCTTTTGCCTGGACCGCTTGCTGCACCAGAGGATCGAGCAGGAGATTGGTCACGTTGTTGGCCAGTGAACGGCCAATGAGGAACTCCATCGAAAGGTAGTAAATGCGTTTGGCATTGCGCTGATCGTAGGTAGTCTTGGTCAGCACCCAGCGCCGCGCCAGGATGTCGCGTATCGAGCTCGAAAATGCCTCGAAGCGCTCGCGCGCGCTCGCTGCTGCCGGATCGATCACCCGGTCGAACACCAGGTGCCTTTCATAGAACGCGTTCTCCGTTCCGACCAGCGGGGTTTGGACAATGCCGTATTGTTCGAGGAGCTTGGGAGTGTCGACGGCGTGCGTCGTCCGACTAGCTTTGGCGGAGGCGGGTCCCACCGCGTTTCGTGTGCTCATTCGCAGGTCCTTATGGTGCGATCAATCTGGATCCGGGAGGTGCCGGATGCTCAGCCTAACACTCCGCGGGTCACACCGCCACGTGGTGACCATAGCCTGGGGTTCCACACGGCTGGTTCAGCAGAATATACTTGCAGCCGATTTCCCGAACCAGCAAGCCGTCGGTCGGAATCTATAGAATGTCCTCGAAAGGGTTTCCCACGAAACCGGCCACCACGTGGCACGTCGACTGCGGCGGCGTACAGAGATCAATAAGATGAAAGCAAAAAAAAGGTTTGTCGTTGCCAGCCTTCTCTTGGTCGTGTTGTGTTCTGGTTGTGCCGTCGGGCCGAATTACAAGAAGCCGGCCGTGCCTGTACCTCCCGAATATCGAGGCGCGTCCTCGGAACCGGCTGGTAAGACCGCAGCGCCGTTCGGAGAGCAGAAGTGGTGGGACGCTTTTCAAGACGAAGCCTTGCGCGATCTCATCCGCACCGCTCTGGAACAAAATTACGATGTACGCATCGCGGCCGCCAGGATCCTTGAGGCGCGCGCGCAACTTGGCATTACCCGTGCCGACCAGTTGCCCTCTCTTTCCGCCGGCGCATCGGCCGTGAATGAGCGCCTTCCCAAGACAGTCGCCATT
>Ga0137403_10004362_pt1 | contig 16669 bp, 18 predicted proteins | sample CZOMad2_1_16fung_FD_122057 | JGI IMG/M metagenome (GOLD analysis project Ga0137403, IMG submission 122057) | Vadose zone soil fungal communities from Angelo Coast Range Reserve, California, USA - CZOMad2_1_16fungal (Hybrid Assembly) | ecosystem: Environmental > Terrestrial > Soil > Vadose zone...
TGGTGGCGCAGCAGGACTGATCTTGGGCGGCATCGGCGTTCGCATGCTACTCGCGCTGAGCCCCGGGAACATTCCGCGCATCAACGCTCCGGAACATTCCCTGGGCGGGTTGATGCTGCTCGATTGGCGCATACTCGTGTTTCTGTTTGGCATATCGCTTGCCACCGGCTTGCTGTTCGGGCTCTTTCCCGCGCTGCGCGTCTCTCGCTTCGACGTGAATGCGGTGCTGAAGGAATCGAGCGGCCGTTCCGGCACGGGATTCAAGCACAGCCGTGTTCGGGGGTTGCTGGTGATCAGTGAGATCGCGCTCGCGGTGGTATTGCTCGCTGGAGCTGCTCTGATGATTCGCACGTTCGCCGGTTTGCGCTCGGTCAAATCGGGAATCGATCCTTCCAATGTGCTCACTCTGAGGAGCGCGATTTCCGGAAGCCGTTACGGCAGCACAGCCCAAGTGGCAAACATGGTGCGGCAGGCAACGGAACGCATCCAAGCCTTGCCCGGTGTGCGCGTTGCGGGCTGCGCAGTCTCTTTGCCTATGGACCAGGTGGGCATCGACTTGCCATTCAGTATCGAGGGGCATGCACCGAAGAGCGGGGAAAAATGGGAGGGCGACGAGTACTGGCGGTTTGTTTCCCCCGGTTATTTCGAGGCGCTGCGCATTCCTCTTGTGCGTGGTCGCTATTTCACTCGCACCGATGCTGGAAACGCGGCCCATGTAGTGATCGTCAACGAAGCGTTCGCTCGGAAGTATTGGTCGGACCAGGATCCCGTCGGGCACCGTATGGAGATCGCCAAGGGACTCGGCGCCGACTTTGACGAACCGGTGCGTGAGGTTGTCGGCATTGTTGGCAGCGTGACGGAGAGCGGGCTGGCGGGTGGAATGGTACCCGTGATGTATGTTCCTCAAAGCCAGATTACGGACGGACTAACCAGACTTGGTGCCAGCCTGCTACCGTTGAGCTGGGTGATTCGGACCAGCGGCGATCCACTCTCCATGGCTTCCGCCATCCGACGCGAATTCGAGAGTCTGGATCCCCAGTTGGCGCCCTCACACGTTGTCAACATGGTTCAAGTGATTGCCGAGGGCAACGCGCGGCAGAACTTCAACACGCTGCTGCTCACCGTATTTGCATCGATCGCATTGCTGCTGGCGGCAGTGGGAATCTACGGCCTGATGTCCTACGCGGTGGAGCAACGCATGCAGGAGATAGGAATCCGGATGGCGCTGGGAGCGGACCAGGGAAAAATCATGAGACTGGTCCTGGGGCAGGGTATGCGTCTGGCCATGGTTGGAACTACTCTTGGTTTAGCTGGAGCGTATGGCCTGACGCGGCTGCTGGCGAAATTCCTGTTTGGCGTGAAACCGAGCGACCCGCTGGCATTTTCAATTGTGGCAGCGACTCTTATTGTTGTTACTTTATTGGCTGCCTTCGTTCCTACCAGACGGGCAATGCACGTGGACCCGATTGTGGCCCTTCGGCAGGAATAAGCAGATTTATCGAATCGATGGGCAACAATCCCGAGGTCCCTCAGAAAATGCGCGGTCGAGTAGACGCTATCCGGTGCTGAGGCCGACGCTGGCGGCCTTCTTCGATCGATTGACCGCAGATGACACACTTCATGGATACCCGCCCGATTTCCTGTCGGTGAGCTGGCGCTCGGGATTGATCGAGGCTCAAAAAGATTGGGAGGCAGTCGAAAGAAACTGCCTCCCCTGTCACTTTGGTCCGGTTAATTGCAGGAGGCTGTGGCCACTTCGAGGAACGACGCGAGCTTCGCTGTCGTCTTGAACTGCGGGATGGGATCGAGGTCCTTGAAAGCGCTCGTGAACGCGTTGGACAAACTCCACACTGTTCGCGGAGCGAACTCCTCGACCTGCGGGTCGAAGTACTGATCGTGAACGCGCCGGGCCAAATGCTTCGGGGCGTCCAGCTTGCCCTCCACAAATGCGCGGTAGATGACCAGCTTCGCGGTTTCGTCCGGAAGGCGCGTTCCCTTCCACGCCTCGACTTGTTTCCTCATGGGCTCGAAGTTCCGCTGCATACGGTCCACTCCAACAGAGAGAATGTCGACGAGGCTCAGGTGCTTGGTGTGCTTCGCAAGCACGGGCGTGAAATCGCCATGAAACGCCATGTTGTCGCACACCAGCACCCGGTAACCGACCGTGAGGGCGAGGCGCATGGACTTATCATTGGAGTTTCGGACACCGACTGAGAATCGGCATCCGTCGAAAGTGGTCTCCAGGTCGAGCATGCCGAACATCTTCATGCCGTCGCTCGAAACAGCATATTCCTCCCGAACCACCGAGATTTGTCGGAAGCTCAGGGTTTCGACTAGCACCCCGACAATTTCGAAGTGCGAAAGGGGTTGATGGGTTGCGCTCCCCGCGGGCGTCGGGATCACCTTCAATTCTTCTCGGGTGATCTTCGAAGTACCGCAGTGAGCTAAGAGTTGAGACTGCTCCATGTGTGTTGTCTCCTTTTCATCGAATGGCTTAACTCCGAGATCCGCAAAGCGAGGCAATGCCTGGGACGCGGATTTCGGATTTCGTTTTGAATGTGAGCAGGCCCTATTTACTTGAAGCTTGGGGCAAGCATCGATCAGGAGAATTAGGCGCGGAGGGCTAACGCGCTGGTTTTCTGAGGTTAAGCGGGATGGGTGCCGTGATTTAGCAGGCGCCCTTAAAGGGCTCTTCCCCGGGTCGAACCAGAGCCTCAGGCAAGAGGCTCACATAAAAAGGACTTCCTATTCTGATTCCGCGCTCAAGAGGGTCGCTTGCGCCCGCAATTCATCGGGGGGGATTTCCACCACCTCGCCATCACGCCCGATATAGATTGGCAGGCCCTGGCGGGCGTGTTCCACAATCACCTTCTCGATAGCAGCTTTGAGCGCCATCTCGGCGCGCTGTTCCAATGGCAGGTCGAGAACGTTTGATGGTGGCTTTGTCATGGCTTTCCGTAGCGAGCAACCAGCATATCGTAGAGCTCTCTATGTATTATACGGAGGCTACCCTGTTTCTCTAAGGCCACGATGGTGGGTGTTGCGCCCGAGTTATCGAAGAACATCCAAGAATCACCCAGAGGACGATAGTGCAGCAGGAAGTTGCGGATCGAGCGGTCGAATCGGCGGCGAACCACAACTTCGGGCACATCGTGACCACCCTCCAAGACTCTGGCTCTTACCCTCGCCAGCGCAAGACGGACAGTTGAGATCCACAAGAAAAAGAAGTGCACCTGGTATGCGCACCTTTTGAGATCGCGAATCAGGCCCAGATAACTCCGACCCTAAAGAGTCGTCTCGAAACCGAAGCTCTCGCGACGCTTTGTGTGGAGATCGATTTCTTCAAGCATGAGCCGACCGGCACGGAAGGCGGCAGCTTCCGGCAAAAAGGGAGATACACCTTGCGCAATCAAATCGGCGTTGATGAAGTTCCTGCAGTCCGCATGATTCGGCAAGAATTCTCTTGCGAAGGTCGTCTTGCCCGCGCCGTTGGGTCCCGCAATAATGTAAACACTCGGACTGATCATCGCCCCACGATGCCTCCAATCATACAGGAGCAGCAACCACTAACCTGGTTAACGCCTCGAGAAACGCGAGGGCATCAGCACGTACCAGTATTGCTCGGTGTCATTTCCAAAAAGAGTGAATTCAGCGGCACTCTTGGCATCCATTACTTGCACGCGAATGGAGGTCGCTGCGCCCTCGGCGGCAGAAATTCAAGCAATGAGAGGGGGATTCTAGGAATAATGCAGGGTCACCTACAATGGAGCGGGTTTGCTCGAACTCACCGAAGGTTCAAAACGTGTGTTCGTCAGCTTGTCCACGAAAGCTTTCAGCGGCACACCATACTTGAAGACCGATCGAGATCGAAAGTGCGACACCATCCATGAATCCTGAAAGCGTGGAGCCTTCCTTGGCCATCTTGATGAAGATCGCCGGTGTTCCCCCTTATACATCCCAACAATGACGTAGCCCTCGTGGCCACCGACGGCGAATTTGTGCGTGATCGACTTTCTTTCGTCGGGGAGTCTGCGCCTGTGGGTGCGAGCGAAGAAATCTCGGTGTTTGTGGACCTCGGCGCCGGCTATTTGCCTAACTTCTTCTTCCTCCTGTGAAGCGGAGGGGCCGCGTGATGGCGCTAAATCGGCTAAATTTTCAGCTTGCATCTGTTCCTCCTCACCTGTCGCGCTTGATCAGACGCTAGCGTCAGCGACACCAACGGCTGCAACCGGAGCAGCCAAATAATGCGCATGCGCACATGCGACGCAGGTCGCACCCTTAGTTGCTGCGCGAACAGCCGCCGCAAATACCGTGGGAATTTCGTGCTCCTCTCCGCTGCGTGACCAGAACTGAGGCACGACCGATCCGGCTAGTTGAACCTTACCGAGAGGCTCGACATCAAGGAACCCATTCACTCCACGATATAGAACCCTGCTCTCCAGCGGAGGGCGTCTGCTATTTTCGACTTGTCCCAGCTGATGTTTCGTGATGAGCAGCTGGCAGGTTCGACCTGCTCGAAACAACTCGATTCGCACAAGCACTGGTCCCACCACCACGGCGTGAACTCCGTTTACTCCTATGGCGTCGATCGGATGGAGATAGGGCAACGACTCACCGTCCGGCCCGCAGAACGTGACGTACCGGCCGAGGTCCCTTATGGCACCGCCAGACTCGATTCCTCGTAGTACATACCGCCCCGCCACGGTTTGATGTTCGAGACTCACACTCGACTGAGCAACGATTCCGACGTCCTTCAAGCGTCGCAACACTGCTCTCGACAGAGTGAGTCCTCGACGCGTCAAAGCATCTTGTTTGCTCCGCACCTGCCTACCCCCTTACGTCGACTGACGAACTCGAATCGGACAGCCCACGGCCCGGCGAATCATCTCTTTCGTGCAACCCGCCCAGCAGATGTACTTCCGTGGGTCGTCGATGGAGATCGCCAAGTTGTCGCAACTTCGATCCTGACCGCCCTCGGCGCACGAAGGGCATCGCGTTACATGATTACGACCGACCTGCCGAACCTTGCCGACGTGTTCGAGGATTCGGAACTCGTGACCGGATGACTGAACGAAGGGAGTGGCCTGGACGGGTGAAGGGCGTCTCTTATCGAACTCAGGTGGCATGGTCTTGCCCGCAATGAAGCTCCGCAGTTGGTCCTCGCTACATTTTCGAAGCCGGTTCAGATATGCGATCTGTTTTCCCAGGTCGTAATCCGTGCCGTAGAACCAATACCGCCGATTTGCCCCGCGATGAATTCCCAATGGTCCACGGATGGCGTTCCCAAATTCTCCCTCTCGCAGCTCGTCGTGCTTCGGGAAGACTTCGATTCCCTCCCCCAAGCCGGCGCCTCTGATTCGCACTCCGAGTTTCAACGCCAGGTTGTAAATGTAAATTCTGCACTCCCGCGCCAAGGTCGGGCGCTCCATGAAAACCCAAAGATGGCCACCCCGCTTGCTCATCTCCAGAGCGGCCTCCACCTTGTCCTCCTGGAGGAAGTACTGCAGTTTGAGAAGGTCCTCCATTGCTCCGTCGTAGTCGGCATCAATGGCGACCCACTTCGATCGTTGCGTCGACGGGTTGATCGCGTACAGCCCGATGGTGAGTTGGCCTTCCAAGTGACGGCGGATCGTGGCCGCCGTGAGGCTCACTTCGTCGCCAGTCCGCTTTGGCCTCGGTCGAAAGTAATAGTGACGCCCGCTCTCAGGATGAGGCCGTGAGGATTGGAGGGTATAAGCCCCGCGATTTACAAACAGTTCGTGGTAGTCCCTCACGATCTCGGGAGTCGCTCTAAGCGCAGTCTCCAAGGCTCCTCCTTCCGAGCAGTGCCCGACTCAGGAAGCGCGTGCTCTACCTAAACTCACAGCTATCCTTTGTCAAATAAGTGGGAATAGGCGCTAAATCCTTGCTCCGATTGGGATTACTGCGGATGAAAACAGCGCTGAGGAAAGGCGTTTTACCCTAGGTAGGCTCGTTCATCCCACCTTCCCCAACTCCATCGTTTCGCTGCGGTCGAAAACCCGGCTCCACGATCCATCGATTCTTGCCCGCAAGTAGATGCGAACGCTCCACGATATCGAGGAACCGGCATTCACGTACTAGCCGGTCGAAATCGCTGACCGTGTAGCCGCCGAATTCCTCGTCGTCAAAATCCACCCAGAACCAGGTTCTCGAACGACGATCATAGATATAGAAGGCGCCGGACTCGGGGTCCCCGGGAACTACAAGGAACACTAAAAGGGCCTTCGGGAACTGGACCCATTTTGCGATTGTGGGATGCTCGGTCACATCAAGCAGCTTGGCAACTGCTCCATCCGAACATTTGCCCACATCATGTGCTGCGTTCCGAAGATCGATTACGGGGATCACGTTCATCTTTCCAAACATTGGATTCTCCTTTTCAAGCGGGAAGTATGTGGCAAACGACAAGGGGCTTACCGACGCGAGCACTACGAGTCGAAGCTCCAAATCCGCATGATGGACTCGTCTAGAGCTTGCTGATTGTGCGTATCCTTGGCTGGTTTTCCCACTGGCGACCGGCCTAGGCGAGCTGGCTATCTTTTTGTGCGAGCAGAATAGGCGTGGGAAGAATTCCAAACCTTAAGAGTAAGGATTGCGCGGTACCCGGCGAACTGGATTATCTCCGAGTTTGCCGTCACTCGGGAGAAGCGTCGAGTAAATCGCCTGAAGAGTATTGTGGCCACGTGTTGAAGCGAACACCGGTTCAACACGTGCGTAACTACGGACCGGAACCTAGCAGCGATGGCAATTCTGACCTCTGCAGTTGCAGGATCGGGAATGATCTTTCCGCTGAACGACTTCCCAATTGGACTACGCTCGCGCTCCATCCGGCTCCAATCCTCTAAATAATGTACCGACCTGTGCGTTGATAAAACATGCCGGAGATAACGCCATTTTGTACGCACCAGCAAGCGGTGATAGAAGGGACCATATAGGGCATCCAAAAGCCCTCGTGAGTCCCGCGCCGTGTAGCTTGTCGTCTTGATCCAACCTTATGGAAGGCGCAGCCCAGGCGGGCGTGAGTAAAGAAAAAGAGACCGAACCTAGAAGATTCGCCCCTAATGAAGGTTCTGGCCGAGGAGCATGTCGTTCAGGAACTACCGTCTTTCAGGTCATCCGAGGCTTGTTTGTTCGCCTTTTTCACCTCGGCTTTTGTGTCGGCATTAGGCGCGAAGCCTTCAATCGCCTTGCCGAGGCTTACGGCACCGCTGCCGGTTGTTTTGGCCTTGAGCGCGTCGAATCCACCGGGGATTTCCAGGTTCTTCGCTATGTGTGCCGCGGCGACGCACTGGCCGATGTTCTTGAAACCGCCGCACGCGGTCTGCGCGTCCTGGCCTGTCAGCGTTTTGATCTTGCCTGCGATCGCGGTGTTATGGCTCAGCACATCGCTCGGCGAACCGTGCGACACGTCGGTAGCATGGGCCGCGGTCCCGCCCGCGTGCGACCCGCTCATATCGGAGGCACTTCCCGGTCCGCGGCCCGAAGGTGGCCCCCCGGGGCTTGGATGCGACCGCTGAGCGAAGGCTGGCGCGCCGGGAACGAGCGCCATCGCTACCACCAGAATCACAGTCGAGTGTTTCATTTTCTCCTCCTGTTTTTGAAGTCGTGGGGACCGGGCAGGCTTTGTAGCTTCCCCTTACCGAGGATTTCTGACCTTGTTCCTATGATGCGTCCGATTGCAATCGGGATGTAACTCCCTTGCTATCCAAAAGACAACCTCGCGAGCAGCGAGCCATGCACCCGACGCGAACAGATCAATTATTTCATCCCGGGGACTTTTCACTTGCGATTTGTCACTCGAAGCGTGCCCATCAGTCTAACCCCAGTCAGTTGATGGTTATTCTCGTCCTGCTCGCCGGCACGTTGTTTTCGCTTTCGTACGTACTTGCGGTCGCGCGGCAGGCGAGTGCGGTTCACCTCAGCCTGCTTGCCACTGTGCTCCTGGGGTTCAAAACCTTCGTCGAGGCCGGGGCGAGCTGCTACGGGTTCGCACTTCTGTTCACAGCTGCGGCGTACCTGTGGACTCGAATCCCGGATGTACCTTGCTGCCAAAATTCGGACTTTCCACCTGTAAGTGTTGTTTATCTCTGCTGCGACGATTTCGATCGGGCGTTCCCTGATCACTCCCCACGGGCGTAATAAGTACGATATCCCCGGATTTAGCAGTGCCAGCCTAATATAAAAGAGACCACGACACCTATCTCCCGTCCGCTTCCCCACTTGCCGCGGCTCCTCACCCCGACACGAGAGCGGCCCCCACCAGAAGCTCCAACAATCAAATCCAAAACGCCATCTCCGAGCCGCAATCACCTCTCAAATCCAGAATAGTAAATAAATAAGCCCGGCTCGCTCAGTCTTTTGAGCACGCTCGCGGAAGGCCAATGCGGACTTAATATCGCTCCAAAGGAAGGCCAATCAATCCATTCACCTAGAAATCGCAGCCGTTTCGAGCGGTGTGGAAGCGTCATCGAGAGTTTCCCGAAGTCGGATGCAGCGGGACGCAGAGCTACAAGAAACCCGCATATCCAGAAGGTGGTTGTGCCAGTCCTTCACCAAACCGAAGAACACATGACACCCGGCATCCCGGAAGAAGCCGGAAACAAACTGCAGCAAGTCATAATTGCATACTAGGTAGAGCACGTACTTCACGTATGTTTCCCGACTGAGCGATGCTGCAACGTGTCTGTAGTACCTGATTGTCTTGGGGCTGCGCTCGTATTCGAGTGCGAAGCGCCGCTCTCCAGTCTCGGTGCGAACAGTCAGGACAGCGTCGTAGTCCTTTGCGAAGCCAAATCCGGTCAATTCATTCTGCGAGCGAATCTCCGTCGGAGCTATCCAACGGACAAGTACGCCTGCCCGAAGCACGCTCAGGTGAATCTCGTTGAGCCCGATCGCATGTAGGACACTCCGCTCAGCTTCCTTCCCTTTGAAGTGGTTACGTCCAACCAAGCAGTACTCCCCGATGCCCTGCAGTAGGAACGCAGCGCTGCTCGCGACGGAGTACGCAAACTCACCCATGCAACCCATCATTGTCTGCCGCCGTACAAGCTCGCGGTGCACCAATCTTCGAAGCCTCCAGTCAAAAGACTTCCTACTCTGCTCATAGTGGTTCAAGCGCATGAACTCGAATAACTGCGAGTGAGTTACGAACTCCGAGTGCAAGATTTGGCGCAAGAGAGGCAGGTCTCGCGACTGGTTGAGTTGAATAGAGCCTTTCGGATAACGCATGGGGTCACCGCACCTTACGCACACTGTAACTGAAGACGTGCACTCCAGGGCCAAGACACGAACGGCTGAAGCATGAACTTGCCGAGATCCGTGTGCAACCAACTGTTAGCCGGCATCAACAGCATGGCTTCCTGCTCATCTCGGCATTCGCTGAAGGAGATCAGGAGCGTGCCTTCCGATCTCCACGCTAACGCCCCCACCTCAAGGTGTCCGACCTCACCCGATCTGACAACAACAAGGAAGTAGTCAGGTTGCTGCGGTGTTGAGAGCATGCGCTTGAACAGCACTTTATTCTGCCCCTCCCAGACGCAGGGTTCCGCGCACTCAAAAACGCTGTTGATCATCGCCAGCGGATGATTCGGGTCGAAGCCTCCGACGCCGTTGAATCGCGCATGACCCACGATCTTGGCGCGTGTCCGAACCCTTCCGTTTACGGGAACTCCTGTCGTGTTGAAGTACGCCCCGCGTGCACACCGCCTCGGGTCACTTTCGTCTTTCCCAAAACGGCGACGCCAAATGCTCCCAAAACCTGTGATTGTAACCAGCATCTCTTTCATGCACCCTTCAAGCGCTTGTTCTTCTGGCGCTCGGCATACAACTCTTCCTGCAGCCGGTTAATCTGCCCGACAAACCTCGCACCATCCCCGTTTGCATCGGCGGAACTGGTCTCCGCGGTACGGCCGCCAGAGGCTTTAGGCGCGTTTACCTTCTTTGACAGAGCATCGAGTCGCGTGGAAACGTCGGCAACAATTAAGGACTTCTGCCGGAGCTCTTCCTGAAGCTTGTTGCGGTCCTGCGTCGTAGCTTCGAGTTGATCCGCGACGCGCTGGAGCTCCGCTTTCAGATTATCGACCTGCGTCTCGCCCCAGCCAGGTCGGGTGTCGCCTGCTTCCGAGGCCTCGATCGCGCGATTGCACTGCTCGATGTGCCGGTTGTATTTCTCAATAGCTTCGGTGGCCGCCTGACGGGACAAGAGGTCGTGGCTGTAGACGTCGGCCATCATCTCCGCGGTGGCTCGCATGCTGCGGCGGTTGTCCAGATACACTTTCGTGGAGGCAGCCATCGTGAGTAGCATCCAGGCCGTAACTGTCACGCTGTACCAAAAGTACGGTTCCTTCACAGTCGCTTCCAGGAATGCCTCACGTCGTTTCTCAAGCCAGGCCCCGTAGTCGAAATTGCGCGGATTGAATTGCTTCAGAAGGAATTCGTACCAAGTGTCTCGGCCGACGTTCTGCCGTTGTGGGGTTTGCGCTGGCATGCTTGGCACAACAAGGGGAAGGACGATGATCAGAAAACCGCAACAGACTAGCCGTTTCATATTCTTCACTCTCAGTGTGCGCGTCTTGCGTACCGCGTTCCCACGAGTTCAGCACTCTTAAAGCGCAGATTTGCTCCGACCGATGTCGCTCTGGACTGCTTTAATCGAGGAAAAATCGCGGGCTCGAAGTGGGGGGCTCGAACGTCCGCTGGAGGGCGCACATGCAGGTGCGCGTGGAGGGTCCCACGAGTGTCATCGGTCATCAGAATTTCCATCTGACCTTTCGGCAGATTCTTGACATGCTCATCAAGCGCGCGTGTCTCGGTGGCCGGAATGTCGACCGCCCGGCCTGTCTCCTCATATCGTTCATATGCAAAGAACTTCCATCTCTCCATGGATAGGTTGCGCCGCGTGACGCGATGCTCGGCTGAAGCCCGCAGAAAGTAGCGTGCGGTTTCCTCGTCGCGAGTTCGTAGCGTTATCGTGGTGTTCGGAGCGGAGGCAACATCTTCTTTGAACCCGCGGCCGACATGCATGAGTTGGGGGAGACTCTGCATTGAGAACAGGAACGCCGTATTAGTACCTCGTGCCGTTTGCAGGATCTGTGAAAAGTTCCGGTAACCAAAGGGTGCGAATTCGTCCAGAACAACGCTGAAGAGCGGCCGATTGGCCCTGTGTCGCTGTTCGTCGCTTTCATATCTCTTGCCGACAACGAGCTGCAAGTTCTGCAACAACATTTTTCCGAGTGCGCGGACCGGCTCCGTGTTCTTGTTCACGTTAAGGGTCACGAACAGGATGAGTTCCTGCTCGATGACTTCGTCGAGCGAGAGCAGGTCTTCATACGGGCCTGTGATGACACTCAACTCGTCGTCGAGAAATGTCATGCACTCGTTCAACAGCCCCTGAATCTTTGGAACCCGTTCCCGGTCCTGGAATGACTGGTACAAATTCCTTACGGACATTTCAAAATTGAGTTTTCGTTGCGTACTCACGTGCACGTCCTGCTCGAGCTGTCGCGAGGCTTTCGCCACTTGCTCCCGCAACACGTGTTCGTCGATCGCCATTACCAGCACGTCGTAGAAGTTGAATCTCAGGCCCGTATACACAAGCACCCGAACAATGTCCGCGAGGTAATTCAATTGGTGCTTGCCGAAAAACTCGTCGTGCAGGTTGAAGGAACCGAACACCATGTTCACTACTGGCATGTAGTCCTCATCGCTACAGTAGAAGGGGTTGTATCGCACCGATACTTCCGGGCGGCCTGGATTGAGAACACGCAGCTGGTTGAGGCGGCCAGCATGATGTATGTGTGGGAGAAGGCTGTAAAAGAACTCCATGTCCCCTTTGCCGTCAAACAGAACCATCGGTATGTGGTGGCGGTCTTCGGGAGGTCCGACCAATCGGCACAAATCCTGCGTGATTATGTTGCGCAGAAGGGTTGTCTTTCCCGATCCAGTCATTCCCAACACAATTCCCTGCATCACCCGAACGCGGTCGGACCAGAGCCACGGTTTTCCGTGGACGTCGTAGCCGAGGATCACGCTACTTTCGTTCCAAGCCTTCTGGGTTGTCCGTTCGTCTGTGCTCGGACGCACAAGCAGGGGCGGATGAGGCCACTGCCTTTCGCGGCGTGAGCGTTTCATCAAGAACAGGTACGCGGTTGAGTAAAGAGCGGTCAGTGCAATGGCGAGATAGCACGCCAACTCGGCGACTTGCCGGCCGGTCAGATGGTAACGCTCGCGCGCTATGTACCAAGCGAGCCAGCTAGCAGCGAGTAGGATTCCCGCTATGGCAATCTCGTACGTTTCCACGAGAGGAGGATGTTCACGCGGCCTTGAATATGCGGGATTCATGACTCGATGACTACGCCTTCGTGTCCGACAGGTTGCGGCCTCAGCGTACCTGACGATGACTCGCACCCCGCCTGCTCGAAGCTTGACACCGGCGGGTACGAGGCCGTTATTGTCGATCGCGCTGGAATCAACAGAGTTTCACCAATGTTTATCGCTATGGTGACCAAATACCCAAGGGCAAGTGAGATCCAAAGCGCCGAGCCCGTGTCCACGGTTCCAGCAAGACCAAGTGTTATTGCGACGCAGCAAAGGCTAAAGAAGGTCGAAACAACTAACCCCAGTGTGAGGAAATCCGGTACAAATACTACAACCAGTTCCAATGATCGGAAGAAGAAACCCATCGGGCTCCCCTCATTAACGTAAAAGGTTGAAATAGCAGAAGCAGCCTACGGACACAGCGAACAGGGTCGCACCAACCAGGAAGCCGGTCTTTGGTTTGCGTCGTGCCCCAGGGTCGAAGGGGTTGGGGCTGTCGAAAAACAGGTTGGCGATGGCTTTGCTGAGACCAAAGTCCGGCCGTTTCGCCAATGATTCCTCGATCCAGGCGCGGATCTCGCACGGTGAAACCGATACTGACATTTCAAAGCACCAGCGTTGCGTTAATCGGCCCCTTAGCATCGGCAAAGAACAGCAATCGAAGCACGGTCGGCTTCGCGTGCGGTCCCGGCAACTTGATCGCAACGATTCCCGTCGTCTCCTGGCCCGGCTCGATTCGCGAAGAGCGAATTTCGCCTTTCGCGATCTCGACAGGCGTCTCACCTTTGTACTTCAACCGCGCCGCATCGTCTGAGCTCAGCTGAGAGTTTGAAAGAGCGTAGAGCGACTCTCGATAATGGGGCGCATTGAGCTCCACCACCTTCGGAGTTCCAGGCGCATAAACTTTCTTAGTTTCGTTCCGAATCGTGTACCGGACGAAGATTTGGCCCTCATGTTCAAGCAAATCCGTCAAGTGGACCGCAACCCGATTCTTCTTAGAAACCGACCCATAAAGGCGGACCGGCTGAGTATCGATAAGCACTTCCGAAGGCGACGCATCGCTTGGTGCGACACTTCGATTAAAAGAAACTGCGCCCAATGGTGGTTCGGGAATCGGCTGGTCAATCGCGAAATCCATTTGCGGCACCGCTCCTGGCGGATCGAGCTCGTAGTTAAAGCGGCCCGAGGCTGTCCAAACGAAGAGATTCGTCGCCACGCCGGTCTCCGTCGGTTCGATGAAGACTTTGTTTTCGCGCCACTCCACTTTGAACACGGGACTGCCCACCGCTACTGTGCTAACCGGTCCAGTCATCTCGAAAACTGTCAGATGGTTCAGTGCGGTTTGAACGTGAAGGATTTGCCCATGATCCGGTTTCTGCACCTCCACCTTCTGCCCCCAGGCGGGCCACGAAAGGGCTGCAACTGCAAGAAAAGAAAGCCAAATCTTGATCACGTCTGCTTCTCCTTCCCATCCTTTATATGGGTATATGGGGACCGCCCAGGAGGTCCGGACCGCGGACCTCCTGGACAGCATTCGGTTCACGACGGTTTGCTCAAGTTCGTTGTTGAGCGTTTTACGGAGACATGCTGGGGAATATCATTGAACACTAGCTTGCCATCGCGAATTGTTCCCGATCCGTAGCGCATCGGAAATGGCTGTATGCGATCGACAACGTTCCCGTCCATGAGCACTTCTCCCTTCTTCGATATCTGGAGCAGGAAGATTTTGCGCTCGTGAGTACTGCCATCGCGGTTGGGGAACTGTTCGACGAGAAAAACGCGGCCATCCTCGTCAAACTCAATTTCTCCGTCCACCAGCTCGGGGACGAAGACTTGCACCGGTGTACTACCGGTCTCCTCCGCGACCTTGTCGATGATTTCCTGTGGGAAGGCATGAAACAGGAGCGAGCCGTTTCCCTTCCCTGCACAAACCACTGTGTGCAAGGATTGGCACCAGCCACGCCGATTCTGTTGCTTTCCGTCTCCCCACGCTCGAATGATCGACCGTAAGGCTTGAAACTCCTCACGGGACCTTTCCTTGTAGGCGTGGACGGCACCTCGGGCGGCGTTGCGCCGAGTACGTGCTCCATTCCTAGTGGCTTGGTCATTCCGTTTGGCCTCAAATTCCGCCTCGGCTTTCGCCAGGGCTCCATCCAAGGCCTGTTTTTCCTTGATGAGCTTTCCAACTTCCTCGGCGTAGATGCGGTTGACCAAGCGGCACTCCTGGGACATCTCCCGCGTGAAATGCTCGCTCGAAATCAACCCGTGGAAGTCGGCGATGGGCAGCTTGGCGGAAAAGAAGTCTTCGACTTCCTTCCTTGCGAGGTTGTAGAGGTGCCCGATTTTGTCGGTGGGCAGCACTTCTAGATGTACGGGCATATCGCTGACGCGCTCTTTGTCCTTCAGTTGGAGCCAGGGCGCGGGTGGCACCTTTTGGCGGATTTCGGCGATGAGCTGCTGGTTCACCTCGGTACCCCACTTCAGGCTATCGAGGGCATGCTGCAGCTCGTCAACGAGTTGGTAGGCTTCTCCTCGAAAACCAGCGGCGTAGCAGGAGGTCTTCAGATCGGTGATCGAACCAATCTGATTTCCTTTCGCCTGATTCGCAACAAGGGCGAGGTTCCACCATGGACTCTGTTTCTTGGTGCGCTTGGATTTCCCTTTTTCATGCCGGTCCTGGTGCGCGAACCGACTTTCCACGAAGCGGGGAAAACGATCGCCTTCGACCACGGCTACCAGGTCGAAATCGAAGTCTCCGCCGTTCTTGGCTGCCGTTTCGCTATGTAGGGTAAATGTTCCCTCGAGTTTGATCTGCTTCTCCACGAGATCCACGACCGCCCTGCTGTCCATCGAGCAGCCGTTTTGCTCTTCGACCACTTGTGCCACCAGGGCAACCGCCTCTTCGGTGGATACCCGTGTGTACGGAAGCAAGTCTTCGAACATGCGGATCGGGTAGCGCACAACCAAACCCTTCGGACACGGAACCGAACTGATGGCCCGGTCCTGAGGTAGCCAATCCGACGCGGCCACAACCTGTCCTCCGTACAGACCGAGGAAACCGTCGTCGGCCAGGGCAAAGCCTGGAATCTTGAAGCCGCCCGCGGTGCAAAGCTTGAATGCCCACTTCGCAAGCAGGCGGTTCAATGCGTTGTTGATGTAGGGATGTTTGATGAGGTACCCGCTCGAATCCACCTTCAGCACAGCCTCAACGACGGTGTGCTCGAAGGAGGTGTACTCCGAGTCGTTCACCTCTTCCCATGGAGCCTGTACGTGGGAAGTGCCTAGGAGTTCGATGACTTCATCGTAGTTCCCGTCTTGGCACGCTTGACGGAGCTTACGCGCCTGTTCCATGGCGAACGGAACTATTTCGAGTTGCACGGACTCCCACGGCGCGTGCTCGATCAGCGTGTAGCTGCTATGGAGATCAAGCCGCCTTGAAACCTCCCGGATGCCGAATACCACGGGTCCCCGGTACGTTCGAATCTCGACCTTGGGCCGCCGCCAACGGAAAAAGTCGAGAAAGCTCGAGGACTGCTGGTACTCGGGTTTTACGCAGGATTCGGGCAGGATGATGTCGGCCCCAAGTTTCTGGGAGACGTCGTCCGGCATCACCTTGCATGCTCCCTTGGCCTGCGTCTTCTCGAATGCGAGCCGGAACTGGTAGAGCCGATGCCCGGGCAAATGAAAATGGTCGAACACCGACCGCGAGATCCAGCCACGGCAGTCATTCGTGCCCAGTGTGCGGTCCTTCACAACCATCACCTTTGCGTCGGTCATCTGGATTCGCTGCTTGCACGGCGAAACCAGTATCCCGAAATAAGTGATAGCTGCTTCAGGCCACTTACGGAAACGCTCCGCAATTGCCGGCTCGTAGCGTTCGTCCACGGCGTAGAACTTTCCGCTCTTTGCCGAAGCGCTCGCGCCGATAAGTCGAAACCGCATGCCATCTAGGTCGAAAGACCTCATGGATTTTTGAACTTCGTTCTCCTGATGATCTTCGAGCCTTCCGGGTGGGACATTGAGCCGTGCGACGCGAATGCCGGGATAGAGACCCTGGAGGAGCGTATTTTCCAGCTGCTCTTCTCGGGTCAGTCTCGGCAAACGCCGCTTCATCTGCCCCATCTCGTTGATGTCGAGCGTGATCACGGGCATCCCATTACTCATTTCAGTTGGCATTTCTTCCTCCTTATTTCCGTCCGGCAAAGAACAGACAAGGAGGCCGTTGCCGCCGGTCTCTTCGCTGTCCTGGGCCGAAAACGAGGTACGTGTTTCCGGTCAGGCTCGCGAAGAACCGAACCAGATTTAGTTGTTAAAGCGCAGATCAACGCGTTGG